>Ga0129308_1000793_pt1 | contig 41182 bp, 32 predicted proteins | sample L827metagenome_FD_94440 | JGI IMG/M metagenome (GOLD analysis project Ga0129308, IMG submission 94440) | Ring-tailed lemur group fecal microbial communities from Wisconsin, USA - L827 metagenome | ecosystem: Host-associated > Mammals > Digestive system > Large intestine > Fecal | place: USA... | reverse complement strand
CGAACAGAGAAGTTAAGCCTTGTCACGCCGATGGTACTGCGTAACAGTGGGAGAGTAGGTAGTCGCCGTTTTTAGAGAAGTCCTGCAGCTATAAAAGCTGTGGGACTTTTTTGCGTTTAAGGAGGTTTTAATTATTAGAATAAAGACTTCCTATTTATGTTTTTTTATACGATTATATCTGACTTAAAAGATGTGAATAATGAATTTGGTATTAATATACTTCGTAATTTTGCCAATGAAAATTCGAATAGCAGAGAGTGATGAAGTTTATGCTTAGATGTCTTTTGTTAATTGCATTGCTGGTACTTCCTTTGAGTGCTGGTGCAAATACTGTATGTGCAGTACATGCATGCAATGAAGCAGCTGAATCGTTTTCATCAGAGGATGAAAGTGCTAGCTTATATTCATCGCTGAATATGGATATGCTCTATAAAACACTGACCGTATCATATGCTGATTTAAGTATAAAAGGAGTTTCAGAATCTCTCTTACATGCAAATCATTATCGTGCACGTCGTGCTGCTGAGTATCTTAGTGCGATAAGAGATTTATTATTGCATTTGAGTATCAGAGAGAATCAGTTAGTTACTGACAGAAGCAAATTATTCTACTCAAATACCTCACACCATTGTCTTTCAGGTGTGTGCGATTATTACGTCTACCTCTTAAGACGAATTCTTATTTAGTTCCAAGACTTTTTTATCTCTAATATGTTTAGCAGGCTTGTATTATCTTGTCTGCTAGGAGATATTATGCTTATCAGAATTATTTTATTTTTAAACATATCTTTTTATACTTACACATTATGGAAACTAATCAAAAAAAAGCTTATTCATTTACAGGTATTAGATCTGCAGGTTTGGTAATTATCTTCTGCTTTATAATTGCAGTATGTATTTATCAGTTCTTATTAGGTAACCCGGCTAACTTTATGAACAATGATCCTAACAATCATCCGCTGCCAGGAAATTTTTTAGGTACTATTTATAAAGGTGGTTTTATTGTTCCGATTATTCAGACCTTGTTACTTACAGTACTTGCGCTAAGTATTGAACGTTACTTTGCTCTTCGTTCTGCTTTTGGTAAAGGTTCTCTTGTAAAGTTCGTTAAGAATATCAAAGAAGCTTTGACAGCTGGTGATCTTAAAAAGGCTCAAGCTATTTGTGACAAACAAAGAGGTTCTGTTGCAAATGTAGTTACGTCTACTCTTCAGAAGTATGATGAAATGGAACGTGATGCGACCCTTTCTAAAGACCAAAAACTATTGGCTATTCAAAAAGAACTGGAAGAAGCTACCGCTTTGGAATTGCCAATGATGGAACAAAATTTACCTATTATCGGTACTATAACGACTTTGGGTACTTTGATGGGGTTGCTTGGTACGGTTATCGGTATGATTCGTTCATTTGCTGCTTTGGCCGCTGGTGGGGCTGCTGATTCAATGGCATTATCGCAAGGTATTTCTGAAGCGTTAATAAATACAGCGTTTGGTATCTTAACAGGTGCTTTAGCAGTAATAGCCTATAACTATTATACTAATAAAATTGATAAACTGACTTATAGCCTTGATGAAGTAGGCTTTTCAATTGTACAAACATTTGCAGCAACTCATAAGTAAGAGTTCATTTTAAACGCTTAAAATTATGGGTAGAGCCAAAATTAAGAAAAAAAGTACTTTCATAGATATGACAGCTATGAGTGATGTTACTGTGCTATTGCTTACCTTCTTCATGTTGACTTCAACATTTGTAAAGAAGGAACCGGTACAAGTAACAACTCCAGCGTCTGTCTCTGAAATTAAGATCCCTGAAAAGGACATCTTGCAAATATTGGTAAATCCCGATGGCAAGATCTTTATGAGCTTGGATAAACAAGCTGATTTAAAAGCAACTTTAGAAGGGATGGGGCAAGAGTATGGTATTACATTTTCTCCGGAACAAATAAAGAAGTTTATGGTTTCAACTACATTTGGTGTACCAATCAAAAGTATGAAAACATATCTTGATTTACCGGCAGAGAAACAAGATGCCGTGCTAAAAAATGAAGGAATTCCTTGTGATAGTGTAGATAATCAATTTAAATCATGGGTTAGGAATGCACGTCTGGTTAATTCCAAATTGCGTATTGCTATCAAAGCAGATGAGTCAACTCCCTATTCGGTAATTAAGAAGGTTATGAATTCACTTCAGGATCTCAGAGAGAATCGATACAACTTGATTACTTCGTTGAAAACAACTTCTGAAAATTAAAAATCGAATAAACTATGAGTGCTGAAGTACAAGAGAGTGGCAATAAAAAGAAAGGCGGAAAGGGTAAGCAGAAAAAAATGACCGTACGTGTCGATTTTACTCCTATGGTTGATATGAATATGCTTCTTATTACTTTCTTTATGTTATGTACCTCGTTGAGCAAACCTCAAACGATGGAGATAAGTATGCCCAGTAATGATAAAGATATAACTGAAGAACAACAAACTAAAGTAAAAGCCTCACAGGCTATAACTTTACTGTTAGGAAGTGATGATAAGTTATATTATTACGAAGGCGAACCAGACTACAAAGATTATTCTTCTTTGAAAGAAACATCTTACAAACCCGACGGAATTCGTTCTTTATTGCTTAAACGTAATAAAGAAGCTGTACGTAAGGTTAATGAGCTGAAACAGAAAAAGTTGAATATGGAAATATCAGAAGAAGAATATACACAACAGCTCAGTGAAATAAAAAATGGTAAAAATACTCCGGTTGTTATCATTAAAGCTACTGAGAAATCAAAGTATGTAAATCTTATTGATGCGCTTGATGAAATGCAAATATGCAGTATAGGTAAATATGTGATAGTTGATATTACTAGTGGTGACGAATTCTTGCTGAAGAATTTTGAATCAAGAGGTGGACTTTCACAAAATGTAGCTGATTAACACCTAAAATTAAAGTAAAAAATGGCAAAAATTGATTTGACATCTTCTGAGTGGTGTGAGCTGATATTTAATGGCAAGAATAAAGCCTATGGTGCATATAAAATGCGTGGAGATTCTTCTAAACGTCATAATATGGCTATGATTATTGTTCTTGTCATTGCTTTGATTGGTTTTAGTATACCAACTTTGATACGGTTGGCTACTCCTAAACAGAAAGAGGTGATGACGGAAGTAACTGCTTTGTCGCAATTGGAAGAACCCGAAGTTAAGCAAGATGAAATGAAAAAAGTAGAACCTGTGGCTCCGCCACCTCCTGCTCTGAAAAGTTCTATCAAGTTCACTGCCCCAGTTATAAAAAAAGATTCTGAGGTAGCTGATGAAGATGAAATTAAGAGTCAGGAAGAGTTAACACAGACTAAGGTAAGTATTTCTATTGCCGATGTTAAGGGTAATGACGAAGCTAATGGTAAAGATATTGCAGACTTGAAACAGGTAGTTACACAAGCTCCTGTTGAAGAAGAGAAGGTTTTTGATATGGTTGAGCAGATGCCAACTTTCCCCGGAGGACAAGCTGAGTTGCTCTCTTTTATAGGGAAGAACCTTAAATATCCTACTATTGCACAGGAAAACGGAACTCAGGGTAGAGTTATCTGTCAGTTTATCGTAGGGAAAGATGGTACGGTGCGAGATGTTCAAGTCGTTAAATCTCTTGATCCATATTGTGATAAAGAAGCAATTCGAGTTATTCGTTCTATGCCAAGATGGATTCCTGGTAAGCAAAACGGTAAACCCGTTACAGTAAAATATACAGTACCTATTACATTTAGATTGCAGTAAATATGAAGAAACAGTTTTGGCTTGGCACTTTTGCGCTTGTTATGTTAATTTCAGCGTGTAATAATAAACCGAAAGACGGTTTTACGGATACTTATACTTCAGGGGTAATTGCTATTGCTGCTGATGAAAGTTTCCGGCCAATTATACAAGAGGAAATTGATGTTTTCGAAGGTACTTTTGCCTTGGCTGGAATTGTTCCCAAATTTACAACAGAAGTAAATGCTATTAATCTTCTGCTAAAAGATAGTGTACGTTTGGCTATTGCCACACGTACACTATCGGCGGAAGAAATGAGTTCGTTCCATAGTCGTAAGTTTTTTCCTCGAGAAATAAAATTGGCAACGGATGGTTTGGCTCTGATTATTAACCGAGCCAATAAAGATTCATTGATTAGTCTGCGTGATATAAAACGTATGCTGACTGGTGAGGTGAAAACCTGGAAAGAAATTTACCCTTCTTCATCTTTAAAAAACATTCAAGTTGTATTTGATAATAAAAACTCAAGTACGGTTCGTTTTGCAGTAGACTCTATCTGTAAAGGCAAAAAGCTTTCAAAAGATCTCAAAGCATTGAATAATAATCAAGAGGTTATTGATTTTGTTGCTCAAAACTCGCATGCAATAGGGGTGATTGGAGTTAATTGGTTAGGTAATCGGAGTGACACAACGAATTTATCATTCAGAAACGAAATCAGGGTAATGTCTGTGAGCGAAGACGATATTGCAACGAAGGATAATAGCTATAAACCTTATCAAGCTTATTTGTTTTATGGTGATTATCCGTTAACTCGTAGCATTTACATTTTACTCAACGATCCTCGCAATGCTTTACCTTGGGGATTTGCGTCTTTTCTAACATCAGATAAAGGACAAAGGATTATATTGAAATCAGGCTTAGTGCCTGCTACCCAACCAGTACGTGTGGTAGATATTAAAGATGAATAACATAGTAACTTAAATACATAGTAATGAAAAGACTTTATATTTTTTTATTAGGGCTTTTTTTAGTCGCCGGTACACTTTGGGCGCAGTCGGCCGATAGCGATTGGCAAAATCGCTTGGATCGTATAAAAGTATTAATTACGACTAATCCACAACAAGCTTCAGATGAGTTGGGGCAACTTATTAAAGGGAAGAATAAAAAAGATCCTGCATTACTTGTTGCTGTCGCTCGTGTTTATTTTGATGCGATGCAGATAACTGAAGCTCAGAAGTACGTTGAATATGCCAAAAAAGCAAATAATAAATTTCCAGGTATATATGTACTTGAGGGCGATATTGCACTAACAAAACAAGATGCTGGGACTGCATGCCAGTTCTATGAACAGGCCATATATTTTGATTCAAATTGCAAAGAAGCTTATTTAAAATATGCTCAAGTATATAAGGATGCTAGTCCCGAACAGGCTATTGACAAACTTCTTCAATTAAAGGAGATGGCTCCTGATTATTTACCGGTTTATAAGGCTCTTGCCAATATCTATTATAGTCGTAATCGTTTTTCTCAAGCTATAGAAGCTTATTCATCTTTCATTCATACGACCGAGGCCAAGGAAGATGATATGGTAAAATATGCATTTGCGTTATTTTTAAACCATGATTTTGAAAAGTCACTAGAAGTAGCACGTATGGGCGTAGAGAAAAATGCAAAAAACACTACTTTCTACCGCTTGATAATGTATAACCTTACTGATTTAAAGAAATATGATGAAGGGATTGTGGCTGCTGATTCTTTCTTCAATCATCCCGAAAAATCAGACTTTACTTATTTGGATTACATGTACTATGGTCACCTACTCAGTGAAAGTAAAAAATATAATGAGGCAATAGCTCAATATCAGAATGCCTTGAAACTTGACACTACAAAGATTGATTTGTGGAGAGAGATTTCATCTTCTTATGAGAGCCTAAACGATTATACAGGCTCTATTGAAGCTTATACAAAATATTTGAGCTTACAATCTTCGGATAAACAAACACCGGATTTACTATTTCAATTAGGTAAGCTGTATTACGGTGAAGGAACTACAAAATCAGTAAGTAGCGCTGATAAAATGACAAGTTTACAAAAGGCTGATTCTGTATTTACAATTATTACCCAGAAAGCTGCTGATAGTTATTTGGGCTATTTTTGGCGTGCGCGAACTAACTCGGCGTTAGATCCGGAAACAACTCAAGGGTTAGCTAAACCTTACTACGAGTCGGTGATTTCATTGTTGGCTAGTAAGAATGACGCTCGTTATAATTCTGTTTTAGTAGAATGCTATAGCTATTTGGGATATTATTGTTTAGTTAACAATGCTGTAGCTCAATCAAAAGAATTTTGGAACAAAATATTGGCTATCGACCCTGCTAACGCTACTGCAAAGAAAGCATTGGAAGGTATCAAATAGTAATTTTTAGTTGTTTGTCGTTGTTAATGAAAAGGTTGTTTTAGGACAGCCTTTTCTCTTTTGTGTTTGGGTGAACCATCTTTATGCTTAAATGGCAATCCCTCAGGATTTCGGTATGATCCGGTATGATCCCTGATCCCCAACTTTACGGACTGACCCGAATAATGACTGAGCCCTGATCCCTCAGTTTTCAATATGGTACAAATAAATAAGGCATTCCAAAAGGAATGCCTTATTTGCTGAACTTAGTTGCGGAGGCCTGACTCGAACAGACGACCTTTGGGTTATGAGCCCAACGAGCTACCAACTGCTCCACTCCGCGATATTTTGATGATGCAAAGGTACTACAATCTATTTAAATAGCAAACTTTTCTATGGATATTTTTTGCATTTATTTTATAAATCATCTCAATGGTCTGATTCCTAGGCGTATATGGATTCGTTTGATAATTATTTATTTTATATAAAATCTATGTATATTGATTTGAATCGTGTTTTAAAGCGAATAAATACTTTATTTCTTGTAAGATTTAACTAAAAGGAGTATTTTTGCTCACATTATTCAGCAATGTGCAATTTATCAATCTATGACAGTATCAAAAACCAAAGCTAAGTTGGTTGACGTAGCTCGTCAACTGTTTGCTAAAATGGGAGTGGAGAATACGACCATGAATGATATTGCTGTGGCCTCTAAGAAAGGTAGAAGAACTCTTTATACTTATTTTAAAAGTAAAGATGAGATCTATTTAGCCGTAGTAGAATCAGAATTGGATATTCTTTCTGATGTGATGAAGCGTGTTGCCGAAAAGAATATATCGCCCGACGAAAAGATAATAGAAATGATTTATACCCGCTTGGATGCTGTAAAGGAAGTCGTTTTCCGTAATGGTACGCTTCGGGCAAATTTCTTTCGCGACATTTGGAAAGTGGAGAAAGTGCGTAAGCGCTTTGATGCAAAAGAAATCCAGCTATTCAGAGCTGTGTTACAGGAAGGAAAAGATAAAGGAGTCTTTCTTATTGACAATGTTGAAATGACTGCTTTATTGGTTCATTATTGTGTGAAGGGCATTGAGGTACCATATATCCGTGGACAGATTGGTGCCAATCTTGATGTGGCTACGCGAAAAAAATATGTTTCCAACATTGTGTTTGGAGCACTACATAAAACTGAAATTAATAAATAATAAATTAGTATGGGATTATTAAGTGGAAAAACAGCCATTGTGACTGGTGCTGCAAGAGGTATTGGTAAGGCTATCGCTTTAAAGTTTGCGTCTGAAGGTGCTAATGTTGCATTCACCGATTTGGTTATTGACGAAAACGCTCAAAATACTGAAAAAGAACTTGCAGCCTTAGGTGTTAAAGTAAAAGGATATGCTTCTAATGCAGCCAATTTTGAAGATACTGCAAAAGTTGTTGCCGAGATACACAAAGATTTCGGAAGCATTGATATTTTGGTTAATAATGCCGGAATTACTCGTGATGGCTTGATGATGCGTATGACTGAACAACAGTGGGATATGGTTATCAACGTGAACTTGAAATCTGCTTTTAACTTTATTCATGCATGTACACCTATAATGATGCGTCAAAAAACAGGCAGTATTATTAATATGGCTTCTGTGGTTGGCGTATCGGGAAATGCTGGTCAAAGCAATTATTCAGCATCAAAAGCTGGTATGATAGGTTTGGCAAAATCTGTTGCTAAAGAATTAGGTTCACGTGGTGTGCGTGCTAATGCTATTGCTCCTGGTTTCATTATTACTGAGATGACAGCTGTTCTTTCAGAAGAGGTGAAGGCTGAATGGGCAAAACAAATTCCTTTGCGTCGTGGAGGAACACCTGAAGATGTAGCAAATGTGGCTACATTCTTAGCTTCTGATCTTTCTTCTTATGTAACCGGTCAGGTTATTCACTGTTGTGGTGGAATGAATATGTAGTAAATGACTGTTGTTTACGAAGATAATCATATTATAGTAGTTAATAAGACCAGCTCCGAGATTGTGCAGGGTGACAAGACCGGTGATATACCTCTTTCTGAAACGGTAAAGCAGTATCTGAAGGAAAAGTATCAGAAGCCCGGTAATGTTTTTGTTGGGGTTACCCATCGCCTGGATCGTCCGGTGAGTGGTCTTGTTGTTTTTGCTAAAACCAGCAAAGCTCTTTCACGTTTGAATGAAATGTTCAAGAACAGTGAGGTGAAGAAAACCTATTGGGCCATTGTGAAAGAGTGCCCGCGAGAGCTGGAGGGTGAGTTGGTGCATTATTTGGTGCGTAATGAAAAGCAGAATAAGAGTTACGCATACGATAAGGAAGTGCCTGATTCAAAGAAAGCCATTTTGCATTATCGTTTGATTGCCCGTTCACAGAATTATAACTTGTTAGAGGTTGACCTGAAGACAGGCAGACATCATCAAATACGATGCCAGTTGGCAAAAATGGGATGTCCTATTAAAGGGGATTTAAAGTATGGTTTTGCCCGTTCTAATCCCGATGGAAGTATTTGCTTGCATGCTCGTAGAATATCTTTTATTCATCCGGTATCAAAAGAGCAGATAGACCTTGAGGCTCCGGTTCCGCCCGGTAATCTTTGGAGTGGATTCAGCTTTCTATAAAGCGAATAAGTAACACATAAAAAAAACCGTCCCCTGAATAGACAAAGTAGGGACGGTTTTTTTATATAAGTATGCTTACTGTTATTCGGCAGACTGAGCAGGAGTTTCACCTGTTGCAGGAGCGTCTTTAGCAGGCTCTTCTGACTTAGGTTCCTCTTTTACAGTATCTTCCTGAGCAGGCTCTTCAGTTACTGTAGTGTCACTTTTGTTCTCATTTTGCTCTGTTACCGGTTGGTTCTTCTTTACCGGATCTTGTGCAAGAGCAAAGATGGAAGTTCCACATAGGAACATGGCCACCAATAATACTAACTTTTTCATAATCATTTGCTTTAAAAATTGTTTATACTTAATTTACATTCTGTTTATCGAATAACTTCTGTAAAAGTATAACCAAATGCTGTGCCATAAATAAGCGTGCAGCTTTAAATGTTTGAAAACCAGCCTGTAATAGGCTTTTTGGTGACATTTAGGAGAATGTGGCACTCTGTAGAATCCTGTGGAAGTTGAGGCATATTTGTGGAATAGTTCCACAAACAGAGGCGCATCGCTAACATTGTTGGCTGTTTGCTAAGCGTTGAGTTAATGATCCATCTTATTAAAGACCTATTTCGTATAGTTTGAGCTTATTATATAATGTCTTTCTATCAATGCCCAAAAGCTGTGCAGCCTTACTTTTGTTATTTGCAGTTTGTCTTAAAGCTTCGAGTATTTGTTGTTTCTCAGTATCTTCATTCTTAAGTGCTAGCGTAGGAGCAGCAGGAGTCAGCAACTCAGTTCCCAGTTCAGTTAATGAAATATACTCTTGTTCCGCCAGCAAAGTAGCTCTTTTAATGATGTTTTTCATCTGACGCAGATTGCCGGGCCAGTGATACCCTTGCAAAGCAGCCGAAGCTTTCATATCAAATCCGGTAACATGTTTCCCCAGTTCCCTGTTTGCCTGATCTAAGAAAAAGTTGGCAAAGAGCAAAATGTCTTCTTTTCGTTCTTTTAATTCCGGAATAGGCAGCATAAATTCATTGATGCGATGAAATAAATCTTCTCTGAAGTTCCCTTTTTCAATGGCTTCTTCCAGATTCTCGTTTGTGGCTGCTACGAGACGAATGTCAACCGGTATCTCTTCGTTGGATCCTACCGGGCGCACTCTTCTTTCCTGCAAAGCCCTCAGCAACTGTACTTGTACCTCATAACTCAGGTTTCCAATCTCATCAAGAAAAAGAGTTCCGCCATTGGCCGAAACAAAAGCGCCGGTTTTATCTGTCAACGCTCCGGTAAAGGCTCCTTTTTTGTGCCCGAAAAATTCGGAGGCAGCCAGCTCTTTAGGCATGGCGCCACAATCTATTGCCATAAAAGGCGCATCATTGCGATGACTTAACTGATGAATGAGATGTGCGATGTGTTCTTTCCCTGTTCCACTGGCACCAATCAGCAAAACAGACATGTTGGTAGGTGCTACCAGTTCCACATAACGATATAATTGTTTGGCGGCGTCACTTTCTCCTTTGAGATAACCCGCTGCAAGTTCCGCTTTCGCTGTGCCGGTTGATGAGGGCGTTGGCTGGTTTGGTGTTGTTTTCACTTCAACCGGTTCAAGAGCCTCATTCATTTTCTTCAATAACTCATCCGGATTAACAGGCTTGGCTACGTAATCTTTCGCACCTAGTTTAATGGCTTGCACGGCCGATTGGATGTCAGCATAGCCCGTCATTATAATCAGCGGAATTGGCGTTTCTTTAGCTGTGAGCCATTTGAGCAGATCAATCCCGTCGCGGTCGGGCAACCGTAGGTCAGACAAAATCAGATCAACTTTTTCCGCAGCTATTACTTTTTGTGCATTGGCTACGCTACTAGCAGAAAAAACAAGGAAACCCTTCTTGGTTAACCAGGTTTTCAACATCATTCCGAAGGTGATGTCATCTTCAACTATGAGTACCGACTTTGTCATTTTGTTGTTTTTAGTGCATTAAACGAACTACAAAGTTAAAAAGTTTTAGTCTAACTTCTATATCACATAGGTATTATTAAGAAGTTTTGTTGGAAGTGAACGTACTAAAGTAGTACTTTTGCAGTAATTTTTAATCTTGAAACAGTATGAAAAAGAATACTATACTTTTATTAATCATTCTGGCGGGCGGGCTTATGGCGTGTCAGTCGGGCAATAAGAAACAAACCAATATGGATCAAAACAAAGAAACGCTGTTGAAAATAGAGACAAGCATGGGAGATGTTACGGTGAAGTTATATAACGAGACACCCCGTCATCGCGACAACTTCATTAAGCTGGCCGAAGAAGGTACTTATGAAGGAACCCTTTTCCATCGTGTCATTAAAGATTTTATGATTCAAGCCGGCGATCCCGAATCTAAAAACGCTCCCAAAGGAAAGATGCTGGGCTCAGGAGATGTTGGTTACACTCTTCCGGCCGAGTTTGTGTATCCTAAATATTTTCATAAGAAAGGCGTATTGAGTGCTGCCCGTCAGGGAGATAATGTAAACCCGGAAAAAGCTTCATCGGGCTGTCAGTTTTATATTGTTACCGGTCAAGTATACAGCGACTCCACTTTGTTGAGCATGGAGCAAAAGCTGAACGAAAACAAACTGGCTACAGTCTTTAATGCGTTGGCGCAGAAGCACATGAAAGATATATATAAGATGCGTAAGGCAAACGACGAGGAAGGTTTGTATGACTTGCAAGAAAAACTCTACGCTCAGGCAGAAGCTGAAGTTGCCAAACAGCCACAGTTCCACTTTACTCCGGAACAAGTGAAGGCATATACAACGGTAGGCGGAACCCCCCATCTAGATAATGAATATACCGTCTTTGGAGAAGTTGTTGAAGGAATGGACGTGGTAGATAAAATCCAGCAGGTAAAAACAGATCGCAGCGACCGTCCTCAAGAAGATGTGAAGATCATTAAAGTATCTGTAATTGATTAATTGATGTTGCAGATAAACAAACATACTTTGGCCAACGGTCTGAAGCTCGTTCACAATCGAGATGCGAGCACGCAGATGGTGGCACTAAACCTACTTTATCAGGTAGGTGCAAGAGATGAGCATCCGGATCATACCGGGTTTGCTCATCTCTTTGAGCATCTGATGTTTGGCGGTTCGCAAAACATTCCCGATTATGATACGCCTCTGCAACTGGCCGGTGGAGAAAACAATGCCTGGACTAACAATGACATTACCAACTATTACCTTACAGTACCTAAACAAAATGTAGAAATAGGTTTTTGGCTTGAGTCCGATAGGATGCTTTGCCTTGACTTTAGCTCTAAAAGTCTGGAGGTGCAGCGTGGCGTAGTGATGGAAGAGTTCAAACAGCGATGCCTCAACCGCCCTTACGGTGATACAGGCCACCTGCTTCGTCCGCTCGTTTACAAGGAACATCCTTACCAATGGCCTACTATTGGCAAAGAACTGAATCACATTGCGCAAGCAACGCTCCAAGAAGTTGAAGATTTCTTCTTTAGCTTTTATGCGCCCAACAATGCCATACTTGCCGTGACCGGCAACATCACTTTTGAAGAAGCTGTGCGGTTAGCGGAGAAATGGTTCGGCCCTATTCCCCGAAGAGAGCTGAAAAAGCGCAACCTTCCTGCTGAACCTCAGCAGACAGAAGAAAGGCGTCTGACGGTAGAGCGTAACGTGCCCATTGAATCTCTGTACATGGCTTTCCGGATGTGTGACCGTATGCACCCGGATTACTATGCTTACGATATTTTATCGGACATACTAAGTAACGGAAGATCAAGCCGACTTATTCAGCATTTGGTGCACGACCGGCAAATCTTCTCCAGCATTGACGCCCACATCTCCGGTAGTATTGACGCCGGTTTGTTTCATATCACCGGCAAGCCCGCCAACGGAGTTAGCCTGGAAGATGCCGAGAAAGCAGTTTGGGAAGAACTACAGATAATAAGTAACGAGCTGATTGATGAAGAAGAACTCGAGAAGGTGAAAAACAAATTTGAGTCCACACAAATATTCGGCAACCTCAACTACCTCAACGTGGCAACTAATTTAGCCTGGTTCGAGATGTTGAGTCGTGCGGAAGACATGGATAAAGAAGTGGAAAATTACCGTGCCGTGACCTCACAGCAACTGATGGATGTAGCCCGTAAGGCTTTTACACGAACTAATTATTCCGTACTTATATATAAAAAAATAGAGTCGTAATGACAATGAACCAACCAAAGAACATGATTTCGAACGCCGGACATTACAAAGCGCTTATTTATCTGGGATGGCCTATCATCATCGGACAGGTAGGTGTTATCGTATTAAGCTTTGCCGATACCCTAATGATAGGGCATCACAGCACACCCGAACTGGGAGCCGCGTCGTTTGTGAATAATATGTTTAACTTGGGAATCATTTTCTGCACCGGCTTCTCATACGGATTAACACCGGTAATCGGAGAATTCTATGGCAACAAGAAGTTTCACGAAGCAGGTGCGGCATTGAAATCGAGCCTGCTGGCCAACGGACTGGTTGGCTTATTGCTTACCTTATTCTTTTATATTCTTTATCTCAACGTGGGGAACCTGGGGCAACCGGCGGAACTCATTCCACTCATTAAGCCCTATTACCTCACCTTGTTGGCCTCGCTGGTATTCATTATGCTGTTTAACGGTTTCAAACAATTTGCCGACGGCATAACCGATACCAAAACAGCCATGTGGATTTTGGTGGCGGGCAATACCATGAACATCATCGGCAATTACCTGCTCATCTACGGAAAGTTCGGTTTTCCCGAGATGGGTTTGCTGGGTGCCGGCATCAGTACCCTGTTTTCGCGCATAGCCATGCTGGCTGCTTTCGTGTGGATCTTTTTTCTAAGTAAACGTTACACCCGTTACAAAATAGGCTTCTTCCGTTCCGTTCGGCTATCGGGAACGTTTCGCCGACTCAATGCCCTTGGCTGGCCCATCGGTTTGCAAATGGGTATGGAAACAGCCTCGTTTAACCTAAGTGCCGTGATGATTGGTTGGCTGGGAACGTTTCCGCTGGCGGCGCACCAAATTATGTGCACCATCTCCACCGTGGCATTCTTGGTGTACTATGGCATGGGAGCCGCTGTAGCAGTTAGGGTGAGTCACTTTAGCGGGCAGAACGATTGGGCGAATGTGCGTCGGGTGGCTTATTCCGGTTTGCGAATCATCCTTGTGTTGGCCGTCTCCATCTCGTCCGTGCTCTTCCTTTTGCGTAATGTCATGGGCGGTTGGTTTACAGAAAGCACAGAAGTCTCCGCGCTGGTGGCAACCCTGATGATACCGATGCTGCTGTTTCAGTTTGGCGACGGCCTGCAGATTACCTTTGCCAATGCTCTTCGCGGGGTGGCCGATGTGAAACCGATGATGTTTATTGCCTTTATTTCTTATTTTATTATATCTTTGCCTCTGGGGTATTTCTTCGGTTTTGTGCTTCATTGGGGAACCGTGGGCGTGTGGATGGCACTTCCGTTCGGCTTAACCAGTGCAGGCGTCATGTTCTGGTTACGATTTAGAAAGCATGCAAAAGGTAAAGAATGACATAGTTACTAAAATGAAAGTTGCAGCCGGTTATTTGTTTCTGCTGGCTGCACTGTTCTTTTCTTTGTTGTTTATCTATAACGAAATGCAGAGTCTGGTTGCTTCGGATACAGAAGAAAGTTCAAAAACCGACAGTCTGCTGCTCCTCTTGCGCAAGAAAGACAACAATACCATTGCCATGCTGCAAGAACTGAGTAATGCCAACAGTTCCTTATTGTCTACACAAGATTTAGAGCGCATCATCTCCGAGCAAGACAGAGACATCAATCGGCAGCGCGTGCAGCATCGTGTAATCACCAAGCGCGACTCGGTGATAAGACCCGTTAAGAAGAAAGGATTCTTTAAGCGCCTGGCCGAAGCGTTTGTGCCTTCCAAAGATACTGCCGTTGTGCTTAATACCTCCCTCGAATTCAGAACAGATACGGTGCTGCAACCTTATAATGCGGCCGATTCTTTGCACCAGAAAATACGCCGCATCAGTCAGATAAAACAAAAGGCGCGCAAGGCACAAGCAGCCAATAACTCACTGCTTCAACAAACAGACAGCATACTGAGCATGCGGATAGACAGCCTGATCAAAGGCTTGGAACAGGAAGTCACCGAACGAAGTCTGCAACAGGCACAGCTGGGGCGCGAGGTGCGGCAACGCTCCATACAAACCATCGGTTTTATAGCGCTGGGAGCCGTATTGTTGTCGGTCATCTTCCTTACACTCATTTGGCGCGACATCACCCGCAGTAACCGTTACCGAAAAGAGTTGGAGAAAGCCAATAAACGGGCGGGCGAACTGCTCGAAGCGCGCGAGAAGATGATGCTGACCATTACACATGATTTCAAAGCACCGTTGGGTTCCATTATGGGATACACCGATTTGCTTGCCCGACTTGTTGCCGACGATCGCCAGGCGTTCTATTTGGAAAACATGAAAAGCTCGTCGGAACACCTGCTAAAGCTGGTGACAGATTTGCTCGATTTCCACCGTCTGGACCTCAACAAGACCGAAGTGAATAACATCACGTTTAATCCCGCTCACCTGTTTGACGAAATTAAAGTGAGCTTCACACCACTTGCCCGCGCTAAACAGCTGCAACTGATTTGCGAGACAGACCCTGCACTTAACGGTTATTTTAAAGGTGATCCGTTGCGCATACGGCAGATAGCCAACAATCTTCTGTCCAACGCGGTAAAGTTTACCGCCAGCGGTAGTGTTACTCTGCATACGGATTACCAAGAAGGCTACTTGCACCTCACCGTAACCGATACGGGTAAAGGCATGGAAGAAGCCGACAAACAGCGCATCTTTCAAGAATTCACCCGCCTACCCGGTGCGCAGGGAGAAGAAGGTTTCGGCCTGGGACTTTCCATCGTGCACAAGCTGGTGCATCTGCTCAAAGGGAACATCGAAGTGGAATCGCAGCCCGGGCAGGGAAGTTCGTTTCGCGTTACGCTGCCACTCCCAACGGTGGATAAGGGCGACAAAGAAGATGCACTTTCCGAAGGACCACGTGAACCGCAGTGGTCAAACCCCACCGTTCCCAATACGAACCTCCGCGTGCTGTTGATTGACGATGACAAAATACAACTCAACCTCACGGCTTCCATGCTGGAAGCCTACGGCATATCGGCTACCTGTTGCGAGCAGCTGGAAGAACTCACGAACCAATTGCGCGAAAACACATTCGATGTGTTGCTGACCGACGTACAGATGCCCGCCATCAACGGATTCGATTTGCTGAAACTCCTTCGTGCATCGAACATTGCTCAGGCAAAGAACATACCCATGGTGGCGGTCACTGCCCGAAGTGATATGAGTGAAGAATCTTTCCGCGAGCACGGCTTTGCGGGCCGTCTGCATAAACCTTTCACCGTACAGGAACTGCTTGAAGTATTGAAGTGCATCAGTCGGGAAGTGCCTGCATTTGTTGCACCCGCTGAGGCTGTAGAAAATCGTGTCGGGCGGTTTGACTTTGACGCTTTGCTGGCCTTCTCGGCCGATGATGCCGAGGCAGCGCTGAGCATCATCGACAGCTTTATTACTGAAACCCGTAAGAATCAGGCGTTGCTGACCGAAGCCGGGCAGACTGCCGATGCCGACAAGGTAGCTGCCTTGGCGCACAAAATGCTTCCGTTGTTCACCCTGTTGCAAGCCGCTGAGGCTGCTGCTTTGCTTGCTTGGCTGGAACAACAAAGAGGAACCGTTTATTGCGAGGAAATAAACACCAAGATTGCGGCTGCGTTGCGTGCCACTGAAGAGGTGGTTGAACAGGCACTACTCATCAAAAGTCAATATACGCTGTAACCGGAGGTGTAACAACCCGCACGAAACACAGGCAGCCGTTTTTTGAAATGCCGGTTGCAATGATCCGATTTGCTCGTTTACAATTTCTTTCTACACCCGGGTGTACAGCTGCTGTACACCCCCATGTACAGACCTTGTACACCCGGGTCTACAAAGGTTGTACACCCGGGTGTATACGCAATTTGTTCACCGGCAATTCAAGTGGGGTGTGCTTTGTCCTTCAAGGATTCCTTCTTTCAACAAAAAGTTTCCCGGTTCACCACAATAAAGCGGCTTGTTTGGCAGGTTAGCATACTTTATTTTGTTTTTTATTGTAGGAAGTTTTTCTTTTCTGATTTTAATTATTTAATTTGTGTAGTAAACGATACCAATATAGATTCTTATGAAACGGAAATGGATTAAAAGAACGGCTATCATCATCTTGGCACCGATACTGTTGTTTGTTGTGCTGATGCTGTCACTCTACATTCCGCCTGTACAGAATTTATTACGCAAGGAACTCACCCGGTACGCTTCTCAAGCCACAGGAATGCAAATAAGCATGAGGCGCATCGATCTTCGCTTTCCGTTTAATTTGCAGCTGAGTGACGTGGGTGTTATTCAGCACAAAGACACTCTGTTGTCTATGGGCAGTTTAAATGTTCGCATACAGGTGTTGCCGTTGTTTCGCGGTGAAGTGGAGGTGGACGACTTAACGTTGCGCAGCACCAGCTTTAATTCGGCGCATCTCATAAAGGGCATGCAGTTGCAAGGTGTTCTCGGTACGTTTTCTCTTCGAAGCCACGGAGTAGACCTGTCGCACGAGACGGCTCTAGTCAACGCCCTCGAACTGAGCGACACGCACGTTCGACTGAAAATGTTGAAGGACACGGTTCCTGAACCCAAAGACACTACTGCCGCCAAGATTCCCTGGAAGATTATTTTGCAGCAAATGGAGGTGAAAAATGTATCTTTCTCTATGCAGCTCGACGATGATTCGACACAAATCGGTGCGCACTTGGGCAGGGCAAACTTGCAGAAGCTCCATGTGGATCTTCACAAAGAAGCCTATGCGTTGAGGCAGTTGGCTGTCAATGGCTCGTCGGTTCGTTATTTAGTTGGGCAAAGAAAAGCACACCCGGGCTTCGACCCCTCACACATTCAGTTGCGTGATGTCAACTTCCGGTTGGATTCTTTATCGGCACAGGGGCGCAACATTCAGGCGGTTATTCGCTCGTTCTCCATGAATGAGCGGTCGGGGCTGACTGTTCAGTCGCTCAGCGGTCGGCTTCTTGCCAACCAAAAAAACATTCGTTTGCCGCAGTTAGCCCTGAAAACACCCCACTCGCAACTGGAACTAACGGCAAATACCACGTGGAGTTTTGTGGAAAACCCCGATAAGGGCGATGTAGACATGCTGTTCGATGCCCGCATTGGCAAGCAAGATGTGTTGCTTTTTGCCGGAGCTTTGCCCGAGGCTTTTAGAAAAGAATACCCGTTTCGCCCGCTGATGGTGCGAGCGGCACTGAAAGGAAATTTGTCGGGCATGCAATTGTCGCAGTTGAAGGCTGAACTGCCGGGGGCATTTTCTGCCAGCGGTGGGGGAGAATTGATTAACTTCTCGGACTCTGTGAAGCGATACGCTCAATTTCATCTGCAAATGCTGGGACAGAACCTGGACTTCCTTACCACGCTGGCCTCGTCGGCCAAAGGTCGTTTCGCCATACCCGCCAACATGACATTCATCACCCGTGCCGAACTGCGGGGCGACCGTCTGACTGCACTTTTGCGGGCAAAAGACGGTGAAAGCTCGCTTTCGCTTACGGGTTCATATCATACGGTGACGGAAGCTTATTCCGCCCAACTGATGGCAGAAGGTGTGCAGGTGAAACACTTTTTGCCTCTCGATTCCATTTATTCTTTGTCGGCCCGTGCCGAAGCAAGCGGTAAGGGCATTGATTTTATGTCGCCCAAAGCTGTTGCCCGCTTTGACTTTCATTTGCAAGAGTTGGTTTACAGTAGGTTTCACATAGCCGATGTGGCATTGAAAGGTGCGCTGAAAAACACACTGCTTACGGCGAACCTCACGAGTAACAACGAGTTGGTGAAACTGACCGCAGATGCCGGTTATCATTTCCGGCGCTCTTATACGGATGCCTCGTTGCTGCTCAATGTGGAAGAGATTAACTGGTACAAACTGGGCTATTTCCCCAGACCGATGAAAAAGCCGTTCGCCTTTCAGCTGGAGGGTCAAACGCGTAAAGACTCTGTGCGAATGACATTGCAGTCGGGCGACTTGAAACTTAACTTCCGCAGCCGCACCACGCTCGAGAAGTTGATGAAGCAATCGGCACTTTTCTCCGAAGTATTAATGAAGCAAGTCAACAACAAACGGTTGGATCACGCAGCGCTTCGCAAGGTCTTGCCTTCGGCCGGCTTGCGTCTGACGGCAGGTCCCGACAATCCTTTCAGTCGGTACCTGGCCATGAAGGACATTACCTATAATCAAGTGAATGTTCTTTTCGGAACAACGCCCGCCCGAGGCATCAACGGAAGGGCTACGGTTAGCGGACTTTCGGTCGACTCCACCCGACTCGACACGGTGTTTCTGAATATTCGCCAAGACACGACACGCCTCAATATACGGGGTGGTGTTATTAACATGCCCGGTAATCCGCAGTTTGTCTTCAAGGCATTCCTGACCGGTGAGATCAGAAACGAAGATGCTGAGCTGATGGTTGAATACCTCAATGAGAAAGGAGAAACCGGTGTTTTGCTGGGCGTCAATGCTCGTCCCAGAGACAGGGGGATTTTGCTGAAGTTTATTCCCGAAGAGCCCATTGTTGCGTTCAGAAAGTTTCGTTTCAATGAAGACAACGGAGTGTATCTTCGTCACGATAAGCACGTATTGGCTAATGTAGAGATGCTCGATAAAGACGGCATGGGAGTGCGTATCCATTCGTTGCCCGACACTACGTTTCTGCAAAACATGGATATAGAGTTGCGCCGCATTCGTTTGGCGGAAATCAGTGAGGCATTGCCTTATCTTCCCCAGTTTGCCGGGGTGTTATCGGCTGAGGCTCATTTGGTGCAGACGGCCACCTCCTTACAGATTTCGACAGAATCGGTTATCGATGAACTGGTTTATGAACATCAACGTGTAGGCGATGTAGGGTTGGGCGCAACTTGGCTGCCCGGCCGCGACGGAATGCATTATGTGAACAGCTACCTTACGCACGAGGGCAAGGAGGTGATGACGCTTAACGGCAATTACTTCTCCCGGAACGACAGTCTGGACGTGGAGTCGGCACTGGAACATTTCCCGCTTCAGATTGCCAATGTGTTTATTCCTGACCAGGTCGTTACCCTTTCGGGCGATCTCGACGGGAGTCTTCAGCTGAGAGGTTCAACCTCTAAACCTTTGGCCAACGGAGAGTTGATGCTCGATAGCGTGTCGGTGTATGCCAGTCAGGCCGGTGCTCGCTATTGGTTTGATAACCGTCCGGTAAAGATTGAGAATAGCCGCATGTTGTTTAACCAATTTTCTATCTATACTACCAGCAAGAATCCGTTTGCGATAAACGGTCTGGTAGACTTCCGCAACTTGTCGCGCCCTACTGCCGATTTAACGTTGAAGGCTTCCAACTATACCCTGCTTGATGCTCCCCGCACCAAAGAGAGCTTGGTTTACGGAAAAGTGTTTGTCGATATGAATACCACTGTGCGCGGACCGCTCGATGCGCTGGTGATGCGCGGAAATATGAATGTATTGGGCAATACGGACGTTACGTATGTGTTGAAAGACTCTCCGCTTACCGTGCAGGATCGTTTGGGTGATTTGGTTACTTTCACTTCGTTTGCCGATACGCTGTCGCAGAAAAAACAAGATGAACCGGTTGTCTCTTTGGGAGGACTGGATATGTTGATGACGGTACACATTGATCCTGCTGTGCGACTGAAAGCTGATTTGAGTCCCGACAGGAACAGTCGCGTGGAACTGGAGGGCGGCGGTGATCTCTCGCTGCAATATTCTCCCCGTGGTGATTTAAGACTTTCGGGAAGATACACCTTATCGGGAGGCATTTTAAAGTATGCGCTTCCGGTTATTCCGCTTAAAGAATTTGAGATTAACGACGGTAGTTATGTGGAGTGGAGTGGCAATCCCATGGATCCTTCGCTGAACTTTAAGGCTACCGAAAGGGTGCGTGCTTCTGTTTCTCAGGAGGGAGGATCGCCGCGCATGGTTAACTTTGATGTCAGTGTGGGGGTTAAAAACCGCATGGAAAACCTAGAACTTCTGTTTAACCTGGAAGCTCCCGAAGATATGAGCGTACAGAATGAACTGGCGGCCATGTCGGTCGAAGAGCGCAGCAAGCAAGCCATCGCTTTGTTGGCCACAGGTGTTTACATGGCAGGCGCAGGAAACAAAAGCGGCGGACTGGATATGGGTGCTGCATTGAACTCCGTATTGCAGAAGCAGATTGCTAATGTGGCGGGTTCGGCACTGAAGACAGTCAACATTTCCTTCGGAATGGAAAATTATGATGGAGCTGATGCGGGTGGTAAACGTACGGATTACAATTTCCGTTATGCCCAGCGGTTCTTCAATAACCGTGTGCAGGTTGTGATCGGAGGAACGATCTCAACCGGAAATGAAACGCAGCAAGACGAATCGTTCATTGATAATGTGTCGCTTGAGTATCGGTTGGATAATTCGGGCACACGCTATGTCAGACTGTTCCACAACAAGGACAACGAAAGTATTTTGGAAGGAGAGATTACCGAGACCGGAGTGGGTATTGTGCTCCGCAAGAAAATGAGCCGGTTAAGCGAACTCTTTATCTTTAAACGGAAGAAGTAACATGATGAAAAAGAATAGAATCACCATTCAACAGTTGCAGGTAAGAAATACTCTTTATCTGGCTGCGATAACCACCTGTTTCCTGCTTTTGCTTGCCGGTTGCTCTACTACGCGTAACCTGCCCGAAGGAGAAGTTTTGTATACGGGACAGAAAAAGATGGTGGTTAGGAACGAGGCGAAAGATAGAGCGGGGGCAGAGACTATGACCGAGCTGACGGCTGCATTGGCTACAGCTCCCAACAATTCTATTTTAGGAAGTTCGGTGCATCGGTTTCCGTTTCCTTATGGGTTGTGGATTTATAATAGCTTTGTCAACAGACAAAAGGGACTGGGGAAGTTCATTTTCAATAAACTGGCGGCTAAGCCTGTATTTATTTCTACTGTCAATCCTGATATTCGTGCCAAGGTAGGTACCAACTTGCTTCATGATTATGGCTTCTTTAACGGAACAGTGGGGTATCAGATCATACCCGATGAAAAGAATCCACGGAAGGCAAAGGTGCAATATTTGGTAGATATGAAGAACCCGTATCTGATAGACACGGTAACATACGAACGGTTTACTCCCGATTTATTAAATACTTTGCAAGCCGGACAGCAGAGAACGTTGTTGCACGTTGGGAAACAATTTAATGTTATCACCCTCGACGAAGAGCGTACCCGGCTGAGTAGTTTGCTGCGTAATCGCGGGTATTATTATTACCGGCCCGATTATTTTTCTTTTTTGGCCGATACGACTTTGGTTCCCGGTAAGATTTCAATGAAGATAGTGCCCAAGGCGGGCGTGCCTAAAGAGGCGCTGAGAAAATGGAATGTGGGCGACATAGCCGTGCACTTGAACGGTGTGTATGGCGAAGCGCCCAATGATTCGATGATGTACAAGGACTTGAAGATTTATTATTACGACAAGCTGAAGGTGCGACCGGATGTTTTATACAAGCAGTTGCGTTTCCATCCGAGCCAGACTTATTCTTATTTGAGAGATACGCGTACGCAAGAGCGTATCACGCAGTTGGGTATGTTCCGCTATGTGGAGATGAATTACACGCCACGCGACTCGACGGATGCTTGCAATGTGCTGAACGTAAATATCCGCACGGCGTATGACTTGCCTCTCGACGGTGAACTCGATCTCAACATTACAACAAAAAGTAATGACCAAACAGGTCCGGGAGCCTCTTTCAGTGTGACAAGAAAGAATCTGTTTGGCGGTGGAGAGAATCTGACTCTTGGACTGAAGGGTTCGTATGAATGGCAAACGGGAGCGCAGAACACCGATAATGGTTCGTTAATGAACTCTTATGAATACGGGGTGTCGGCTTCCTTGTTTATTCCTCGGGTTCTGTTTCCCCGACTGGGCAAAAAAGATTATGATTTCCCGGCAAGTACTACCTTTAATCTGTATGCCGACCAATTGAACCGGGCTCGCTTCTTCAAGATATTGGCTTTTGGAGGCGATGCAACGTATGTGTTTAACCCTACGCGTACGAGCAAGCATACTATCATTCCGTTTAAACTGAAATTCAATGTGCTGCAAAGTACCACGCATTTGTTTGATTCCATAGCTAATGAGAACAAATCGCTCTACTTGAGCTTGAATAATCAGTTTATTCCTTCCATGAGTTATACGTACACGTATGATACCAGCGGAAAAAGAAATGCGCGAAATAGGTTGTGGTGGGAAACAACACTGACTTCGGCCGGTAATATTACTTCGTGCATTTATAGGGCTTTCGGGAAGAGTTTCAGCGAACAGAAAGACTTGCTGGGTGCGCCTTTTGCACAATTCATGAAGATAAATTCGGAGCTGCGCTACACGTGGAATATTGATAAGAATCAATCGCTTGCAACGCGGGTGGCAGGCGGACTCATTTATTCTTATGGAAACTCGGATGTAGCTCCGTATAGTGAGCAGTTTTATGTAGGTGGAGCCAATAGTATACGTGCTTTTACAATACGTAGCTTAGGACCGGGAAGTTATCATCCGGCAGCGGATAATAAATATGCGTACATTGATCAGACAGGTGACATTCGTTTGGAAGCGAACATGGAATATCGTTTTCGTATTATACAAGATTTGCATGGAGCGGTGTTTATGGATGCAGGTAATGTCTGGCTTCTTAGAGAAGACGCAACACGACCCGGTGGCAGGTTTCAGTGGAAAGGGCTGGCCGATGAAATTGCAGTTGGAACCGGTGCCGGACTCCGTTACGATCTTTCTTTCCTTGTAATTAGGGTGGATTGCGGAGTGGCTTTGCACTTGCCTTATGCTACTTCACGCAAAGGGTATTATAACATTCCGAAGTTCAAAGACGGACTGGGCTGGCACTTGGCTATAGGCTATCCGTTTTAATTAAATACGTTATATTAGAAAGAAATGAATCATAATTTGACCCGCGTAGAAGGTAAATTTTGTATTTTTGCAAGCAGTTACAAACCGTACTATTAATCTTTAATACTCAGGTACATATGAAACCAACTTTATTTGTGTTGGCTGCTGGTATGGGCAGCCGTTATGGGGGACTCAAACAGCTTGACGGACTAGGTCCTAATGGTGAAACCATTATGGATTATTCTATTTTCGACGCTATTCGCGGCGGATTTGGTAAAGTAGTTTTTGTTATTCGTAAAGACTTTGAACAAGATTTTAGAGATAAGATCTTAAGCAAATATGAAAATCACATCCCGGTAGAATTGGTGTTTCAATCACTCGATTCATTGCCGGCAGGCTTCACTTGCCCGGCCGACCGTGTGAAACCTTGGGGTACCAATCATGCCGTACTGATGGGTAAAGAGGTTATTAATGAACCGTTTGCCGTTATCAATGCCGACGACTTTTATGGTCGCGACAGTTTTGCTGTATTGGGAAAAGAATTATCAGCAATGACCGGCAAAAAGAATGATTACTGCATGGTGGGCTATCGTGTAGGTAATACATTGTCGGAAAGTGGTTCTGTGGCACGTGGGGTATGCGAAACAAATGCGGAAGGCTATCTTACAACGGTTGTTGAACGTACTGCTATTGAGCGTATCGATGGAAAAGTTTCTTTTACTGATGAGAATGGTCAATTGGTGTCGATTGAAGACAACACGCCGGTCTCTATGAATATGTGGGGATTTACTCCTGATTATTTTCAGTATTCGGAAGATTATTTCGTTGAATTCCTCAAAGAGAACATGGGTAATCTGAAAGCTGAATATTTCATTCCGCTGATGGTCAACAAGCTGATCAATGAAAATACAGCCCGCGTGAAAGTGTTGGATACTACATCTAAATGGTTCGGCGTGACTTATGCTGAAGATCGCCAGGGAGTAGTTGATAAGATTCAAGCTTTGGTCGATGCGGGTGAATACCCTGCCAAGTTGTTTTAAATAGGCACATTGATTTTTACAAAGAATTAATTGAGGCTGCTTCGCATAGAGGCAGCCTTTTTCCATATAATAAGGTGTGTTGCTTTGAAATTTGTTTTTTGATTGGTGACTCAGACTTTATAGATGCTTGATAGTTAAATAAATATTCAAGAATTCATTATCTTTGCCGTTCGTACAAAAAGGATAAATGAATGATTTCAGTTGAAGGTTTAAAAGTAGAATTTAACGCCACTCCGCTATTTGAAGACGTTACCTATGTTATAAATAAGAAAGATAGAATTGCATTGGTCGGCAAAAATGGTGCCGGTAAGTCAACTATGCTTAAAATATTGGCAGGTTTACAACAACCTACTTCCGGTGTTGTAGCTTTGCCTAAAGACACGACTATTGGATACTTACCCCAGGTCATGGTACTTGCCGATAAAAATACGGTGATGCAAGAAGCTGAGAAAGCTTTCGAACATATTTTTGATATGCAGAAAGAGCTCGAGCGCATGAATCAGGAGCTGGCTGAACGTACCGACTATGAATCAGAAGATTACCATAAACTCATTGACCGGTTTACACATGAGAATGAACGCTTCTTGATGATGGGCGGCACCAATTTCCATGCAGAAATAGAACGGACTCTAGTGGGCTTGGGATTTAAAAGAGAAGACTTTGATCGTCCCACTTCCGAATTTAGTGGCGGTTGGCGTATGCGTATTGAATTAGCTAAATTATTGCTTCGCCAGCCCGACGTTTTGTTACTGGATGAGCCGACCAACCATTTGGATATAGAATCAATTCAGTGGTTGGAGACATTTCTTTCTACCCGTGCCAATGCGGTTGTACTGGTGAGTCACGACCGGGCCTTTATTAATAATGTGACGACTCGTACCATTGAGATTTCGTGCGGACACATTTATGATTATAAGGTGTCTTATGATCAATATGTTATTCTACGTAAGGAGCGTCGCGAGCAACAACTGCGTGCGTACGAAAACCAACAAAAACAAATACAGGATACGGAAGATTTCATTGAGCGCTTCCGTTATAAGGCTACGAAGGCTGTGCAGGTGCAAAGCCGCATCAAGCAACTGGAGAAGATAGAGCGAATTGAAGTGGATGAAGAAGATAATTCGGCTCTGCGTCTCAAATTCCCTCCTGCTTCGCGTTCAGGAAGCTATCCGATTATCTGCGAAGATGTACAGAAGAAGTATGGCAATCATGTTGTTTTCCACGATGTCAATCTTACCATCAATAGGGGCGATAAGGTGGCCTTTGTCGGTAAAAATGGTGAAGGAAAATCGACCTTGGTGAAGTGCATTATGAATGAAATTGATTTCGATGGTAAATTAGTCATCGGACACAATGTTCAAATAGGCTACTTTGCCCAAAATCAGGCACAAATGCTTGAAGGTGAACTTACTGTGTTCGATACGATAGACCGTGTCGCTGTGGGTGATATTCGTAATAAAATCCGCGATATACTCGGTGCTTTTATGTTTGGAGGTGAAGCCTCTGATAAGAAAGTAAAGGTATTGTCGGGTGGCGAACGTAGCCGATTGGCTATGATTAAGTTACTTTTACAGCCGGTGAATCTGTTGATACTTGACGAGCCGACCAACCATTTGGATATGCGTTCCAAGGATGTATTGAAAGAAGCAATTCGTGAATTTGAGGGGACGGTAATTTTAGTTAGCCATGACCGTGACTTTTTAGATGGACTGGCGACTAAAGTATATGAGTTCGGTAGCGGATTGGTAAAAGAACATCTGGGAGGAATCTATGAATTCCTGCAAAGGAAAAAATTGGAAGACTTGAATGAACTTCAGAAAAGTATTCCTTCCGGAGGTAGTGCAACTTCAACAATTGCAGATTCACAAGGTGTTGTTTCCGATAATAAACTTTCTTATGAGGCACAAAAAGAGCTGAATAAGAAGATAAAGAAAATGGAGAAGCAAGTCGCTGATTGCGAGAAAGCAATTGAAGAACTGGAATCAGCTATAGCGATTGTTGAAACTAAAATGGGCACTGTAGAAGGAGCATCGGATATGTCTCTTTATGAGCAGCATCAAAAACTGAAAATGCAACTTGATAGAACAGTTGAGGAGTGGGAACAATCTTCAATCGAACTGGATGAAATGAAAACAAATGGATGATTGGAAGCGTTTTTTTTGATTATCTATAGATATAAACCCCTATTTATTAACTAAACAGATTTGAGTCTCTTGAAGGCTCGGTATGTATATTGTTATTTTATGATGAAAGTGAGAAATTATTTACCAATTTTGGCGCTGTGCCTGATGGGCACAAGCTGTGGTAGCAATAAAGATGCTACACTATCCTCGGGTATTGATGTGGCAAACTTGGATACAACTGCTGTTCCCGGAACAAGTTTCTATCAGTTTGCTAATGGTGGTTGGATGCAGAAACATCCTCTAACAAATGAGTATTCACGCTTTGGCTCTTTCGATATGTTGGCCGAAAACAATCGTAAGCAGTTACGTGAATTAATAGAAGAACTGGCAGCTGCAAAGCATGAAAAAGGTAGCGTAGCGCAAAAAGTAGGTGATTTATATAATATAGCACTAGATAGTGTGAAATTAAATAAGGAGGGAGCAGCACCTATTAAGGCTGAGTTAGATAAGATTGCGTCGCTCAAAGACAAAGCTCAAATTGTCTCAATGATAGCAGAGATGCAACAAAAAGGTATGTTCCCTTATTTTGTCTTGTATGTCAGTGCCGATGATATGAATAGTACAGTTAATCTGGTACAAACATATCAAGGTGGTATCGGTATGGGTGAACGTGATTATTATCTGGAAAATGATGATAAAACAAAAGAGATACGCGAAAAGTATAAAGAACATGTTGCAAAGATGTTCCGCTTGGCAGGACGCGATGAAGCATCGGCTCAGAAAGCGGTTGAATCAGTAATGAATATTGAAACACGTTTGGCTAAAGCTGCACGTTCCAGAGTGGAACTTCGTAATCCGCGGGCAAATTATAATAAGAAAAGCATAGAGGCACTGAACAAGGAATATCCGGTACTCGGATGGAATACTCTTTTAAAGTCTGTAGGACTCTCGGCTGTTAAGGAAATTAATGTAGGACAGCCAAATGCAATGAAAGAGGTGAATGATGTGATCAATTCAGTATCAATGGATCAACAGATTGACTACTTGCAATGGAATGTGATCAATTCAGCTGCTTCTTATTTGAGTGATGATTTTGAACAACAGAACTTCGATTTCTTCGAGAAGACAATGTCTGGCAAACAAGAGCAGCAACCTCGTTGGAAACGTGCCGTAAGTACGGTAAACAGTTCGCTGGGAGAGGCTGTTGGACAAATGTATGTAGAAAAGTATTTTCCTGCCGCAGCCAAAGAGCGCATGGTAACTTTGGTGAGAAATTTGCAAACTTCCTTGGGCGAACGTATTAAGGGTCTTGAATGGATGAGTGAGGCTACTAAGGAAAAAGCGTTGGAAAAACTAGCTACTTTTCATGTGAAGATTGGTTATCCTGACAAATGGAAAGATTATTCTTCTTTAGAAGTGAAGAACGACTCTTATTGGGCTAATATTGAACGTGCCAGTGCATGGCAATATGCAGAAATGGTTGCAAAGGCAGGCAAACCTGTCGATAAGGATGAATGGCTGATGACTCCTCAAACTGTAAATGCCTATTATAACCCTACTACAAACGAAATATGTTTCCCTGCTGGTATATTGCAATATCCTTTCTTTGATATGGATGCAGATGATGCATTTAACTACGGAGCCATTGGGGTTGTGATTGGTCACGAAATGACACACGGCTTTGATGATCAGGGACGCCAGTACGATAAGGATGGAAACCTGAAGGATTGGTGGACTGCCGAAGATGCCAAGAATTTTGAAAAAAGAGCTGCGGTTATGATTAACCATTTTGATAGTATTGAAGTAGCACCAGGAGTACATGCTAATGGTCAGTTTACCTTAGGTGAGAATATTGCCGATCATGGTGGTTTGCAAGTTTCTTTTCAAGCTTTTAAAAAGGCAACATCAGATAAGCCGCTGAATACCGTACAAGGCTTTACTCCTGAACAAAGATTCTTCTTAGCATATGCTAATGTTTGGGCTGGGAATATCCGTCCGGAAGAGATTCTGCGACTGACGAAAATTGATCCGCACTCGTTAGGGAAATGGCGTGTTGACGGAGCTCTTCCTCATATTGCTGCTTGGTATGATGCCTTTGGCGTAACCGAAAAAGATAAGTTGTTTTTGCCTGCTGAGCAACGAGCATCTATCTGGTAAGAATTTGCTTTTTCCACACAAATAGATTAAGCTCCGCTCCTCACACTGAGGAGCGGAGCTTTTTTAGTATTAATTTACACCTTATTTATAACGTTTGATGGAACATATTTTGTAACTTTGCACATCAATTACATAACTCTTAGTAAAATGTCTGGATTGAAGAAAATAAAAACCGCTCTTGTTTCAGTCTATCATAAAGAAGGATTAGACGAAATCATTACAAAGCTCCATGAAGACGGAGTTGAATTCCTCTCTACCGGAGGTACACGACAGTTTATTGAATCATTGGGTTACCCTTGTAAAGCTGTGGAAGACCTGACTTCTTATCCTTCAATCTTGGGGGGAAGAGTGAAAACACTTCATCCGAAAGTTTTCGGCGGTATTTTGTGTCGTCGTGAATTGGAACAAGACAGACAACAAATAGAGGAATATGAAATCCCCGAAATAGATTTGGTTATTGTTGATTTGTATCCGTTTGAAGCAACAGTGGCTTCGGGGGCTGATGAGGCTACCGTCATAGAAAAGATTGATATCGGCGGGATATCTTTGATTCGTGCTGCTGCTAAGAATTACAATGATGTGGTGATTGTTGCTTCACAATTGCAATATAAACCCTTGTTGGATATGTTGATGGAGCATGGCGCAACATCTTCATTGGAAGAGCGCCGCTGGATGGCGAAAGAGGCTTTTGCTGTTTCTTCACATTACGATTCTGCTATTTTTAACTATTTTGATGGAGCAGAAAATTCTGCATTTCGTTGTTCTGCAAATGATCAAAAGGCTCTTCGCTATGGAGAAAATCCTCATCAGAAAGGTTTCTTCTACGGTAATCTGGATGCTATCTTTGATCAGATTCACGGAAAAGAAATTTCCTACAATAACTTGTTGGATATCAATGCAGCTGTTGAGTTGATTGATGAATTTGAAGATCTGACTTTTGCTGTATTGAAACATAATAATGCATGCGGTTTAGCTTCTCGACCCACTGTATTGGAGGCTTGGAAAGATGCGTTGGCAGGTGATCCCGTGTCGGCTTATGGTGGCGTATTGATTACCAATGCTGTTATTGATAGGGAAGCCGCGGCAGAAATAGATAAAATTTTCTTTGAAGTAATTATTGCGCCCGATTATGATGTCGATGCGCTTGAAATATTGGGCCAGAAAAAAAATAGAATTATTTTAGTCCGTAAAGAACAAAAATTGCCTAAGACTCAATTCCGTTCTTTGTTGAACGGGGTCTTGGTACAAGAAAGAGACTTAAATATAGAAACAACTGCCGATTTAAAGACAGTAACAAATACTATCCCTACAGAACAAGAAATTTCAGACATGCTTTTTGCCAATAAGATTGTAAAAAACAGTAAGTCGAATGCCATTGTTTTAGCAAAGGGAAAGCAATTGTTAGCTAGCGGAGTTGGACAAACTTCGCGTGTTGACGCATTGAAGCAGGCGATAGAGAAAGCGAAAGCTTTTGGATTTGAACTTGAAGGTGCTGTTATGGCATCTGATGCGTTTTTCCCTTTCCCCGATTGTGTTGAAATTGCACACAAGGAAGGTGTAAAGGCGGTAATTCAACCCGGTGGCTCAGTAAGAGACCAACAGACTTTTGATTATTGTAATGAACATGGTGTTGCAATGGTTACCACCGGTATTCGTCATTTTAAACACTAACAAAGAAAATAAAAATGGGATTATTCTCTTTTACTCAGGAAATAGCAATGGACCTTGGGACAGCCAATACAATTATTATCTCAAATGGTAAGATTGTAGTGGATGAACCTTCTGTTGTGGCTTTAGATCGCAGAACCGATAAAATGATTGCGGTTGGCGACAAAGCAAAGATGATGCATGAAAAAACCCACGAGAATATAAAAACAATCCGTCCTTTAAGAGATGGAGTTATTGCAGATTTTTATGCTTGTGAGCAAATGATGCGTGGATTAATAAAAATGGTTAATACCCGTAATCATCTATTTTCTCCTTCATTACGAATGGTGATAGGAGTTCCTTCGGGAAGCACTGAAGTTGAATTGCGTGCGGTACGTGATTCTGCTGAACATGCTGGTGGACGAGATGTGTATTTGCTTTTTGAACCCATGGCGGCAGCTATAGGAATTGGTATTGATGTGGAAGCGCCTGAAGGAAATATGATTGTTGATATAGGTGGTGGATCTACTGAAATTGCAGTTATTTCCTTGGGGGGTATTGTTTCTAATAACTCAATCCGCATAGCAGGTGATGACTTGACTGCGGATATCCAGGAATACATGAGCAGACAGCATAATGTGAAGGTTAGTGAGAGAATGGCTGAACGTATAAAAATAAATGTTGGAGCTGCTTTAACTGAGTTGGGTGATGACGCCCCAGAGGACTATATTGTACATGGGCCTAACCGTATTACGGCTTTACCCATGGAGGTACCTGTATGTTATCAAGAGGTTGCTCATTGTCTTGAGAAATCTATTTCAAAAATAGAAACGGCTATTTTGAGTGCATTGGAAAATACTCCGCCTGAACTTTATGCGGATATTGTTCATAACGGTATATATTTAGCCGGTGGAGGCGCATTGTTAAGAGGTCTTGACAAACGATTAACTGATAAAATCAACATTCCTTTTCATATTGCAGAGGATCCTTTGCATGCAGTAGCAAAAGGAACAGGTGTTGCTCTAAAAAATGTGGATCGTTTTTCATTCTTGATGAGATAAATAAGGCTATTGATAGTGAAAATATGAACGTGCCAATGTATTACGGATGAATGTATCTGTTAATACATTGGCTCTTGACGTCTTAGTGTTATGCGGAATTTACTGAATTTTCTCATTAAATATAACTACTGGTTTGTGTTTCTTTTATTGGAAATAGCTAGTCTGGTTATGTTGTTTCGCTTTAATAATTATCAGCAAAGTGTCTATTTCACCTCTGCGAATGCGATATCAGGCAAGGTATATGAGATCTCGGGAGGGATTACGTCTTATTTTTACTTGAAATCGGCAAATGAAACTCTTCTTGAACGTAATACGATTCTAGAACGTCAACTCGCTTTTCTGCGTAATGCATTGAAAGATAGAAATGTAGATTCTCTTGAAATTAATCGTTTAGAAGAACTAAGCAGTAATCAATATAAAACAATTCCGGCGCATGTTATTAACAATAGCTTGAATTTGGTTAATAACTATTTAACACTCGATAAAGGGAAATCAGATGGAATTTTACCTGAGATGGGGGTGATAGGAGAAGAAGGGGTTGTAGGTATTGTTTATATGGCTTCAGAACATTATTCGGTTGTGATTTCTGTGCTCAATAGTAAATCAAACATTAGTTGTAAGATAAAGAACAGTGACTACTTTGGCTATTTGAAGTGGGAGCATGGTGATTCTAGATACGCTTATCTGAAAGATCTTCCTCGACATGCAGAATTTAATTTGGGGGATACAATCATAACGAGTGGATATTCCACTGTCTTTCCCGAAGGGGTGATGGTAGGCACAGTTGATGATATGGCCGATTCTAATGATGGACTTTCTTATTTATTAAAAGTGAAATTAGCCACTAATTTTGGTAAAATCAGTAACGTGAGGGTTATAACAGATGTCCAGAGGATAGAGCAGGAAGAACTTGAATTAAAAACAAAGGCGCAATGATAATAAATTATATATATCGAATATTATTGTTTGTGGGGTTGGTGCTTTTGCAGGTGCTCATACTCAATAACATTCATCTCGCAGGATACGCAACTCCTTTTCTTTATACTTACTTTATTTTGAAGTTCCCGTCTTCTGTTTCTCGTAATGAATTATTGTTATGGGCGTTCTTTTTAGGCTTAATAATTGATATCTTTTCAAATACGCCAGGTATTAATGCTTCGGCTACTGTCTTGATGGCTTTTGTCAGGCCTCCTTTATTAACTCTGTTTACACCACGTGATAGCTTTGATAATATAGTTCCATCATTTAAAACGATAGGAAATTTCTCTTTTATAAAGTATTTATTAATTTGTTTGTTGATTCACCATGGAACCTTGTTGACGATTGAATTCTTTTCTTTTGCAGATATAGGATCTCTAATATTGCGAATTGCGTCTAGTACGTTGCTAACGTTGAGTTGTATTTTGGCTTTTGAAGGAGTGAAGAAATAAAATGGCAAAAGATTATCTTTTAGAAAAACGTAAGTTTGTAATTGGTGGCATAGCTGTATTTATTGTGCTAACCTATATTCTGCGACTTCTTGTTTTGCAGGTAATGACTGATGATTACAAGAAAAATGCAGATAGCAATGCGTTTCTTAAAAAGACTCAATATCCATCTAGAGGAGCTATCTACGACCGAAACGGTAAATTGTTGGTTTTTAATCAGCCAGCATATGATATAACTATTGTTCCTAACGAAATAACGCAGTTGGATACAACTGATCTGTGTAAGACTCTGAACATAACACCTGCATTTTTCTTGAAAAGGATGCTTGATATTCGTGATAGGAAGCAGAACCCAGGTTATTCTAAATATACACATCAGGTTTTTATGACTCAGCTATCGGCAGCGGAGTGTGGTGTGTTTCAAGAAAAACTATTTCGTTTTCCGGGATTTTATATACAGCGTAGAACCATTCGCCAATATACATATAATGTTGCTGCACATGCTTTGGGAGATATTGGTGAGGTCTCAATGAGGGATATTGAAGAAGATGACTATTATGTGAGGGGGGATTATATAGGAAAACAAGGTGTTGAAAAATCATATGAAAAGTATTTAAGAGGAGAAAAAGGGGTTGAAATCCTTTTAAGAGATGCCCATGGGCGTATTCAAGGGCATTATAAAAACGGCATTTACGATAAAGTACCTATTCCAGGAAAGGATATAACGCTAAGTTTAGATGTGGAGCTGCAGACGTTAGGGGAGAAGCTGATGCATGGTAAAATGGGAAGTATAGTGGCTATTGAACCTGAAACGGGCGAGATTCTCTGTTTTGTATCTGCGCCTTCTTATGATCCTATGGTTATGGTAGGACGCCAACGAGGAAAAAATCATCTGGAGTTAGAGAAAGATCCTTTGAAACCATTGTTTAATCGGCCACTTATGGCTGCATACCCCCCCGGATCAACTTTTAAGACTGCTCAAGGAATGATTTTTTTGCAGGAGGGAATTGTAAATGAAAACACCACATTCCCATGTTATCATGGCTTTGTTGTACCTGGCTTGCGTGTTGGCTGTCATGCACATCCTTCGCCTATTCCTTTTATGCCGGCTCTATCTACTTCCTGCAATTCTTATTTTTGTTGGGGATTATATCGAATGATAGATAATAAAAAATACGGTTCTTCTGCTAAAGCGTTAACTGTTTGGAAAGATCATATGGTTTCTATGGGATTTGGATATAAGCTTGGGGTTGACTTACCTGGTGAGAAGCGCGGCTTAATTCCTAATGCACAATTCTATGATAAAATATATGGTAAAGGGAGATGGGGAGGACTGAGGATCATTCATACCTCTATCGGCCAAGGTGAGATATTGCTTACGCCTGTCCAAATGGCAAATTTGGCTGCAACAATAGCGAATAGGGGACATTTTATAACTCCTCATATTGTGAAAAAGATACAGCGTGATCAATTAGACAGTTTGTATCGCTTCCCAAGGTATACAACAATTTCGCCTCAATATTACGATTTAGTAGTAAAAGGAATGCGCGGAGCGGTTGTAGGAACGGCATATGGTGCAACATGCCGTGGAGCCAATTTACCTGACATTGAGGTGTGCGGCAAAACTGGAACAGCACAAAATAAAGGTAAGGACCACTCTATATTTATGGGATTTGCACCGATGAATAAACCTAAAATAGCCATTGCCGTTTATGTGGAAAATGCTGGCTTTGGGGCTACGTGGGCCGTTCCTATTGCTTCAGTGTTAATGGAAAAATATTTAAAAGGAACTCTTTCACCCGAACGTATGAAAACTGTTGATGAAATCAGTAACACTAATTTAATTCAGTATGGCTTCAAGGAGTATTAGTCTATGGAAATCAATTGATTGGGTTGCCATTATCATTTATCTTTTGTTGATTACTTGTGGATGGTTTAGTGTTTGTGGTGCCAGTTATGATTACGGCAATCCTGACTTCCTTGATTTCTCAACTCGTGCAGGTAAGCAACTTGTTTGGATTGTATGTTCTTTTGGTATAGGCTTTGTTTTGCTTATGCTTGAAGACAAGTTGTTTGATATGTTTTCTTATTTTATATATATAGGAATGCTGCTACTATTACTGGTAACTATATTCATTGCTCCAGATGTGAAAGGTTCTCGCTCGTGGTTGCAATTAGGACCAGTTAGTTTGCAACCGGCTGAGTTCGCTAAGTTTGCAACTGCGCTTGCCTTGGCAAAATATATGAACTCATATTCGTTTAGTATAAATAAATTGAGGCATTTTGTAGGCTTGCTCGCTATCATTATGGTACCAATGATACTTATCATCATGCAGAGAGAAACAGGCTCTGCTTTGGTTTATTTGGCTTTCTTTCTTGTATTATATAGAGAAGGCATGTCTGGTACGGTGCTTTTTCTAGGACTTTGTGCTGTTTTATATTTTATCATTGGTGTTCGCTTTAGCGAATTGTTCATTGCAGAAACGCCTACACCGCTGGGCGAGTTCGTTGTGTTGTGCCTTATTCTTCTGTTTACGGCGAGCATGTTATGGGTTTATCAAAGAAAATGGTTATTGGTAAGAAATATTTTAGGAGTAAGTGTTTTAACTTTGGGATTGTCTTTTTTAGTTTCTGAATACGTCTACGAATTTAATCTGGTTTGGATACTGTGGGCGTTGTGTATTGGTGCAGCGTGTTACTTGTTTTATTTGTACCTAAGCCAACGCTTTCTTTCTTATGCACTTATTGGTTTGTTTACAATTACGTCTATCGGTTTCTTATATTCATGCGATTATGTTTTCAATAAAGTATTGGAACCTCATCAACAAATAAGAATTAAGGTTGTATTAGGCATGGAGGAAGATTTATCAGGAGCCGGTTATAACGTAAATCAATCCAAAATAGCCATTGGCTCTGGAGGATTAACAGGCAAGGGTTTTCTGAATGGAACTCAGACAAAACTGAAGTATGTACCCGAACAAGATACCGATTTTATTTTTTGTACGGTAGGGGAGGAACAGGGTTTTGTTGGCGCTTCAATTGTTCTTCTCCTGTTTTTGATCCTTATTTTAAGATTGATTGCACTCTCTGAAAGGCAACATGGAACCTTCGGGCGTGTGTATGGTTATTCGGTAGTAAGTATATTCCTCTTTCACTTGTTTATTAATATAGGTATGGTATTAGGTCTTACACCCGTAATTGGTATACCTTTACCTTTTTTTAGCTATGGAGGTTCTTCACTTTGGGGATTTAGCATTTTACTGTTCATCTTTTTAAGAATTGATGCGGGTAGAAGTCGCCGTTAGATAAGCCCTTATTCTACTTTAATCCCCACATCATTAATCCCTTTCAGGTAATTATCCTTCATTTCATGAGAAATCTTTATCGTATATTTGCCTGGTTTTACTAGTATATTTTCTCTATATGGAACTGATAGCTCATATAAATCTCCCCATCCTTTACCAATAATTTCTCCTTCTTTATTAATCAGTTGAAACTTAATAGTATCAGTTTGCCAGATGGTAGAATCAGGAATATTGCTTTTTATGCACAAATATAAATCCTGATATGCATACGAGCTCAAATTTCTTATTTGTGCTCGTATGTTATATCGGTAAGCAGTTTCTTTTAGCCCAATTTCAAACGAAAGAGTATCATGTTTGCTCCATCCTTTCGGATTAACATGCTTAAAGCTATGATACACAGAGCCATTATCACAACTGAATAAAAACAGTGTAGAAAGAGTAATTATAATACTATTCCTTAACTTGCTGATCATCTTTTTTGTTTCTCTCTTGAGGACGAGGAAAATTTCTTCTTCCGTTACGGTCTCTGTTATTTCTATTGGGTTTATTGTGCGAACCTTGTTCTTCTTTTACTTGTTGAGCGTCATTGGGCGCTTGGGCCTGGACTCTAGAATTTTCTTTTTCGTTACGCATTTGCGCCTGCTGAGGCCTGTTATTACTTTTTTTCTTTTTTCTGTTTTGGGAATTATTTGATGTGTTATCACTACTCCCATGACGTTTATCAAAGCGGGTAAGGCTTTCCTGTTCCAGTAAATCAATCGGCTTTTTAGGCTCAGGTTTGCGTTCAGATTCGATTAATGTATCTGGCTTAACCCCTTTTCGATTCATACTTATAATTTCAAAAGCTCTTCTACCACTAATAGTTATCAGATTAGCCGGGAAATTTTTATCTGTTGAATAGCTTATCTGATTTGCCATAATATCTGCCTTGAAGAAATAATAGGTGCCATCTTTAGTTTCTAATTCAATTTCTCTAGATGGCAGTTTCTTTTGGGCTTCGACGTAACTGTCGACTTCATAATTCATGCAACATTTTAATTTGGCGCACTGACCAGCCAACTTCTGTGGATTAAGAGATATGTCCTGGAATCTAGCTGCGCTGGTTGATACAGAGACAAAACTTGTCATCCAAGTTGCACAACAGAGTTCTCTGCCACAAGGCCCAATACCTCCTATACGGCCTGCTTCTTGACGTGCCCCTATCTGTTTCATCTCGATGCGCACTCTAAATGCTTCGGCAAGTACCTTGATTAATTGACGAAAGTCGACACGCTCATCAGCGATATAGTAAAAAATAGCTTTATTACCGTCGCCTTGATATTCAACATCTCCTATTTTCATGTTAAGATTGAGATTGGCTGCAATCTGTCTAGCCTTAATCATGGTTGCATGTTCTTTGGCTTTGGCTTCATTATATTTTTCCATATCTACAGGCTTTGCTTTGCGGTAGATACGTTTTATTTCAGCATCAGGGCGGTTATTCGCCTTTTTCATTTGCAAAGGTACTAGCTTGCCTGTAAGTGTTACTACCCCGATGTCGTGCCCAGGCGTAGCTTCAACGGCAACTGTATCACCTTTCTCAAGCTTTATTTTATTGCTATTTTTATAATACCCCTTACGAGTATTTTTAAATTGAACTTCAACCATATCTGATTCTTCGGCATTATTGGGTACATCTGCCAACCAATCATAAGTATTAAGTTTTTTATCTTGTCGGGAACAACCTTTGCAACAAAGTTTTCCGCTACCGTTATTTAATTTATAATCCATATTGTTTCTTATATTTATAGGGCCTTAGTTTTGATTTTACAATGATACATTATTGTTTTAATAACACAATCATTTTCAAGGAAAAATCAAAAAAAACCATTTTGGCATTTACATTTTGTTCTATATCTCTTTGAGCTTGGCTCAATTCATTCATAATTCCTATAACATTCTTCTCATTAACGAAAGGAGAAAAGCGTTTGGCAAAATTTTCTTCATCGATTGTTAAGTAAGTAAGATCTTTTTGCTTCAGATTAAAGATGAAATTTTCTCGAATCATTTGCTGGCAATAATCAAGCATGTTTTTTTGTTTCTCTCTTCCCATAGCGGCTACGCTTTCGCTCCATATTTTCATTTCCTTTATCTTCCGTTGGTAAGAAAGACGCATTAGGCTAACAAATAAATCAAAAAAAAGCCTTTTTTCTTCATTTAAATGGATGGCATCAAGAGCCTTAACAAAACTTCCATTAGCTGTGTGAGCAATGTTTTGCGCATCTGCTGAAGCAATTGCATATTTGGTCTGTAGTGTATTGGCAATACAACTCTCTTCTATTCGAGGAATATTTAAACGTTGTGTTCTGCTCAATATGGTAGGTAAAATCATCTCTGGATTTTCGGAAACAAGGATGAATATTGTTTTCTGGGGTGGTTCTTCCAGAAGTTTAAGCAATTTATTTGCGCACACTACATGCATCCTTTCAGGTAACCAGATAATTGAAACCTTATGTCCTCCTTCACTTGATTTAAGGCTAAGCTTTCTTATGATCTCATCGCTCTCCCTAGCATAAATTATGGCTTGTGAGTTTTCTGCCTGAAGTTCATTCAGCCAATTGTTTATGCTCATATAGGGCATCTTTTCTAAAAAATGGCGCCAATCGGAAATGTAATCATCGCAAATTTCTTTTTTTGCTTTTGCATTTTTCACGATGGGAAACATGAAATGCAAATCGGGATGTATTAGTTTCTTGAACTTGATGCACGACGGACAAGTTCCGCATGAGTCGGTTGATTGCTTGTTAGTGCAGCAAATATATTGTGCGTAAGCTATCGCCAATGGAAGTTTTCCAACCCCTTCATTACCACATAAAAGTAGCGCATGAGGAATGCGACCTTCATTTACTTCCTCAATAAGTTTCTGCTTAATGTGGTCTTGTCCTATGACATCTCCGAATTGCATATCTAATATATTTTTTTTGCTACTTCTCTAATGCTGTCCACAGCTGAGATTGTGTAGAAGTGTAAGCTAGGTACTCCGTATTCAATGAGTTCTTTGCATTGAGCAATGCACCATTCAATTCCTACTTGTTGAGCTTCGTTGTCATTCTTACATTTAAGAATCTCTTTAGTCAAATCTTCGGGAAGATCAACTTTAAAAGTTTTTGGAATCATTGTTAACTGTGACAGCTTTTTAAAAGGCTTGATGCCCGGAATAATGGGAACAGTGATTCCTGCTTGACGTGCTCTATCTACGAAATCAAAATATTTCTTGTTATCATAAAATAGCTGTGTGACCGCATATTCAGCTCCGGCTTCAACCTTTTTCTTTAACCAGTAAATATCGTCTTCTATATTTGGTGATTCTTCATGTTTCTCAGGATAGCAAGCCACTCCATAAGAAAAAGGCTGTTCCATGTTTTGCATTGAAGTGCCATCGACAAAGATTCCTTTATTGAAGTTATTGATTTGTTCTTGCAACTGTATGGCGTGGTTATAACCATCTCCTTCAGGTGTAAATACGGATTCATGCTTTGCTTTGTCTCCACGAAGAACCAGCAAATCTGTAACTCCTAAGAATTGCAGATCAATAAGAACATATTCTGTTTCTTCTCTAGTGAACCCGCTACATAAAATGTGGGGAACTGTTTTGATGTTATATTTATTTTGAATAGCGGCAGCAACAGCAACAGTGCCTGGTCTTCGACGCTGCCTGTCTCGTTTATATAATCCTTCACCCAAGTCCTTATAAATATATTCGCTTCTGTGAGTCGTTATATTGATGTATTTGGGATCAAATTCTTTTAATGTATCAATTGTAGTATACAGTTTTTCGATACCCGTACCTTTTAGTGGGGGTAAAATTTCGAATGAAAAAGCTGTTTTTTCGTTGGAGTTTATTAAATCAATGATCTTCATTTTTTCTATGTAATTTTTGTAGTCGACTGTATCTTGTGACAAAAGTATAAAAAAAAGCCGATATTCTTTTTATGTAGCATCTTTTTATAGTAACTAAGTATACTGTTTATACTTCTATATAATTACGTATTAGCTGTGTCTAGTAATCTTGTCTTCTCTCTTTCCTTCTCTTTTCTTTCGAGTATCTTCCTTTTGCATTTATCGGCTCACCATGGTTGTTAAGTCGTCCAACCAAGGTTAGCCAGTCGCCCAACGATGGTTAGCCAGTCGCCCAACCAAGGTTAGCCGCTCTTTTTTCTTCGGGCTCTTTTCGCTTGAGCTATTGAATAGTCTATCCTGTCCTTCCTTCTTCTTTCTTCTTCGCTACTGTCTGCCTTTCGCCTTTCAACTACCACCTTCCTGCTTTGTTTTCTTGATACCCCCACTTTGTTTCGAGCCTTTTTCTTCCATCCTTGCCTTCCTTCTTAGTATTGCAATAACCCTCTTTTTCCTTCTGCTTACATTTTCCCCTATATAATATAAGGTATACCATTTCTTTGTATTTCTCCGGTTCTCCCTTTCTTTGCATTTATTTTCCTGCTGTTACCCCTTGATGCCTAGCGCTTTAAGCCTTTTCTCTCCTTTCTTCTTAAAAAAAAGAGTATGATCTTCTTGCTTTGTATGGCAAAAGCTTCTACTTTTGCATCCGCTTTGCAAGAGAGACAAAGTGTTTTCTTGAAATGTTGATAAAGCGCCTGTAGGGTTTGACTTATG
>Ga0129308_1000791_pt1 | contig 41229 bp, 42 predicted proteins | sample L827metagenome_FD_94440 | JGI IMG/M metagenome (GOLD analysis project Ga0129308, IMG submission 94440) | Ring-tailed lemur group fecal microbial communities from Wisconsin, USA - L827 metagenome | ecosystem: Host-associated > Mammals > Digestive system > Large intestine > Fecal | place: USA... | reverse complement strand
CGAAAGCTACACTATGCTCCCTCCGTCTTCCTTTCCGAAACACAAACGCTTTGCTGGTTTGTGTTTCGGTCGATGAGAACAACGAAAAAGCAATCAAAATGCTGCTTCGCCCGAAAAGCCTTGGTTTTCAAGGCTTTTCGGCGGCGGGTTATTGAATCACGAGGCTGGCCTCGCCCCCTCGTGCACCCCCGCTGCTCTATCTTCGGCGCATGCTGCATTGTTTTTGATAGGCTCACAGCCCGCCTTGAAGGAAAGGCGGGCTGTTGTTTATTGATATCAGCAGTATATGCTCACTTGGTGTTGAATATCTTGAAAATGCTGTCGAAGGGATCCTCTTCGGCGGCCGGGGCGGCAGGCTCCGCAGCGGCGGGGGCGGCAGCGGCCTTCTCGGCAGCGCCGGTGAACAGGCCCTGGGCACGGGGAGCAGCCTGGGCAACGGCAGCGGGCGCGGCCTGGGCGGCGGCAGCACCGCCTTCCTCAAAGCCGGTAGCAATGACGGTGACACGGATCTCATCATCCAGGCTGTCATCAAAGGTGGCGCCAAAGATGATGTTGGCATCGGGATGGGCAGCCTCCTGCACCAGGCTGGCGGCGGTCTCCACATCCTCCAGATCCATATCCTCGGAACCTGTGATGTTAATAAGCACACCGTGAGCGCCGTTGATGGAGGTTTCCATCAGGGGGCTGGCAACGGCCATACGGGCGGCCTCCTCGGCCTTGCCCTTACCGGCGGCGTGGCCCACGCCCATGTGGGCAAAGCCGGCATTGCTCATGATGCAGTTCACATCGGCAAAGTCCAGGTTGATGAAGCCGGTATTCTTAATCAGGTTGGAGATGCTGGTGACGGCCTGAAGCAGCACGTCATCGGCGATCTCAAAGGCGTTTGCCAGGGTAACCTTTTGGTCGGTGGCAAATTTCAGCCGGTCATTGGGGATAATCAGCAGAGAGTCCACCCGGCCAAGCAGTTCCTTGATGCCGGCATTGGCCTGATCCATGCGGCGCTTGCCTTCAAACTTGAAGGGCTTGGTCACAACGCCCACGGTGAGCAGGCCGGCATCCTTGGCGATCTCCGCCACTACAGGGGCAGCGCCGGTGCCGGTGCCGCCGCCCATGCCGGCGGTGATGAACACCATATCCGCATCCTCCACCGCCTTGGCGATGTTGTTGCGGCTCTCCTCCGCAGAGCGCTTGCCGATCTCCGGATCAGATCCGGCACCCTGGCCGCGGGTCATCTTCTCGCCTATTTGCAGCTTCTGGTCGGCGTTGGACACCGCCAGAGCCTGTCTATCGGTATTGATGGCCACAAACTCCACGCCCTGGGTGCCGGCCTTGACCATTCTGTTGACAACGTTATTGCCGGCACCGCCGACACCAACGACTTTTATCGTAACCACATTTTCGGGACCCGCTTCAGCTTTAAAATCCATTCTTCTGCCCTCCTGTATATTCTGCGTCACAAAAAATGCGAAAAATTTCTCTGTGAATCATGCTCGTATTTTATTACATTTTTTTGCAACAGTCAATATCTTTTTTCATTTTTCGGAAAACTTTTGTAAATAAATTGTAATTTATCGATTACTGAGGACAAAATCGGGCGGTCGTTCCGTCAGAAACGTCGATAATACCCACGTCCCCAGCCAATAATTGTGACATTACGGAGACCAGCATGCCGAATTTATACTCCGTCTTGCCGGGGCCGCCCAGCTTGACGGTGTATTGATCCCCATAGTCGAAGGACACATGATTCTTATCGGAAAAGTCGATGCTGCCCACCTGGGTATAGAGCCCACGGCCTTCCAGCTGATCCAGCACCTGGGCCAGGTAGTCCACCAACGCCTCATCATCGTCCTTGGTTTTCAGCGGCTCGCCGATCAAAAGGGTGCCGGGATCCACGCCCTCCACGGCGATCAGGCCGGAAAGCTCCTCATCCGTGGCCTTGCCCAGCACTTTGCAGCTGTGGTCAATGGTCCACATCTCGTCCCCCAGCACCAGATACGCCAGGGCCTGACTCTCCGTCACGGTTATTATTACCTTATTTGGCAGACTTCTTTCAACCGAAACCTCCTCAACATAGGGAAGTTTTGCGAATACCCGGCTCAGGGCAGCAAAACGGTCGAAGAAGAACAGGTTGTCCCCTTCCTCGATATCAATGGCCCGGATAATCTCCTCATCGGAATAATGGCTGTTCCCCTCCACCTGGATATTGGTGATGCGGAAAAAAACGCTCATCACAAATATGGTAGCCACGACTACCAAAAAGAACATTATGGGACCGCTGAAACTGCTGAGGTACTGGGCGATGGTCATACGCTCCGCGCTGTCAGCGGTCTTTCTCTTGTGTATTCTTCTTGCCATTGGTCTATCCTTTCAGCATTCCAGATAGATGTCCGCGCCCAAAGAGCGCAGGCGCATATCAAAACGTTCATAGCCCCGGGTGATATGCCCGTCATCAAAGACAGTGCTCTCTCCCCGGGCAGCCAACGCGGCCACCAGCATGGCAGCCCCGCCCCGCAGATCGGTGGCGGTGAGGGCGCTGCCCCGCAGGCAGTCCACCCCCCAGATCTCCGCCCGGCGGCCGGAGACGGCAATATCCGCACCCAGGCGCTGCAATTCCGGCACCTGCCGGTAGCGGTTTTCAAAGATGTTCTCGGTGATCACGGTGCGGCCCTCGGCCTTCAGCAGCGCAGCCATCAGCACCGGCTGGGCATCGGTGGGAAAGCCGGGGTACGGCTCTGTGGAAATTTCCCCCACAGCGCTGAGTTTTCCCGAAGAACGCACCCAAACACTGCGTTTGCTGCTTATTATATCACAGCCCGCCAGTTTTAGGAAGTGGAGAACTGTAGAAAAATGGCCGGGATCCACACCCCGCATTTCAACATTTCCGCCAGTGGCGGCGGTGGCGCAGGCGATGGTGGACGCCACAATCCGATCCGGGATGATGCGGTGGCCCACAACGCTCTCCGGCTCGAAGGCACCGATGCAAATGGTGCTGCTGCCGGCGCCGGTGATATGAAGGCCCATGGCCCGGAGGTAGTCCTGCAGGGCAACGATCTCCGGCTCCCGGGCAGCGCCCCGGATCACGGTGTCCCCTTTTGCCCGGACAGCGGCCAGCATAATGTTCTCCGTAGCCCCCACGCTGGGAAAAGGCAGAACGATCTCGGCCCCGCGAAGTTCCTGGGCCTGACAGCTGATCTCTCCGCCGGATTCGTCAATCTCCGCCCCCAGCTGGCGCAGGGCGTTCAGATGCAGGTCAATGGGCCGTTTGCCCAGCTGGCATCCCCCGGGCAGGCTGAGCCTGGCACTGCCGCAGCGGGCGATCAGTGCCCCCATGAAGATGACGGAGGAGCGCATCTCCACCATCAGAGAATGGGGTATGGCGCTGCGGCAAAGGCCCGAAGAATCTATGTATACATCGTTGCCCCACTGTTCGGCAGTACAGCCCAGGTGCCGCAGAATGCGAAGCGCCGCGTTCACATCCCGGAGTTGGGGTACATTCAGCAGTTCCGACCGGGCGGGGCTGATGATGGAGGCGGCGATGATGGGCAGGGACGCATTTTTCGATCCCTGCACAAAGCAGGCCCCCTCCAATCGGTTTCCACCTCTCAGGTGCCATATGTCCATGAAAAACCCCCCGTGCATTCAAATCAAGCCATTGTATGCACGGAGGGAATGAATTGTTACGGATGTAAAATATCCATAATGATGCCGCAGATTTTATCCGTGGCATCGGGCACGGCCAGGGATTGCATGGCAGCAGACATGGAGGAGAGCGCCGCCTCGTCGGCCAGAAGCTCCCGCACCAGTTCCAGCAGGGACTGGGCGTCAAACTCCCCTTCCAGCAGCACCTTGGCGCCGCCGGCCTTTTCCAGCACCCGGGCATTCCGCTCCTGATGATGGTTGGTCACGTTGGGAGAGGGCACCATGATGACGGGCTTGCCCATATAGGTCAGCTCCGAAATGGTGGAGGCGCCGGCCCGGCAAAGCACCAGATCCGCCGCCGCCATGACCCGGGGCATATCAAAGATATACTCCCGCAGATCCACCTTCCGCATCGGAAGGTTTTGGGCCGTTTCCGCCAGGGCTTCGCACACGCCGGGGTAATACATCTTCCCGGCGCCATGGAGCAGGCGGAAGTTCTGCTTGCCGTCCAGCAGGGGGATCAGCTCCGTCATGATGCCGTTCATATGCCCGGCTCCCAGGGAGCCCCAGACGGAGACCACCAGCTTCTCCCCATCGGCAAGGCCCAACTCCCGTCTGGCCTGGGCCTTAGTGTAGGCCGCAAACTGCCCTCGCACCGGGGTACCGGTGACGGCGACCTTCTCCGGCTGGGGATAATACTGGCGGCTCTCCTCAAAGCCCACCATGATCCGATCCACCAGCTTGGCAAGCAGCTTGGTGGTCAGGCCCGGGACGGCGTTGCTCTCATGGACGGCGGTGGGGATATGCAGCCGGGAAGCGGCCCGCAGCACCGGATAACACACATAGCCGCCGGTGCCGATGACAGCGTCCGGCTGAAAGTCCCGGATAATGGCCTTGGCCTCCCGGTAGGAAAGCACAACGTTTTTCACCGTTTCCATGTTATGGGCCAAGGCTTTGAGATTCTTGCCCCGGCTCAGGTTAGTGATCCGCAGGGGCCTGATGTCATAGCCCTCCAGTGGCACCAGTTCCATCTCCATCTTTCCTTCTGCGCCCAGGAAAAGAAACTCACTGTCCGGCAGCAGCTCCTTCAGCCGCCCGGCCACAGCCAGGGCAGGATTGATATGACCGGCAGTACCGCCGCAGGTGAAGATAAATTTCATAAGTAGATTCAGATTCCTTTCTCTCTATCCGTTCTTACATAAGCTCTCGGGACGCGCTGAGGATGATGCCCATTTCAAAAAGCTGGATCAACAGGGCCGTGCCGCCATAGCTGAAAAGGGGCAGGGAGATGCCGGTACAGGGCACCAGGTTTGTGACCACGGCCACATTCAAAAACACCTGGATGGCCAGCAGCGTGCTGATGCCGGCACAGGTGAGGAAATTGAACCGATCCCGCTGGTGCAGGGCGATCCAATAGCCCCGGAGGATCAGCAGGGCAAAAAGCGCCAGAATGAGGGCGGCACCGATAAAGCCCAGTTCCTCGCAGGCCACGGAAAAGATAAAGTCATTATGCTCCTCCGGCAGGTAGAGAAATTTCTGCCGGCTGCCGCCCAGGCCCAGGCCGCTGAGGCCGCCGGAGCCGATGGAATACAGGGACTGGACGATCTGATAGCCCGCATCCGAGGGGTCGGAGAAGGGGTCAAGCCAGGTGCTGACGCGACCGGAAGCATAGGGGAAAAAGGTCAGCAGGATGGCGACAGCCGCAAAGACCGAGCCCAGAGCGGCAATAAACCAGCCCAGGCCCACACCGCCCAGAAACATCATCACGCCGCCGATGGCAATGATAATGATGGAGGCGGAAAAGTGGGGCTCCAGAATCAGCAGACCGATAATGATTCCCAGGATGGCCAGGAAGGGCAGAATGCCGTAGCGAAAGCTGCGCATCCTCCCCCGGAAGCGGCAGATCAGCAGAGAGAAGGACAGGATCACCGCCAGCTTCGCCAGCTCCGACGGCTGTAAGGTCAGCCCGCCCACCCCCAGCCAGCGGCGGGAGCCGTTGGCCTTGACGCCGATCACCGGTACCAACATCAGCAGCACCAGGGTCAGGCCCAGAAAATGAAAGGCATAGCGGCGGTAGAAGTCCATGGGCAGGCGGGAGGCCAGCAGCATGGCCCCCACCCCCAGCAGGGCAAAGATCAACTGGCGCAGGAAGTAATAGGCACCGTTGCCGCCGGTGACATTCCCCGGGTCATAGTAAGCCCGGGCATAGCTGGAGGACAGCACCATCACCACCCCCATGGCCAGCAGGATCAGTGCCAGGGTGAAAAAGCCGGCGTCCACGCGCTGGCGCTTCGGCGGCTCAGCGGCAGAAAAAGCGGAGAGGCGGGCACTTTCATAACGCATATACCCACCTCCCCGATCATCAGCTTATTCCCATATAGTGTTTGGACACCACAATAAAGGATATGATGGCCATCACCAGAGATATGCCTGTAAACAGGGCGACAATTTCTTTTTCTTTCCATTTATGGCCCAGCCAGCCGCCCATCTCCAGATGGTGGTGGAAGGGCGCCATCTTGAACACCCGCTTGCCGTGGCTCAGTTTGAAGTAAGTCACCTGGATGATATCGGACAAGGTCTCCATCAAAAAGACGAAGCCCAGGGTGATGAGCATGATGGGCATATTGTAGCCATAGGCCAGGGCCGCGATCATGCCTCCCAGAAACAGGGAGCCGGTATCCCCCATGAAGCACTTGGCAGGGTTAACGTTATACACCAGAAAGCCCAGCAGGCCGCCCACCATGCCGGAGGCAATGAAGCCCATCTGCTCAAACTCATCGCCAAACACCAGGGTCAGGGCCACGAAAAACAGGAACACCGGGATGGAGGTGCTGGCGGCAAGGCCGTCGATGCCATCGGTAATATTCACCGCGTTGACCGTGCCCACGATGATAAAGGAGGAGAGCAGAAAATACAGCCACTCGGGCATATAGATGGTCTTATTCACAAAGAACAGGTAAAAGCTGGGGCGCACATAGCCGATCTGGCGCATCAAAAGCACAAACACCAGAGAGGCCACCAGCTGCAAAAGGAACTTGGCCTTGGCGGAGAGGCCCAGATTCTGCTTCTTCGCCAGCTTCTCCCAGTCATCCAGAAAGCCGATGGCGCCGAACACACAGGCGAACAGGACAATGAAAACATTGACAAACTCCCCCCGGAGCATCCCCTCGAAGCAGACCGTGAGGCAGACCAGGATGGCCGCCAGAATGAACATCACGCCGCCCATGGTGGGGGTGCCGGATTTATTCATATGCCAGGTGGGGCCATTTTCTTTAATTTCCTGCCCGGCCTTGATGCGGCGCAGCCAGGGGACATAGAACTTGCCGAAGGCAGTGGCAAACAGGAAGGCCAAAACGAAAGCAGTTATCAGTTTAATGGTCATTATAATCTCCATTCTGCCGCTAAAGCGTCAGCACAAAAGGAATGAAAATCTCCGGACAAGGCTGAATGGAGATTTTTGGCATGTGCCGCAGTTGCCGCTTCCACGGCGAGCGGCACGCCATTTCCAACTTAATGGTGTGAATCTTCACACCATTCTCCAATATGCACGGCGCTGTGAGCGCTTTGTATTTCTTTTGGATGGTTTCGGATCACGGCTGGGGGTCACCCGGTCAGCGCTTGCTCAGATACTCCGCCACGATCTCCCGTTCATCCATGTGGATCCGCTCATGGCCGATCACCTGATAGTCCTCATGGCCTTTTCCGGCAAGCAATATTACATCACCGGGCTGTGCTTTGTCAATGGCCCAGCCGATGGCCTCCCGCCGGTCGCAGATGACTTTATAGGGGGTGCGCTTATTTTTCAGGCCGGGGAGGATCTCATTGATGATGGCCATAGGCTCCTCGGTACGGGGATTGTCGCTGGTGACGATGACATAATCGGCATTGTCGGCGGCGATGGCGCCCATAATGGGCCGCTTCAGCCGGTCCCGATCCCCGCCGCAGCCGAAGAGAACCATCAGCCGTCCCCGGGTAACGGGGCGCAGGGTTTTCAGCACGTTCTCCAAAGCGTCCGGCTTATGGGAGTAGTCAATGATAATGGAATAGTCCCCATCGGTGGGCACCGACTCCATCCGGCCCTTGACCCCCTGGGCCGTGGCCAGCGCATCCGCACAGGGCGCAAGGCCGATGCCCAGGCAGCTTGCCGCGGCGATGATGCCCAGGGCATTATGGACGGAAAACATGCCGGGGATGTTCAGCCGGGTCAGCGCCAGCTCATCGCCATGGACGGCGGCAAAGCGCACCGACGCTGCCGAAAGGCGGATGTCCCTGGCGATGATATCCGCGTCATTCCGCTCCGCCGCAAAGGTGGTAATGGGGCAGGGTACATCCTGCATCATAAAATCCGCCCACCGGTCGTCCAAATTGACGCAGCCCTGTTTGCACTGGGAAAAGATCTTCTTCTTGGCGGCAGCATATTCCTCCATACTGCCGTGAAGATCCAGATGGTCCTGAGAGAGGTTGGTGAATATGGCCACATCGAACCGGATACCGGCCACCCGCTCCAGCGCCAGGGAATGGGAGGATACCTCCATCACCACATGGGTGCAGCCGGCATCCCTCATGGCGCGAAACAGCTGATGCAGCTCATAGCTTTCGGGGGTGGTAAACTCGCTGTGCAAATGCTCCTGCCCGATCATATTGCCGTTGGTGCCGATCAGGCCCACCTTGGCCCCCAGCTCCTGCTCCAGCAGGTGCTTCATAATGATGGTGGAGCTGGTCTTGCCGCTGGTTCCGGTAAAGCCAATCACGGTCATCTCCGCCGCCGGGTTGCCAAAGAAGCTGCGGCTGCAAAGGGCCAGGCCATAGCGACAGTCCGCCACCTGCACATAGGGCACTTCCCCCGCCGGGACATCCTGGCACAGCACGGCGGCAGCGCCCAGCTCCATGGCCTTGGGGATAAAGCGGTGACCATCCACCGTCAGGCCCTTGACGGCAACGAAAAGGTCGCCGGGCTTTACCAGGCGGGAGTCATAGCAGATGCCGGTGATCTCCCGCTCCATATCGGCGGTGGCGGAAAGGATTTGCAGATCCTTCACGATATCTTTAAGCTTCATAATTTCTCCGTTCTGCGGGATCAGCCCACATAGAGTGTATTCTATACCAGAATTTCCTTCCGGTCAATACTTTCCCAGGAGGGATTCATTTTCATCGATCAGCGTGACCTCTACGATACAGCCGTGATTGGCGGCAATGCCGGCGGGGATGCTCTGGCTGCTGACCACCTGGCCGGAGGCGGCGTTCACCGGACTGCGGGTACTGACGAACAGGCCCAGCCGGGACAGGGTATCCCGGGCCTGGTCATAGCTCAGCCCCGAAAGCTCCGGCACGATTTCCATATTGGGGGATACCTGGGCATCCCCGAAATAGAGGATCACCTGGCTTCCGGCGGCAATGCCGGTGCCGGCGGCGGGCAGCTGGCCGGTGACAGTATCGCCCCAGCCGATGCAGCGATAGTCCAGGCCGCAGTCCGACAGGCGCTGTTTGGCCTCCTCCAGGCTCAGCTCCAGCAGCATGGGCACGGCGGCATCATCCCCGGCGCCCTCCGGCAGGCTGGGTTCCACCCCCATATAGGGCAGAATATCCGCCAGCATATTGCCCACCACCGGGGCCGCCATCTGGCCGCCGCTCACGTACACGCCGGATTTATTGGACGGGGTATCCAGAAACACCAGCAGCGCGATCTGGGGATCATCCGCCGGGGCAAAGCCGATGAAGGAGACGATATACTCCTTCTGCCCGGTCTGCGCCTCCAGACTCACCTTCTCGCTGGTGCCGGTCTTGCCGCCGATGCGGTAGCCGGTGACCGCCGCGTTGCGCCCGGTGCCCTCGTTCTTATCCCCCACCACCTGCTCCAAAATCTGGCACAGCTTCTGGCTGGTGCTTTCGCTGATGACCTGGCGCACCACTTTGGGCTGGCGCTCATAGGCTACGCTGCCGTCAGGGTTCAGCAGCTGCCGCACCACATAGGGCTGCATCAGCTTGCCGCCGTTGACGCAGGCGCTGACGGCGCAGACCAGCTGCAAAGGCGTGATGGTAAAGGTCTGGCCAAAGGAAGCGGCGGCAAGCTGAGACAGGTTCCGGGGGGAACAAAAGGTATTCTTGCTCCACCAGATGCTGCCGCTCTCGCCGGAAAGGTCAATGCCGGTGGTGGCGGTGAGGTTCTCATCGTCGTTGCCGGTCATGTTCAAAAAGCCGAAGGCCTCGCAGTAGTCATAAAAGCGCTCCGCCCCCACCCGCTGGCCGATGTTCACGAAAGCCACGTTGCAGGAATGCTGGGCCGCCTGGGTCAGGTTCTGGCTGCCGTGGCCCTCGCTCTTCCAGCAGCGGATGGGGCTGGTGCGGCCGATGACGCTGACATTGCCGGGGCAGTAAAAGCTGTCCTTCAGGCTCACCACCCCCTCCTCCAGGGCCATGGCCAGGGTGATGATCTTGAAGGTGGAGCCCGGCTCATAGGTGTCGGACAGGGCCTTGTTCCGCCACTGGCGGGTCTGGGCCTGGCTCAGCAGCCGGGAACGCTCCTCCTCTGTTTCGGCGGCGTTGATGACGGCCATATCCTCCTCGCTGACCGCGAGGAAGTTGTTCAGGTCATAGCCGCCCAGGGAGGCCATGGCCAGAATCTGCCCGGTGTTTACGTCCATGGCGATAGCCCCGGCGCCGTGCTGAATGTCGTAATCCGCCACAGCCTGTTTCAGGTGCTTTTCCACGTAGTACTGAATGGTTTCATCAATGGTGGTGACTACGTCGAAGCCGTCCTCCCCGGGGTAGTATTCCTCAAATTGGGAGAACAGCAGCTCCGTCCCCATGGCGTTGGTGGCCCGGACGGTGCGGCCGGGGCTGCCGGACAGGGCCTCGTCATACCGGGCTTCGATCCCCTCAAGGCCATAGTTATCCGTGCCCACAAAGCCGATCAAATGGCAGGCCAGGGAAGAATTGGGGTAGTACCGCTTGGTATCCGTCTCCAGGCGGACGCCCCGGAGGCCATGCTGGTTCTTAAAGGCACGAACCGCGTCGGCCTGCTCCTTTTCCAGCTTCCGGGCTACGGTCACATACCAGCTGCCCTTCTGCCCGGATTTTTCGTAAATCTCATCATAGCTCACGCCCAAAATCTCGGACAGGCCCTGGGCAATCAAAGCCCGATCCTCCCCGTACATTTCAATTTCCTGGGGGCTGAGATACACGTTGTCCACCGAGGCGCTCACCGCCAGGGTGTTCATATTGGTGTCGTAAACGGCGCCCCGGGTGACAGAGCTGGGCACAGAGCGCAGCTGCTGCTCGATGGCCATGCGCTCATACTTCTCATGGTCGATGATTTGCAGCTTGTACAGTCTGGCCAGCAATAAGAGAAATGCCCCGATTCCGAATACTGCCATCAAAAACAGTGTACGGCGGAGCATCTGTCTGCTGGGCCCCGGTTTCAGGGCCGGGGACTGGTTTTTTTGTGCCATGGCCACCTCCGCGTAAGGAAGAATATAAATATACTATAAATATATTCACGCTTTGGTGGTTCATGCCTGTTATTCCAGATCAATATAGATAATTTGGCCGGGGCTCAAACGCTGCATCCCCAGTTCTTCAATCGCCCGGCGCTCCAATTCTTCCAGGCTCAGGCTGCTTTCCACCCGGGCATGGAGAACCCGGTTTTCCTCTTTCAGGGCTTTCAGCGACGTTTCCAGGGTGTTCAATTCCTCACTCAGGGCAGCCAGCCGGATGGCACCCAGCAGCGCCGACACCAGCAGGAGCAGGGAAAAGCTGATACAGATGGCCCGAAATAAAATTACGTTCATTCTGCCCATGGCTTACACCCTCTCTGCCACTCTCAGCTTGGCACTGCGGGAGCGGGGGTTTTGCTCCAGCTCATCCGCACCGGGCAGGATGGGCTTGCGGCTGACGCTTTTCAGGGTCTGCACAAAGCCACAGGTGCAGATGGGGGCCTCTCGGGGGCAGGTGCAGCCGTTTTCCCGGGCGGCAATGCCGGACTTGACAATCCGGTCTTCCAGAGAATGGAAGCTGATAACGCAGAGGCGGCCGCCCGGATTCAGCTTGTCCGGCGCCGTCTCCATCATCTGAGAGATGGCACCCAACTCATCATTGACGGCGATACGGATGGCCTGAAAGCTGCGTTTGGCCGGGTGCTGCTTTTCCCGAAGGGCAGCGGCGGGCATGGCGCCCTTGATGATCTCCACCAGTTCCAAGGTGGTTTCAATGGGCTTTTCGGCCCGGTGTTCCAGGATCGCCCGGCTGATGCGGCGGGCATAGCGCTCTTCCCCATAATCCCAAAGGATGCGGTTGAGCCGCTCCTCCGGCCAGGTGTTCACCACAGCGTAGGCGGTCAGGCTGTCCCCGGCGTCCATGCGCATATCCAGGGGGGCATCCCCCATATAGGAAAAGCCCCGCTGGATCTCATCCAGTTGGGGCGAGGAAACGCCCAGGTCAAAGAGCATCCCATCCACGCCGGAGATACCCAGAGAATCCAGGATCTGCGCGGCATCGGAAAAATTGCCGTGGACAAGGGTGACTTTCTCCCCAAAGGGCGCAAGACGCTTTCCGGCCCTTTCAATGGCTGTCTCATCCCGGTCAATGCAGACGAGGCGGCCGGTGGTGAGCCGGGAAGCGATCTGATAGGAGTGTCCGCCCAGGCCGAGGGTACCATCCAGGTACACCCCGCCGGGCTTGATATTCAAATTTTCAATGCATTCTTTCAGCAGTACGGAAACATGTCTGGCTTCGGTCATCAAAATTCCAGTTCCTCCATGACGGCGGCGATATTCTCCGGTGTGGTCTCCAGCTGATAAACGGACTGCCAGCTGTCACTGTCCCAGAGTTCGGCGTGGTTATTGCAGCCCACCACCGTAACGGACTTGACAAGCCCCGCGTACTCCCGCAGGTTCTGGGGGATCAGGGCCCGGCCCTGGCTATCCAGCTCACACCGGGCGGCGTGGGCAAACAGGGGCCGCATTTTCCGCTGCTTCACATAGGGCATGGCATTGACCTTCTCGGAGAAAGCCTGCCAGTTTTCACTGCTGTAGGCGCAGAGGCAGCGATCCATGGACAGGGTGACAAAAAAAACCTCGCCCAGTTCATCCCTGAGCTTGGCGGGTATAAACAGCCGGCCCTTACTGTCAAGGGAATGCTGATATTCACCTGTCATGCAATCTGCCCCCTCTCATAAACGCTGAATCAATCGCCTTCGGCAGTTTGCGGACAATTTTCACCCTGGCTTCGTCACTTTTTCTTGCAATACACAAAGTATTGACTTCAAAAAAGCGCCATCGCCAGAACGCAAATTTTCTCGCAATCTGATCTTGTCAATTGAATCATCGTTTTCTTTCGATGGAAAATTCCACCATTTTCCACCACTTCTAACCACTTTGCTTCTTCATTATAGGGGGAGAAATTAGAAAAAGCAAGCGAAACTTTTTGTTATATTTTGACTTTTTCTTGCCGTATTTCCAAAAAAACTGCCGGACACAAGATGGTGTCCGGCAGTTGGAATGCTTATCAATATGTAGTCATTCGTCGCTTCTGCGCTGCTCAATAATGATGTTGCTGGTGACAGGCAGAACAGTCTCCTGGGCAGGCGCTTTCTCGGGCGCCTTGGGCTTCGGCTGGCCGCCCAGGCTTCTGAAAGAGCTTTGGGCCGTCTGCACCGTGGTCAGAGCGCCATTGAGGCTCTCCACCGTCTGGCGGATGATATCGTCCACATACTGGCTGGCCACCCGGCGCAGTTCCGCGCTCTTGGTCTCCGCAGAGGTAAGCAGTTCCGTGCTCTTGGCTCTGGCCACCCGGACGATCTCCTGCTCCTCCACCATGGCGCGGGCCTGCTCCTCGGCGTTTTTGCGCAGGGCCTCGGCCTCCCGCTTGGCATTGCCGATGAACTCATCCCGGGCCGACACCAGGCGCTGGGCCTCGGCCACAGAGCTGGGCAGGCTGGCCTTGATATCATTGATCAGAGCCACGGCCTTCTCCCGCTCGATAATGCATTTATCATTGCCCAGGGGCACGCTCCAGGCGTCGGTCACCATGCCGTACAAAACATCCAGCAGGTCAAGAACATTACTGTTGCTATCCATATCAGCCCAACCTCCATTGTTTGGCTTTCTCCCGAATCTCATCGATGATCTCATCCGGCACCAGGCCCGTCAGATCCGCATCATAGCGGGCCATTTCCCGCACGATGGAGGAGCTGAGGAAGGTATACTTCTCGCTGGAGGTGAGGAACATGGTCTCCATCTCCGGGTTGATCTTTTTATTGATGAGGTTCATCTGGAACTCATACTCAAAGTCCGAAGCGGCCCGCAGGCCCTTGACCACCACGGCCCCCTCAAACTGCCGGGCATACTCGGCCAGCAGCCCGTCAGAGCAGTCCACCATGACATTTGGGTATTTTCCCACGGCGCGGCGCACCATATCCACCCGCTCCTCCACGCTGAACATGGGAGAAGTCTTGGTGGAGTTAAACATGACGCAGACCACCACCCGGTCAAAAATACGGCTGGCACGGCGGATGATATTCAAATGGCCCAGGGTGATGGGGTCAAAGCTGCCGGGGCAGATTGCGATTGACATCAGGTGTTCTCCTTCACATACAGGGTGAGCTTCACCTTGCCATAGCGGTATTCCCTGCCCTTATGATAGGGTGCGGCCAGCTCCGGCATCATGGTTTCCCTGCGAGATTCGCAAACTATTATACCACCATCCGACAATATGTCAACCGAATTGATGGCATTCAGCACCGGTTCGTACAGCAGGGAATCATAGGGGGGGTCTACAAAAATCAGGTCAAACCTGCCGCAGCCGTGGAGATAGCTTACGGCCTCCTGCTGCAGCACCGGGGCGCTGAGGCCGCAGGCTTTCAGATTCTCTTTGATGATTTTTACCGCTTCCCGGCTCTGGTCGATAAAGACCACGCTGTCCGCTCCCCGGCTCAGGCACTCAATGCCCAGCTGACCGGTACCGGCAAAAAGATCCAGCACCCGGCGGCCCTCAATATCAAACTGAATGATATTGAACAGGGATTCCTTCACGTTATCGGTGGTGGGGCGGATGTCATAATTTTCCGGGGTTTTCAGCTTCCTGCCCCGGACACTGCCGCTGATCACTCGCATGGGCTTTCACTCTCCTCGCTGTGGAAATAATCATATACCGCCTGAGCCGTGTTTTTCGGCACCACCAGCCGGAGCTGTTCCAGGCTGGCCTCCCGGATAGCCTTGACGGATTTGAAGGTTTTTATAAGCTCATTACGGCGCTTGTCCCCCACGCCGGGGATCTTGTCCAGGGTGGAGCCGTAGCTTTCCCCCCGCAGGGAGCGCTGATACTCAATGGCAAAGCGGTGGGTCTCCTCCTGGATGCCCCCGATGAGGGCAAACACCGCCTGGTTCTGGCTGATACCGATCTCCTGCCCTTCGGGGCTGATCAGGGCCCGGGTGCGATGCCGGTCATCCTTCACCATGCCGAAGGTAGGAACGCTGAGCCCCAGATCCAGCTGGGCCTGCACGGCCACGGCGGCATGGGTATCGCCGCCGTCGATCAGCAGCAGATCCGGCAGGGGGGAAAAGCGCTCGTCCCCCTCCGCATAATGCCGGAAGCGGCGGTACACCGCCTGGTACATGCTGGCATAGTCATCCTGCATTTCCAGCTCCCGGATGCGGAATTTCCGGTAATCCCGCTTCAAAGGCTTGCCGTCCACATGGACGGTCATGGCGGCCACGATGCCGGTGGCCCCCAGGTTGGACACATCGAAGGCTTCGATCCGTCCCGGGAACTGCTCCAGCTCCAGGGTCTTTTGCAGCCACTCCAGGGTCTTGGAGCGGCGCTGGGCCGCGGTGGTGCGGCGCTGGATCTCCTCCCGGGCGTTGAGAGCAGCGCTCTCAATGAGCCGCATCCGCTCCCCCCGTTTAGGGGTCTCAATATACATCCTACGACCGGAGCACTGGCTCAGCAGCTCTTCCAGATCCTTCGCATCCTCGATCTCGCAGGGCAGCAGGATAGATTTTGGCCAGCCGCCCCGGTGGGCGGTATAATACTGGCGCACCAGGTCGGAGACGGCTTCGCTGTCCTCCTCCAGGGGTTCCTCCATCATTTCCGTGTCCTTGCCCACCAGATCACCGTTGACGAAGTGCAGCACGGTAAAGCAGCTCTTGGCCCCGCGGCAGAAGCCGATGGCATCGGTATCGGCAAAGGCGGTGGCAATGACCCGCTGGCGGTTGGTCAGGTTCTCCACCGCCCGCATCCGGTCCCGCAGTTCGGCGGCCTTTTCAAAGCGCAGCTCCTCCGCCGCCTGTTCCATCTGACCGCGCAGTTCTTCCAGCAGCTCCCCGCTTTTACCGTCCAGGATCAAAGCCGCCTGCATCATGCGGCGGCGGTATTCCTCGCCGCTACTGTCTTTCAAGCACCAGCCCAGGCAGGCGCCCATATGGTAGTTGAGGCAGGGCCGCTCCTTGCCGATGTCCCTGGGGAATTTCCGGGAACAATCCGGCAGCAGCAGGGCTTTGCTGATGGTACTGATGACGCTTTTGGTCTGACCCCGGCTGCCGAAGGGGCCGTAATACCGGGCGCCGTCCTTGGCCGCCCGGTTCGCCAGGCTCATGCTGGGGTATTCCTCCCGCATGTCCAGGCGGATGAAAGGATAGCCCTTGTCATCCTTCAGAAGAATGTTGTAATGGGGCTTATGGCGTTTGATCAGGGAGTTTTCCAGCACCAGCGCCTCAAACTCACTGGCGGCCACGATGACGTTGAAATCCGCCACCTTATCCACCATGGCCTGCACCTTGGGCAGGTGCTCCCCGTGGAAATAGCTGCTGACCCTGTTTTTCAGCTTTTTGGCCTTGCCAACGTATATCACTTCGCTCTTTTCATCCAGCATGATATACACCCCCGGCAGCAGGGGCAGGTTGTTGGCTTTTTCTCTCAGGGTATCAAGCATACTTTTGACCTCGTTATAATTATGTAAACCTTATGTTGTTTCTGTCTGGCCTTCCGTAATCTTTTCTTTCCCGAAGATACACCAGAGGGTGATGGAAACAACCACGATAACGCCGCCGATCAGGGCAAAGATGCCGGGGGTCTCGCCGTCAAAGATCATAACCCACACCGGGTTCAGCAGCGGCTCCATTGCCCCCAGCAGGCAGCAGGCCAGGGGCGGACAGTACCGGGTGGCTTTTACATACAGAATGTAGGAGATGCCCAGCTGGAACACGCCCAGGATCAGGATGGAGATGGTGGCAGTGGGGGTAAACACCGGCTTTGTGGCGATGATGAAGGGCAGGCCCACCAGGAAGGTCAGGCACTGGCCGATGAGGATGCCGGAGAAGCGCTGCTCCCCTTCCAGTTCACCCACGGTCATAAACATACCGGCCATGAACACACCGGCGGCGATGGCCACCAGGTTGCCCAGGATATAGCCGGGCTTCAGCTGGTCAAAGAAGAACAGGGCAATGCCCAGCAGGGTAAGGGTAACAACGGCCGCGTCCGCTTTCCGGATACGGGTCTTATAGATCAGGGCAGTGAAGATCACGATGAACACCGGAGAAGTGAATTGCAGGACGATGGCATTGGCGGCGGTGGTCAGCTTATTGGCGCAGACAAAGCAGGTGTACACGCAGGCGGAAAACACCCCGGCCAGGAAGGTTTTCCTGCTCAGCACAAACCGGTGCCGGGCAAAGAGCATATACACGGCGATGGTGGCGCCGCTGATCAGGCTGCGCATACCAGACACGGCAAAGCCGTTCCAGGGGATGAGCTTGATGAAAATGCCCGCAATGCTCCACAAGGTGGCGCAGATCAGCATTTCGATTATTGCCAGATTCTCTTTTTTCATGATACGCCTCACAGGAAATACAGAATGTCAGGGATGCTCAAAAAAATAGGCGCGTGAACCCCACGCGCCTGTTTTTATCAATTTGATCAGATTACTCGTTGAAATCGGAATCAATGAGTTCGGCCAGGGTAGCGATAGCCGCATCCTCGTCAGCGCCGTCAGCGATGATGTTGATGGTGGTGCCCTTGACAATACCCAGGGAAAGAACGCCCAGGAGGCTCTTGGCGTTTACACGCCGCTCTTCTTTCTCCACCCAGATGCTGCTCTTAAACTCGTTGGCTTTCTGAATGAAGAAAGTCGCGGGCCGGGCATGAAGACCTACCTGATTATTGATGACTACTTCTTTGGTTATCATACTTGCCACTCCTTATTTCATAACGATATTGCATGCTTAATTTATCAAATTTTCCGGAAATCGTCAACCGCTTTCCTAGCTTTCATTACTTTCACCATTTATTTTGTTTCGGAGCGGCAAAATTTATTTAAGTTCGACAACGGTAACGCCTGCCTCGCCCTCGCCAAATCTTCCCAAGCGGAAAGATTTTACGCTTTTATTCCGTTTCAGCATTTGCTGCACAGCGGCACGCAGGGCGCCGGTGCCTTTGCCGTGGATGATGGTGACGGTTTTCAGTCGGGCCATGACGGCGCTGTCAATATACCGCTCGGCCGCCAGCACCGCTTCCACGCTCTCCATGCCCCGCAAATCGATCTGGGACTCCATCCCGGCAGAGCGAAGCTGCACGGGACTACTTTTGGCGGCGGACTTGGGGGCGGGGGCCTTGATCCCCTCCAGCAGCAGTACCTCATCCTCCCTGGCGGTCACGTTCATGATACCAGCCCGAAGGCTCAGAATCCTGTCGGAAGAGATAGCCAGAACCGTGGCTTTGATGCCCATGGATTTAAGCTGCACCGTGTCTCCCACCTTCAAAGGCCGGGAAGAAGTCTGCTCCGGAACGACAGGCTCCAGGTCTTTTTTCAGGGTCTCCTCATGCAGGTTCAGCTTATGGCGCAGCTGGGAGCGGGCCTCATTGATCTGCTGGGCCTCTTCCTGCTCGTTGGCCCGCTTGCGCATTTCGTCCAGCTCCCGGAACACCTCCTCGGCGGTACTTCGGGCCTCCTGGATGATCCGCTCCGCCTCCCGGCGGGATTTCAGATCCGCTTTATCCAGCCGCACCTCCAGCTCCGCTTTCAGGAAAGCGGCTTTTTTGGCGCTCTCCTGGGCCTCCCGCAGCTTGAGGGCTGCTTCGTTCCGATCCCGCTCCAGCAGCAGGCGGGTCTGCTCCAGCTTTTCGATGGTGGCTTCAAAGCTTGCGCTCTCGCTGCTGACCCGGTTCCTGGCATCGGCAATAATGTCCTCCCCCAAGCCCAGGCGTTGGGAAATGGCAAAAGCATTGGACTTGCCGGGAATGCCCACCAGCAGGTGGTAGGTGGGGCGGAGGGTCTCCACATCAAACTCGCAGGAGGCATTCTGCACCCCCGGTTCATTGGTGGCATAGACCTTCAGCTCCGCATAGTGGGTGGTGGCGGCGATCATGGCCCCCTGCCGGCGGCAGTACTCAATGATAGCCACGGCCAGGGCCGCGCCCTCGGTGGGGTCGGTGCCGGCGCCCAGCTCGTCAAACAGGATCAGGGAGCGATCATCGCACTCCTGAATGATGTTGACAATGTTGCTCATATGGGCGGAGAAGGTGGAGAGGTTCTGCTCAATACTCTGCTCATCGCCGATATCCGCCAGGATGTGGCTGAACACCGGCAGGCTGCTGCCGTCATCGGCGGGGATATGCAATCCGCACTGGTTCATGGCGGCAAGCAGGCCGATGGTCTTGATGGAGACGGTCTTACCGCCGGTATTGGGGCCGGTGATCACCAGGGTATCAAAGCTGGCCCCCAGCTCCAGGCTGATGGGCACGGCCCTGGCCTGATCCAGCAGGGGGTGCCTGGCCCGGCGCAGGACGATGCCCCTCGCCTCGCAGGCGGCGCTCTGGCAGTTCAGCTTATAGCTGAGCTTGGCCTTGGCAAAGATCAGATCCAGCCGCACTAGGCTTTCAAAGTCGGCGGAGATGTCATCCCGGTGCTCGGCGCAGTCAGCGGACAGCTCCGCAAGGATCCGGTCGATCTCCAGCTTCTCCTTGGCGGAGAGCTCCCGCAGCTCGTTATTGGCCTTGACGGCGGCCATCGGCTCAATAAACAGCGTTGCGCCGGAGGCGGAGATATCATGCACCAGGCCGGGAACCGCGCCCTTGTGCTCCGCCTTCACCGGCACCACATAGCGATCCTGCCGCATGGTGATAATGGGTTCCTGCAAAGCCTTGGCATAGCCGGGAGAGGAGATGATCTTCTGCAGGGCCTCCCTGGCCCGTGCGGCCGCCGAGCGCATCTGGCGGCGGATATTGGCCAGCTCCGGGCTGGCTCCATCGGCGATCTCATCCTCGCCGCTGATGGAAGTGCTGATCTTCTCCTCCAGAAACTTGTTGGCATGGAGGGCATAGAACAGATGGTCAATGGGCGTTTTGCCCACAGTGTCATCGGCGATATAACCCCGCACCAGCCGGGCGCACTGGAGCACCCGGGCAATATCCAGCAGTTCCCGGGTGTTGAGGGCGCCGCCCAGGTCGGCCCGGGCCAATGAGGGGCGCACATCCTTCACGCCGGAAAAGCTGGGGCTGCCCCGCACCACCATCATGGTTTTGGCGGCATTTGTCTCCTCCTGCCGGCGGCGCACCTCCGCCGGTTCCGTGGAGGGCTTCAAGGCTCTGGCCTGTTCCTTGGCGGTGTCCCCCACCGCCTCTGCCGCCAGCATCTCCAGCACGGCGGGCAGTTCCAAAGTTGTCAGTGATTTTTCAAAAAAACTCATATCTTTATATCCTTATATTTTTCCAATAACTCAGGGTGGAAAACTGCCGCTCGGTTTGCAGCAGCAGATAGCGCTCCGCCGCAGCGCAGAGCCGCTGCAAGGCCTCCCCTTCCAGGCGAAAGGAGAACAGCTGCTTTGCCGGGGCGGAGACGATATAACGCAGGGCAGCCAGGGAAGCCGGGCAGAGCCGGGCCAGCTGATCCTGCCCGGCGGCGCAGCTGCGGCAAAAGACGCTGCCCCGGGTCAGGCTCAGCACCGGCTGCTCCATCTCCTGGCAGCCGCAGGCAGGGCAGGCGCTCAGCGCCGGCGTGTAACCCGTGAGGCACATGAGCCGCAGTTCAAAGGCGGCCTTGATCTGTTCCGGGGGATACAGTCCTCTGCTGAGGGCGTACAGGGAGTTCAGGCCCAGCTGCAGGATGGCCGGTTCCGGCTGATCCTCCACGCTGAGGGCCTCCAGGCACTCGGCGAAGTAGCAGCCCAGGGCCAGGTTCTCCACGTCCGAACGCAAGCCGGTAAAGGTCTCTTTGACCACGGCCTCGTTCACCGTCCATTTGCCCCGGTTGCCGAAAAGGGTCATCTCCGAATAGGTCAGCTGCTGGGTGGCGGCAGCGGTCTTGCTGCCCTTGCGCAGGGCGCCCCGGGCCTTGACGGTGATCTTGCCATCGGTGGAAGTCAGCAGGGTGAGGATGCGGTCCGCCTCCTTGTACCGGACTTCCCGCAGGACAAGGGCGTTTGTCGTCGTAAACATATATGTACCTACTTTGGCCCTGGGGATCATCCCCCGCTCTTCACAGTTTTCTGGGCCGGTTTCTTCTCTGCCGCTTTGGCAGTGGTCTTATAAAGGAGATAATACAGCGGGTCGCCGGTCTCACGGAAGGCCTGCCAGATGGGATCGTCTTTCATGCTGCCACCTCTTTCTTTGGTCAAAGGGAGTTGCTCCCGTCAACTTTAGTATCTGCACAGGCGGCAGGTTAAAATGCTGGAAAATATTGATCGATGGCTTTGCTTTACTGTTCGCTGAAGCCGAAGTTGCGCAGCTGGGCCATGGAGTCCCGCCAGTTTTCCTTCACCTTTACCCAGGTCTGCAAATAGACCTTCGTGCCCAGAAACGCTTCAATATCGGTACGGGCCAGTTCTCCGATCTTTCGGAGCATAGCACCCTTTTTGCCGATGATGATGCCCTTATGGCTCTCCTTCTCGCAATAAATGGTAAGTTCCAGGTCAACGATGCCGTTGTCCCGCTCGGAGAACTTGGTGACTTCCACGGCGGTGCCGTGGGGGATCTCCTTATCCAGGCAGCGCAGCAGCTTTTCCCGCACCAGCTCCGCGCAGATCTGCCGCTCCGGCTGGTCGGTGATCATGTCCTCCGGGAAGAAGTGGGGCCCCTCCTGGGCATACTTCTCCAGCTCCGCCATCAGCTCCTCCACTCCCTCGCCGGTCTTGGCGGAGATAGGCAGGATGGCATCAAACCGGTAAAGAGCGCTGTAGACGGCCATGACCTCCAGAAGCCGGGCCTTATCCACCGTGTCGATCTTATTGATTACCAGCAGGGCCGGAACCTTGCTCTGGCCAATGCGTTCAATGAGGGCCAGTTCCTGGGGGCCGGGGCTTGCCACCGGCTCCACCAGCAGCAGCACGCAGTCCACATCCGCCACGCTCTCCTTCACCACGTTGACCATATAGTCCCCCAGGCGGGTCTTGGGCTTGTGGAAGCCGGGAGTGTCCATCAGGACAAACTGGGTGTCCCCCCGGTTGACGATGGCAGTAATGCGGTTGCGGGTGGTCTGGGGCTTATTGGAAACGATGGCGATCTTCTCCCCCACCAGAGCATTGGTCAGGGTGGACTTGCCCACGTTGGGCCGGCCGCAGATGGTAATCATGGCTGCTTTTGTCATGTTGTTCTTCTCCTGTAAATTCATTCTTCAAAGTTCGTCGCCCATGATGGCCTTCTCCCGGGCGCGCATTTGGGCCTTCATAGGGCCTTCGTCCACATGGTCATAGCCCAGCAGATGCAGCACGGAATGCACCGTGAGATACATGATCTCCCGCCGGAAGCCATGGCCGAACTCCTGCCCCTGGGCCTCACAGCGGGGCAGGGAGATAATCATGTCCCCCAGCAGCACAGCGCCGCTGTCCAGATCCCGCTCGCAGTTTTCCGGGTCAAAATGCCCCGGTTCCAGCTCGTTTTGGGGAAAGCTGAGCACATCGGTGGGGCTGTCCACCCCACGGAATTCCCGGTTCACTCCATGGATGCCCGGGTCATCAGTTAACATAACGCTTATGATGCAAGGGGTATCCACCCCCTCGGCAGTCAGGGCCAGGTTGGCGGCCTTTTTGATGAGGGCGGCGGCCTCACGATGGCCCAGGTTTTTCACTTCCCGGCTCACATAAATTTCGTGCTCCATCTGTCTCAGCCTTTCTTATAGCGTTTCGGCGGTGTTTTCTTCACCGGCGCCGGGGCCGGGTTCTTCTTTTCATAGACCTCATAGGCCTCGATGATCTTCTGCACCAGCCGGTGGCGCACCACATCGGAGCCGGTAAGGGTGCAGACGGCAATATCCTCGATCCCGTCCAGCACCTTCATGGCCACCTTCAGGCCACTGGTCTTGTCCTCCGGCAGGTCAATCTGGGTGATGTCGCCGGTGATAACCACCTTGGAGCCGAAGCCGATGCGGGTCAGGAACATCTTCATCTGCTCCCGGGAGGTGTTCTGGGCCTCATCCAGAATGATGAAGCTGTCGTCCAGGGTGCGGCCGCGCATATAGGCCAGGGGGGCCACCTCAATATTCCCCCGTTCCAGATACTTCTGGTAGGTGTCGGCCCCCAGCATATCGAAAAGGGCGTCATACAGCGGGCGCAGGTAGGGATCCACCTTGCTTTGCAGGTCGCCGGGCAAAAAGCCCAGCCGCTCCCCCGCTTCCACCGCTGGCCGGGTGAGAATGATGCGGTTGACCTCCTCCGCCCGGAAGGCAGCCACGGCGGCGGCCACGGCCAGATAGGTCTTGCCGGTACCGGCGGGGCCGATGCCCAAGGTGACGGTGTTTTTGGCGATGGCGTCGCAATAGGCTTTCTGCCCCAGAGTTTTGGGCTTGATGGGCTTACCCTTGGCGGTGATGCAGATCACATCCCCGGCCAGCTGGTTGATCTGGGTCTCTTTGCCGTCCTTCACCAGCTTCAGGATATAGCGGACGTTCTGGGCGTCAATGTTCTCCCCTTTGGCGGCCAGGGTCAGCAGGCCGTTGATGGCCTTTTCCGCCAGCATCACATCCTCCGCCTCGCCGCAGATATGGATCTTGTCTTCCCGATCCAGCACCTTGACCCCCAGCTCCGTTTCAATGATGCGCAGATTCTGGTCAAAGGAGCCAAAGACGCTGATCACATGCTCCATTCTCTCTACTTCTATGCTTTTCTCTATCATGTATGATCCTTTCTCGGGCGGCTCAAGTTGACGGTGTCACCCGGGCAATATCTTCCAGGCAGTGGCAACGGAGGGTGAGAACATACAGACTCTCGCCCCCGGCGGCGGTGAAGCTTTTCTCCAGCACCTGTCCTTTTACGTCCGCCAGCAGATAGGCCGTCAGCTCCCGCTCCAGCGCCTGCCGGTCATAGGCGGGCTTCAGCTGGCTGTCATAACCGCGAAGCTCCTCCCGCACGAAAGTCACCGGCAGGGCAAACAGCCCTTCCGCCCCCAGTTTATATTCATGAATGATTTTATCACACTCGTCAATAGCTTTTCCACTATCAAAATAAAGATTTATCCGTCTTTTTCCAAAAATGACGGCAAAGCGGCTGCGGCTTAGCCGGTTTGGCTCCTTCACCTCCTCCTGTGCGGGGCAGACGGCGCTCAGCTCCCGCCAGGTGTCGGCCAGGACACTGGCCTTGGCGCGGACGTATTTGCTGCCATTGGACAGGGAATCCATCTCGGCGCTGACCAGGATCTCCCCTGCCAGCACCGATTGTCCCCTTTGCGCCACCGGCCTGCCGTTTTCCACCGACAGGCGGCGGACAATACCGGTTCTGGCAGCCACCACATCCGCCGGGGCGCTCTCGGCATAGATCTCCGGCTTCTCCTGCCGCTCCAGCACCACGGCCACCGCCCGGGAGCCGCTGATGTTTACCGTCATCCAGGCAAGCTCCGGCAACTCCCGAAGCATCTGACTGCGCACCAGATCGGCAGAGACGGAATAGCGGCAGGTGCCGCTGTCCACCCCGCAGCGGGACAGGGCCCGCAGCACCTGTCCATCGGTGAGCTGCTCATTGCCCACCACATCGATCTCCCAGATGAACAGGGAGGAGGCAAACAGCAGCACCCCCATCAGCAGCAGGAAAACCGCCAGCCAGCGCCGACGCTTCAGCAGCTTCCGATCCCGGCTGCCGCCGCTGAGGCGGATGGGCTTCAGCTCGCACATGCACTTCTCCCCCAGAGCCGACAGGGCCGGGTAATCTGTCTCATACATGCAAAGCCGCACCGTGCAGGCATCCACGCTCCGGACATTCCATAAGGCGATGGCAGACATGGCCGCCGCGTTCAGCAGGCCCTCCACATATGCGCCGCAGACCTCCACTTCCAGTCTGCCCCTGATTTTTTCATCAATTTTGCCCATGCTCACTCCCACTCCACGCTTTGGATCCGACCGCTGATCAGCAGCTCCCGCCGGTTCATGGCCTGGATCACCAGCGCTGTGCCGCTGATATTCAGCTTGCCCCGGCCCAAGGATACCACGATCCGCTCCTGGCCATAGTCCATGACGCCCCGATGGTTTTCCACCAGAAGCTGCCTGCCGCCGGTGACGGTCAGCTTGGCAGCGCCCAGCAGGGCTTCCTCCGGCAGGGCCAGCCGCTCCGCCAGCTCCAGGGGCAGCTCCTTCTTGCTCTTCACCGGCTTCACCTCAATTCCGTATATATCTATGCCCGGCGTCATAACTTGATACATGGACAAGGAGGTGCACCATGAAAAACCGTCTGGCCATTGCCGTCTGTCTCTGCTCTTTTGCCGCTCTGGCGCTTTGCTCGGCCCAGGTCATTGAAAGCTGCCGCTACGCGGTGGAGCTTTGCCTGAACCTGATCCTGCCCTCGCTGTTCCCCTTCTTCGTGCTGTCGGTGCTGTTAAACCGGCTGGGGCTGCCCGGGTATCTGGGGCGGCTGCTGGCGCCCCTGGCCTCCCGGCTCTACGGCGTTACCGGGGCCGGGGCCTCCGCCCTGCTGATCGGCCTCACCGGCGGCTACCCCCTGGGGGCGGCCTACATCGCCGATATGGCACGCAGCGGCGCCATCACTCCCCGGGAGGGGGAGCGTCTTCTGGCCTTCTGCAACAACTCCGGCCCCGCCTTCATCATCGGTGCCGTGGGGGCCGGAGCCTTCGGCAGCGGCAGGGCCGGGCTGCTGCTCTATTTCTGCCATGTGCTGGCCGCTGCGCTGACAGGACTGTTCTTCCGTCAGCGGGATGCCTGCCGGGAGATCCCGCCGCTGCAGCTGGATTCGGTTTACATAAGTCAGGCTCTGCCGGAGGCGGTGAAGCAGGCCATGGGGGCGCTGCTGAACGTCTGCGGTTTCGTAATGTGCTTTACGGTGCTGGTGGGGCTGCTGGATGCGGGCGGGGCCTTTTCCCTGCTCTGCGGTCGTCTGGCCGCCGCCTTTGGGCTGGAACTGCAATTTACCCATGCGGCCCTCACCGGCGTGCTGGAGCTGGGCAGCGCCGCCGGGTCGCTGCGGGGCTTGTCCCCCACGCCGCTGAACATGGCGCTGGCGGCGGGAATTTTGGGCTGGGGCGGAATCTCCGTCCACTTCCAGACCCTGGCAGTGCTGGCGGGGAGCAAAATCAAAGGCGCCCTGCATTTCGCAGGACGCCTGATCAGCGCCAGTATCGGCATGGTGCTGGCCTATGCTCTCTCCGCGCTGCTGCTTTAGAACGCAAACAGCACGCCGACGAGGGCAGAAGCCGCGATAAAAACAATGGGGTGCAGAGACTTAAGTTTGTTTACATAACGCGTGCAGATCAAGAGGATCGCAGCCAGGAGTATGGCCTTGAAATTGAACAGGTCTGTCAGTACGCCGCTGCGCTGAAACAGCTCCGTATTGAGCAGGGCCAGTTTCAGAACCAGCACGCCGGCTGCCGCGATCAGCCCCACGGAGCAGGGGCGCAGGCCATAGAAGGCCGCATCCACATACCGGTTCTGGCGGAAGGCCTTGAGCACCCGGGCGATCAGCAGGATCACGATCACCGAAGGGGTCACAAGCCCCAAGGTGGCCACCAGCGCCCCGGGGATTCCGCCGGCGGTGAAGCCCACATAGGTGGCCATGTTCACGCCGATAGGGCCGGGGGTGGACTCGGACACGGCCACCATATCCGCCAGCTGGCCATGGGTGAACCAACCGGTGGTGTCCGCCATGTCATAGAGGAAGGGCAGAGTGGCCATGCCGCCGCCCACGGCAAAAAGCCCGGTTTTGAAAAACTCATAAAAAAGCCGCAGATACAGCATCATTTCCCTCTCAGCCCCGCTTTCGTAAAGAAGATACCGGCAGCGGCGCAGAGCACCACGAACAGTACCGGGGACAGATCCAGGAAAACGGAGAGGACAAACACCAGCAGGCACAGCGCCAGGCTGACCTTATCGGTGACGGCCTTCTTCCACAGCTTGGTGACGGCGTTGAAGATCAGCACGCACACGCAGACACGGATCCCGGCAAAGGCATGCTGCACCGCCGGGATATCCGTAAAATTGGCGAGGATGCCGGCGATGATGCAGATGATCACCAGGGAGGGGAAAACCACCCCCAGGGTCGCCACGATGCCGCCCAGAGTGCCATAGAGCTTCTGGCCGATAAAGGTGGCGGTATTGACGGCGATAACACCGGGGGTGCACTGCCCCACGGCATAATAATCCATCAGCTCCTCGCTGCTGGCCCAGCCCTTTTTATCAACGATCTCCCGCTCAAGAATGGGGATCATGGCATAGCCGCCGCCGAAGGTCATGACACCCACCCTGGCAAAGGCCAGGAAAAGCGTAATGAATTTTTTCATGAATGCTTCACTTCTTCAGAGAATCCGCAAATTCGTTGTAATTGGCGATCTTTTCCGCGCACTGGGCCTGGCTCTCGCCCCGGACAAGCAGGTAGACCTTGATCTTCGGCTCCGTGCCGGAGGGACGGACGATAAAGCTGCTGCCGTCGGCCAGCTCGAAATACAGCACATTGGAGCCCCAGAAAGGCGTCTTGCCCACCTTGCCCAGACCGGCCACAAAGATGCTGCCGTCGGCATAGTCCCGGATGCGGAGGACTTCCTGCCCGCCGATCTCCACCGGGGGCTTCTCCCGCAGCTCCTTCATCAGCAGCTGCATCTTCTGCAGGCCATCCAGTCCGGGCATCACCAGGTTCAGGGTCTTTTCCGCAAAGTGGCCGTACTTCTCATACAGGGCGTTGACCGCATCCATCAGGGTCATGCCCTGCTTATGGTAAGAGGCGGCCATCTCGGCCACCAGCATGGAGGCGGTGACGGCATCCTTATCTCTCACATAGTCGCCCACCATGTAGCCGTAGCTCTCCTCGAAGGCGAAGATGTATTTATAAGATTCGGCGGCTTCCCACTCGGAGATCCGCTCGGCCATAAACTTAAAGCCGGTAAAGGTGTCCTCAAAGTGGACGCCGTTGGCCTCGCAGACGGCACGGGCCATGCCGGTGGAGACGATGCTGGACAGGGCACCCGCATTCTCCGGCAGGGTGCCGGTGGCTTTCTTGGCACGGATGATATAGTCCAGCAGCAGCACACCCATCTGGTTGCCGGTGATGGTCTTGTACTCATCCCCTACCCGCACCATGGTGCCGATGCGGTCGGAGTCCGGGTCGGTGCCGATGATCAGGTCGCTGCCCACCTTCTTGGCCAGGTCAACCGCCAGGTAGAAGCCCTCGGGATTTTCCGGGTTGGGGCTTGCCACGGTGGGGAAGCTGCCGTCAATGACCATCTGCTCCTCCACGGGATACACATACTTCAGGCCAAGCCTTGCCAGGGCTTCGGGAACCAGTTTGTAACCGCAGCCGTGGAAGGGGGTATAGACCACCTTGAAGTCATCCGCCACTTCCTTAACCACTTCTTTATCAATGGCCTGGCCCATGACCCGCTCCATAAAGGCATCATCGGTCTCCTTGCCCAGGATCTCGATCATGCCGGACTTGACAGCCTCGTCAAAGTCGCAGGTCTTAAAGCCGGTAAAGATATCAATGGCCTCCATCTGCTTGGCAATGGCGTCCGCCTTTTGGGGGGGCAGCTGGGCGCCGTCGGCCCAGTAGACCTTGTAGCCGTTATACTCCTTGGGGTTGTGGCTGGCAGTGACGTTCAGACCGGCGGTAGTGCCGTAGTACAGCACGGCAAAGCTCAGCTCCGGGGTGGGGCGCAGCGCGTCAAAGATGCGCACATGCACGCCGTTGGCGGCCATGACACAGGCAGCCTCCCGGGCGAAGGTCTCGCCGTTGAGGCGGCAGTCGTAGGCAATGGCAATGCCCTTGCGCCTGGCCTCGTCCCCCTCGGCGGAAATCACGTTGGCGAAGGCCTGGGTGGCATGGCGGATGATGTGCACGTTCATATGGTGCAGTCCCAGCTTCATGGTGCCTCTGAGTCCGGCAGTGCCGAACTCCAGCGGGGCAAAGAAGCGGTTCTCGATCTCCTTCTCATCGCCGGCGATGGCGTTCAGCTCTGCCCACTCTTCCTCGCTGAGGGCGGGGCTGTCCAGCCAGTGCTGATATTCTTCCTTGTAGTTTCTAGCCATGGTAATTTCCTCCCTTATTCTTGATCGAATCCGGCTTCCGGCTGGGCCTCACACAGGGCCTGCGCGTCCTCCAGCATGGACTGGGGTACATAAATGTCCACGCCCTGGCCGCTCATGCCCAGGATCAGCTTGCCGAAACTGCCGTCTCCCGGATATATTTTCAGGCACGGTATGCCATATGCTTCCAGCATATTGATTTTCAGTTCATCGCCCAGATCCAGGCTCTTGCAGTTGCAGAGCAGCGCCGGCGTCTCCGGCTCCCCCTGCCCATCCCTGGGCCAACGGTCAAAGAGCGGATCGCCCAAAGCCCTGCCCCAATCGCTGTTCTTTTCCATGTTTCTCTCCCAACATGCTATAATTATAGGGCTATTATAAACCCTTAGCCGCTGGAAAACAAGTCCAATTATCCCGCCTGTCCCGCCGCTTTCCCCGTGCGGTTGACGATCAGGATACCCACGCAGACCAGGCACAGGGCTGCCAGATTGCGCAGGGTAAAGGCCTGCTCATGCAGCAGCACGGCGGAATAGCAGATGCCGAAAACCGGGATGCTGAAGCCGAAGACGGTGACCCGGCTCACCGGGTTATATTTTAAAAGCTGGCTCCAGATGGTGAATGCCACAGAAGACACAGAGGCAAGATACACCAGCAAAAGCAGGGACGCGGCCGTCCAGCCCTCCAGCCGCCCACCCATCAAAAAGCCGATAAGCAGCATCACCAGGCTGCCGAAAATCAGCTGGCCGCCGGTGAGAATGGTGGCATCCATGCGCCGGGTCAGGATCTTCAGGGTAACGGAGCTGAGGCCATAGGCGATGGAGCCGATGAGGATAAAGCCCTCCCCAATGAGGGTGACTTCCCCGCCCAGGCCGCTGCCCTTCATGTTCATGACGATGATGCCGCCAAAGCCCAACAGGCAGCCCAGGGTCTTGCGCCAGTTCATCCGCTCCCCTTTCAGAATGAAGTGGGCAAAGATGATGGCAAAAAAGGTGTAGCTGGCGTTGATAACGGCGCTTTTGGTGCTGGTGCAATGGGCAAGGCCGATATAATAAAACACATATTGGGCGGTGGTTTGCAGCAGCCCCTGGCCGCAGATGGCGGGAAGCTTCCCCGCTTTGATTTCCAGCGGTCCCCTCCGGCTCAGCCGGGCAAAGGCCAGGGTGAGCAGCCCCGCCAGCAGGAAGCGCACCCCGCCATAGAGCAGCTGACTGCCCGCGCCGCTGATGTTCATCATTGCATAGCCGATCTTGATGCAGGGGAAAGCGCTGCCCCACATGGCGCAGCACAGCAGCGCCAGCAGGCTCACCGCCGCCGGGCGCTGGTAAATGTTTTCTTTCATGCTTCTCTCTTTTCTTTCTGTGCTGCAACAAGATATAGCGCAAAGGGGCCAAAATGTCAAGTCTTATCCGCAAGATGCGGAAAGCCCGCCGGCATGAAAACCGGCAGGCCTTGAAATGTTAAACTCTTTCCGTCTTTTGTTTCAGAAATCAGCGCTTGTTTTTCATGTTCAGCATGTCGCCGTAAACCGGGGTGGGGATACCAAAGCCGCCATGAACCGCCAGCACCTGGCCGGTGGTGTAGGGAGCTTCCGCAAAGTACAGCACGGCATCGGCAATCTCCTGGGGCTCGCCTATGCGGCGGATGGGGGTATGCTTGAGGTAGAACTCCTGGAACTCGGGGGTCAGGTTATTCTTCACCGCCTCAGTAGCGGTCATGCCGGGGCAGACCACGTTGCAGGTGATGTTCATGGGGGCGACCTGACCGGCAATCATCTTGCTCAGGTGGATGATACCGGCCTTGGAGGTGCCGTAAGCCAGCTGGCTGACGTCGGGAGTGATACCGGCGACGGAGCCGATATTGATAATGGCACCGGACTGCTGGGCGGCCATGGCCTTGTTGATGGCAGCCTGGGAGGCCCGGAACACGGTAGACATATGCACTTCCACATAGCGGGCAAAATCTTCAAATTCAGTGTCAAAAATGGTCTTGTCATCATAGGGCTTGGTGCCGCCGAAGTTGTTGACCAGGATATCGATGCGGCCCTCATTGGCCACTACGGTATCGACCATGTTCAGGATGCTGTCCTTATCATAGGCCTCGAAATACACGGTCTTGACGTCCAGTCCCTGAGCGCAGAGAGCGGCGGTCTTTTCGCTGCCCACCTCCAGATTCCGGCAGGCCATATACACTCTGGCCCCGGCCCTGGCCAAGGTCTCCACGCAGGCATAGCCGATCCCTCGGGTAGAGGCGGTGACGATTGCAACTTTTCCGTTCAGCATTTTGTTTTCATCCTTTCTCAAAAACTTTTCCTGTTTTGCCTGTTGTAATCAACAGCTTATGGTTTTATAATAATCTAAAAAATAACAAAAGGACGGACAATATTTTGATTCATCATGTCTGCATACAGACAAATTCTTATGAATTGTCTAAAGCTTTCTACTGCGGCCTGCTGGGCTTCCGGGTGATTTCCGAGACGGCGAACTTCCATGGCCGAAGCTGGAACGCCTGGCTACGGGAGCCGGACGGTTTTCTGATCGAGCTGCAAACCGCCAAGGCGGGCGGGCAGTTCTCCCCCGCCTGCAAGGAGGCGGAAGGCCCGGCGCACCTGTGCTTTCTTGTGGAGGATGTGGAGGCTGAGGCCCGGCGCATCCTCGCCGCCGGTTACGACCACTTCCGCCGCAAGGAGGGGCAGACGGTCTATACGGTGCTGGGCAGCAAGCTTTGCAAGCTGGTGGCCCCGGAGGGCACCATCATCGAGCTGCGGGATACAACGGAGCTATAAGCGCAAAGGCCACAGAATCTCCTGAGACGGGAACGGAGATTCTATGGCCTTTTTTGTTGATCAGATCTTGATCAGCTTGTATTCTCTGCTGCCCATGCCGATCTTCTCCGCATGCGCAAGGCAGGTCTTCCACTCGGAATCCGGGTGGTTCATATGGAAATGCTCATGGTCATGATCCTCATGGCCAAAGGAATCCAGGTGCTCGGCCAGCTGGCTGCCCGGAACCACCGGCTGCTGGTTGCACAGGTCAACGCAGGCCTGATCCAGAGCCACCGGGTCAAAGGAGGCCAGCATACCCACATCGGGGATGATGGGGATGTCGTTCTCCGCATGGCAGTCACAGCAGGGGGAGACATCACAGATCAGGGTGACGTGGAAGCAGGGGCGATCCTTGCAGACGGCATAGGCATACTCCGCCATCTTATAATTCAGCAGCTTTTTGGAGTCCTGGAACACGGGCTTAATGGCATTCTTGGGGCAGACAGCCAGACAGCGGCCGCAGCCCACGCACTTGTTCTCGTCGATCCGGGCCTTGCGATCCTTGATTATCGGGGCGCCATGGGCGCAGATGCGCTGGCAGGAGCCGCAGCCCACGCACTCTTCCTGCTCCACAAAGGGCTTACCGTCGCAGTGCTGCTCCATTTTACCGGCACGGGAACCACTGCCCATGCCCAGATTCTTCAGGGCGCCGCCGAAACCGGCGGATTCATGCCCCTTGAAGTGGGACAGAGAGATCACCACATCGGCATCCATAATGGCGTGGCCGATCTTGGCTTCCTTCACATATTCCAGATTGATGGGCACCAGGGTCTCATCCGTCCCTTTCAGGCCGTCGGCGATGATGACGTGGCAGCCGGTCTGCAAGGGAGAAAAGCCGTTGAGATAAGCCGTGTCCAGATGGTCAAGGGCGTTCTTTCGGCTGCCCACATAGAGGGTGTTGCAGTCGGTCAGGAAGGGCTTGCCCCCCAGTTCCTTCACATAGTCCGCCACTACTTTAGCGTAGTTGGGCCGCAGGAAAGCAAGGTTGCCATACTCGCCAAAATGGATCTTGATGGCGGCATATTTATCGGTGAAATCGATGCTTTCAAAGCCGGCGGTTTTCATCAGCCGGTGCAGCTTTTTCAGCAGATTCTCCTGGCCGGTGGCCTTAAACGTGGTAAAGTAAACATCAGAATGTGCCATTGGAATCTCCTCCTAAATCTTTGTTTTTTTATTTTATCATGGCAAGCCGCCGTGAGCAAGACCTTTTTGTGCTGTCTTTGCTGGCTGTCCCCTGTCTTACGGTTCACCCGCGGATTTCTGCTCAGGCTCTGTCAGAATTGCTAGACTTTTCTCTCTTCATGGGGTATAATTCCTGCACTGCGCTTGGAAAGCGCGCGTTGAAACACACAAAAAGCGAGATACAAGGAGCCGGATCATGAGGAATACAGCGCTGAAAAAAGTGCCGGGATACACAAGTGCGGCCTACTTCGCCGTTCATGGCGGCTATTGGATGAGCGCCTGTGTAGCCAACAGCTATGCCACTGTCTTTCTTCAGCACCGGGGCTATTCCAACGCCGCCCTGGGGCTGGTGATGGCCATTGGCAATATCGCCGGTTTTCTGCTGGCCCCCAACCTGGCCGCCCTGATTGACCGCTCCCGGCGGGTGACGGTGTATCACTGCATCTGGTCGCTGCTGGCGGCGCAGGCGCTGCTCCTCGTCTGTCTTACGCTGATTCCCGGGAAGAGCCTTCTCCTTTCCCTGACCTACTGCCTTTACATGGCCACGGTGGTGGCGCTGAACCCGCTGAATACCCAGCTGTGTTTTGACCTTGCCTGTTGGACAAAGCCCGTCAGCTACAGTCCCGCCAGAGGCACCGGCTCCCTGTGCTACGCGCTGATGTCCCTTGCCATGGGGCAGCTGACCCTGCGGTGGGGGGCGGACGTGAACCCCTATGCCGGGCTTTTCTGCCTGCTGTGCCAGGTGATAGCCACCGGTGCCATTGCCTGGACCAGAAGACGGGCGCAGCTGGAAGATACGGGAGTAAGCAGTGAAAAGGAGGCGCAGGGTAAGGGCCTGCTGGCCTTCATCCGCGCAAACCCCCGCTTCTGCCTTCTGATGTTCAGCCTGGCTCTGCTGTTCTTTTCCTATAACCTGGTGGATTTCTTTTTGATCAACATTCTCCGCAATATTGGCGGAGACGCCGGGGATTTGGGCAATATCAGCGCCTTTAAGGCCATGATGGAGATTCCGGTGATGCTGTTCTACACACAGCTTACGGGCCGCTTCCGCTGCTCCACGGTGATGCGCTTTTCCGCCCTGGCCTTTATCGCCAAGGCCCTGACGGTGGCCGTGGCCGGCAGCGTGGGAACGCTGTACGCCGCCAATCTGCTGCAGGCCCTGTCCTTTGCCCTGATCATCCCCGCTATGGTGCAGTATGTGAATCTGGTGATCGACCCAAAGGACTCCGCCAAAGGCCAGGCCATTGCCAACGGCATGATGACCTTGGGTTCCATCTTTGCAAGTCTCATCGGCGGGCGTTTGTTCGATGGGCTTTCCGTCCACGGGACGCTCATCATTGGGATTGTCATCGCCCTCTGCGGTACGGTGCTCTGCAATCTCACCATTGAGAAAAAGCGGGCATAAGCCATGAATACAGTAAAATCCGCTGCGGCTGAGCCACAGCGGATTTTCATTGACATTATTTTTTCAAATCCCTGAGTTTGGGCAGCAGCTCACGGGAGCAACCCAGCACCATCCCGGCAATGAGGAAAAAGCTCAGTTCCCGCATATCGGTGGGGGCGCGCTGGTCACTGCACGCGGTGAACAAAACCACCTCAAACATGCCGTAGAGCAGGATGCCGGCCAGGGGGATGGTGAGCACCTTATCCGCCAGGGTGACCCGCCGGTCGGATGTGAAGAACAGGTGCAGCATCCGCAGCAGCAGCCGGAGGCAGAAAAACACCACCAGCAAAAAGCCCAGCAGTCCGGTGAGCATAAAGGTTTCCAGCAGGAAATTATGCATATGCCGGAAGGGCACAGGAAAGTCGACAAACAAATTGGGGATGCTCATCAGCTTGTCACTGAAACAGCCCACGAAAATTCGCCGGGGAGCCAGCTTCAGCGTAGGGAGGAAGGAGGCAAAAATCTGCTTGCGCTCCGAGAGATTGGAGATATCCTTACCCAGATCCCGGTTATCGGAGAAGTCCACCCCTTCGGTCACAGCATTGTCCTCCGCGGTTTCACTGATCAGCAGGCCGGACACATCGGACATGAGGCTGGCCGTCCAGTCAAAGCTCTTGAAGGTCAGGGGGAGGAACAGGGCCGCGCACAGCACCAGAACCGCCGCCTTCTGCCAGAGCTTCTTCAGCGGCAGGTACTTCATCGCCAGCAGCATGGCCAGCATTGCCACGCTGACAGAGCAGATCAGCTTCACCGTCCGGGAGAAGATCAGGGCAATGGCCACATAAAACAGCAGACCGGCGATCACAATGGGGATGCGCCAGCGCTTGTTCCGGCAGGCAAAAAACTGGTAGAGCATCATGCAAAAGGCGATATAGAACCACAGGGAAGAGATGGTGCGATTGGTGTTGAAAACATTGATATAGTGGAGGTACCAGGGCTCATCCAGGCCAAAAAGCACATTCTCCGGCGGCAGATAGACATAGGTATCCAGCAGGTCCACCACAATGGCCAGGGCGCCGGAGGCGAAGTAGAAAATGCCCACGGCGGCGCAGAAAAAGTTCAGGAAGCGGCGGCGCCCCTCCCGGTTCAGGCTGGGGCCAAGGCCCAGCATGGCGGCGCAGAGGAATTTGCTGAGGATCAAATCCGGCTCCCGGGCCATCCAATGGTCGCCGTTGAGATAGCGGGTGGCCATGAGCCAGAGGGCATAGAGAATGACAAGGTTCACTTCAAAGCGGCCACGGGGCCGGTAATGATAGAAAAACAGGGCGATAAACGCGACGATGAGCACCCGGCCAAAAAAGCCGTACATGGCCGCCCAGTGCTCCGGCGCCGCAGGGCAGAGCATGAAAAGGCAGAAGATCAGAAACGCCGCTACGGCGTGAAAACCTGTCCAGCCCCGGGGGCCGGTCAGCCTGCTGCCAATGTTCAAATCAATCCCCTCCTATCCGGGAAATTTGGGATGTCTCCATGTTACTTATGATACCGGGAACCCTCATTGATTTTGAAGCCCCGGTAAAGCTGCTCGATCAGCATGACCCGGGCCAGATGGTGAGGAAAGGTCATCCGGGACATGCTCAGCTTCAAATCGGCCCTGGCCTTCACTCTGGGCGAAAGTCCATAGGAGCCGCCGATGATGAAGCAGAGCCTGGGCTTGCCGGAGTTTTCCCGCTGGGCAATCAGCGTCCCCATGGCCTCGCTGGGTATTTCCTTCCCCTCCACGCAGAGGGCCACCACATAGCTGTCCGCCGGGATGGCGGAGAGGATATCCTCCGCCTCTTTCTCCAGGGCCGCAGCAATCTCCCGCTCCGAGGGGCTGTCCCCCAGCTTGACCTCCGCCGGTTCCACCAGCTGAAGCTTGCAGTAGCTTTGCAGCCGCTTGGTATACTCGTTGAAGGCCTCGATATAAAACCGTTCCCGCATCCGGCCAACGCAGATGAATTTTACAGACAGCATGGGCAAGCATCCTCAACATTTAAAGTCAGCCCACCGGCAGGGGGCGCGCAGTGCAGCTCCACCGGCAGATCCAGCAGCTGCTGCCGCACGGCGGCCAGGGCGATGTCGGGCCGGTTGTTTTCCTTGCTCAGGTGGCCCAAAATGACCTGCCTTGTGCCATGCTGGCAGAGATAACGGGCCAGCTTTCCGCAGTTTTCATTGGACAGGTGCCCCCGGTCGGAAAGGATGCGGCGCTTGAGATACACCGGATAGGGCCCATAGCTGAGCATGTCCACATCATGATTGGCTTCAATCAGCACCGTGTCCGCCCCGGTGAGGGCATTGCGCACCTCGTCGGTCACATGGCCCATATCGGTAGCCATGGCAAAGCAGCCGCCGCCCTCCACCCGGTAGCCCACGCTTTCATCGGTATCGTGGGGGGTGTGAAAGGCCGTGACATGAAAGCCCGCCACGGCGAAGCCCTCCCCCACCCGGATGATCCGCAGGCAGGACTCCGTCTCCGGCAGCATCCCCCGCAGGCGGTTGGCAATGGTATGGGGGGCGTAGATGGGCAGGGCGTGATGCTTGCACAGCATTTTCAGCCCGGAAATATGGTCGGAGTGCTCATGGGTGATGAGCACTCCGGAAACATCATGAAAAGTCAGCTGCGATTCCCTCAGCCCGGCCTCGATCCGGCGCATGGAGATCCCGGCGTCGATCAAAAGATGGCTGCCGCCACTGCTGAGCAGCAGGCAGTTGCCACTGGAACCGCTGGCAAAAATACTGAGTTTCATCAGCTGATGCAGACCACCTTGTCGGCCTCATCCGAAGGCTCAGGCTCATTCACACATTCGATGTCCGCCCCCAGGGCCTTCAGTTTGCCCACAAAGTTCTCATAGCCCCGCTCGATAAAGCGCACATCCTCCACCACGGTGGTGCCGCTGGCGCACATACCGGCGATGACCATGGCCGCACCGGCCCGCAGGTCACAGGCGTGAACCGGGGCGCCAGTGAGGCGCTTGCCCCCCTCGATCACGGCCACACGACCGTCGACCTGGATTTCCGCACCCATCTTCCGCAGCTCATTGGTGTACTTGTACCGGTTGTCATAGACCCCCTCCGTAATGACAGAAGTGCCGTTGGCAACGCACATCAGCGCGCCCATGGGCGGCTGCATATCCGTGGGGAAGCCAGGATAGGGCAGGGTTTTGATGTTGACCCGGCGCAGGGTGCTGGCACCTTTAACCAGCACAGAATCCTCATATTCTTGTACGATGGTGCCGGTCTCCCGCAGCTTGGCGCTGATGCACTCCAGGTGCCGGGGGATCACGTTCTTGACCAGAACCTCACCGCCGGTGGCGGCGGCGGCAACCATGTAAGTACCGGCCTCGATCTGGTCGGGGATGATGGCGTAGCTTCCGCCGTGAAGCTTATCCACGCCGTTGACCTTGATGGTATCGGTACCGGCGCCGCGGACATCCGCCCCCATGGAGTTGAGGAAGTTGGCTAAGTCAACAATATGGGGCTCTCTGGCGGCATTCTCAATGATGGTGCGGCCCTGGGCCAGAGCGGCAGCCAGCATGATATTCATAGTGGCGCCCACGGAAACCTTATCCAGATAAATTCTAGCGCCGTGAAGGCGGCCGTCCCTGGCATCGGCATAGACGAAACCATTTTTCACATCCACATCCGCACCCAGAGCGGTCATGCCCTTAATGTGCTGGTCAATGGGACGCACGCCGAAGTTGCAGCCGCCGGGCATGGTGGTCTTGGCGCTACCAAAACGGCCCAGCATGGCGCCGATCAAATAGTAGGAAGCCCGGATCTTCCGCATCAGATCATAGGGGGCATCCTGATACCGCACGTTGGTGCAGTCGATTTCAATCGTGGATTTGCTCATGAACCTGACCTTTGCGCCAAGCTCTTTCAAAATCGTCAGCAGCATCTCCGTGTCGCTGATCTGGGGAATATTCTCAATGCGGCATACACCGTCCACCATAAGGGCGGCGGGAATAATGGCCACGGCGGCGTTCTTTGCACCGCTGATCTCCACTTCACCGCGCAGAGCAGTGCCGCCATGAATAATATACTTTTCCAAAACTTGCACCTTCCAATACCGTCGGATGCCGGCCCCGGCCCATCATAAAGCTCCGGGCAAAGGCCAACTGACTTGAAATTTTAACACAGACGCAGGCAATTGGCAACTGTTTTATTCTTTTGCCCTTTCTTTAAGCACCTTTTCAGCTTTCAAAACGGCAATCATGGTTTTGGCATCCTCGATCTCGTTGGCCATAACCATGCGGATCAGCTGCTGAAGAGGAAGCTTTTCCACGTTCAAAAACTCGCCCTCATCCAGATGGCTCTTCCCGGCATGAAGCCCCAGCGCCAGATAGATATGCAGCAGCTCACTGGAAAAGCCCGGGGAGGTGTAGAAGCCGCCCAGATAAATCAGCTCATCGGCGGTAAAGCCCGTCTCCTCGCTCAGCTCCCGCACGGCGCAGTCCCGGTGATCCTCGCCATATTCCAGTTTTCCTGCAGGCGACTCCAGCATCATATGACCTGCGGGATAGCGGAACTGCCGCACCATGTAGCAATTGCCGTCCTCATCTACAGGCAGAATGGTCACGCCGCCGGGATGCTCTACCACCTCGCGGCGGGCAATGCTGCCATCGTCAAGACGGACATGATCCAGATGCACATCCACAATGATTCCATGGTACTTGTCATCCCTGTCAATGCGCTGCTCAAAAAAATCCATGGCAATGCCCCCTGTAGACAATATAATCGAATTGATTTACATAATCAGTAAGTGCAGTATATCATATCCCGGTGGAGATTGCTATCACTTTTCCTCCCAAAGACATAAAAAAACGCAGGTAAAAACGACGAAAAATCAGAGAAAATTATATTTTGCAAACAGTCCGGTTACAATATGGCTGCATATTTTGCAATTCACAAATTCTTCTTTTATTCCGGGCGACGGTGTGTTATAATTTCTTTGCTGTGTTAGGAGAAAGGGAGTGAGCACTGTGCCCAGGCAGACCGGCGTAAAGGAGATCAGCAGCAACCGCAAGGCTTTTCACGAGTATTTCGTGCTGGAACGCTATGAAGCGGGCATAGAGCTATTCGGGACGGAGGTCAAATCCATCCGGGCAGGGCAGGTCAATCTGAAGGATTCCTTCTGCACTGTGAAGGATGGGGAGCTGTTCGTCCGCGGGATGCACATCAGTCCCTATGAGCACGGCAATATATTCAATAAAGACCCTGTCAGACCCCGCCGCCTGCTGATGCACAAGCGGGAGATCATGAAGCTGCAAGCCAGGATCATGCAGGACGGCGTGGCACTGATCCCCCTTTCTTTGTATTTCAAGGACAGCCGGGTGAAGCTGGAGCTGGGCCTGTGCAAAGGCAAAAAGCTCCATGACAAACGGGACAGCGAGGCAGATCGCCAATCCAAGCGGGATATTGACAGGATAATGAAGGAGAGGAATTACCAATGAGCAATCCCATCGTAACAATTGAAATGGAAAACGGCAGTGTCATCAAGGCGGAGCTGTACCCCGAGGTGGCCCCCAACACCGTCAACAACTTCATCTCCCTGGTAAAGCAGGGCTTTTATGACGGCATCATCTTCCACCGGGTTATCCCCGGCTTCATGATCCAGGGCGGCGACCCCAAGGGCGTGGGTTCCGGCGGCCCCGGCTACTGCATCAAGGGCGAGTTCCGGGCCAATGGCATCAAGAACGACCTGCTCCATACCCGGGGCGTTTTGTCCATGGCCCGCACCATGGCCCCCAACTCCGCCGGCAGCCAGTTCTTCATCATGCATGAGGATGCGCCCCATCTGGACGGCCAGTATGCCGCTTTCGGCAAGGTGATTGAAGGCATCGAAGCGGTGGATGAGATCTGCAAGGTACGCACCGATTATAACGACAAGCCCCGTATCCCCCAGGTCATGAAGAAGGTCACGGTGGACACCCTCGGTGTGGGGTATCCCGAACCGGTGAAAGAATAATTCTTTGGCATTTTCCGGTCAAGTGCCCTTGCGTGCAAGGGCACTTGATCGCCAGCAAAAAACACCACCCAAAACCAACACGAAGCCCAACAAAGTGGGTTCGTGTTGGAAAGGAAGATGAAGCTGTTGGATATGCAGCTTTCGCGCCAAGCGGAAGCGGAATGAAGCCTGCTTCATAACGTAACCATAACCAACGTAAAGCCCAGCGCAGCGGGTTTACGTTGGAGAGGAATGTTACTGCTGCCGGTCGATATGCCATTGCAAGCGATGGCATATGACCCTCAGCAGTAACATGACGAGGGGATGTAACGGTTTCGACGGGGGTGTGGAGGCAGGAATAGCGGGCGGATGCGCCTACCATCCTTAAAATGGGCAGCTTTTATAAATTAAAGAACAACAACGATACTGTTCTTCTCGCTGCTTAATTAGCGAGCGTTCCACCCGGGAGTACCACGGCCCGGGATGGGGCGTCGATCAGTGGTGAACGTGCGCCGGTTAAGCTTTGCGCCGGCCATGCATGATGAAGCTACCAAGTCCCCGAGAGTGACGGCTTTCGCGGGGATGAGGGAATGTAAATAACCGTCTGCGCCCGGAGAAGTTCCTGTTAAAACGCTTTCGGACGGGGGTTCAACTCCCCCCATCTCCACCAAAAAAGGGGCTGTAGCGAAACAGTCCCAAAAAAGAAGAGACCGAGACGGCTGAAAACAGTCGCCTCGGTTCCTTGTTTGTGGTAAAATGAAGGTGTGAAACAACATCTACCGCAAAAAGAT
>Ga0129308_1000790_pt1 | contig 41238 bp, 34 predicted proteins | sample L827metagenome_FD_94440 | JGI IMG/M metagenome (GOLD analysis project Ga0129308, IMG submission 94440) | Ring-tailed lemur group fecal microbial communities from Wisconsin, USA - L827 metagenome | ecosystem: Host-associated > Mammals > Digestive system > Large intestine > Fecal | place: USA... | reverse complement strand
TTGCGTTTGACCGAAGGGAAAACAATTTCCAAGGCAAAGCGTGCGCATCCCCCGGAGGGATTATGGCGAAGGCATAATAAAATGTCGTCAGACATTTTACCGGCGCCGATTTGCGTTTGACCGGAGGAAGAACAATTATAAGGAGATCAAAAAGAGAAGGGGACAGATTACAATGGAAATGAATCATGTATTAGTCGTAGAAGATGACAAGGAAATCCGCGAAGGAATTGAAATATATCTCCGCAGCCAGGGCTACAAGGTATTCCAGGCCGCAAACGGTGTGGAAGGGCTTGAAGTGATCGAAAAAGAAGAGATTCATCTGGCGATCGTGGATGTGATGATGCCGCGTATGGACGGAATCACGATGACGATGAAGCTCAGGGAGAAATATGATTTCCCGGTGATCATGCTTTCCGCGAAATCCGAGGAAGTGGATAAGATCACCGGACTGAATTTCGGAGCTGACGATTATGTGACAAAGCCGTTTACTCCCATGGAGCTTCTGGCAAGGGTCAACTCGCATCTCAGGAGATACCGTCGTTTTGTGGAAAAATTAAACGGAAAAGAAGAGAACTCCAACATCCATGTGATCGGCGGGCTGGAGCTGAATGAGGACACTGTTGAGGTATCGGTGGATGGCGAGCCGGTCAAACTGACTCCCATTGAGTATAAGATTCTGCTGCTGTTAATGAAGAGTCCGGGCAGAGTATTTTCTGCGGAGGAAATCTATGAACGAGTGTGGAATGAGCGTGCGATCAACACAGATACCATTATGGTTCATGTCCGCAATATCCGTGAGAAGATCGAGAGTTGTCCGAAAGAACCAAAATATTTAAAGGTGGTGTGGGGCGTTGGATACAAGATTGAAAAACAGGCATAAAAGAGCGATATTCCTGATCATCTGTGTGATCATGATTTCCACCTTTGTGGTGGTTTATCAGTATCCATATGTCTATGATGAAGCCCGGGAGGCCAGTGAACAGAACCGGCAGGAGTATCTGGCATCTGAAATTTTTATGAGCGCGTTTCTGCGCACCGCCAGCGTGCTGTATTATAACGAAGAAGGACAGGAAGACGGGAAAAAAATCATAGAGGAATATTACCCTTATTTTCAGGAGGATTATGAATTTCTGATTCCTTATTTGGAATATCAGGTGCAGGACCAGGACGGGAATATAATAGGGGGCAACCTGGAAACCAGCGGGACGCAGGCACAGAAAATGACGATGGATGAATGGAAGACCCGTGCCTACATGGGAGTTGCCTTGGAATTTGACGACAAGGGTAAGGCATCTGCGGCCGAGGTGACCGGTGAGCAGAAGGAGACAACGGTGATCACGCTGCGCAAACTCCTCAACAATCCGGATTCCTGGGAGAAAGATGATAACTATGAGAGCTACTATGCAGAGAAGCAGAAAACATTTTCAGCGTCACCTAAAAACAGAACCTACTATTTTATGATGAGCCAGGAAAGCCTTGGGAAATGCATGCAGGACGTTTATCTGGGGGCAGGGACTCTGGATGGTCTGGCCTATCTGGTCATGGCGCTATCGGTTTGTGTGGCAATAGCCGCGCTTCTTCTTCCACATTTCAAAACCCTGCGGACAGGAGATGAGTGGATTTTCCACGCACCGCTGGAATTGGTGATCATATTGGGAAGCATTGGGCTTGGTCTGATCACGAGCTACTGTGAAGAGCTGTATGCCGTTCCCAGTTCCCGGGCGACGGGAACGGATTATCTGATCTGGATTTTGTTTTTCGCCCTTGTCTATTGGAGCGTTGCCTGCCTACGACAGATTCATGTGCTGGGGCTGAAAGAATATTGGCAGAAAAGAACCTGGAGTGCTTTCCTTTGCCGGTATATAAAGAACGGATGGCGGGCGTCAAGCAGCTGGCTTAGGCAGCAGCTTGAGAAGATCTACCGGATTGCGGATACACTGGATTTTACGGAGAAGAATAATCGTACGATTCTGAAAATTGTACTGATTAATTTTGTGATACTGGTTTTGATCTGTCTGTTCTGGTTCTATGGTATTATAGGCTTTGCCATTTACTCTGTGCTTCTGTTCTTTATATTGCAGAGGTATTATGGGGAACTGCGTGACAAATACACATTGATTTTAAATGCGACAAACCGCATCGCCGAGGGGAATCTGGACACTGAGATCAGCAGCGATCTGGGAATCTTTACCTCCTTCGGAACAGAATTGGAGAAGATTCAGCGCGGGTTCAAAAAAGCAGTGGATGAAGAAGTGAAGAGTCAGAAGATGAAGACGGAACTGATCACGAATGTGAGCCACGATCTCAAGACACCGCTGACTGCCATTATCACTTATGTGAATCTGCTGAAAGAGGAAACGGATGAGGAAAAACGCCGCAGTTATGTAGGGGTTCTGGAACAAAAATCCTTGCGGCTTAAGGCACTGATAGAGGATCTGTTTGAAATCAGCAAAGCCAGCAGCGACAACATCACTTTGAACCTGGTGAATGTTGATATCGTGAATCTTTTTAAGCAGGTCAGTCTGGAGATGGAAGACAAACTGAAGGAAAGGGGCCTGGTTATGCGTCTGAGCTATCCGGATGGAAAGATCATACTTCATCTTGACAGCCAGAAAACCTACCGGATTTTTTCAAATTTGTTAGGGAATATTTCCAAATATGCCCTTCCGAATACGCGCGTCTACGCGGAGTTTGGCGTGACCTGCGGCGAGGCGGTCATCACTCTGAAAAATGTATCCGCCACGGAGCTTTCCTTCGATCCGGACCAAATCACAGACCGTTTCGTGCGAGGAGATCTTTCAAGAAATACGGAAGGCTCTGGCCTGGGGCTTGCCATCGTGAAAAGCTTTGTAGAACTTCAGAAGGGAACATTCCGGATTGAAACGGAGGCGGATCTCTTTAAAGCCCAGATCCGCTGGCCATTGTATTCTGGTATGGAAGAAGAGAAGGAGAATGGGAAGTCTACGTCTGAAACTGCGGAGAATAGACAGAGAAAGAACGGATAATCTTGAATAAAAATATCTGGTAAACAGGTGGAAGCAAATTGATACAGAATGGGCAATATGCCGGAGAAAATATACTGAGTGATATAGCACATCAGATTTTAGGAATACGAATGCGTATTTTCTAAGTCTGGTGTGTTTTTTGTTGTGAATCGCTAAAAAGGAAAAAATTTGCTTAATGGTAAAAAGTATAGAGAATAGTAGGAGGAGTAGAAAGATAAAAAAAATCTAAATAGTGAAAAAACCATTTTTTAGAAAGTTGAAAAAAACTTAAATTTTCAGCATTTAAAAGATTTAAAAGCATAATAGACAAAAAAATAAAACAAATTTTGTCGAAAGTGACAAAAAAGAAAATTTTCTCCTAAAAATATTGAAAAAAATTTCCTAAAGAAATATAATGACTAAAACAAATAAATCATCCAATAGCAGAGGAGGAAAAGAAAATGAGACCAGAAGAACTGAAAGAAGCTCTCAAAGGGATATGCGCCATTGCTGTAACCCCGATGACCGAGGAGCGGCAGGTTGACTATGAGGGAATGAGAAATCATATCCAATTTTTAAAGAGCAAAGGCATCAATCGTGATAACAACTGTACGTTGGTTGTTGGCGGAAGTACCGGTGAGTGTGGAGCACTTACCATCGCTGAGAGAAAGAAACTGATCGAGACAGCGGTTGATGCGGCAGGAGAGGAGCTCCCGATCATCGCAGGATGTAACCACAGTAATATTGAGGACGTAAAGGACCTGATGAGACATGCAGAAGGCGCGGGGGCTGCAGGTGTTATGGTTCTTTCACCCTATTACTATGTACCGACGGATGATGCTGTATTGAGATTTTATAAAGAAATCTCAAAAGCAGCTAATATTGGTATACTGCTGTACAACAATCTGGAAGTTACCCACAAGGATGTACCGCTGGAAGTTATGGAACAGTTGATCGGAGAATCCAATGTGGTTGGCATCAAAGAATGTACGCCGAATTTTGCAAAAATGGAGAAAGTTGCCCGCAAGATCGGAGATAAAATTGCAGTGATCAACGGACATGGCGAATTCCTTGAGCCGTTCGCAGCAGTAGCGGGTACTGCCGGATTCATTTCCAGTACCTCCAACTTTGCACCGGAGATCGCAGTAGAGATGTGGAAGGCAAGAAGTGCAGGTGATTATGTAAAAGCAAAGAAGATCCGTGACAGACTGTCACCGTATCTGGACCTTGCAGCGGCAGAGAGCGCAACAGGCGGCGAACCGGTGGTTCTTGCAATCTTAAAGAGAGCAGCTACTCTGGTCGGCTCTAACTGTGGACCGGGACGTATTCCGCTTCCGGAAATCAGCGAAGAACTGGATACTAAGATTCAGAACATGTTAAAAGAAGTTGGGCTTATCTAGAAATCGATAAGTATCCGGAGAATACAGCACCTTAATTGGAAGCGCCCGAGCTGAAGAAATCAGCGCGAAAGGCGCCGGAAGGATATACATATTAAGCGCCGCAGCTTAGAGATTTAAGCTGCGGCAGCATCAAAAAGGAGGAGTGGACATATGAAAAAGAAAGTGTTGTCAGTAATACTCTGTTTAGCAATGATTTTAGCATTGACCGCTTGCGGAAATAAATCAGATTCCGGCAGCAAATCAGATAATAAAGACGATGGCAAATCAGATGGACAGACCGAGCTCACTTTGCTGAGGTTGGGGGACATCGCAAAGGCTGAACCGATTTTTGCACCGATTGTCGAGAGCTTTGAGAAGGACAATCCGGACGTAAAGGTCAATTTTGAGGCGATGGCCTGGGCGGAAGCAACAACGAAGCTGAAGCTCCTCGGAGCACAGGGAGAATTGCCGGATGTTACATTTATCAATATTATTAATGGATGGGATTTGGCGTCTTCAGGGTATCTGATGGATCTTTCAGATTTGTTTGAAAAAGATGAGACAATGAAGTCGGAACTGCCTCAGTCAGTTGTTGATATCGCGACAACGGCAGATGGATCGATGTATTGGATTCCTTCTGCAACCGGTGCGTTTAGTCTCTGGTATAATAAAGAAATTTTTGAGCAGGCAGGCTTAGACCCGAATTCGCCGCCGGAAACGATTGAAGAAATGATTTCCTATGCAAAAACGATTACTGAGAAGACCGGTATTCCGGGGCTTGGCTGGGGAATCAAATCCCTGGAAGATTATGCGAATGTCATTGAAAGCTTTTATTCAAGCTATACAGGCGTAAATATCTGGGATGATGCAGGGAAATGTTTCACTTTTGAAAAGGATGATAAAAATAAAAAGCTGATGGCAGAGGTCCTTGAGCTCGCGGCAGCAATTACAAATGATTATGGAATTACGCAGGATAATCCTATTGAATATAACCCGTTTGCACTTCGGACGGTATTCCGTGATGGGCAATGCGGTATGTATTTTGATGGCGTTTGGGCTGTAAAAGAGTTCCAGGAAGAACTTAACAAAGGCGATGACAGCAAGTTTGCAACGGCCCTGTTCCCGGCAGGTCCGGCAGGTTCTCATCCGATCATGGGGTGTGACGGATGGTCGATTCCGGCAGACTGCAAGAATACAGAAGAAGCTTGGAAGCTTGTACAGCATCTGATGTCGTCCGATAATCAGACACGCCACGCTTCTCAGTGGGGACTTCTTCCGATCCTGGAATCTGAAAAAGATAAAGAAGAATTTTCTGGTGAGTATTGGAAAGCGTTGGTAGAGCAGGAACAGACCGTATCTGCAAGACCAAAAGATAAAAATGTAGCGATGATAGAACAGGCTATCGCAGACGGAGCACAGGCAGCAGCAATGAGAAAGCAGACTCCGGAAGAAGCAATTGATTACATGATTCAGACTGTAAAAGCGAATTATGTAGAATAATAGCAGTGTGATGGGCAGTTTATCTGCCCATCCTTTATTACCGGGACTTTAGGTATTGGAAAGGTGGTTGTAAATGAAAAGAAAAATGAAAAAGAATACTCTGCCTTACATTTTTTTGGCACCCGCGATAATTGTTATTGTTGCTATTTTTGCAATACCGCTGATCAATCTGCTGTGGTATTCCTTTGCAAAAGTGGATCTGATCGGTAATTTCCGATCCTGGGCCGGATTTAGCAATTACAAATATTTATGCACGGAAGCATTTGCGCAGACTATGATGCGAACCATGATCTGGGTAGTATTTGGCATAGCGGGAATCTTTGTGGTCGGCACGGCTCTGGCGCTTGCGCTGAATAAACCGATTCCGGGGAGAGGTTTCTTTCGGACTGTGGTCATTATTCCATGGGTAATACCTCATGTATTTGCGGGGACTATGTGGAGCTGGGTGCTGAACTCTACCAACGGGATTGTGAATACACTGCTTCTGGATTTGGGGCTGATAAAGCAGCCCATTAGCTTTCTGGGATCGGAGCTTGCGTTAGCGACAGTGATATTTATCCGCATATGGAAAGGTGTACCTTTCTGGGTTATGAGCCTTTTGTCGGCACTGCAGACGATACCATTTGAGGTGGAAGAGGCAGCAAAGCTGGACGGCGCGGTAGGCTTTAAGTATTTCTGGCATATTACACTGCCGCTTCTAAGGCCAGTCATGATCATGAGCGGAACAATTTTGATGGCATGGTCATTCACGATATTCGACTTGATTTATGTCATTACAGGAGGCGGACCATTAAATGCGACAGAGCTTCTGAGTATCACAATCTACAAAAAAGCGTTTATTAATTCTGACCTCGGTGGCGCGGCAGCGCTTGCACTTTTTACGATGGTATTTGTATCCATTATTGCGTTCTTCCTTATGAAACATAATGCAAAGGAGGAAAACTGATGAATAAAAAGAGGAAACAAAAGCAGATACGAGATTATATTATACGGTATATTGTGATCGTCATCTGGGTGATCATAGCCTTACTGCCCATTTACGTGGCGGTTATGACATCGTTCACTCCGTTTGAGAAACTTGGAGAGCGTATGTTATTTCCCAAATATTTCAGATGGCAGAATTATGTGGAGGTTGCGACTCAGACACCGATGTGGGAATATCTGAAGGCATCTATTATCTATGCGCTGGGAACCAGTATTTTTACGATTGTGATTTCCATTCTTGCAGCGTATGCATTATCGCGTTTTCGTTTTCGGTTTAAAACAGGATTCATGATGCTGATTGTGGCGATTCAGGTAATTCCGCAGATCGTAATTGTGACTCCGCTTTATGGGATTTCAAACTCGACTGGATTATACGATACATATATTATGGTCATCTTTGCAATGGTGGCGTCAGCGATCGCTAATCCGATTCTGCTTCTGAAAGGCTTCTTTGACAGCATAACCAGTACCTTGGAGGAGGCGGCTGCCGTAGATGGCTGTACCAGGCTGGGAGCTTTGGTCAGGATTATTCTTCCCATTTCCATGCCGGCGATCACAACAGCGTTTGCTCTTTCATTCTTTACGGGCTGGGATGCATATCTGTACCCGATGATTTTGACATCCTCTGCGGGAAAGGTTTCCATGACAGTTGGTTTGTCACGAATGGTAGACATTGTAACGCCGTGGAATTGGGTTATGGCAGGAACCGTTATTGCGATTATTCCGCCGATTTTAGTTTATCTTCTGGCACAGAAGTACCTGATTGGAGGATTGACGGCAGGAAGCGATAAATAAAAGAAAACGATAAATCAGGAGGAAAGGAATATGAGTGAGACAGGATTATTGAAAATAGGAGTAGGCAGGTTTTTATATGGTAAGGGAGCAGTGCATGAGCTGCCGGGTGAGATTCTCCGCTATGGAACGCGAGCGTTTCTGGTAGGCGGCAGGACAACGCTTCCCATGGTGAAAAACCTTGTTTTGGCCGAGATGGATGAAAAAGGCATTGAAAGTGAATGGGTCATCATGGACGAACCCAATTCCGTAGATTTTGCAAAAAGGCTGGCGGCTTTGGCAAAAGAGAAGGGCAGTCAGGTGGTTGTGGCAATCGGTGGCGGAAAATGCATGGACTTATGTAAGGTGTTTTCTGATTTCGCCGGTATTCCGATCATCACCGTACCTACCTCGGTTGCAACCTGTGCCGGAACTTCAGCGGTGAGCATCATGTATACCAAAGAAGAGGGCAGTTATGATTGTTCTGTCCCCAAAGAAAAAGAAGTAGATTCCACCATCGCAGACCTGGACATCATCGGTGAGTCTCCGAGGAGACTTTTTGCATCCGGCATCATGGATTCTATCGCGAAGCTGCCGGAGATTGTGAACGGAAAAGTAAATATGGCATATCCGGAAGTATCGGTATATAAGTATATGGCATATAGCAATTCCGTATTTATCTATGATTTCCTGACGAAAAATGGTGTGCGGATTTATGAGAATCCCCAGGATGACGATACCCTTCTTAGGGATGTCACGCTGGTCAACCTTTTGATTACTTCCATGGTCAGCGGTTTCTCAAGCGGCTCCGATCAGCTTGCAGTGGCACATGGGTTATATGATGGCATGCGGAAATATTTCCCTGCAGAATCCCGCCAGTCTCTCCATGGGGAAATCGTAGCGGTCGGTGTTTTGATGCAGATGCGGTTTAACGGGGACAGCGAAGAGGAATATCAGAAAATCCGCGGCATGATGGAAGCGATGCACATGCCGCTTACGATGAGAGAACTGGGAGTTGAGCCTACAGAAGAGAATGTGAAGCTTCTGAAAGAATATAATGTAATGAAAAACAACATGGTTTGTCAAGAAGAGCTGGAGAAGCTGGATCGGGCTTTTCAGGAGATTATCTAGTTTTCGGGCATACGAAGCCAGGGCAAGGAGGAGGCAGCATGGGGAATGAAATACTGAAAATAATCAAAGGAGGTTTGATCGTATCCTGTCAGGCGCTGGAGGAAGAACCACTTCATAGTTCCTATATCATGCAGAGGATGGCAGTTGCGGCTATGCAGGGAGGAGCTGTGGGAATCCGGGCAAATACCGTGGAGGATATCCGGGCAATCCGGGAGGAGGTATCTCTTCCGATCATCGGAATTATCAAGAAGGTATATCCGGACTCCGAAGTTTTTATTACACCTACCATGGAAGAAGTGGATGCCCTGACCCGGGCAAAAGCAGAGATTGTGGCTCTGGACAGTACGCAGCGTACACGTCCGGGCGGGAAAACATTGGAAGAGTTTTTTGGAGAAGTCAGAGAAAAATATCCGAACCAGCTCTTTATGGCAGATTGTTCTACGTTTGAAGAAGGAATGAAGGCGGCGGAACTCGGATTTGACATCATAGGGACGACGCTGCACGGCTATACTTCTTACACGAAGCAGACAAAGCTTCCGAATATCGGGCTGATCAGAAGCCTTGTAGAGAAGACCGGGAAACCAGTGGTAGCGGAAGGTGGAATTTGGACGCCCCAGCAGTTAAAAGAGGCGATGGATGCCGGGGTTCTTGCCGCGGTGGTGGGGACTGCGATCACAAGGCCGAGGGAAATCACGCAGAGGTTTGTAAGTACACTTGGAATGTCAGGCATACCTGATGATATGTAAACAATATATGGTATAAAATGGAAAATTAGTTGGACTATGGAACCGATAGGGGGTACAATGAAACTAATAGTGGTGGATATAGGTGGAACATCCATAAAGTCTGCTGTCTGTGAGAATGGGCTGTTGAAACAGATAAAAGAGACGGACACACAGGCAGCAAAAGGTGGAGAATTCGTTGTAGAACAGTTGATCAGGCTGATTCATTCCATGGGACAGGCAGACGGAATCGGAGTGAGTACGGCGGGGCAGGTCGATAGTGCTTCGGGTATGATACGGTACGCCAATGAGAACATTCCGGGGTACACAGGGATGCGCCTTGGAGAGATTCTGGAACGGGAATTTGCAGTGCCTGCCGTGATTGAAAATGATGTGAATGCGGCGGCACTCGGTGAGGCCCATTACGGTGCGGCTAAAGAGATACAGGATTTCCTGTGTCTGACCTACGGAACCGGAGTGGGCGGAGCCATCGTGCAGGGCGGAGAGATTTACCGCGGAATCGCAGGTTCTGCCGGAGAATTTGGAAGCATGATCATTCACGGTGAGCAGGTGACGCACGGAAAAAAGATCAGCGGCTGTTATGAGGATTATGCCTCGACGGCAGCCTTGGTGAGGAGGGTGCGCCGCAGGTATCCGGAGATTGAGAACGGACGGCAGATTTTTAAAAATCTGGAATTGCCCGGAATGCGTAGGGAAGTGGATGCCTGGTTTGAGGAGATTGCCCACGGTCTGGTGACGGTCATTCACATCTTTAATCCTGGCTGCATCGTGCTGGGCGGCGGTGTGATGGGACAGGCTTTTGCAGCGGAAGCTGTAAGAGATTTGGTGAACAAACGGATTATGCCCTCCTTTTTAGATGTCAGGATTATACCCGCGAAGCTTGGAAACACAGCCGGACTTTGGGGCGCGGTATACTTGATACAAAAAAGACTTTCATGTGAAGGTGTTCCCCAATAAAAGAACAGGAATCTACGAGGGAGGCCGGTCCTATGAAACAGGAGAATTTTATTATGCAGATGCGTGCTGCATACCCCCATTTAACGAAAGCAGAGAAAAAAGTGGCAGATTATACGCTGGCGCATGTATCAGAGGTGCTGTATATGTCTATTACCGATCTGGCAGATGCCTGTCAGGTAGGTGAGACGACGGTATTTAGGTTTTGCAAAAGCATGAAGCTGCAGGGTTACCAGCAGTTTAAGATCCAGCTGTCACTTAGTATCCAGAATGAGGAGAAAAACAAGGGACAGGAGCCGCTTACAAAGAATGTGGCTAAAACGGATTCGTTTTCCGTCATGACTCAAAAATTGCTCAACTCTAATGTCAATGTGCTGACAGAAACCAGTGCTCTTCTGGGAAATGAGAATATTTGTCATCTTGTGGAGCAGATGATTGATGCGGAAAGGATTTTTTTCTTCGGTGTAGGAGCGAGTCAGATTGTGGCGATGATGGCTGCAAACCGTTTTTTGAGGATTGTGAATAAGGCATACTGTTATACGGATTCTCATATGCAGACGATGGTGGCTTCCACGATGAATGAGCGGGATGTGGCGGTCGTAATCTCTTATTCGGGATCTACCAAGGATTCGATTTTGCTGGCAAAACTGGCGAAAGATTCGGGTGCATTTGTGGCAGGGATTACCCGCTTCGCAAAATCACCGCTGGTTGGCCATGCAGATGTAGTGATACTCTGCGGATCGAACGAGGGACCATTGGAAGGTGGTTCGATCAATGCACTCATGAGTCAGATGTTTATTCTGGAAGTAATGTACACAGAGTATTATCGGAACGTATATGATTCCAGCTATGAAAACAATCAGAAAACTTCACAGTCTATTATCGATAAGATGTACTAAGCGGGCTGTGCGTTGAGCGGAAAACACCTCAGGCATATCCGGATGTCTTGGGGTGTTTTTTTGATGCTTAAAAATAAGGTTTACCATATTGAAGGAGGAAGAAAATGAGAATACTGGTGTGTATTAAGCAGGTTCCGGGGACGACTTCGGTTGAGGTGGATGAAAAAACCGGAGTGTTAAAACGGGATGGTGTGGAAGCAAAGATGAATCCGTTTGACCTGTATGCGATTGAACAGGCGCTTCTTATGCGGGAGCGATATGGCGGCACGGTGGATGTTATCACCATGGGACCGCAGCAGGCGGAAGCGGTGTTGAATGAGGCAGTCTATATGGGAGCCGACAGAGGGGTCCTTATCAGTGACCGGCGTTTTGCGGGGGCGGACGTGGTTGCCACCAGTTATACGTTGTCTCAGGGAATCCAAAAAGCGGGAGAGTATGACCTGATCTTGTGCGGAAAACAGACAACAGACGGAGACACCGCACAGGTAGGGCCGGAGACGGCAGAGTTTCTTGGAATAGAGCACATCGCCAATGTGCTTAAGATATTGGATGTGGATGGAAATACGATTTCTGTTTTAGAGAATCTGGAAACACAGGTGAGGGAATTGAAGCTTATGCTTCCTTGTCTTCTTACGATTGAGAAAGATGCCAATACCCCCAGACTTCCGTCATTCAAGAGAAAACGGGAGAGAAGAGATTTAAGGCCGGAGCTTTTTGGATTGAATGATTTTGCGGATGGGAATCCGGCACACTATGGTCTAAATGGGTCACCCACGCAGGTAGAGCGCGTCTTTCCCCCGGAAAAGAGTACGGATCGTATGATGTATGAAGGCAGTTCAGATGAGCTGGGGAAGACTTTGGCGGATTTACTAAGTGAAAGAAAATTCTTGTAGGGAAGGAGAGACGGCAAAATGGGATATTTGAAAATACATCAGGAGCTGGTAACAGAGGAGATTGCCCGGAATATGTGCGCGATCTGTCCATTCGGTGCGATTTCATACCGGGAAGGAAAGCTGGACATCGGCGCAGGCTGTAAGATGTGCCGGATCTGTGTGAATAAAGGCGCTTCGGGGGTGGTTACCTACGAGGAAGAGAAGGTAGAAGAAATAGATAAATCCCTGTGGAACGGCATCACCGTTTTTGCGGAGCAGGAAGAAGGACAGATACACCCGGTGGTCTTTGAATTGTTGGGAAAAGCGAGAGGACTGGCCGAAAAGGTTCAGCATCCGGTCTATGCGCTTCTGGCAGGCTTTGAGGTCACGGAACTGGCAGAAGAACTTCTTCATTACGGAGCAGATAAGGTTTTCTGTTATGATGCCGAGGAGTTGGAAGAGTTCAGAATCCTCCCTTATGCAAACGTGTTGGAGGATTTTGTGAATCAGGTTCATCCGTCGGTAATCATGGTGGGGGCAACGATGAAAGGACGTTCACTCGCACCTCGTGCAGCGGCACATTTCAGGACAGGGCTGACGGCGGACTGTACGGTACTCGATATCAAGGAAAACACGGATCTGGTCCAGATTCGCCCGGCTTTCGGGGGAAATATTATGGCACAGATTGTAACACCAAATTCAAGGCCCCAATTCTGCACTGTGCGTTATAAAGTGTTCGGAGCGCCTACGAGAAAAGAAGAAGCAGAGGGAAAAATTGTTCAAATGGAATTGCCAAAAGAAAAATACGCCACTTCAGTGGAGGTGTCTGCAAAGATGAAAAAGCCGAAAGAGATTGATATCGCGGAGGCTGAAGTCGTAGTTGCAGTCGGACGCGGAGTGAAAAGTCAGAGCGACCTGCAAATGGCAAAAGAACTGGCAGAGCTGTTTGGTGCACAGATGGCTTGTACCAGGCCTCTGATAGAAGCGGGATGGTTTGATGCCAGAAGACAGATTGGGTTAAGCGGAAGAACCGTGAAGCCAAAATTGATCATCACGATGGGGATTTCCGGTTCCGTACAATTTGTTGCCGGGATGAAAGGGGCAGATTGCATTGTCGCAATTAATGAGGATAAAAATGCATCGATATTCGATGTAGCACATTACGGGTTTGTGGGAAATCTGTATGAGATCGTTCCCAGACTGATAGAAGAAATCAAGGGAGGTGCAGCCAGATGAGCATGGACAAAGGAGAAACGAAAAGAGTAACGCTAAGTGAACAGCAGATTTCTTACCTAAGAGAGAGGATACCGGCAGAAAGAATCCAGGTGGGAGAGGAAATCGGAGAAGACTACAGCCATGATGAGCTGGGCGGAGCCCACGGTTACCCGCATGTCTTGATTAAGGTGAAGACAACCGAAGAGATTTCGGAGATTATGAAGTATGCATACGCACAACAGATTCCGGTGGTTGTGCGCGGAGCCGGAACCGGGCTGGTGGGGGCGGCGGTTGCCCTCCGTGGAGGCATTATGCTGGAAACCACCCAGATGAACCGGATTGTGGAGCTGGATGAGGCGAATCTTACCGTGACAGTAGAGCCGGGCGTTCTTTTGATGGAGCTGGCCAAGTTCGCAGAAGAAAACGGCTTTCTATATCCACCGGATCCGGGAGAAAAATCGGCCACGATCGGCGGAAATATCAGTACTAATGCGGGGGGAATGCGCGCTGTAAAATACGGCGTAACCCGTGACTATGTGCGGGGGCTGACCGTGGTGCTGCCAAACGGTGAAATCATAGAACTGGGCGGCAAAATCGTAAAAAACAGTTCGGGATATGCACTTAAGGATCTGATGATCGGTTCGGAAGGAACACTGGGGATCATCACCAAAGCAATCCTAAAGCTTATCCCGTTTCCCAAAAAAAGTGTAAGCCTTCTGATCCCCTATCTGACTATGGAAGATGCGATTGGGTCAGTGCCAGAGATCATCCGCCTGAAAGCAGCGCCCACAGCCATCGAATTCATGGAAAGAGAAGTCATTCTATTCGCAGAAGACTTCCTCGGAAAGAAATTTCCGAACACAGGAAGCGCGGCATACCTACTTTTGACTTTCGACGGGAATTCTTTGGTGCAGGTAGAAGCAGAATATGAAAAAGTAGCCGACTATTGTCTGGAGCACGGAGCAAAAGACGTATTTCTGGTAGATACACCGGAACGAAAAGACTCCGTATGGTCTGCAAGAGGAGCATTCCTCGAAGCCATCAAAGCCTCGACTACTGAAATGGACGAGTGTGACGTAGTAGTTCCGCGGAACCATGTGGCCGACTTTATTCGCTACACCCATGAACTGGCAAAAGAATTCGAGATCCGAATCCCAAGCTTCGGCCATGCAGGGGACGGAAACCTCCATGTCTACATCTGCCGCGACCAATTAGCAGAAACCATCTGGAAACAAAAACTGACAGACATATTTGCCAAAATGTATAAAAAAGCCGAAGAATACGGAGGCGCCGTCTCCGGAGAACACGGAATCGGCTACGCCAAAAAAGAATACCTGCAAATCCAGGTGGGTCCTATACAAATAGAACTCATGCGCGGAATCAAAAAAACATTTGACCCCAAAGGTATCCTAAACCCAGGCAAAATCATCTAACCCCAGAACAACGATTTCCGAACCCCTTTCTACAGGCTCTCCACACTCTCGTGCTATATAACTCAGAAAAATACTTTCACTCACTTCAGCCCCCAAAGATGCGCCAGCATCCCGGGGCTGATGCCACCTTACAACCCTCTCTCATCATACCAACCCGTCCCCCTCACATTTCCCTTGACAAACCCTCTCTTCCCTTCTATAATAACCGCACTTAAGGCAGGAAAAGCGATGATTAACCATTCGGTTAATCGCCTGGAAGGGAGAAATCACTATGATTATTGATCGGTTTGGGAGCATGGAAACGGAGGTGGTATTTCTGTACATGCCGGCATGGGAGATGTTTTTCTCCATGCATGTACTGTCACATCCCGAACATCATCGGGAGCGGAAAAGATGGGTTTTAGGTATGGAAAGCAAGCACAGAGAACTGACGCAGGAGATACGTAAGCTGGAGCAGCAGACAGATGGGTGGAATCTGGTCATTGATTCCGATGAATGGGAAAAACTGCGGTTTCTGGAGATAGAGGAAGTGCTGAAATACCTGCGTCGGATGAATATTATCGAATGGAACCGTATGATCCATTATTATCGCGGTGAAATGACCATCGCGGAGAGAGACAGAATTTTATCCGTGATCTCCCGCTATTATCAGGAATTCTATCGCCGTGAGGAGGCGATTCTGTTCCCCTTTCTAAAGCGCATGATAAAGTCTGAGGCAGACCGGTGCAGGAGGATGGGAATATGGAACTGGGCAGGGCACATACATGAGCGGCTGAAGGTAGAAGAGGGGAAGGCAGTTTTTCTGAAAAACAGAGAATATGTGTATCCGGTAACGGAAGTTCATACCGTATATGCGACCGTCAGTACCTTTCTCAGCCCGCACTTATGGCTGTATGAGAGGGAAGGGAAAATGGAACTGGTAAGATCCGTGCTGGTGGAGCAGAAAGAAGAAGGAATCCCTATCGATTTTCTGGAAATCTGCAAAGCGCTTGGCGATGAGACGCGCCTTCGGATTCTGCGGGAAATCCTGCACGGAAGGAGAACAACAAAAGAACTGGCTGTGCAGCTTGGAATTACGGAAGCAGCCGTCTCTAAACATCTGCGCCTTCTAAAACGGGTGGGAATTGTGGAAAAAAGCCGGGATGGAAATTATGTAAAATACGAGCTGGTCAAGGAGAGTATTGATTTCATACCATACCGTTTTTATGAGGCAATGCAGTAAAATGTCCTGATAGAATCGGGTATTATCAAGTTGGAAAGGAGTGATTCGATGATACAGGTAATAAAATCTACATACCGCAAAAACAGAACCAGTATTATGCGGGCGGTCCCCTGGTCATTTATCGTGTCAAGGATTGTGACCGGAGTTACCCAGATTGTATTCCCCTATTTTATCTATCATTATTATATGGAAGGAAATCTGAATCAGGAGTATTACAGCTACACCGATGGAACGGATTATATCACTTTTGTCGTACTGGGATCCGCGCTGAACGTGCTGGCGGTGGCTACTTTGATGAATGTGGGAAGAGCGCTGATCACAGAGCAAAGAGAGGGGACGCTGGAAGTTCTGCTTCTGTCCCCCGCATCCAGGACGGGCTATTTTCTGGGGTGTCTGGCGGAGCAGACGCAGAGAGCACTTCTGGAATTTGGAGCGGTTCTGCTGACCGGGGGACTTCTGGGGGCAGACTTAAGATACCTTTTTACATTATCGGCGCTGATCGTAATCCTGCTTGCAGTATTTGCATTCTTCTGCATGGGACTTTCTCTGTCGGCGGTCATGCTTGAGACAAGAGATACCTATATCACGCAAAATACATTATTCTTTATCATGAGTCTTAGCTGCGGGATTGCATTTCCTATCCAGTACCTGCCCGGCTGGGTGCAGAGATTTGCCCAGATTCTGCCGCTTACTCCGGCTGTAGAACTGTTCCGGCGGGTTGTGATTCATAAGGAGCAGCTTGACGGGAATGTAAATTTAATCCTACAGGTGCTTATCTTGTGCCTGATTTACGCAGGAATCGGTATCTTATGGTTTCGGAAGAAGGAGCGGGTTCTGGTAGAGAGTGTTTTCGCATAATGCAAGCCTGAAAATGGATATCAGTAAAATAAGACAGCTCTCTTTATAAAGAATATCACAGAATTGTAAAATAAGGTCCGGAGGCTATGTGAGGTGAAACCGGCATCGGAAAGGAAATATGTAGATGGAAAATAAAGTAGAAGCAAAGGATTATCAGATAGCGGATACAAATCAGAAAATCATTGCCAGGAATTTGGTCAAAGATTATGAATTGAAAGAAAGGCATGGCATATTCCGTCCCAAAACGAAGAAAATCATCCATGCCGTAAAAGGCGTCTCCCTGGAAATCCCTAGGGGAAAGATTATCGGTCTTCTGGGAATCAACGGAGCCGGCAAAACGACCACCATCCGGATGCTCTCTTCCGTGATCGAGCCAACCTCCGGTACGTTGGAGATGGACGGAATCGACGCAGTCAAAGAACACCGCCGTGTCAAAGAGCAGATCAACGTCATCTCCGGCGGAGAGAGGAATCTCTACTGGCGGCTCACCGCGGCAGAGAATCTGGAATATTTCGGAAGCCTTTATGGAATCAGCGGCGATGCGCTGAAAGAGCGTATGAAAAAGCTACTGAAAACCGTAGATCTTGAAGACGCTGCAGACACCCCGGTGGAGCGTTATTCCAAAGGCATGAAGCAAAGACTTCAGATCGCAAGAGGATTGATCAATGACCCTTCCTACATTTTCCTGGACGAGCCGACACTGGGACTGGATATTGTAATCGCTAAAGAGATCCGTGACCTCATCAGGCATCTTGCCGTAAAGGAGAAGAAAGGCGTTCTTTTAACCACTCATTATATCAGTGAAGCAGAAGAACTTTGCGATTATATTTACATAATCGATCACGGCAAAATCATTGCCCGGGGAACAAAAGAAGAGCTTCAGGCACTGTTTGTATACCATGAGAAAAAAATAGATGAAGATTTCTCAAAGCCCGGCAGGGAAATGGAATCCTCATCAGAAGCGGACACAAAAAACTGCCAACCGGAAATGTCATCCTACACAGGTAAAAACAAAACAAAAGAACAGGAAATTCCCCTGGAGGATATTATCATGTACCTTGTAAATGAAGCAAAGGAGGAACAAAAATGAGAGAAATCTTATTAGTGATCTACGCGGAAATCCGTAAGCAAAAACGACATAACTATCATTCCTATTTCGTCTACTTCTCCCTTCTGATCTGGCCGGTCTTAGGGTTCCTTGAAGTATATTATACCTATAAACCTTTTGAACTGGCTTCCGGCATCGCCGGAATCGGAAATGCACAGACCCTGCTTGCCTTTTTGGCTACAGGCTATATGGCCTACAACTGCTTCTGGTCCATGGTGCAGAATGCCTGGTCCATGTCCTATGATGAGCGAACCGGAGGAACGCTGGAAATGGCCTTTCTCACCCCTGCAAACCGCCTCGCCCTAAACTACGGCAAAGCCCTGGGGGCTCTGATCCAGGAAGCATGGATGTTCTGCTGCTTTTGTATCTTCATCCTTTTTTACACCCGAAGCTTAAGTTGGAGCAACTGGTACCTCCTCCCTGTCATTTTCCTGCTCCTTGTCATCTCATCCACCGTCTGGGGCGGAATGCTGAACGCCATCTTCCTCTTCTCCCGCGACGCTTCCATTGTCATGGATCTCTTCGACACCCCCATGGTCCTATTTTCAGGGACCCGGATCCCCCTGACAGCCTTCCCCCTCTGGGCCCGCCTCATATCCCTCCTATTTCCCCTGACCTATTGCTTAAACCTTATCCGCTTAACCCTCCACATCCAAATCCAGCCACACCCTACAAACATCCTCCCCGACCTCCTAAAACTCCTCCTTTGTCTGCTCACCATGATAACCCTCACCCACCACCTCCTAACCAAAGCCGAACAAAACAACCGCCGGACAGGCGAACTCCTATTTTATTAGCCCTCTCACCACTCCTCAAAAATTATCCGTCCTTCCCATATTTCCATTTGACACCCCGTCCATTTCATGCTACCATACCTTCTGGATAGTTCACAAAGTAAACCATTATACGAATTATAGGAGCACATATGAGCAATCTAAACGAAGACATTCTTGCCGCCTGGCTAAAACTAAGAGTGACGATCAGCAACGAACGCATCGTATCGGATATGCCATACAATGAGTCTCTCATCTGCAATATTTTGTTGAGAAACCACATCCGCAGTCCGGAGCAGTTCCTGACAGCGACCGATCTGTGCAGAGAGACCCGGATGCTGAAATCGCAGATGAACCGCACCCTGAACAGCCTGGAAGAAAAACACCTTATTGTAAGAGAGCGTTCCCCGAAAGACCGGCGGGAGATTTATATCAAATTCAACCCCCAAGGGTCAGATCTGTTTTCCGAACAGCATCGCAAGAACCTGGAGCTGGTTGATGTGCTGATTGAAAAAATAGGGATGGAAAAAGCACGGGAGATTTTGGAAATGTTTACACTCCTTGCCGGGGCTGCCGAAGAAATCATTAAATAGTAGTTAAAAGAAAGGAAAGAAACGGCCATGATAAGAATACTGGTAGATTCATCATCCGACTACACTTTGAAGGAAATGGAAGAAAAGAATATGGAACTTCTTCCTATTCGCATCGCTATAGGAGAGAAGACCTATACGGACGGAATCGATATGGGAAGAGACGAATTCTATGAAATTTTAGCAAAAAGCGGAGAATTTCCCAAAACATCACAGCCTTCTCCTCAGGAATTTCTGGATGTCTTTCAAGATGCAAAAGAAAAAGGCGATGAATTAATCTGTATTCTTTTGTCCTCAGGACTAAGCGGAACCTGTCAGACAGCAACTCTGGCAAAAAATATGGCGGACTATGAAGGAATTTACATCATAGATTCCTTTTCCGCCACTTACACGATTAAGGAAATGGCCGATTATGCCTGCACGCTTCGGGCAACTGGCAAGACGGCCGGAGAAATCGTATCCGCCGTGGAGCAGATGAAGTCCAGGGCTAAGGTAGTAGCAGCCCTGGATACCCTGGAATATCTGGGAAGAGGCGGGCGGATCAACAAAGCCGCAGCGACGATCGGGGACATGGCAAATATCAAACCGATCATCACGCTCACCGAGGAGGGTGGCATCGGTATTTTAGGAAAATGTATCGGAAAAAATAAGGCTATCAGCTATATCATCAAACATCTGCATGAAATCGAGATCGATACCGATTTCCCGATATATGCGATTTACTCTCATGGCACCGATAACTGCCAGCGCTTTGAGGCAAAACTAGAAAAAGAAGGATACCAGATAGCGGACCGGCTTCAGATTGGCTCGACGATCGGCTCTCACATCGGGCCGGAGGCGTTTGGAATCGTATTTGTGGAAAAATAAGAATCCATGCCATCTTCCTGCTGATTGGCTTGGAATGCCAGGATGGCAGTTGTAAGAAAAAGGCGTGATTTCCATATAGAATATAAAAACCCCTGCGGAAATAAATGGCGCAGGGGTTTTGTGGTGTCATCTCGGCTTTCAGGCATTTATCGGTGAAATGAAAAAACAGCTTACAACATATGATCGGGGGAAATGTTGTAAACTGTCTTTCCAATAATTTCATTAAAGGAGAAATGAAAATAAAAAGTATCAAAATACTGAAAGCGTCTTAAATCGTGTATTCCTTTGATAGGGGAACAACTTCGCAGTTACTGCGACGCCGCCCTGTCAAGGAATTTTTAAAAACTAGTAATATCTTCAAGCTGGTATTATAATACCATGACGCCACATGCAAGTAAATTCGCAAAAAAGACAAATGTTACAAAAATGAGAAAATAAAATTGTGTAAAATCACAATAAAATATCAAGTTGCACAAACCAAGTGAAAAAATCAAAGAAACGGATGTGAAAAATATGCAGACTCGTTTTTTCACCAGGGACAGGATTTTGGGTTGAAAAAGTAAAACAGAAATGGAAGCTGTTTAGAAAAATTTTATCGCTCTGCCGCAGCCCCTCTCTTTGAATTGAGGAAGCTTTATGATACAATGGCAATAGATGTCAGTTTTTACGGAAGAAATATATCATATAAAGAGGTAGAGTTGTGAGAGAATTTGTAGAGCTTAGAGATGTACGCAAGGTTTATAAGATGGGAGAAATAGAGATCGCTGCGGCGGACGGCATTGATTTTACGATCAAAAAAGGAGAGTTCGCAGTTGTGGTGGGGCCGAGCGGAGCGGGCAAGACGACAGTCCTGAATATTCTTGGCGGTATGGACACTGCGACCGGAGGAGAAGTATGGATTGATGGGGCGAATGTGGCTCAGTATAATTCCCGTCAGCTTACTTCCTATAGAAGAGATGATATTGGATTTGTATTCCAGTTCTACAATCTGGTTCCCAATCTGACAGCACTGGAGAATGTGGAGCTGGCGCTGCAGATCTGTAAAGATCCGCTGAATGCCGAGGAGGTTCTGATAGAAGTGGGGCTTGGCGAGCGGCTGAAGAATTTTCCGGCACAGCTTTCCGGAGGCGAGCAGCAGAGAGTATCTATCGCCAGGGCGCTTGCGAAGAATCCTAAATTACTTTTGTGCGACGAACCTACCGGAGCACTGGATTATAATACAGGAAAAGCGATTTTGAAATTGCTTCAGGACACCTGCCGCCAGAGGGGAATGACGGTGATTCTGATCACCCACAATTCTGCGATCGCGCCAATGGCGGATCGTGTGATCAAGATGAAGAACGGAAAAGTGGCTTCGATGGTGGAGAACCCGAATCCGGTTTCCGTGGAGACCATTGAATGGTAAATGGCATCCGCAGAGAAAAAGCGGGATGATTCGGCAATACGGCAGAGAAAATGTAGAACAGAATGGCAGGGGTTAGATGAAGAAAAACGTATTACGAAAAGACTTTTTTATGGAAATCCGAAAGACGATGGGGCGGTTTGTATCCATATTTTTTATTGTGGCACTGGGAGTGGCATTCTACTCAGGCATTCGCGCGTCAGAGCCGAGTATGCGGATTTCGGGGGATTCCTATTTTGACAAAAGTAAATTGATGGATATTAAGGTCATGGGAACCATGGGCCTTACGGATGACGATATTCGTGCCATTGGCAAAGTGGACGGAATTGAGAAGGTGGAAGGCGCCTACAGTAAGGATGTACTCTGTCCGGTGGGTGAGACGGAGAAAGTCGTACATATGATATCTGCACAGAAATCATTTAACACGGTGGCGGTAAAAGAAGGACGACTGCCTGAAAAAGAGGGTGAATGTCTACTGGACGAAGATTTCCTGGCTTATGCGGATTATAAGGTAGGGGATCAGATCACCTTCCGTTCGGGAGATGACACACCACTTACGGATAGTATGATAACGGATACTTATACCGTGGTGGGGATTGGAAACAGTCCCCTATACATATCCTTTGGGCGCGGCAGCAGTATGATCGGAACCGGTGAGGTCAGCGGTTTTGTCGTAGTGGATCCGACTTCTTTTGATATGGATGTCTATACAGAAGCCTATGTCAGAGCCCGGGGAACTGTGGATGAGACCGCGTTTACCGGAGAATATGAGGAGCTTTCAGATGTTGCAGTGGAGGCTCTTGAGCAGATTGAAGAAGAACGGTGCATGGCGCGCAGGCAGGAGATTCTGGCCGAGGCAAATGAGGAAGTGGCGGATGCCGAGAAGACGGTGGACGAGGAGTCCGGGAAGCTTGCGGATGCAAAAAAGGAGCTGGAGGATGCGAAGAGTACTGCCGCGCGCAAGCTCGCCGATGCCAGAAAGAAATTAGCGGACGGCGAGGCGAAGCTGAGTGAGTCTAAGAAACAAATCGCAGACGGCGAGGCACAGATTGAATCAGGTAAAAATGAGCTGCAGACCCAGCAGCAGAAGTTGACAGCGGCCCAAAAAGAGTATGAAGAGGGAATTGCCAGTCTGAATCAGAAGGAAAAAGAGCTTCTGGACGGGGAAAAGAAGTATCAGGAAGAATACGATAAGAATATGCCTCTCATTCAGGCGAAGAAAGAAGAAATCGCCGCGGCAAAGCCGAAGGTGGAGGAGGGCTTAGCGCAGATCGATGCAGGGCTTGCTGAGGTAGAATCGGGCCTTGCACTTCTTGGGCAGGCGCAGGAAGGTATCAATCAGGCGAAAGCAGGCATTGAGCAGGTTGATGCCAAGATAACGGAAGGGGAGGCATTAGTCGCCCAGTATGAGAGTATTCCGGAGGAGGAGCGAACCAGGGAGCAGAAGGCATATTTGGCTTTTTGGAAAGTACAAAAGGTGTTCCTGGAACTGAAAAAAGCCGGCCTGAATGAAACGATTAATCGGATTCTTGCGGCGGCGGGGGTCACATCAGAGCAGGAGCTGGCCGAACAGATCGCCGGAGTTCAGAAAAGTAAAGCGGAACTGGAAAAAAGCCGGGAGGACCTTCTGAACCAGAAAGCGGAACTGGAAAAAGGGGAGCAGACGCTTCTTGAGAGTGAGCAGAAATTTCAAGAGACGGCAAAGTCGATAGAAGAGGGTAAAAAACAGATCGCCGACGGGAGGCAGGCTCTGGCGGCGGCAAAAAAGCAGATCGACAGCGGGCAGGCACAGATCAATGCGGCATGGGCGCTTTTGAAGGAAAAAGAAAGTACGCTTACCGCCGGCAAAGCAGAGCTTGAAAAGGGAGAGAAAGAGCTTGCCGAGGGCCAGAACGAATATGAGCGGGCAGCCGCCGATGCCGTGCAGCAGATCGCGGATGGCGAGGCGCAGATCACAGACGGTGAAGAGAAGCTGATAGAAGCGCGCCAGGAAATCGCGGACGCGAAAGCAGAAATCGAAAAGATTGAGAATCCGAAATGGTATATACAAGATAGAAGTGAGGCACTCACTGAATACGATGGATATGGTGAGAATGCAGACCGGATGCGCTCACTGGGACAGGTGTTCCCGGTGCTGTTTTTCCTGGTAGCGGCACTGATCAGCCTTACTACCATGACGCGTATGGTGGAAGAACAGAGAGTGCAGATCGGTACACTCAAAGCTCTCGGCTACGGTAAATTTGCGATCGCCAAAAAGTATCTTTATTATGCGCTTGCGGCGACGCTTGGCGGAAGCGTATTTGGAGTTTTGTTCGGAGAAAAAGTATTTCCTTTCATTATTATTTACGCATATAAGATCATGTACAAACACATTCCGGACATTCTGGTGCCCTACCATATGTCCTATGCACTGCAGGCTACAGTGATCGCTGTGCTTTGTACCTCATTTGCTACGCTGGCCTCCTGTTATAAGGAACTGGCCGCACAGCCTGCACAGCTGATGCGCCCGCCGGCACCTAAGCAGGGCAAGCGGATCATGCTGGAGAGGATTGGGTGGCTTTGGAAGAGGTTCAGTTTCACCTGGAAGTCCTCCATTCGGAATCTGGTCCGTTATAAGAAACGGTTCTTTATGACGATTTTCGGAATCGGCGGATGTATGGCACTGATGCTGGTAGGGTTCGGACTTAAGGATTGCATTTACGAGATCGTGGAGCTGCAGTATGAGAAAATCCAGTTCTATGACGCGTCGGTCTATTTTGAGGATAAGGCGACGAAAGAAGAAAAACAGGAAATCATGGATTATCTGGAGGGCAATCCAAGTCTTGAGGCAACGACCTCGGTGAGAATGCAGAAGGTGAATCTAAAAGTAGGCGACGAGAAGAAAAGCGTCTACCTGACTGTGCCGGAAGATGAGAATAAAGTAGAGACCTTCCTTAGCTTTCACAGCAGAACTAGTGATGAGGTCTATTCCCTTCAGAAGGACCGGGTGATCCTGACGGAGAAGGCGGCACAGCTTCTTGGTGTGGAAGCGGGAGATACGGTGACGATTTCTGACGAAGACCGGGGCGATAAGGAAGTGGTGATCGGAGCAGTCTGCGAGAACTATATGGGCGGTTACCTCTATTTGTCCAATGAGGCCTATGAAGAACTCTATGGTGCGCAGGCCAGATATAACAGCATCCTGTACATGGTAAAGGACGGAAAGGATGATGCGATTGAAGAGATTGGAACCGACCTTCTTGCCTATGATCAGGTATTGAATGTCAGCTATACAAGTAGCATCGAGAGCCGCTTGGACGATATGCTAAAAAGCCTCAATCTTGTCATCGTGGTGCTGATCATATCGGCCGGATTACTGGCATTTGTCGTACTGTATAACCTGAATAATATCAACATTACGGAAAGACGGCGGGAGCTTGCTACGCTCAAAGTCCTGGGCTTTTATGATATGGAAGTGGCATCCTATGTATACAGAGAGAATGTACTCCTGACGATCATCGGCGCAGTACTGGGCATGGGACTTGGAAATCTGCTGCACCGGTATGTGATCGTGACGGTTGAGGTGGAGGAGGCCATGTTTGGACGAATCATTCATTGGCCGAGTTATCTGTATAGCTTTTTATTCACCGTGGCATTTTCCGTGTTTGTGAACTTGATCATGTTCTATAAACTCAGAAAAATCGATATGGTGGAATCCCTGAAGAGTGTGGAGTAACGGACACGGGGCGCAATATTGGAACAGCCACCAAGGGATGGATAGAGTGGGAAAACGGACGGCAGAATTACGAAAGTTTATGAAAACTTTATAATTTTAAGAGAATTATTAGCACTCATCTTGAATGAGTGCTAATTTTCTATTGACATTTCAGAAATCGGGTATTAAGATAGTTCATAGACGAGATAAGAAGGTTAATACTTTATTATTATTACTTTATTAAATTAAGGAGTGAATTAAGATGGCAGCAAAAAAAGGAAGTCTTTCCATTAGCAGCGAGAACATTTTCCCGATCATTAAAAAATGGGTATACTCAGATCATGACATCTTCGTGCGTGAGATGGTCTCCAACGGATGTGATGCGATCACGAAATTAAAGAAACTGGATATGATGGGCGAATATGAGATGCCGGATGATTACAAGGCGAAGATTCAAGTCATCGTGAATCCGGAAGAAAAGACTCTGAAATTTATCGATAACGGCCTTGGTATGACGGCGGATGAAGTAGAAGAGTACATTACACAGATCGCATTTTCCGGTGCGACAGAGTTTTTGGAGAAATACAAAGACAAGACGACGGATGATGAGATGATCGGACATTTCGGTCTGGGATTTTATTCTGCATTCATGGTGGCTGATGAAGTGCATATCGACAGTCTTTCCTATAAGGAAGGAGCATCTCCGGTGCACTGGGTAAGCAACGGCGGAACCGAGTACGAGATGGAAGAGGGCAGCAAAGAAGGAGTCGGTACAGAGATTACCTTATTACTGAATGAAGACAGTGTTCAGTTTGCAAATGAATACCGTGTCCGTGAAGTTCTGGAGAAATACTGTTCCTTCATGCCGGTTGAGATATTCCTCTCCAAAGCGAATGCCGAACCGGAATATGAGACAATCCCGGAAGAGGAGCTACTGGATACCGATGAAGTAGTTGAACATATCCATGAAGACGCCAAGATGGAAGAAAAAGAGAATGAGAACGGCGAGAAAGAGATGGTAGAGGTTTCTCCGGCGTCCGATAAAGTGAAGATTGTAAAACGTCCAGTTTCATTGAGTGATACCAAGCCGCTCTGGACCAAACATCCGAATGAGTGCAGCAAGGAGGATTATATTGAATTCTACCGCAAGGTATTTTTAGATTATAAAGAGCCGTTGTTCTGGATTCACCTGAACATGGATTATCCGTTTAACCTGAAAGGAATTCTGTATTTCCCGAAGATTAATACAGAGTATGATTCCATTGAAGGAACAATTAAACTGTACAACAACCAGGTATTTATTGCAGATAATATTAAAGAGGTCATTCCGGAATTCCTGATGGTGTTAAAGGGTGTGATCGACTGTCCGGACCTGCCGCTGAACGTATCAAGAAGTGCACTGCAGAATGACGGATTTGTACAGAAGGTAGCGGAATATATTTCCAAGAAGGTAGCGGATAAGCTGTCCGGCATGTGCAAAACTGACAAAGAAAATTATGAGAAATACTGGGATGATATCAGCCCGTTCATCAAGTTCGGCTGTCTGAAGGACGAGAAGTTCTGCGATAAGATGATGGACTATGTGCTCTTCAAGAACCTGGATCACGAGTACCTGACTCTGAAAGAATGCATCGAGAAAAACGGCGGCACCATCGTAGAACCCAATGAAGATAAGGAAAAAGATGGCGAGGATGCAAACAAGGTTACGGAAGATACCAAGACAACCATCTACTATGTGACCGATGAACAGCAGCAGAGCCAGTATGTCAACATGTTCAAGAAAGAAGGGCTGGATGCAGTGATTCTTTCCCACAACATTGACTCTCCGTTTATCACACAGTTGGAGCAGAAGAATGAGCATGTACGGTTCCAGAGAATCGATGCGGATCTGACTGAGCATTTTAAAGAAGAAGTGTCAGAGGAAGAGAAAGAAGCCTTCAAAGAGAAGACAGACAGCCTGATGGAGATCTTCCGCAGGGCGCTTGGCAATGATAAGCTGAATGTGAATGTGGAAAAGATGAAAGATGACAGCGTTGCCGCTATGATCACATTGTCCGAGCAGTCACGCCGTATGCAGGAAATGATGAAGATGTACGGTATGGGCGGCATGGACGCGTCTATGTTCGGTACGGATTCCACATTGGTCCTGAATGCAAATCATCCGCTGGTACAGTATGTGGTAGAGCATAAGGAAGGCGAAAACACGGATATGATCTGCCATCAGCTCTATGACCTGGCTATGCTGGCCCACAAGCCGTTAAACCCGGAAGAGATGACAGCATTTGTAAAACGCAGTAATGATATTATGATGCTGCTGACAAAATAGGAAATAATCGAGATAATATATAGAAGAGATAGCAGGACAGTTCAAAATGAGCTGACCTGCTATTGTTGTGCGTAGCAACACATAACTGGATAAAGGTTCGGCAGACTTTCAGCCCGGCGGTATTTCAAGATTTATGGGAAAAGTCTGTGAGAGAGAGAGTATAGACGACTGCAACGAAATTTAATGATTATGCAATGTATTACGTGAGAGTTTCAAACGGAATTTCATATTTTGCAAAGATTCTCTGTGCCATTTTATCCCACGCCTGCTCCAGTGATTTATCCAACGTAAATATATTCATAGAAGTTCCCGTTGTGCAGGTGAGCTGTGAACCGTCATATTTAAAATTCAGATACAATCCCTGCACATCCCTCTGTGAGAAGGAAAGTTCCTCCTGCGTGATAAGATGCGCAATATTCGGGGAGGAAAGCGACAGCACAATACGGAACCCAAGCGGAGTGCGCTTGCCTTTGATCACAGAAAAGCAGAACTCCCTTTGCTCCTTCCAGAGTGCGTATTCCCGTTCGAAAGCGGCAGAATCGTCCTGGTTCTGGCGGTAGAATTCCTTCTTCAGACGCCCGTCGATCTGAAACGTATTGAATGTTGTGATTTCTCCCTCGATAAATAGAAAAGAATCAAATACGGAACCAAGCAGAAGCTGGTTCATACATTTTTTGGTGTCAAGTGAAAAAATAAGCATAGAGCCTCCTGCGATGCCTGAAATGTTTTTCTGATAAAAATCTGTGTCATGTGTTTAAGTATAGCATAATGTCGGCGAAAATGCATCGCATTTTTGAGATATCCAGAATGATCGAAAATGAAAAATAAGTTGTGCAACGGAGGCAAATCGGCTATACTTTTAGGTAGGCATTTACCCCGGTGAAAGGAACGTGAGACAGAATGAGACGTAAGGTCATGGACAAGGATCGTCTTGAAGATATAAAAAGAAAGAAGATGCTTATTGTAATATCAGCTGTGGTTGTTTTGCTGACTTTGATTTTGTGCATCGTTTTATCACAGATGGCGGCTCTTGAGGTGGATACGAAGAAGGGAATCGCCAAGATTAAGGAGCTTGAGAAAGCGGATATCACATCCATAGAGGGAGCGATCAGCGAGATTGAGGAGAAGGAGAAAAAAGAAGAGGAGGACTGGAAAAACCGCCCTCTTTCTGAGAAATTTGCAAATGCCGTAATCATGGGGGATTCTATTACTACTGGTTTTTTGGATTTTGGGGTTCTCGACACGTCAACGGTGGTGGCCGAGATCGGCGTCCATCTGTATGAGCTGGAGGATCTGATAACGACAACAGTGAATCTGAATCCCAGGGTACTTTTTTTGGCGCTGGGGTTAAATGATGTCTCCGCGACAGGTGGGGATACGAGGCTTTTTATCGAGAGATATGATGCGGTGATCGCCGAGCTGCGGGAGAAGCTGCCGAGCACGCAAATATATGTAAATCTGATCCTTCCCGTGAAAGAGAAGGCGATTGAAAGGTATCCGGATTATGCGAAGATATCGGAATACAATCAAGCGCTGATACAGTATTGTACGGAGCAGAAGATTCCGGTTATCGATAACAGCAGTTTGGTGAAGGACGAGTATTACGAGCCGGACGGAGAGCACCTGACAATCGATTATTATCCGTTATGGGCGGAACATATGGCGGAGGAAGCCAAAATATGATGGATGGAAAAGAAAAAAAAAGACGAAAACGTCCCGTGGACATACTCAGTATGCTGCGCTATGGGACATTGGTGGTTTTGGTAATCTATGTGAGCCTGCTGATTAGGAATACTGGAGATGAAAATGTACCGTTTGAAACTGTGGCGCAGGCTGTGGAAAAAGCAGCGGATGCCGGAAATATGAAGCAGGCGGGAAGCCAGGAACTGAAAAGGTTGTACGGATTGAATGAGAAGGATTATGACGGAGTTCTTCTGTATTACAGCCAGGCGACTATGAATGTGGATGAGATTTTTCTGGTTCGTGCAAAGACAAAGACAGATGCCCGGGCGGTCATGGATGCAGCGATCTTGCGCCGGGATGTTCAGATACAGAATTTCGAGGGATATGCACCGGATCAGGTGAAGCTTCTAAAGAGTTCAGTTGTGAAGCTCAAAGGACATTACGTGCTGTTTGTTGTTTCCCGGGATGTGGGAAAGTATGAGAAAGCTTTTGACAAAGTTTTGTGATAAAGGAAGAGAAAATCATGTTATTTAGCAGTGTTACGTTTTTGTTTACATTTCTGCCAATTACATTACTGATTTATTATCTGGTTCCGCGAAAGGCAAAGAACCTGGTGCTTTTAATATGTTCTCTTATTTTCTATGCTTGGGGAGAACCGATATATATATTCCTGATGATTATTTCCATTTTGTTTAACTATTTCAGTGGGATTGACATAGCAAGAAAACAGGGGCGGCGCAGGGCGCGAAGACGAAGCCTGGTTTTTACGGTTGTAGTGAATCTGCTGATTTTGGGATTTTTTAAATATTATGGGTTTGTGCTGGAAAATCTGAACGCAGTATTGCCGTTTCACATATCTTACCGGGAACTGGCCCTACCTATCGGAATTTCTTTCTATACGTTCCAGACGCTTTCCTATATCGTGGATGTATACCGGGATAAGGTTCAGGTACAGATTAACCCTATTGATTTCGGAGCATACGTATCCATGTTTCCACAGCTCATCGCAGGACCAATCGTGCGGTATGCTGATGTGGAAAAACAGCTCAGAAATAGGCAGGAAAGCCTTGACAAATTTGGAAAGGGCGTGATTTTTTTCATCATCGGTCTGGCAAAAAAGATTTTGCTGGCTAACACCATTGGCGCAGTTCATACTGAGATTACTGGCATGACGGAGATGTCGGTTCTGACGGCATGGCTGGGGGCTCTGGCATTTACGTTTCAGATTTATTTTGATTTCAGCGGTTATTCGGACATGGCAGTGGGACTGGGAAAGATGTTTGGATTTGAATTTATGCGGAATTTCAATTATCCTTATATTTCCCATAGTGCGACGGAGTTCTGGCGGCGCTGGCATATCTCGCTGGGAAGCTGGTTCCGGGAATACGTGTATATCCCTTTGGGTGGTAATCGGGTTTCTGTGTGGCGTCATCTGCTGAATCTTCTGATCGTCTGGTTTCTGACCGGGTTATGGCATGGGGCAAGCTGGAATTTTGTAATCTGGGGATTGTATTATGGAGTAATCCTGATTATCGAAAAATATGTGACCGGGAAAATTCTCGCGAAATTGCCGGAATTGGTGCAAGTGTTTTATACCATGCTGGTGGTGGTCATCGGATGGGTGTTCTTTTTTAGTCAGGGACTTGGAGATGCTGTGACATATCTGCGGTATATGGTCGGAGCAGGGGCTACCGGGATCATTGACCGGGAAGCAGTTTATCTGCTTACGACCCACTGGATGTTGTGGCTGATGGTAATCGTGGGCAGTACACCGGTGATGCACCGATTGGTGCAGGTGCTTTGCTTTGATGAGGAGCGTCCGAGGACGGTGATTTGCGGTGTGCTGTATATGGGAATGTTTATATTGAGTATTGCGTATCTGGTAACAGAAACTTATAATCCATTTTTATATTTTAGATTTTAAAAGGGACGGTATGGAAACTGAGAATAAGAGACGTAGAAGAAAAAATACGGAGAAAAGCAAAGTGAGAAGAGATCGTAGGAAAGCGACATTGCCGAAAGGAAAGAAACGCATTTATGTGGGAATGGCAGGTGTGTTTCTCCTGGTCATGGTGTTCTTTTTTGCTCTGAGTCTGCTGCATAAAGACCAGAAATTTTCGGACAAAGAGAACCGTGTTCTGTCCCAGCGTCCTAAGCTTACATTTGCAAATGTTGCAAACGGGAGATTTATGGAGCAATATGAAGGTTACCGGGCGGATCAGATGGCTGGTCGGAACCTCTGGGTACAGATTAAGACGTTTGCGGACAGCCTTGCAGGAAAGAAAGAGGAGAACAGTGTTTTTGACGGAAGGGACAGTTATCTCCTTGAGGATATTGCTGTGCCGGAGGACGAGAATCTAAAGGAAAACTTGGAAGCGATGAAAAATTTCCGGAATGTATACCCGAATGTACCTATGCATATGCTGCTGGTGCCGAATGCGGCAAATATTTTGAAAAACAAGCTTCCCGTGCTGGCGGTGACGGCTGATCAGAGCAAAATGATTGAGGAGGTACATGTTGCTCTGGGAGAAGAGTTCGATTGGATTGACGCACAAAAAACGTTGAAAGCAAACAGAGATTCTGCGATTTATTACCGGACAGACCATCACTGGACGACGCTGGGGGCCTATGAAGTATTTAAAGCGGCAAAGGAACAATTAGGACTTGCCGACCAGGAGCAGATTTCCATGCGGGCCTATGGGGTATCTAATACATTTAACGGGACACTGTCGGCAGTGAGCGGATACCAGCAGGGATATAAGGAGGCTATTTATATTTACCTGCCTGAAGGGGAAAATGTACCGCAGGTTGTGGTAAACTATGTGGAGGAGCAGAAGAAGACGGCATCCCTTTATGATTCCGAAAAGCTGAAAGAGAGGGACCAATATGCGGTATTTCTCGGTGGAAATCATGCGGTTGTGGATATAAAATCCACCTTGGAAAATGGAGAGAGACTGCTGCTGATCAAGGATTCTTATGCGAACTGCTTCATCCCTTTTCTGGCGCCTTATTATAAGGAAATTGTAGTGGTAGATCCCAGATATTATACGGGGGATTTGGATCAGATTATGACAGAGAAGAAGATTGACAGAGTTTTATTTCTGTATAATGGAAATACATTTTTTGAGGATAAGATGCTCTCAGGGGTATTGAACACAGCAGGGGATACTGAGCAAGAAGCAAAATAACTGGAAAAGGATGATAGTGTGGCAAATAGGATAGAAGAACAGTTTCAAAGCAGAAAGTCAGAAGGCGCAGTCCGACTAAATAAATATATGAGTGAGGCCGGCATCTGCTCCCGCAGGGAAGCAGACCGCCTGATTGAAGAAGGGCGCGTCACTGTTGACGGAGTAAAGGCACAGCCCGGGATGAAGGTGGAGCCGTACCAGAAGGTGTGTGTGGGCAAAAAAGTAATCGCGCGTCAGGAAAAGATGGTGGTACTTGCAGTCAACAAGCCCCGAGGCATCGTGTGCACGGAAGAAAGAAGAGAGAGGGACAGTATCGTCCGGTTCCTGAATTATCCGACCAGAATCACTTATGTTGGACGGCTTGATAAGGACTCCGAAGGACTTCTGCTCATGACGAATAACGGGGATATCATCAATAGAATGATGCGCGCCGGTAATCGTCACGAGAAGGAGTACAAGGTGACGGTGGATAAGCCGGTCACGGAAGAATTTCTCCGGAAAATGTCAGAGGGTGTCCCGATTCTGGACACCGTGACCAGACCGTGTAAAACAGAAAAAATCGGGAAATATAAGTTCAGGATCATTCTGACCCAGGGGCTGAACCGTCAGATTCGCAGGATGTGTGAGGCTCTCGGCTATCAGGTAAAAGAGCTTGTGCGTGTGCGGATCATGAATATTGAACTGGGGAATCTGAAACCGGGAGCATACCGGAAGGTGACGGATGAGGAGCTGAATGGATTATATGAAAGAATCAAAGATTCCTCGAACGCTCCCGTTTTTAGCAATGAAAAGATGACAGAAAAGCAGGAATAACAGATATGGACAAGAAACAGAGAATGCAAGAGCTGGTGGAACTTCTGAATGAGGCGGGCAAAGCCTATTATCAGGAGTCCTGCGAGATTATGAGTAACTATGAATATGATGCCCTTTACGATGAACTAAAAGCACTGGAGGATGAGCTGGGAATCGTACTGGCCTCAAGCCCGACGGTGAATGTGGGGTATGAGGTGTTAAGTGAGCTGCCGAAGGAACGGCATGAATCTCCGATGCTTTCGTTAGATAAGACAAAAGAGATTTCCCGGCTGGAAGAGTTTGTGGGCGGACAAAAGGCAGTCATCTCCTGGAAGATGGATGGACTTACGATTGTTCTGACTTACCGGGACGGAAGTCTTTATAAAGCGGTTACCCGCGGCAACGGAGAGGTGGGCGAGGTCATCACCAACAATGCCAGGGTGTTTAAGAACATCCCTCTTCACATTGCCTATAAAGGAGAACTGATCCTGCGCGGTGAGGCCGTGATAGGATATCGGGATTTTGAGAGAATCAATGCCACGATCGAGGACGTGGATGCAAGATACAAGAATCCGCGGAATCTCTGCAGTGGTTCCGTGCGCCAGTTAAATAACGAGATCACGGCGAAGAGGAATGTAAAGTTTTATGCATTTACACTGGTGAAGGCAGATGGAGTGGAATTTCACAATTCCAGACTGTGCCAGCTTGACTGGCTTGCTTCCCAGGGGTTTGATGTGGTAGAGCATTATCTGGTGACCCGGGAGGAGTTAGAGGATAAGGTGTCTTATTTCGCGGAGAAAATCGGGGAAAATGATTTCCCGTCGGACGGGCTGGTTTTAGTTTATGACGATATCGCCTATGGCCGTTCTCTGGGGCGTACCGCCAAATTCCCGCGCGATTCATTTGCCTTTAAATGGGCGGATGAGGTCAGAGAAACCCATCTTCTGGAAATAGAATGGAGCCCGTCAAGAACCGGGCTGATCAATCCGGTGGCCATTTTCGAGCCAGTGGAGCTGGAAGGAACCACAGTCAGCCGCGCCAGCGTCCATAACTTAAGCATTATGGATGAATTGAAACTGGGAATCGGGGATACGATCGAGGTATATAAGGCCAATATGATCATTCCGCAGATTGCCCGGAATCTGACACAAAGCGGGAAAATCGAGATCCCGAAGGCCTGTCCGGTCTGCGGCGGGGATACCGAGGTACGGCAGTTAAATGATGCCCGCTCCTTGTACTGTACCAACCCGGAGTGCCAGGCAAAGCGCGTGAAAGCCTTTGCACTTTTTGCCAGCAGGGATGCACTGAATGTGGAGGGCCTTTCTGAGGCCACACTGGAGAAGCTGATCGCAAGAGGCTTTATCCACAAATATGCAGATATTTTCCACCTGGACGGTTACCGTGAAGAGATTCAGACGATGGAAGGCTTTGGGGAGAAATCTTATGTCAATATGATGGGCAGCATCCAGACTGCCCGGACCACTACACTGCCCCGCGTGATCTATGCGCTTGGAATCCCGGGAGTGGGGCTTGCGAATGCCAAATTGATCTGTCGTCAGTTTGACCAGGATGTGGACGCACTTCTTAAGGCCACAGAGGAAGAAGTTGCGCAGATTCCGGGAGTTGGTCCTGTGATCGCAAAAGCATTTACCGAGTATTTTGCATCGCCGAAAAAGAGGCAGGAATTTCTGGAATTGATGGAGGAGCTTACGATTCCGAAAGAAGAGGCAAAAGAAGAGCAGACACTTGCGGGAATGAATTTCGTCATAACCGGAAGTGTGGAGCATTTTGCAAACCGGGGTGAGGTAAAAGAGCTGATCGAAAACCGGGGCGGGAAAGTGACCGGCTCGGTGACCGGAAAGACCAATTATCTGATTAATAATGATGTGAATTCCACCTCGTCGAAGAATAAAAAAGCCAGGGAGCTGGGAGTGGAGATTATTTCCGAGGAAGATTTTATGGAACGGTTCGGGATTGAGCCGACTCGGTAATGGTAGGCAGCAGTGTGCCGAAAGACTAAAAGTTATATAAATTTTTAGGGTTATCACTGGACAAGATGATGGACATACGAGTATAGTATTAAGAAATGATTCGCGGGTGAATGAGAATAGAAACAGGAGGTTACAGTGAATGTCAGGTTATGACGATTTGAAAGATAAGGATAAATTAGAACCTGTTAATTCGGGTAATAACGATGCGGATAAGAAGGATGAATATGAGAAGGTCTGCTTTATATGCCGCCGTCCGGAGAGCGTGGCAGGAAAGATGATCGATCTTCCCACGAATATCTGTGTCTGCTCCGATTGTATGCAAAAGAGCTTTGACGCCATGAATAACGGTGGATTTGATTATAGTCAGTTTATGAATATGGGGATGCCGCCCATGATGAATTTCGGAGATATGGAGGAGCAGATTCCCAAAAGGCAGAGGATCAAGAAGAAAAAGCCGGAAGAGAAGGGACAGCCGATCATTAATATCCGTGATATTCCTGCACCTCACAAGATCAAGGCGAGGCTGGATGAATATGTGGTGGGACAGGAACACGCGAAGAAAGCCATGGCGGTAGCGGTATACAATCATTATAAACGTGTGGCGACCGATACGATGGATGAGATCGAGATTGAGAAGTCCAATATGCTGATGATCGGGCCGACCGGTTCCGGTAAAACCTATCTGGTTAAGACTCTGGCACGCCTTCTGGATGTGCCGCTTGCGATCACAGATGCAACATCTCTGACGGAGGCTGGTTACATAGGTGACGATATCGAGAGTGTCGTATCCAAGCTTCTGGCTGCCGCGGACAATGATGTGGACAAAGCGGAGCAGGGGATTATTTTCATCGATGAGATTGATAAGATTGCCAAGAAGAAGAATACCAGTCAGAGGGATGTGAGTGGTGAATCCGTGCAGCAGGGAATGCTGAAACTTCTGGAAGGCAGTGAGGTAGAGGTTCCGGTTGGCGCTAACAGTAAGAATGCCATGGTTCCTTTGACCACCGTGAATACCAGAAATATTCTTTTTATCTGTGGAGGTGCTTTCCCGGATCTGGAACAGATCATAAAGGAGAGACTGAATAAGAATTCTTCCATGGGCTTCGGGGCGGATCTGAAGGACAAATATGATCATGACAAGACACTGCTGGAGAAGGTGACTACGGAGGATTTGCGGAATTTTGGGATGATCCCCGAATTTCTGGGGCGTCTTCCGGTGGTGTTTACACTGCAGGGACTGAACGAGGATATGTTGGTTCAGATCTTAAGGGAGCCTAAGAATGCCATTCTGAAACAGTATCAGAAGCTGCTTGCGCTGGATGAGGTGAAGCTGGAATTTGACGAGGATTCTCTTCATGCCATCGCAAAGCGGGCGATGGAAAAGGATACCGGAGCCAGGGCGCTGCGGGCGATCATCGAAGAGTTTATGCTTGATATCATGTATGAGATTCCAAAAGATGACAGTATCGGGCAGGTGACGATCACGCAGGCATATATTGAAGGAACCGGCGGCCCGGTTATCCGCCTGCGGGGGCAGGAAGTGCTGAGACTCGAGAGTGCACAGATGTAGTATATATTGTATGGAAACCTCATATACTTATGGGAAAAAGTATATGAGGTTTTTTGTATGCCTGATTTAGAGGAGTGCAGAAGGCGGATTTTGGACGAAGAAATCCGGGATTTTATTGTGGGAAGAGATGCGGTGTTCTGGAGGGGGCTTTTGGAGGCGGATATCTGTCGGCAGGAGCTGGAATATTCGTTTCAGATCCTATATGCGTCAGAAGAAGAGGAGGCGAGGCCTCTCTATGATTTTCCATATTCGTCCGTGCCGCTGTGCTTTGCGCCTACAGATATGGAGGCACTGGCGCAGGCAGGGATCGCACAGGTACAGAACCTGCCGGGGCTTGAGCTGACCGGGGAAGGGGTGATGGTGGCTTTTGTGGACACGGGGATTCATTATGAGGATCCGGTATTTCGGAACCTGGACGGCAGCAGCCGTGTTCTTCGTATCTGGGACCAGACCGTGCAGGAAGGTACACCGCCGGAAGGGCTGCTTTATGGAAGTGAATATACAAGAGAAATGATTAATGAAGCGCTGCGCTCGGATAATCCGCAGGAGCTGGTGCCGTCAACGGACCGGGATGGACACGGGACGTTTGTGGCAAGCGTCGCATGTGGCGGAGGGAACCCGGAGAATCGCTTTCTGGGGGCGGCGCCGGAAGCAGATATCGTGATGGTCAAGTTAAAAGAGGCAAAACAGTATCTGCGGGATTATTATTTCATTGCAAAGGGGCAGCCGTGCTTTCAGGAAAATGACGTGATGGCCGCTCTTTATTATCTGCGTCAGATAGTGAGGCAGGAACAGCGTCCGATGGTGATCTGTATGGCTCTGGGGAGCAACTTTGGGGGGCACAGCGGGGCGACGCCGCTTGCCGCATATATGGAAGTGATGGCAAATATACCGATGATCTCCTTTACGGTAGGAACGGGGAATGAAGCGGATAAGCGGCATCATTATCTGGGCGAAGTACGTGACGAGAGCGGGGAAGAATTTGAACTGAATGTAAGCGCGGGGACAGACGGTTTTGTGATGGAACTGTGGACGGAAATTTCTAATATTTTTTCCATTTCCATCATATCGCCCACCGGGGACAGGAGCGGTAGGATGCCGGTCCGGGAGCGCACCGGAACCTATGATTTTGTGTTTGAACAGACGAGGGTTACGGTGAATTACAATATTCTGGTGCAGAGAACCAATTCGGAGGTTATTTTTCTGAAATTTGAAAGGCCTCTCACCGGAATATGGCGTGTGCGGGCAGAGCCGGTTCAGCTCGAGAATGGAAGGTTTCATGTATGGCTTTTGCAGCAGGAATTTCTGAGAGGAGATGTGCATTTTCTGCGTCCCAGCCCGGATTATACGATTATGGAGCCGGGGAATATCCATTCTGCGGCGGTATCGGCGTTTTATAACGGCGCGGATAATAGTATTGCAGTAAGTTCCGGAAGAGGGTATACTAGACTTAATGCAATCAAGCCCGATTTTGCCGCTCCGGGAGTCGGTGTGACAGGGGTGAATCTGCGCGGGCAGTTTGTGGCGCGCTCCGGTTCCAGCATATCGGCGGCGATTACTGCCGGGGCGGAAGCACTTCTTGCGGAATGGCTTAGCAGGCAGGGGGTGTTCCTGGATTCGGTACAGTTTAAGAATCTGCTGATTCTTGGTGCCGTGAGGAGAAGAGACCGGATGTATCCCAACCGGGAGTGGGGGAACGGAGAGCTGAATTTATATCAGACCTTTGAGGCAATACGGCGTTTTTAAAAGGAAAGGAGAACGAAAGATGGATGATTTTTTTGAAAACCTGGGAAAAATATTTACAGAGACAGTGGATGACCTTGGGAAAAAGGCGGAAGATACGATAGAGATCCAGAAGCTAAAAAGCCATGTGCGTACGCTGAAACGTGGAAATGAACGCGATCTCATGGAGCTTGGCAGGATGGTATATGCGAAATTCAAAGAAGGACAGATCGATGATCTGGAATATGTACCGTTCTGTGAAAAGATCGAGGAACGTGAGGAGAAGATTGAAGAGCAGGAGCAGCAGATTTCCCATATCAGGGGGATATAGCCTATGGTGACCTTGAGTTTATTAATCGCAGCTGTGATCTTCGGAGCGGATCAGGGAATGAAGTATTTCGTGGAGAAGCATGTGAAGGAAGGCAGGGAGCAGGGATTCTTCCGGCAAAGAGGGATTCTGAGAAAAGTGCACAACCGGGGGATGATGATGAATTATCTGGAGCAGCATCCCCTTCTGGTCCAGCTCGCGTCTGTATTTGCGCTTGGGATCTTACTCATCTGGCAGTCCCTGACCTTGAAAAAGCCGGGGCATGTAGGGAAAAAGCTGGGCACGGCATTTATGACCGGAGGCGCTTTAAGCAATACTTTTGACCGAGTGAAACGTGGGTATGTGGTGGACTATATCGCAGTGAAGACGAAGCATAAAAAATTTACAGATCTGACCTTCAATGTGGGAGATTTTGCCATATTCGCCGGCGTGTTTTGTACCGCCTGGAGCGTGGTATCTGCGTGCTTCAGGGAAGGAAAAGAGCGGTAGATTTCACTCTATAATGGTATACATGTATGCTTGAAACAAAAAATTGTACAATAGTTTATACTTTAGTCGAACGTGAAAAACCTCTCAACCACGCGGGTTTCGAGGAATTTTGCTCCAGTTTTGACGGCGTTTTGTGAAACTAAAATATTGACGTACGGAAAAAATATTGCTACAATACTTTCCATAAGATTAAGAAAAACAGGAGGTAATGACAGATGCTTAAAGGATTTAAGAACGCCGCAGAACTGGACTTTACATTGGAAGAGAATAAACAGAAAATGGAAGAGGCCTTTCGTCAGGTAGATGCAGAAAAAGGTTCCGTTTACCCACTGATTATCGGAGGAGAACGAATTGAGACAGAGAAGAAGATCACTTCTTTATCTCCGGCTACAAAGGAAGTGCTGGGATATGCATGTTCCTGCAGCCAGGAATTAGCCGAGAAAGCTATTTTGGCAGCAAACGAGGCATTTAAGAAATGGAGTGTAACTCCGGTTGAGGAGAGAATCCGCTGCCTGAGAAAGCTCGCAGCTTTGTTGGATGAGAATCGTTTCATCATCGACGCATGGAATGTAGAAGAAAGTGGAAAGAACTGGGGAGAAGCAGACGGAGAGTTGTGTGAGCAGCTTGATTTCATTAACTCCTATGTTATGCATATGGCAGAGCTGGATAAGGGTCTGGAGCTGGTTCCGACGGATGAATATACCAAGTGTATCTATATCCCGATCGGCGTAGGCGTGGCTGTTCCGCCGTGGAACTTCCCGCTGTCACTTCTTGGCGGTATGGTTGCGGCAGCCGTTGTAACGGGAAATGCAATCGTGTGCAAGCCGTCATCTGACACCCCGATCGTTGCTTATAAATTTGTAGAGCTCTGTGAAAAAGCTGGCATCCCGGCAGGTGTTGTAAACTACATTCCGGGCTCAGGTTCCGAGATTGGCGATTATATCGTAGAGCACCCGCTCACCAGATTTATCAACTTCACTGGCTCTAAAGCAGTCGGATGCCGCATCAACGAGCATGCAGCTAAGATTGCCGATGGACAGAAATGGATCAAGAGAGTCGTTGCTGAGATGGGCGGAAAGAATGCGATCATCGTAGATTCCTCAGCAAATATTAAGAAAGCAGCACAGGGAATCGTGAATTCCGCATTCACCTTCCAGGGCCAGAAGTGTTCTGCATGCTCCAGAGCGATCGTTATGAGCGATGTTTACGATGAACTGGTAGATGCAGTGGTAGAGTGTGCAAAAGAACTCCATGAGAATCAGGGCTCCGGAAGAAGCAACGCTCCGATGGGACCGGTGATCAACCAGGGAGCATATAACAGTATTACTCAGTACATTGAAGTGGCACGCGGCGAAGGCAGCATCGTTTACGGCGGAACCTACAGCGATGCGGAAGGTTACTATATTGCGCCGACCGTTGTACGCGATATTAAGAGGGATGCCCGCATTGCAAATGAAGAAATCTTCGGACCGGTTCTGGCAGTGATCAAAGTTGACTCCTTCGATGAGGCTCTTGACATCGCAAATCAGACCGAATATGGCCTGACCGGTTCCGTATACAGCGCAGACCGCGAGAACATCATGAAAGCAAAAGTCGGCTTCCATGTAGGAAACCTTTACTTCAACAGAAAGTCGACAGCTGCTGTTGTACTTCAGCACCCGTTTGGCGGATTCAACATGTCCGGTACAGACGCAAAGACAGGAACCAGCGATTATCTGACCAACTTCCTGAACCTGAAGTCCATCACAGAAGATCTGTCAGAGTAAACCG
>Ga0129308_1000785_pt1 | contig 41583 bp, 32 predicted proteins | sample L827metagenome_FD_94440 | JGI IMG/M metagenome (GOLD analysis project Ga0129308, IMG submission 94440) | Ring-tailed lemur group fecal microbial communities from Wisconsin, USA - L827 metagenome | ecosystem: Host-associated > Mammals > Digestive system > Large intestine > Fecal | place: USA... | reverse complement strand
GAAATACGCATTGTAACAATGGCTGAATTCCATAAAAACGGCTCAAAAGAGCCGTTTTTATGGAATTGCGCGGCCACCGCCGCGCGAATAAACCGCAAAGCGGTTTATTCAGTAGACATTATTTTAAGGTGAAACAAGGGGACAGAAATGTTTCACGTGAAACCGCGGCGGCAAGGACGTGGCGCTGCCGAAAGGGAAGATGTGGGAAGCGGGGGCTGACTCAGATGAAAAAACCGCGCGTCCCGGTCGAGACGCGCGGAGCAAAGAGGGAAAAACTGCGGGGTCAGGGAGCGGCCCGGCGGGGGATTTGGATGGTGAGCAGGATGGCGTCATCGGTGTCCTCCCGGCGGCACTGGGCGTTGACGCCGGCGGACCGCATCAGGTCCAGCCCCCGGGTGAGGGTGTTCAGGAACAAGCGGACATCCTTTACAATAAAGGTGGGGCGGCGCTTTTCCGGCTTGGGCTGGGCGGAGAGGAGGGACTCCACCAGGGCCTCCGTCTGGGCCACCGTGAGGGAGCCCTCGGTGACCTGACGGGCGGCGGCGCGCTGTGTCTCCGGATCCTCCAGCCGCAGCAGAGCCCGGGCGTGGCGCTCGGTGCAGCCCCCGTCCCGCAGCAGGGTGAGAACGTCGGAGGGCAGCTTCAGCAGCCGCAGCTTGTTGGCCACGGCGGACTGGCTCTTGCCCAGACGGCGGGCCGCCTCCTCCTGGGACAGGTGGTATGTGTCGATCAGGGTGCGCAGGGCCTGGGCCTCCTCCAGAAAATCCAGGTCCCGGCGCTGAAGGTTCTCCACCAGGGCCAGCAGGGAGGAGGACTGGCTGTCCGCCTGGATGGACAGGCAGGGGACCTGGGACAACCCAGCCAGGCGGGCCGCCCGGAGCCGGCGCTCCCCGGCCACCAGCTCCCAGCCCCCGTTCCGGCGGCGGACCGTCAGGGGCTGGAGCACGCCCAGCGCCCGAATGGAGGCGGCCAGCTCCTCCAGCTCAGGCTGGGAGAACCGCTTCCGGGGCTGGTCGGGGTTGGGCACAATGGCGTCCACAGGCAGAAAGAGCACTTTTCCCGTATCAAAGATCCCCTTTTTATTCAGCAGCCCCATGGGCGCCGCCTCCTTTCCGTTCCGCTACACCCATAGTTTACCATATTATGGAAAATAAAAGGTCGAAATACCGGAGACAGTCAAAATATTTTGACAGATTTCAAGCCCGGCTGCCCAAAAAGAGGGAGGAGGAGGGCGGAAACCGGAGAAAACCCCTTGCAAACTGAAAAACGCGGCTTCTCCCCTTGTAAGAATTGGAAAAATACAGTATAATAGGAGCAGACGGAAAAGGAAACAAACCCGGGGCGAGGAGGCCCCACGTGCCCGCGGTCAGCGGTCCCGCCGGAAGGGCGGGCCGAGGCCGTTTTGTTGTCTCTCCCGGCCGCTCCGGCGGCGGGGAGCATGAGAAAGGAGAGAGCGTATGAAATCAAAGAAGATGCCTCTGGCCATGTGGATCTTTGTGGGTCTGGTAGTGGGTGTTGCCGCCGGACTGATCCTGATGGCGGTGCCCAACGGCGTGGGCATTGCCAAGAGCTACATCAAACCCTGGGGTACCATTTTCCTGAATCTGCTGAAATTTATCGTGGTGCCCATCGTCCTGTTCTCCATCGCCTCCGGCGTCATCTCCATGCAGGACATCAGCCGGGTGGGCTCCGTGGGCGGAAAGACCGTGATCTATTACATGTGCACCACCGCCTTCGCCGTCATCCTGGCCCTGATCCTGTCCAGCGCGGCCAAGGCCATGCACCTGTTCACCGCCCTGTCCACCTCCGGGCTGGAGTACACGCCCCCCGAGGGACAGAGCCTGATGAACACCATTGTCAACATCTTCCCCTCCAATATCATCGCCCCCCTGGCCAACGCCACCATGCTCCAGGTCATCGTCATCTCCCTGCTGCTGGGCTTCGGCATCCTGCTGGCCGGGGAGAAGGGCCTGGTGGCTGCCCAGGTGGTGGACAGCTTCAACGAGGTGTCCATGAAGATCATGGACCTGATCATCAAGCTGTCTCCCATCGGCGTGGCCTGCCTGATCTGCCCCGTGGTGGCGGAGAACGGCCCGGAAGTGCTGGGCAAGCTGGCCATGGTGCTGCTGGTGGCCTATGTGGGCTACATCGTCCACGCCCTGATTGTCTATTCCACCACAGTGAAGGCCCTGGGCGGCGTGTCCCCCGCGGCCTTCTTCAAGGGCATGGCCCCCGCCATGATGATGGCCTTCTCCTCCGCCTCCTCGGTGGGTACCCTGCCCTTCACCCTGGAGTGCTCCGAGCGCCTGGGCGCCCGGCGTGAGGTGGCCTCCTTCGTCCTGCCCCTGGGCGCCACCATCAACATGGACGGCACCGCCATCTACCAGGGCGTCTGCGCCGTGTTCATCGCCTCCTGCTACGGCATCGACCTGACCATCGGCCAGATGGCCACCATCGTCCTCACCGCCACCCTGGCCTCCATCGGCACCGCCGGCGTTCCCGGCGCGGGTATGGTCATGCTGGCCATGGTGCTCCAGAGCGTCAATATCCCCGTGGAGGGCATCGCCCTGGTGGCGGGCATCGACCGGATCTTCGACATGGGCCGTACCACGGTGAACATCACCGGCGACGCCGCCTGTGCCGTCATCGTCTCCAAGCTGGAGGACCGGAAAGCCGCCCGGACCAGCGGCGCGGTGAAGTGAGCCGGGACCTGTCCTGCCGCCTGACACCGGATCTGAAACAAACAGAAGGAAGAAAACGGCCGCGCCCTCAGGCGCGGCCGTTTTTGCGGTCCGGGGTCCGGCCAAAGACCGGAAAAAGGAAGAACTTCCGGGGCGTTTTCCGGAAAACCCGCGGGAAATCCCCCGCCGCCCTTGTAAAAAGAGAAAAAAGGCATTATAATATCATTCACTGAAAATGCGCCGGGGACCCGGGTAGTGGCCCGGACCCCAATCATTTCAAGATACGGAGAGGATATATAATATGGAACGCACCACCATCGCCGCCATCTTTGCCGACCAGGAGGCTCTGGGCGGACAGACCGTCACCGTCTGCGGCTGGGCCCGGACCATCCGGGATATGAAGACCTTCGGCTTTATCGAGCTCAACGACGGCTCCTGCTTCAAGAACCTCCAGGTGGTCATGGACGCGGCCGTCCTGGACAACTACAAGGAGATCGCCTCCCAGAACGTGGGCGCCGCCCTCATCGTCAAGGGCCAGGTGGTCCTGACCCCGGAGGCCAAGCAGCCCCTGGAGGTGAAGGCCGCCTCCATCGCCGTGGAGGGCGTGTCCGCCCCCGATTACCCCCTGCAGAAGAAGCGCCACAGCGTGGAATTCCTGCGCACCATCCAGCACCTGCGCCCCCGGACCAACTTGTTTTCCGCTGCCTTCCGGGTCCGCTCCACCGCCGCCCACGCCATCCACTGCTTCTTCCAGGACAGGGGCTTTGTCTATATCAACACCCCCCTCATCACCGGCTCTGACTGCGAGGGCGCCGGCGAAATGTTCCAGGTGACCACCCTGGACCTGAACAACGTCCCCAGGACCGAGGACGGCCAGGTGGACTACTCCAAGGACTTCTTCGGCAAGAAGACCAGCCTGACGGTGTCCGGCCAGCTCAACGCCGAAAACTTCGCCATGGCCTTCGGCAATGTGTACACCTTCGGCCCCACCTTCCGGGCCGAGAACTCCAACACCGCCCGTCACGCCGCCGAGTTCTGGATGATCGAGCCGGAGATGGCCTTCGCCGACCTGAACGACTACATGGACACCGCCGAGGCCATGATCAAGTATATCATCAACTATGTGCTGGAGAAGTGCCCCGATGAGATCAATTTCTTCAACTCCTTCGTGGACAAGGGTCTGAAGGCGCGGCTGGAGCACGTGGCCGGCTCCGACTTCGGCCGGGTGAGCTACACCGAGGCGGTGGAGATCCTGAAGAAGGTCAACGACAAGTTCGACTACAAGGTGGAGTGGGGCACCGACCTCCAGACCGAGCATGAGCGCTATCTCACCGAGCAGGTGTTCAAGCGCCCGGTGTTTGTCACCGACTACCCCAAGGAGATCAAGGCCTTCTACATGCGCCTCAACGACGACGGCAAGACCGTGGCCGCCGCCGACTGCCTGGTCCCCGGCATCGGTGAGATCATCGGCGGCTCCCAGCGTGAGGAGCGGCTGGACGTGCTGGAGGCCCGGATCAAGGAGCTTGGCATGAAGCCCGAGGACTACTGGTGGTACTGCGACCTGCGCCGGTACGGCTCCTGCCGCCACGCCGGCTACGGCCTGGGCTTTGAGCGCATGGTCATGTACCTCACCGGCATCAGCAATATCCGGGACGTGGAATTGCATCCCCGCACCGTGGGCAACGCGGAATTTTAAAGCAGCAACAAGGCCCCGGCGGTTTCAAACCGCCGGGGCCTTTTTCATGTTACCGCACCCGGTTGTTCAGCGGCTCCCCGGCCAGATAGCGGCGCAGGTTGTCCTGAGCGATCCGGATGCACTCCTTCCGGGTGATCTCCAGGCGCATTCCGCCGGCCACATGGGGGGTGATGAGCAGGTTGGGGATGTCCCACAGGGGGCTGTCCTCCGGCAGGGGCTCGGGTACCGTCACGTCCAGGGCCGTGCCCCAAAGCTTGCCCTCGCCCATGATCCGGACCAGGGCCTCCTGGTCCACCGCCGATCCCCGGCCGGCGTTGACAAGGATGGCGTCATCCTTCATCAGCCGCAGCCGGGCCTCGTTCATCAGCCCGGCGGTGGCGGGGGAGTGGGGCAGGGACAGGGCCACCACATCGGCCTGGGGCAGCAGATCCTCCAGCCTGTCCATGGTATAGACCTGGTCAAAGCCGGGGAGGGGCCCGCTGACCGTCCGCTTCAGGCCGATGGTCCGGGCGCCCAGGGCCCGGCACATCCCGGCGAAGGTGGAGCCGATCTTCCCGGCGCCCAGTACCAGCACCGTGCCGCCGTGGATGGTCTTCATCACGCCCTCGTCGGTCCAGCGGTGGGCCTTCTGGCTGTCCCGGTAGGTGGGCAGGCGGCGGCACAGGGCCATTACGCAGGCCAGCATGTGCTCCGCCACGCTGAGCCGGTTGGACCCGCTGGAGGAGGTCATAATGACCCCTTCCGGCAGAATTCCGGGGGCTTCGTACTCATCGGTGCCCGCCCACATGGTCTGCAGCCACTTGAGGCGGACGGCCTTGTACAGGTCCTTGGGACGGGGCCAGCCCAGGATGATGGTGGCCTGGGCCAGCTGCTGGTCGGTGACCGTTCTGCGCCCGGCGTAGACGTGGACAGCGTCGGGGGCGATGGCTTCAAAATCTTTCTTTTCCTCCTCGTGGATGGGGAGAAGGTTCACGATATATTCAGACATGGGATGCTCCTTCCAGTTTGATCAATAGAGATATTATAATCCGGGGAGAAAAAAGCCGCAAGCCATATTCTGCCGCAAACGCGTTTCTACCCGCGGTTTGCCGGGGCGGCGGCGGGGACGGCAAAGGCGGTGCAGGAAACAGACAGAAAAGGAGAAAAAATATGGAGAAAAACCGGGAAAATTTTTTGAAAAAGGGATTGCAGGGCCGGGGAATTTTTTGTAGAATGGATGCGTGTCATTTCAGGGCGATCTGCCGCGGAAGGGGACAAAAACTTTTCCGGCGGAAAGACCCGGCATATTTCCCGAAAGGCGTTTCGGCGCCCAAGCGCCGGGAAGGGCGGCCCGCTGGCGCCGCCGCTCCCCGTGGTTCCGGCAAGGGAATAGGATCAGACAGCGTGGCCCGATTGTTCCGGGCCATTGTCATTTTTGCGGAAGGACGGAGAAAAACATGGAACTGCTCAAGCAGCGCATCCGCCAGGACGGCACCGTGAAGGGGACCGACGTATTGAAGGTGGACAGCTTCCTCAACCACCAGATGGACGTGGCCCTCTTTGAGGAGATCGGCAAGGAATTTCAGCGGCGCTTCGCAGGCTGCGGAGTGAACAAGATCCTGACCATTGAGGCCTCAGGGATCGGCATCGCCTGTGTCACGGCCCAGTCCTTCCGCTGCCCGGTGGTCTTTGCCAAGAAGAGCCAGAGCAAGAATATCGCCGGGGAGGTGTACACCACCAAGGTGGAGTCCTTTACCCACGGCAAGGTCTATGACGTCATCGTGTCCAAGAAATTCCTGGGTCCGGAGGACCGGGTGCTCATCATCGACGACTTCCTGGCCAACGGCGCGGCCCTGGAGGGCCTGATGGACATCGTGCGCCAGTCCGGAGCCACTCTGGTGGGCGCGGGCATCGTCATCGAGAAGGCCTTCCAGCCCGGCGGCGACCGCATCCGGGCCAAGGGCGTCCGGGTGGAATCGCTGGCCCGGATCAAGTCCATGTCCGAGGAGAACGGTGTAGAATTTGTGGAGGATTAAAGCCGAAAAATTCGGTTTTAATATAAGAGGGAAACGATCCCAAGGAATGAAAAGATCAAACCCAACAAAACTAAGGAGGACAAGCAAGTTATGAAGAAGATCCTTGCAATGGTCATGGCCATGGCCATGGTGCTGTCCCTGGCCGCCTGCGGCGGCGGAGACAAGTCCAGCGCTTCCGCCGGTTCTGCCGCCAGCGCCGGTTCCGCCGGGAGCGCCGCTTCCGCCAGCACCGCCGACGCCGCCGAATTCAAGGTGGGCGCCATCTATATCAACAGCAAGAACGACACCGCCGGTTACACCTTTGCCCACCACAACGGCATCACCACCGCCATGAAGGAGCTGGGCATGGACCCCGCCACCCAGCTGGTCATCGTGGACGAGGTGCCTGAGGACAAGGAGCAGGTGCTGGCCGCCATCGACACCCTGGTGGGTGAGGGCGCCAACATCATCTTCGGCATCTCCTTCGGCTATATCGACGCCATGGCCGAGGCCGCCGAGGAGTACACCGACGTGGTGTTCTCCCACGCCACCGGCTATATGTCCAACGACACCAACTTCAACAACTACTTCGGCCGCGCCTACCAGGCCCGTTACCTGGCCGGCATCGCCGCCGGTCTGAAGTCCCTGGAGACCGGCAACAACAACATCGGCTATGTGGCCGCCTACGGCACCGAGTACGCCGAGACCTGCTCCGGCATCAACGGCTTCGCTCTGGGCGTCCAGTCCGTCAACCCCGACGCCAAGGTCTATGTGAAGAAGCTGGGCGCCTGGGGCGACGAGGTCAACGAGTCCGCCTTTGCCAAGGAGCTGATCGACAGCTACAACTGCGGCGTCATCTCCCAGCACTGTGACTCCGCCCAGCCCCAGATCGCCGCTCAGGACGCCGGCGTGTTTGGCTGCGGCTACAACTCCGACATGACCCCCGACGCCCCCAACGCCCACCTGACCGCCGCCATCTGGAACTGGAACGTCTACTACCACACCGCCATTGAGGCCGCCATGAACTGCGGCGACGCCTCCAACTTCGTCACCGCCATGGGCGGCGGCGCTTACTACGGCGGCCTGAAGGAGGGCTTCGTGGACGTGTCCCCCCTGAACGAGGCCACTGTCGCCGCCGGCACCCAGGACGCCATCGACCAGGTCAAGGAGCTCATCATCTCCGGCGACTGGGATGTGTTCACCGGCGTGAAGCTGCACATCACCGTGGCTGACGGCGCCGCCACCGTGGAGAAGGCCGACGAGGCCCTGGTGGACAACACCGGCGCTGAGATCGTGGCCGCCGGCGGCCCCTCTGTGGAGGACGGCGTCATCACCGGCTCCATGAACTACTATGTGGAGGGCGTGGCGGAGGCCTAAGGCCCTGTTCCCTTATCCACCCGCGAGACCCGAGCATCACCGGGCCGGCTGGTCATCCGGCCGGCCCGGTTTGGTTTTTGCTCCCTGGACCGGGCGGACCCGGCCCGGAGAGGAAGGACCAAACCGGAACACAGGGGCGGCCGTTGGCCGCCCGTTGCGCCATAGGCGGGCGGCGGCGACCGCCCCTACTGGATTTTGGAGAAAAGGAGAGAACGCCATGCCAGAACAATACGCCATCGAGATGCGGGGCGTCACCAAGACCTTCGGCAGCGTGGTGGCCAACAAGGACGTGGACCTGACCCTGCGGCAGGGGGAGATCCTGGCTCTGCTGGGAGAGAACGGCTCGGGCAAGACCACCCTGATGAACATGCTCTCGGGCATCTATAAGCCGGACAAGGGCGAGATCCGGGTGGACGGAAAGACCGTGTCCATCGACTCCCCGGAGGACGCCAAAAGGCTGGGCATCGGCATGGTCCACCAGCACTTCAAGCTGGTGGACGTGTTCTCCGCCGCCGACAACATCTGGATGGGCCGGGAGAAGGCGGGACTGACCCTGAAGGGGGACCGCTATGCCCAGATCGGGGAGATGGTCAAAAAGTTCGGCTTTGACATCGACCCCAAGAAGAAGGTCCGGAACATGGCCGTCTCTGAGAAGCAGACCCTGGAGATCATCAAGGTGCTGTACTACGGGGCCAAGGTCATCATCCTGGACGAGCCCACCGCGGTGCTCACTGTTCAGGAGATCGAAAAGCTCTTTGAGGTCCTCCGGCGGATGCGGGAGAACGGCCACTCCATCATCATCATCACCCACAAGCTCAACGAGGTGATGGAGATCTCCGACCGGGTGGCCATCCTCCGGAAAGGGGAGTATATCACCACCGTCAACACCGCCGACACCAACGAGCAGGAGCTCACCGAGTGGATGGTGGGCCGGAAGGTGGACCTGAACATCGACCGCCCGGTGGTGGAGAAGACCCGGCCCCTGCTGGAGATCCGGGACCTGACCATCAAAAACGACGAGGGCGCCGTGGCCATCGACCACGTGAACTTCTACATCCGCGGGGGCGAGATCCTGGGCGTGGCGGGCATCGCCGGCTGCGGCCAGAAGGAGCTGTGCGAGGCCATCGCCGGCCTGCGGCCCATCCAGTCCGGCCTGATGATCCACAAGGGGGACAACATTGTGGGCCTGTCCCCCAAGGCCATCCTGGAGAAAGGCATCTCCATGTCCTTCATCCCCGAGGACCGGCTGGGCATGGGCCTGGCGCCTTCCCTGTCCATCACGGACAACATGATCCTGAAGAACTACTCCGAGGCCAGGGGCCCCTTCGTGGACCGGAAGGGCGGCCGGGAGGACGCCCAGCGGGTCATTGAGGAGCTGGAGGTGGTCACCCCCTCCACCGAGACCCCGGTGCGCCGCCTGTCCGGCGGCAACGTCCAGAAGGTGCTGCTGGGCCGGGAGATCAAGGCCGGCCCCAACGTCATCGTCACCGCCTACCCGGTGCGGGGCCTGGACATCAACTCCTCCTACGCCATTTACAACATCCTCAACCAGCAGAAGGAGGCCGGGGTGGGCATCCTCTTTGTGGGCGAGGACCTGGACGTGATGCTGGCCCTGTGCGACAAGATCATGGTGCTGTGCCACGGCAAGGTCATGGGCGTGGTCCACGCCCACAAGACCTCCAAGGAGGAGCTGGGCCTGATGATGACCGGCGCCCTGGACCTGACCAACAAGTATGAGGACAAGCCCGCCGGTTACGCCAAGGACACCAACATCACCGACGAGGAGCTCCGGGAGCTGGAGCAGCGGGAAGGGGAGGAGGAGCAGCCGTGAGATTTCATGTGGTAAAGCGGGACAACTGTCCCCTGTGGAAGAAGCTGTGCCTCTATGTGCTGGCGGTGGCCGCCGCCCTGGGGCTGGGGGCCCTGGTGCTGCTGGCCATGGGGGTCGACCCGGCCGCCTACTACTACCGGATGTTCACCATGGGCATGGTGGGCAACAAGATCGCCTACAAGACCTTTGAGAACTACCTGAAGGTGTTCGTCCCCCTGGCCCTGACCTCGGTGGCCCTATCCCTGGCCTTCAAGATGCGCTTCTGGAACATCGGCGGCGAGGGCCAGTTCATTCTGGGCGCCGTGGCCGCCGCCACCGTGGCCTTCAAGCTGGGGCCCTCCCTGCCCGGAGCGGTCACCCTGGTGCTCATGTGTCTGGCCGCCATGCTGTGCGCCGGGCTGTACGGCGCCTTTGTGGCGGTGCTGAAGGTGAAGTTCGGCACCAACGAGACGCTGATGACCCTGATGCTCAACTATATCGCCCTGTACTTTATCACCTTCCTGGGGGAGACCAAGGCGGACTGGAACTTCTATCTGGACCCCAAGTCGGCGCGCCCCATCTTCGCCAGCTTCGCCGACATCGTATCCTTCCCCAAGATCCCCCTGGTGGGCAAGTTCAGCCTGAACGTATGCGTCATCTTCACCCTGGTCATTGGGGTGCTGGTTTTTATCTACCTCAAGTACACCAAGCATGGCTATGAGATCGCCGTGGTGGGCGACAGCGCCGGCACCGCCCACTACGCGGGCATGAGGGTGAACACCATCGTGCTGCGCACCGTCTTTCTCTCCGCCTGCCTCATCGGCCTGGCCGCCGCCTTCAAGGTGGGCACCGCCGGCATCCTGTCCACCGCCATCACCGACGACGTGGGCTGGACGGGCATCATCGTGGCCTGGCTGTCCCAGATGAACACCGCCGTCATTTTCCTGGTGTCCGCCCTCATCTCCATGCTGCGCTACGGCTCCACCATCGCCGCGGCTACCTTCTCCCAGGTGGACTCCAGCTTTGCCAACATGCTCCAGGGCGCCATTCTGTTCCTGGTGCTGGCCGCCGATTTCTATACCCGCTTCCGGGTGGTCTCTGTCCAGAAGGGAGGCAAAAACTGATGGAAATGAATCAATTAGGGGTGGTCACCACCTTTGTTCACAACATCGTGGTCTATAACATCCCCCTGCTCTACGGCACCGTGGGCGAGATCGTGGTGGAGAAATCCGGCAGCCTGAACCTGGGCGTGGAGGGCATCATGGCCGTGGGCGCCATCTTCGGCTACATCATCGGCTGCTATGCCAACAGTATGGCCGTGGGCATCCTCACCGCCTTCCTGTTCGGAGCCCTGTGCGGCCTGCTCTTCGCCGCCCTCACCGTCTCCCTCCAGGCGAACCAGAACATCACCGGCCTGACCCTGACCACCTTCGGCCTGGGCGTCTACTTCTTCGTGGGCAATGGCCTGAAATCGGTGGCCTGGCCCGCCATGAACGACTACGCGAACATCAAAAACGGCTTTGCCGACCTGGCCATCCCCGGCCTGTCCCAGATCCCTGTCATCGGCCGGGGCCTGTTCAGCCACAATGTGATGGTCTATCTGGCTGTGGCGGTGGCCCTGGCCATGTGGTGGTACCTCAACCGCACCACCCCCGGCCTGCGGCTGAGGGCCGTGGGCGAAAACCCCGGCGCCGCCGACTCGGTGGGCATCAACGTGAAGCGGTATAAGTACGTCCACACCATGCTGGGCTGCGGCATCATGGGTATCGGCGGCTACTATATGGCCCTGAACATGTCCGGCTCCTTCAACAGCACCTGCTGGATCAACGGCTACGGCTGGATCGCGGTGGCTCTGGTCATCTTCGCCAACTGGAACCCCGCCCTGGCCATCCTGGGTACCTTCGTCTTCGGCTTCTTCAACACCCTGCGGGTGTCTGGCTCCAGCCTGGCCGCCGCCTTCCCCGGCACCCTGGGCTGGCTGGCCGCCATCCCCACCCAGGTGTATCAGGCGCTGCCCTTCGTTATCACCGCCGTGGTCCTGGTGGTCACCTCGGTGCGGAAACGGGAGGGCTCCGGCCTGCCCGCCGCCCTGGGCCTGAACTACTTCCGCGAGGAGCGGTAACTTTAAGAGACAAAATGCCTGACCGGGCCCGGTCAGGCATTTTTCGTGTCCGCGGCAAAGCCGCCGGTGCGGACTCCGGTCATAACCGCCCTGTTCCCCGCATAGGATGTGGGTACAAGCATGCGTGGGACAAGGGGTGGTACCATGAGGGGAGAGCGGCCGTATCTCACGGCCCTGCGCCGGGGAGTGGCCCTGGGCCTGGTGTTGACGGCCCTGTGGGGCGGGAGCCGCCTGGTGGACCCGGTCTGGCTGAGGGACAGGCTGGAGGAGCCGGCCGGGCTCCAGAGGGCCCTGCTGGCCCGGCAGCTGGGCGGGGCGGAGGAGACGACCCGGGCTCTGGAGGGCTGGGGACGGCTGATCCTGGCCCAGTCGGCTCCCCTGGCCGCCGGGGAGGAGGAGGTCCTCCGCCTACGGGCGGAGGGGGGCGGGAGCCAGGAGCTGCCCGGAGAGGAGGAACACGACGGGGACGGAGACGACCAGGAGGAGCCCGACCTCCAGCCCCAGGCCGAGGAGGACGGCGTCGTGGAGATGACCGCCCGGGGGAAGCAGGAGGGCAAGTACCTCTGGGGCGAGGGCGTGTACCTGTATAACCGCACCGACCTGGACCTGGACGCCTCGGTGCTGTCCCAGGGCGCTGTGGACGTGCCTCTGGGGGAGGGACCCCAGATCCTGATCGTCCACACCCACGGCAGCGAGGCCTACTCCCAGACCGACGGGGACTTTTACGAGGAGAGCGACCCCTACCGGACCACCGACTGCACCCACAACGTGGTGAAGGTGGGGGAGGAGATGGCCACCGTGTTCCGGGCCCACGGCTTCCAGGTGGTCCACGACACCACCCTCTTTGACTATCCCGCCTACAACGGGGCCTATGACCGCTCCAAGGCGGCGGTGGAGCAGTGGCTGGAGCAGTACCCCACCATCAAGATCGTGCTGGACGTTCACCGGGACGCCCTGGTGGGGAGTAACGGGGAGGTCTACAAGCTGGTCAGCGAGGAGGCGGGGAACAAGGTGGCCCAGGTGATGCTGGTGGTGGGCAGCAGCGGCTCCGGGGCGGAGCACCCCCGCTGGAAGGACAATCTGGCCTTCGCGGTGAAGCTCCAGCAGGGGCTGGTCCGGGGGTACAGCAGCCTGGCCCGGCCCATCGTCCTGCGCAACAGCCGCTATAACCAGCAGCTTTCCCCCGGCTCTCTCCTGGTGGAGGTGGGGGGCCACGGAAATACCCTGTCCGAGGCCATCGCCGGGGCGCGGCTGTGGGCGGACAACGTGGCCCGGACCCTGCTGGCCATGAAGGAAGAACAATAAAAGAGGGCCGCGGAAAGCCGCAGGCCCGGATGAAACAACGAGACCCGGACGCCAGCTCCAAAGCGTCCGGGTCTTGTTGTTGAAAAAGAGGATTAAAATGAAACGAACTGTCTCTTGCAGATTTTATGATAAAGGAGAGTTATTAAAAAATCCAACCGGAATTGTTACATAAGTTTTAAATCTTTGGGGCGCACGGGAAATTTGGCGCGGTTTCCGCGCCCGCGGGACAGCGGAAAAAAGAGAAAGACCGGCGGGAGGACCGCCAGTCTTTCAAAAATTGGAGGATAGAATGAAAAGATGTTCTTGCCTTGCGAGTATGAGTATACCCAAGGGTTATTAAAAAAGTTAACTCCAAATGTTACAAAAGAATTAAATCTTTTTTTGCGGCTTTGACGGCGGCGTCCAGTCCGGTTTTCCCCGCAGAGACTCGAAAAAGTCCTGGAGGACGGCCTCACACTCCCCCTCCAGCGGCCCCTGGTAGATCCGGGGGCGGTGGTTGAACCGTTCCTCAAAGAGGTTGAGCACCGAGGCGCAGCACCCGGCCTTCTCGTCCCGGGCCCCGTAGCGGATGGCGTCAATGCGGGCGTTGATGATGCCCCCGGCGCACATGGGGCAGGGCTCCAGAGTGACGTACAGGGTGCAGCCGTGGAGCCGCCAGCTTCCCGTCTGGGCGCAGGCGTCCCGGATGGCCTCCAGTTCCGCGTGGGCGGTGGCGTCCCCCCGCTCCTCCCGGCGGTTCCGGCCCCGGCCGATGACCTGGCCGTCCTTCACGATGACGCAGCCCACGGGCACGTCCCCCTCCTCCGCCGCCTGCCGGGCCAGCTCCAGGGCCAGCCCCATGTAGTATTGGTGGTCCATGCTACCGCCTCCTTTTCCCTTTACAGTGTAACCCAGCCGCCGGGTTTTCGCAAGAAGGAAGCGGACTCCATACAGCGGGCCCTGCCCTGCCTTCTGCCATTCTAAGAAATTCTTAAACACTTCTTAATTGTATTTTGCCCCGCCCTCCGGTATACTGGCCGTACTAGAACGCTTCATACAGTTCGGACCGGCGGTCCAGTCCGCCGGGATACCAGGAAGGAGGGACTTCCGTGCTGAATTTAGATTACCGGGACGCCCGACCCATCTATGAGCAGGTCAAGGACGGCCTGCGGCGGCTGATGGTGACCGGGGTGATCCGGGAGGGGGAAAAGCTGCCCTCGGTGCGGACCATGGCCAGCACCCTGGCCATCAACCCCAACACCATCCAGCGGGCCTATGAGGCCCTGGAGTCGGAGGGCTATCTCTGTTCCGTCCCCGGCAAGGGTTCCTTTGCCGCCCCTCACACCGGGGTGGACCAGGGACGGAGGGAAGAACTGCTCCAGGTTTTTGACCGGACAGCGGCGGAGCTGCTGTTTCTGGGCGTGGACGGAGAGACGCTGTGGGCCCGCATCCGGGCCATGGAAAGGGGAGAGGCGCAATGATTCAGGTGAACAACGTGACCAAGACCTTCGAGGGCTTCAAGGCCCTGGACGGCCTGACCATGAAGGTGGAGCGGGGCTCCATTTACGGGCTGGTGGGCCCCAACGGAGCGGGAAAATCCACCATTCTGCGGCACATTACGGGGGTGTACCGTCCGGACAGCGGTTCCGTGCTGGTGGACGGCCAGTCGGTCTATGAGAACCCGGCGGTGAAGGCCAAGATCGCCGTCATCCCCGACGAGCTGTACTACTTTGCCTCTGCCTCCACCCGGGACATGATGAAGTTTTACCGGGGGCTCTACCCCAGGTTCGACGACAAGCGGTATCAGGCCCTGAAGGAGGCCTTCCCCGAGGTGGACGAGAAACAGCCCATCCGCCGCCTGTCCAAGGGCATGCAGAAGCAGTCGGCCTTCTGGCTGGCCCTGTGCTGCGAGCCCGACCTGCTGGTGCTGGACGAGCCGGTGGACGGCCTGGACCCGGTGATGCGGCGGCAGGTCTGGTCCCTGCTCATGGGGGACGTGGCCCAGCGGGGGACCACGGTGCTGGTGTCCTCCCACAACCTGCGGGAGCTGGAGGACGTGTGTGACCACGTGGGCATCCTGTCCCACGGAAAGGTGCTGCTGGAGCGGTCCCTCACCGACCTTCAGGACAACATCGTCAAGCTCCAGGCGGCCTTCGCCCAGGCCGAGCCGCCCCAGCTGCCCCGCGATATGAACATCCTCCACACCTCCCAGGTGGGCCGGGTGTACACTTACATCGTCCGGGGCAACCCGGCGGAGATCAAGAGCCGGATGGCGGCGTACAGCCCCATTCTGCTGGAGGTGCTGCCCCTGTCCCTGGAGGAAATCTTTATTTATGAATTGGGAGGTGAGGACTATGGGGTCCGCGACATCATTCTTTAATTCCACCCTCTACCGCAAGACTATGGCCCGGTTCTGGCCCCTGTGGGCCCTGTACGGCGTGATCTGGGTCTTTGCCGTCCCGCTGAATCTGATGAACTGCTATTTCAACGCCCTCCGCTGGGGCCAGGGGGTCCCCCAGGCCCAGGCGGAGCTGCTGGACCGGGCCCTGGAGCTGCCCGACGTCCTGATGGTGGGGCTGTTCCTGTCTGTGGTCTGCGGCGTGCTGGCGGCCATGGCGGTGTTCGGCTATCTGTACAACAACCGGGCGGCCTGCACCATGCACGCCCTCCCCGTGCGGCGGGAGGCCCTGTTCTGGTCCAACTACCTGGCGGGCCTCAGCTTCCTGCTGCTGCCCCAGCTGGCGGCGGCCCTGATGGGGGCGGCGGTGGAGCTGGCCCTGCTGTCCCCCTCGGAGTGGGGGCAGGCGCTGTCCGCCCTGGGGACCCTGTTCCTGGCCCAGAGCGGCACCGCCCTGTTCTTCTTTTCCTTCGCCGCCTTCTGCGCCATGTTCACCGGGCACCTGCTGGCCCTGCCCGCCTTTTACGGGATCCTGAATGGGCTGGTGATTTCCGTCTACTTCCTGGTCACGTCCCTGATGGACCTGTTTTTCTTCGGCTATCCCGGGATGCGGGCGGATGGCCCGCTGGTGCGGTATCTGACTCCGGTGTACGCCCTGGGGGAGGCCGGCCAGTGGCAGACGGCTTACAGCGACTCCGGGGAAGCGCTGTCCCGCAGCCTGGAGTCCCCCGGAACCGTGGCGGCCTATGCCGCCGCCGGGGTAGTATTGGCTGTGCTGGCCCTGCTGGTCTACCAGCGCCGCCATGTGGAGTCCGCCGGGGATGTGGTGGCCGTTCCCCTGGTCCGGCCCCTGTTCCGGTACGGGGTGGCCTTCTGCGTGGGCCTGTCCTTCGGCGTGTGCACCGCCGCCTTCTTCAACTGGACCGAGGCCCTGCCCATGTCCCTGTGCGTCATCCTCTGGGGCGTGGTGGGCTGCTTCGCGGCGGAGATGCTGCTGAAAAAATCCTTCCGGGTGCTGAAATACTGGAAGCACGCCCTGGCGGTGGCCGCGGCCATGACCCTGCTGTGTGCCGCCTTTGCCATGGATTGGTTCGGAATCGAGAATAAAGTGCCTGACGCCGGAGCGGTCAGCTCCCTAACCCTCGACCTCGATATGGGCTATCCCTATGACAAGGCCCGCAGCTACAGCGGAGAGGTGACCGACCCCGACCAGATCCGGAAGGTAGTGGACCTTCACCGGGCCATTGTCCAGGACAAGGACCGGGTGGATCAAAACAGCGATGGCTACCAATCGGGAGAGGACTACATTTACTTCGGCGTGACCTACACCCTGACCAGCGGCGCCACCCTGGAGCGGCGGTACTACTCCGTCCCCGTCTATCAGGATGAGCGGGACCTGGAGGGCTCCATCACCTGGCAGGCCCAGCAGTTTATCCAGGACCGGGAGCTGGTGGAGGACCAGTACGGCTTCGACCAGTGTGAGGAGGGCCGGCTGGTGGAGGCCTACCTCACCGACCTGTACCAGCTGCATGAAAATGGTACCCGGCTGGAGCAGTCCATACGCTATTTGGACGGGATCACCGGGGAGGAGCTGGAAGACCTGTGGCAGGCGGTCCGGGCCGATTTCCGGGACGGGACCATCGGGGTGCGCTACCTCTTTGAGGACCAGGAGCGCATGGACAACACCTACCGCACTGACCTGACCTTCTCCTTTGAGATGACCAGCCTGGGCGTCAGAGGCCAGACGGTGGTCAGAGGCAGGGAGCTGACCATCACCCTCACCCCCAACGCCCAGCGGACTCTGGCCTGGATGGAGGAGTTCTCCGGTTTGGGGGAGCGCTATGAGCTGCGGCCCCACACCCCCTCCGAGGAGCCAGAGGAGGAAGAGTTTCCCCTTGACATGCCCATGACTGTCGAGGTCCTGGGTCCGGAGGGCTGATCTTCCCCGGCACAGTCCCGGGACAACCGGTTCGGCACAGGATCACCGGACCCTGTGAACATCCATCGTTCCACGTGAAACGGCCGCCCAATGGGCGGCCGTTTCTGCATCCCACTGCCGCAGGGACCACCGCGGCGTCGGTTTTTAAGGTTTATTACCTGGGACCAATGATGTTTATTGCATATTTGCAATAATGTGTCAACCTCAGTCAGAAACAGTGTCCGATGCCACAAGAATCTTGTTGCTTTTTCATTCGGCCTTCGATATAATTCATAACAAGAGCGGAAAGATGGGCGTCCCAGAGACGCCAAAACCAAATATTGGAGGTTTCAGACACTATGAAGGAAATCTATGTTGTCAACTGCTGCCGCACCGCCATTGGTTCCTTTGGCGGCTCCCTGAAGGACACCCCCGCCGCTGATCTGGGTGGTATTGTGATCAAGGAGGCCCTGAACCGGGCCGGCGTCAAGCCTGAGCAGGTGGACGAGGTCATGTTCGGCTGCGTTCTCACCTCTGCCCTGGGCCAGAACCCCGCCCGCCAGGCCGCCATCAAGGCCGGCGTGCCCATCTCCGTCCCCGCTTATACCGTCGGCATGGTCTGCGGCTCCGGCATGAAGTCCGTCATCGAGGCCGGCCGTACCATCGCCTCCGGCGACGCCGACATCATCGTGGCCGGCGGCATGGAGAATATGTCCGCCGCCCCCTACGCCCTGCCTGCCGAGCGCTGGGGCGCCCGCATGGGTGACAAGAAGGTCATCGACACCATGATCAAGGACGGCCTGTGGGACGCCTACAACAACTACCACATGGGCACCACCGCCGAGAACATCTGCGACATCTGGGGCATCACCCGCCAGGAGCTGGACGAGTTCGCCGCCTCCTCCCAGAACAAGGCTGAGGCCGCCATCAACTCCGGCCGCTTCAACGACGAGATCGTCCCCGTGATGGTCAAGCAGAAGAAGCAGATGGTGGAGTTCAAGGTGGACGAGTTCCCCCGCGCCGGCGTCACCGCCGAGGGCATCAGCAAGCTGAAGGGCGCCTTCCCCGTGGGCCCCGAGGGCGTGGAGGACCAGGTGGTCCACACCTTTGAGGTGACCCAGGTCCACGAGGCCGATACCCGCAAGCATGAGCAGCGCGTCACCGCCGCCAACGCCTCCGGCATCAACGACGGCGCCGCCGCCATCATCCTGGCCTCCGGCGAGGCCGTGGAGAAGTACGGCCTGAAGCCCATGGCCAAGCTGGTCTCCTGGGGCCAGGGCGGCGTGGATCCCAAGATCATGGGCGTGGGTCCCGTTCCCGCTTCCCGTCAGGCCATGGACAAGGCCGGCCTGACCATCGAGGACATTGACCTGGTGGAGGCCAACGAGGCGTTCGCCGCCCAGTCCATCGCCGTGGCCCGCGAGCTGCACTTCGACATGAGCAAGGTCAACGTCAACGGCGGCGCCATCGCCCTGGGCCACCCCGTCGGCGCTTCCGGCGCCCGCATCATCGTCACCCTGCTCCACGAGCTGGCCAAGCGTGACGAGGCCAAGAAGGGTCTGGCCACCCTGTGCATCGGCGGCGGCATGGGCGTTGCCACCATCTTTGAAAAGTGCTGAGTACATCCCGGCATAAGCTGTGATTCTGGAAGGATCACATAGATAGAGGGAGCCCCCGCGGCGCGGCAGCCGCGGGGGCTCCTCTTGTCGGGAGAAGCTGACGGGTAAAGGTTTCGGAGGGAAGGATAGTTTGAAAGGGAACCGTCAGGGTTCCCTTTCTTTTCAATTCACACAAATTCCCAAAGTGATTTGGGAATTTGCTCCAGATGGCAAAATCCTTTTGCCATCTGGAGCCCCCGCGGCGCGGCAGCCGCGGGGGCTCCTCTTTTTGCTTTAGGGAACCAAAGAGAGGACCGCTCCGTCATAAAACTTTAACACAATATTCAATATCATCCCGGGGAGAATTGTGCTATGATAGAGACAATCAGGCAGCGGCCCTCCGGGCCGCATCCGTGGGAGGAATGAATGATGTATCAGTCCATCGGTTTTATCGGCACGGGAAACATGGGTTCCGCTCTGGCCCGGGCCGCTGACAAGGGGGCGGAGGAAGGGGCTGTCCTGTATCTGGCCAACCGTACCCCGGCCAAGGCGGAGAAGCTGGCCGGAGAACTGACCCGGGCCCGGGTGAGCACCAACAGGGAAATCGCCGAGCGCTGCGACCTGATCTTCCTGGGGGTAAAGCCCCAGATGATGCCCGGCGTGCTGGAGGAGCTGGCCCCCGTTCTGGCGGCCCGGACCGGCCGCTTCGTGCTGGCCACCATGGCCGCCGGACTGTCCTGCGCCCGGATCCGGGAGCTGGCGGGGGTGGACTGCCCCGTGATTCGGCTGATGCCCAACACCCCAGCCTCCATCGGAGCGGGAGTGGTCCAATACTGCGGGCTGGACGCCTCCGGGGAGGAGCTGGACGCCTTTGCCGGGCTGCTGGCCCCCGCCGGACTGGTGGACCGGGTGCCGGAGAATCTGATTGACGCAGCCTCCGCCGTCTCCGGCTGCGGCCCCGCCTTCGCCTACCTGTTTATCGAGGCGCTGGCCGACGGCGGCGTGGCCTGCGGCCTGCCCCGGGACAAGGCCCTGGCCTATGCCGCCCAGATGGCGGCGGGCTCCGCCCGGATGGTGCTGGAGAGCGGAAAGCACCCCGGCGCTTTGAAGGACGCGGTGTGTTCTCCCGGCGGCACCACCATCCAGGGCGTGCGGACCCTGGAGGAGCGGGGCTTCCGGGGCGCCGCCATGGACGCGGTCATCGCCGCCTATGAGAAGACCCTGGCCCTGGGCAAAAAGGACTGACACGCCGGAAAGGCGGCTGTAGTTAGGAGAAAGAAAGTATGCGAATCGTTGTCAAAGTGGGAACTTCCACCCTGGCCCACGCCACCGGACGGCTGAATATCCGCCATGTGGAGGAGCTGGTCAAGGTGCTGTCCGATCTGAGAAACGCGGGCCACGAGATGATCCTTGTGTCCTCGGGAGCCATCGGCATGGGGGTGGGCAAGCTGAACCTGCCCGGCCGTCCCGCCGACATGCCCACCAAGCAGGCCGCCGCCGCCGTGGGCCAGTGCGAGCTGATGTACACCTACGACAAGCTGTTTTCCCAGTATAACCACACCGTGGCCCAGGTCCTGCTGACCGGGGAGGACGTGGACCACGAGGACCGGCGGCACAACTTTGAGAACACCATGTTCCGCCTGCTGGAGCTGGGGGCCCTGCCGGTCATCAACGAGAACGACACCGTGGCCACCGCGGAGATCAAGGTGGGCGACAACGACACCCTGGGGGCCATTGTGGCCTGCTCCGTGGAGGCCGACCTGCTGGTGCTGCTCAGCGACATCGAGGGGCTGTACACCGCCGACCCCCGGCAGGACCGGTCCGCCCGGCTGATCCCCGTGGTGGAGGCGGTCACCCCCGAGATCGAGGCTCTGGCCGGAGGCAAGGGCAGCGAGCTGGCCACCGGCGGCATGGCTACCAAGCTCCGGGCCGCCAAAATGGTCACCGCCCGGGGCTGCGACATGGTCATCACCAACGGGGAGCACCCGGAGCGCCTCTACGACATCGTGGAGGGCAAAGCGGTGGGTACCCGGTTTTTGGGAATGAAGGCGCAAAGATAGCCGCAGGGGCGGCCCCGTGTGGCCGCCCACCGACGGAGAGCGCTTTGCGGCATACACGGTTCACGACTGATAAGGCCTGATACCCTGATCGGGCCGGTCAAGGAACACATTTTGAAAAATGGGGATGGAAGCTATGACCACAATGGAACTTTTGACCCAGGCCAAGGCCGCCAAGGCCGCCATGGCCCTGGCGGACACCGCCTCCAAAAACCAGGCCCTGCTGGCCATGGCCGGGGCGCTGGAGGCCCATAAGGCGGATATTTTAGCGGCCAACGCCCTGGACCTGGAGGGGGCCAGGGGGACCATCTCCCAGGTGATGCTGGACCGGCTGGCCCTCAGCGAAAGCCGGATCGCCGGCATGGCCCAGGGCATCCGGGAGGTCGCCGCCCTGCCTGATCCGGTGGGGGAGGTGCTGGCCCGGGTGGAGCGGCCCAACGGTCTGGTCATCCAGCGCACCGCCGTCCCCATGGGGGTCATCGCCATCATCTATGAGAGCCGCCCCAACGTCACCTCTGACGCCGCCGCCCTGGCCCTGAAGGCGGGGAGCGCCTGCGTGCTGCGCTGCGGCAAGGAGGCCCACCGCTCCGCCGCCGCCATTGTGGCCGCCCTGCGGGAGGGACTGTCCGCCGCCGGACTGCCCCAGGAGGCCCTGGCGCTGGTGGAGGACACCACCCGGGCCTCCGCCAATGAGCTGATGTGCGCCCGGGGGTATGTGGACCTGCTCATCCCCCGGGGCGGCGCGGGACTGATCCGGGCCTGCGTGGACAACGCCACCGTCCCCGTTCTGGAGACGGGGACCGGCATCTGCCACATCTATGTGGACAAAGCCGCCGACCAGGAGATGGCCCTGGATATTGTGGAAAACGCCAAGTGCTCCCGGCCCAGCGTGTGCAACGCCGCCGAGGTGTGCCTGGTCCACAAGGACATTGCCGGCCAGTTCCTGCCCAAGCTGAAGCGCCGCCTGGTGGATGACCGGGCCGCCCGGGGGGAGCAGCCCGTGGAACTGCGGCTGGGCGGCTGCGCCTTCGACACGGTGGAGGGTACCCCCGCCGGTCCCGGGGACTTTGACACCGAGTTTTTGGACTATATCCTGGCCGTGGGTATTGTGGACGGAGTGGACGCCGCCATGGCCCACATCGCCGCCCACTCCACAGGCCACTCCGAGGCCATCGTCACCGCCGACGAGGCGGCGGCGCAAAAGTTCCTGGCGGGGGTGGATTCCGCGGCCGTCTACTGGAACGCCTCCACCCGGTTCACCGACGGAGGGGAGTTCGGCCTGGGCTGCGAGATGGGTATTTCCACCCAGAAGCTCCACGCCCGGGGCCCCCTGGGCCTGCGGGAGCTGTGCACCTTCAAGTATGTGGTCCGGGGCAGCGGACAGGTCCGCTGAGCAGGGAAAAATTTCCTGCTGACACCGGCGCCCGCCCGGAGTATGATGGGAGGGAAGGGCGCGGTCCGGCCTTCCGGCCAAAGGCTTTTGTTTTCCTGGAAAGGGTGATCGTTATGAACCGATACATGCGTGAATTTGTCAATACCACCGGGGAGCTGCTGGATTCCGACCAGGTGCGGATGATGGGCCAGTGGAAGCACCACGGCCCCATCACCACCCTGGACCACTCCCTGTTTGTGGCCTACCTGTCCTTCCGGGCGGCTAAGGCTCTGGGCATGGACGAGGTGGCCGCCGCCCGGGGCGGCCTGCTCCACGACCTGTACCTCTATGACTCCAAGGACAAGTCCGCCCATCCCGGCTGGCAGTGCTTCGACCATCCCCGGGCCGCGGCCCGGAACGCCGAGGGCCTGACCAAACTGTCGGCCAAGGAGCGCAACATTATCCTGTCCCACATGTGGCCTCTGGGGGGCGCCCTGCCCCGTTCCCGGGAGGCCTGGCTGGTGGACCTGGTGGACACCTTCTGCGCCGGGCTGGAAGTATTTCGCATCTATCACCCCGCCAAGCTGCGCCGGCGGCTGGGGGTCAGCCCCCTGGTCACTGTCCACTGAAGGCGGACATAAGAGCTCCTCTCTCACACAGCAGAGAGGAGCTCTTTGCGGATTGGTCGATTTTGTTCAAAAATTGCCGTTTCTGGCCCAATTGGAAAAAATTTTCCTTGTCATGGATGAAATTCCCTGCTATTATGCTATAATGTCAACAGATGCCGGGACAGACCCTGACCCGGCGCAGAATATCAAATCAGACGGCGGCGCCCTGCCGCCATAGGAGGATAAATTCCAGATGAAGGATCACTCCGCCGCCCTGGCCGCCAAGCGCCAGGAACTGCTGGAGTCCGGCGTGGAGATGCTGGACCCCGCCTCCGTCTATGTGGAGGAGACTGTCACCGTAGGCGCGGGCACCCTGCTGCTGCCCGGCACCATTTTGCGGGGGAACACCGCGGTGGGCCCCAACTGCCAGATCGGCCCCAACGTGATGCTCACCGACTGTGTGGTGGAGGAGGGGACCACCATCAACGCATCCCAGTGTGAGGAGAGCAGGATCGGCAAAGATTGCCAGATCGGTCCCTATACCCACATCCGTCCCCACTGCGTGGTGGGCGCCGGCTCCAAGATCGGGGCCTTTGTCCAGCTGAAGAACTGCAACCTGGGCGAGGGCACCAAGATGGCCCACCTGACCTATGTGGGGGACAGCGACGTGGGCGACCACTGCAACTTCGGCTGCGGCACCGTCACCTGCAATTACGACGGCTTCAAAAAATACCGCACCACCATCGGCAGCAACGTGTTCGTGGGCTGCAACACCAACTTTGTGCCCCCGGTGACCATCGGGGACGGGGCCTTTATCGCCGCCGCCACCACCGTGACCGAGGACATCCCCGGAGACGCCATGGCCATCGGCCGGTCCCGCCAGGAGGTCAAGGAGGGCTGGGCCGCCGCCAACCGGGAGAAAAAAGGGAAAAAGTGAGCCGGAGCGCTCGCTTCAAATATGGATTCCGCGCCAACAAGAAAAGGAAAATGGCGTGCCCGGCGGGACAGGACCGGGCACATGCCGAACAATGGGAGGAAACAACATGATCGCACATGGGAAGGACATCAAGGTTTTTACCGGCAATTCCAATCCCCAGCTGGCAAGTGACATCTGCAAGGAACTGGGCATCCCTCTGGGCACCTCTGAGGTAGGTGCGTTTTCCGACGGAGAGAATTTCGCTTCTTTCTATGAGACCGTCCGCGGCTCCGATGTGTTCGTGGTCCAGTCCACCTGCTCTTTTGTGGACAAGGACGGGAAGAGCCACTCCGTCAACGACGCGCTGATGGAGCTGCTCATCATGATCGACGCCCTGAAGCGGGCTTCCGCCGGCCGGATCACCGCCGTGATCCCCTACTTCGGCTATGCCCGTCAGGACCGCAAGACCAAGCCCCGCGACCCCATCTCCGCCAAGCTGGTGGCCGACCTGATCACCACCGCCGGCGCCGACCGGGTGCTGACCATGGACCTCCACGCCAACCAGATCCAGGGCTTCTTTGACATCCCTGTGGACAATCTGCTGGGCTCCCCCATTTTTGTGGACCACTTTATCCGCAAGTTCGCCGCCGTCCACGCCGACACCATGGTGGTGTCCCCCGACGTGGGCTCCGTGGCCCGGGCCCGGGCCTTTGCCCAGAAGCTGGATATGCCCATGGCTATCGTGGACAAGCGCCGCCAGAAGGCCAACTCCTCCGAGGTCATGAACATCATCGGCGATGTGAAGGACAAGCACGTCATCCTTCTGGACGACATGGTGGATACCGGCGGGTCCCTGTGCCACGCCGCCAAGGCCCTGGTGGAGCTGGGCGGTGCCCGGGACGTCACCGCCTGCGCCTCCCACGGCGTGCTGTCCGGCCCCGCCGTTCAGCGCATCAGCGACAGCGTCCTGGACGAGGTCATCTTCCTGAACACCATCCCCCCCAAGGCCGGCGTCCACTGCGACAAGATCAAATACATCTCCGTGGCCCATATGTTCGCCGAGGCCATCAGCCATATCTATATGGAGACCTCCGTGTCCCCGCTGTTCCTGTAATCGGTCAAAAGCCGGAGGCGTTTGATGGAAGGCTGCGGCTGACTGCGGCGTCCGGCTCCGCGCACACCCTGAATAACAGCCCAAACAAGGGGCGGGTAAGGTTTACCCGTCCCTATTTGGATTGCCTGAAAGCTGAGAAAACGAGGAGATGCCCATGTTTTTCAAAAAAAATTCCGGCGGAGCAAGCTGGTTGTTGGTCTGTCTGGGCAACCCCGGCGATAAATATGAGAATACCCGGCACAATGTGGGCTACATGGTGGCCGACGAGGTGGCGGAGCGCCAGCACGCCCCCATCCAGAAGCTGAAGTTCAAGGCCCTGACCAATCTGCTCACCATTTCCGGGGAAAAGGTGCTGGTGATGAAGCCCATCACCTATATGAACCTGTCGGGAGAGGCGGTGCGCCAGGCGGTGGACTTCTACAAGGTGCCCCCCGACCATGTGCTGGTGGTGTCCGACGACACCGCTTTGGCCGTGGGCCGGCTGCGTATCCGGGCTAAGGGCTCCGCCGGGGGCCACAACGGCCTGAAGAATATCATCCAGCACCTGGGCACCGACCAGTTCCCCCGCATCCGGGTGGGAGTGGGGGAGAAGCCCCACCCCGACTATGACCTGGCCGACTGGGTGCTGGGCAAGTTCACCGGAGAGGACAAGAAGGCCATCGACGGCGCCGTGAAGCGGGCCGCCGACGCCGTCGAATGTATCCTGAAGGACGGACTGGACAAGGGGATGAACCGTTTCAACGGGTGAGGGGCTGCCGCCCCCGTTCCCACCCCCCTTTCCGCAGGGAAGGGGGGCTTTTCCTGCATCTGTAGTTTCCATTTTTTATAAGTTAAGTGAGGTACGCCATGAAACTGCTAACCGCCGCGCTCAACCGGATCCCGGAATTTCAGCAGCTCCTCTCCGCCATAGAGGGGGGGCGCTGTCCTGTGGCCCTGTCCGGAGTGGCCAATATCCACCGGACCCATGTGGCCGCGGGGATCGGCCTGATGACGGGCCGTCCGGTGGTGGTGGTGTGCGCCGACGAGGGGGAGGGGGACCGGCTGGCCCGGGACCTGTCCGCGTTTACGGAGCAGCCTGTTCCGGTGCTCACCTCCCGGTCCTTCACCTTCCACAACGCCGCCACCGTCTCCCGCCAGTGGGAGCACAAGCGGCTGGCCCTGATGGAGCGGCTGGCGGCGGGGGAGGTGCCCTACCTGGTGGCCACGGTGGAAGCCCTGCTCCAGCGCACCCTGCCCCCGGCGGTGCTGGACCGGTGCCGGGTGGAGCTGAAGGTGGGCCAGACCCGGGACCTGAACGACCTGGCCGAGACCCTGTCCGCCGCCGGCTATGTCCGCTGCGACCAGGTGGAGGGGGTGGGCCAGTTCGCCCTCCGGGGCGGCATCCTGGACGTCTTCGGCTCCGGCATGGAGGCCCCCGCCCGGGTGGAGTTCTTCGGGGACGAGGTGGACGCCATGGGGGTCTTCGATCCCTCCACCCAGCGGCGCACCGAGAATATTGACGCCGTCCATCTGCTGCCTGCCGCCGAGGTGCTGCCCCAGATGGCCCCCGGCGGTCTGGCCGGACTGTCGGAAAAACTGGGGAAGCTGGCCGCCAAGGCCACCCGGGAGGGTCTGAAGGAGCTGGCCGCCACCCTGGAGCAGGACCGGGAGGCCATTGCCCAGGGCCGCTCCTTCCCGGCCATGGACCGCTACCTGGCCCTCATCTATCCGGAGCTGGCCACCGCCGCCGACTACCTGCCCGGAGACGCCTGCGTCATCTTTGACCAGTGTCCCCGGGTGGCCGACCGGGCCAAGACCTACCAGTGGCAGCTGGAGGAGGACGTGAAGACCCTTCTGGACCGGGGAGAGCTGGACGGCTCCTGCGGGGAGCTGGCCCGGACCTTTCCCCAGCTGTGCGCCTTCCTGGAGGACTGGGCGGTGGCCTATCTGGATTCCTTCACCACCGCCGGATACCCCACGCCCCCCAAGGTCCTCCTATCCCTCACGGCCAAGCAGCTGCCCTCCTTCGGCGCCAGCCTGGAGACGGCGGTCCAGGACCTGAGCCACTATCAGAACACCGGCTTCGCCTCCCTGGTGCTGGCGTCCGGGGAGCAGCGGGCCCTGGATCTCCAGGCCCTGCTGCGGGAGCAGAAGGTGCGCTCCGCCGTGGACTTTCAGCTGAAGGAGCTGCCCAAACCCGGCCAGACGGTCATTACCCTGGGGGGCCTGTCCGCGGGCATGGAATACCCGGGCATCCAGCTGGCTGTCCTGGCCGAGGGGGACCGGACGGCGGTGAAGCGCCCCAGGACCCGAAAGGACGCCACCAACCGGCAGAAGCTGAAGTCCTACGCCGACCTGTCCCCGGGGGACCTGGTGGTCCATGAGCACCACGGCGTGGGCCGGTACGTGGGCATGGTGAAGATGCCGGTGGACGGCATCGAAAAGGACTATGTGAAGATCGCCTACGCGGGCACCGACGTGCTCTACGTCCCCGCCACCCAGCTGGACCTGGTGTCCAAGTACATCGGCGGCGGCGAGGACGCCAACGAGACGAAAAAACTCAACCGCCTGGGGGGCACCGAGTGGGAGAAGTCCAAGAAGAAGGCCAAGAAGGCGGTCCAGGACCTGGCCAAGGGGCTCATCCAGCTCTACGCCCAGCGCCAGCGCCAGCCGGGCTACGCCTTTTCTCCCGACTCCCCCTGGCAGCGGGAGTTTGAGGAGCAGTTCGAGTACACCGAGACTGACGACCAGCTGCGGTGTATCGAGGAGATCAAGCGGGACATGGAGCGGGCCACCCCCATGGACCGGCTGCTGTGCGGCGACGTGGGCTACGGCAAGACGGAGGTGGCCTTCCGGGCCATTATGAAGTGCGTCCTGGACGGCAAGCAGGCGGCCATTCTGGTGCCCACCACCGTCCTGGCCCGGCAGCACTACCTCACCGCCATGAACCGCTTCCGGAAGTATCCGGTGAACGTGGACGTGGTGTCCCGGTTCCGTACCCCCGCCCAGATGAAGGAGACCCTGCGCAAAGTGGAGGACGGGAGCGTGGACGTGCTCATCGGCACCCACCGGCTGTTCAACAAGGACGTGCGGTTCAAGGACCTGGGCCTACTGGTGGTGGACGAGGAGCAGCGCTTCGGCGTCCAGCACAAGGAGAAACTCAAAGAAAATTTCAAGCAGGTGGACGTTCTCACCCTGTCCGCCACCCCCATCCCCCGGACCCTGAACATGGCCCTCAGCGGTATCCGGGACATGTCCACCCTGGAGGAACCCCCCGCCGACCGCCAGCCGGTCCAGACCTATGTGCTGGAGCACGACTGGAATGTGCTGGCCGACGCCATGCGCCGGGAGCTGGAGCGGGGCGGCCAGGTGTATTACCTCCATAACCGGGTGGAGACCATCGACCGCACCGCCGCCCGGCTCCAGCTTCTCCTGGGGGAGGACGCCGCCATCGGGGTGGCCCACGGAAAGATGACCCAGGAGGCCATCGACGACGTGATGAGCCGGATGACCGACGGGGAGATCAACGTGCTGGTGTGCACCACCATCATCGAGACGGGCATCGACCTGCCCAACGCCAACACCCTCATCATCGAGGACGCCGACAAGCTGGGCCTGGCCCAGCTCCACCAGATCCGGGGCCGGGTGGGCCGGTCCAGCCGCCGGGCCTTCGCCTACCTCACCTACCGGAAGGGCAAGGTCCTCTCTGAGGTGGCCGCCAAGCGGCTAGAGGCCATCCGGGAGTTCGCGGAGTTCGGCTCCGGCTTCAAGATCGCCATGCGGGATCTGGAGATCCGGGGGGCGGGCAACGTGCTGGGCCCGGAACAGAGCGGCTTTATGCTGTCCGTGGGCTACGACATGTACCTGCGGCTGCTGGAGGAGGCGGTGCTCACCGAGCAGGGCCAGCCCATCCCCACCCGCACCGAGTGCGCCGCCAACCTGTCGGTGGCCGCTTCCATCCCCGACCGGTATGTCTCCTCCCCGGAGCAGCGGATGGATCTGTACCGCCGCATCGCCGGGGTGCGGTCGGAGGCCGACGCCGACGACCTGGTGGATGAACTCATCGACCGCTACGGCGAGCCGCCCCGGCAGGTGAACAATCTGATTTCCGTGGCCCTTCTCCGGGCGGACGCCGCCAAGGCAGACATCACCGACATCGACCAGAAGAACGGCGCCCTGCTGCTGACCATCCCCAAATTCGACCTGCGCCAGGTGTCCCAGCTGTGCGGGGGCGACAAGTATAAGGGGCGGCTGCTGTTCTCCGCCGGCGAGAAGCCCTACCTGTCCCTGAGGCTGAAAAAAGGCGAGGACCCGCTCAGGACCGCCCGGACCCTGGTGGCCGACTACGCCGCGGGGCTGGAGGAATGAGGGGAAGACCACGGGCCCCGTCCAGGTTGAACAAGATTGTGAAACAAACACCCCCGCCATGATACATGGCGGGGGTGTTCGCAAAAGGAGAGAGGTCACATCACAAAGCCGAAGACCACATAGAGCACGGTGGCGCAGGCCGCGGCCAAAAGGGCGTAGGGCAGCTGGGTCTTGACGTGGGAGAACAGGTCGGTGCCCACGGACATGGAGGAGAGAATGGTGGTGTCGGAGAGGGGGGAGCAGTGGTCGCCGAAGATGCCGCTGGACACCACGGCGCCGATGGTGAGCAGGATGTTGGCGTCCATGGCCACGGCCATGGGGATGGCAATGGGCATCATAATGGAGAAGGTGCCCCAGCTGGTGCCGGTGCAGAAGGCCATCACGGCGCCCATCAGGAAGATCATGGCGGGGCAGAAGGCGCCGCTGATGGTGTCGCCCAGCAGGCTGGCCAGGAACTGGCCGGTGCCCATGCCCTTGATGACGCGGCCGATGGCAAAGGACAGGATCAGCAGGATGACCAGGCCCATCATGCTGCTGACGCCCTTCATGACGCTGTCGCCAAACTCCTTGGCGGTCATGATGCCCTGCTTGGTGTACATGGCGCACATGATCAGCAGCGTGATGGTGACGGCGTACAGAATGGAGGTGGTGCCGTCGCCCTCGGCCAGGTTGCCGCCGCCGGTGATGAGCAGGCCCAGGAAGGTGCCGCCGATCAAAGTGATCAGGGGCAGCATCATGTTCCACTTGTTCTCCTTGCCCTCCGGGACCAGCTCCTCAAAGCCGTCGGTGTCGTTGAGCAGGGGGGTGACGCCGTCGTCATACAGCTTGCCGGTGGTCTGGACCCGCAGCTCCGCTTTCTTCATGGGGCCCCAGTCTTTTCCGGTCAGGATATAGAACAGGACAAAGAGGAGGGAGAGCACGCTGTAAAACTGGAAGGGCAGGCTGCTGACCAGCAGGGTCATGGGGTTGCCCTGGATGTAGCCGGAGGCGATCTCCGCGGCGATCAGGCCCATCAGCATGGCGCCCCAGGAGTTCAGGGGGATGATGGCGTTGATGGGGGCGGAGGTGGCGTCGCAGATGTAGGCCAGCTTCTCCCGGGAGACCTTGTACTTGTCGATCAGGGGGCGGGTGACGACGCCGGTGAACATGATGCTCAGCAGGCCGTCGATGAAGATGATGATGCCGATGACATAGGCGATGAGCATGGCGACCCGCTTGCTCTTGACCAGCTTGCTCTGTTCAGTGAGGAAATTGACGAAGCCCTTGACGCCGCCGGAGACCCGCACCAGGATGACGAAAGCGCCCATCAGCGCGGTAAACAGGAAGGTCTTCAGGTTGCCGGTGTCGGTGCAGACGCCCAGGATCACGTTGAGCCCTTCGTTGATGGCGGTGAAGGGATTCCAGCCGCAGATGATCAGCTGTCCGGTGAAAATGCCGATCAGCATGGCCAGAGGAACTTTTCGGGTGGCGATGGCAATGGCAAGGGTCAGCAAAGGCGCTACCAGAGTCAGAAATCCGTAGTCCATAAAATCCACTCCATTATTCTTCTGTCTTTTAATACGGTCAGTATTGCGCGAACAGGGAGCCCAGGCCGCCGGTATGGAGATAGCATACCGGTCCGGTCACCTTCCCGGCCGCGACCCAGTCGTTCATGCCGACCAGGACCTTGCTGTTGTACACGTTTTCGATAAAGATCCCCTCCCGGCGGGCGAAGGTCAGGACCTCCTGTCCGCTTTCCGGGGTGTTTTGCCCCCAGCCTCCGCCCCGGTAGGCGTCCGTTACCTCCGCGGCGGCCTCCATGGGGACGTCCATGGGGATGCCGGTGATATGTTCCGTATCCCGGATGGTGGCCTGAATGTGGCGGAGCAGGGTGTCCCGGTCATCCTCCACGCTGACGACGACGATGCGCAGGGGGCTGCCGATGAGGGCGTTTCCGTAGATCAGGCCGGCGGCGACGCCGCCGTTTCCGCCGGGGGCGAAGACGGTCATGCGCTCCAGACCCAGCTCCTTGCACTGGCGGGCCAGTTCCACCGCCGCCGCTGTATAGCCCAGGGCGCCCCGGCCGGTGGTGGCGCCGTTGCGGACCACAAAGGGCCGCTCCCCCGCCGCCGCATAGGCGGCGGCCAGCTCCTCCATGCGGCGGTTGCGGACGTCTCCGCCGCAGGGGCCGAGAAAATGGATCTTGGTGCCCAGGAGCTGCGCCAGCAGGAGGTTGCCCTCCTTGCGCTCCGGCTCGCCGCTGTTGATGACCAGTTCACAGGGCAGGCCCACCCTGGCGCAGGCCGCCGCGGTGAGGGCGCAGAGGTTGGACTGCTCCGGGCCGGAGGTCAGGACCCTAGTGGCGCCCGCGGCCAGGGCCTCGCCCAGGATGTATTCCAGGCTCCTGATCTTGTTTCCGCCCGGACCGATCCCGGTCATGTCATCCCGCTTGATCCACAGGGAGACGTCCGGCCGCGGAGAGGCGGCGCGCAGCCGGTGCAGGGGCGTGGGCCCCGGCATCAGCGCCGCGCGCTCTGTGTGCTGCAAAAAGGTTTCGATCGGGTACATAAGGCGTCTCCTTACAGCTCCGCGATGGCTTCGACCTCGCACAGCACATTCTTGGGCAGGGTCTTCACCGCCACGCAGGAGCGGGCCGGCTTTTTGGTGAAATATTTGGCATAGACGGCGTTGAATTGGGCGAAGTCGTCCATACTGGCCAAAAAGCAGGTGGTTTTGATGGCGCGGTCCGGGTGGCTCCCGGCGGCTTCCAGGACGGCCTGGACATTTTTCATGACCTGTTCCGCCTGTGCCCCGATCTCATCGCCGGCCAGAAGGCCGGTCTCCGGGCAAATGGGGATCTGCCCGGAGGTAAAGACCAGGTCCCCGTGACGGATGGCCTGGGAATAGGGGCCGATGGCCTCCGGTGCCGCGGGGGTATGAATGATTTCCATGGTAAACACCTCCATCGTCTGACCTGCCGGTTGCCGGCACGGGCAGGGCAGTACGTTACTAAAATGAAGTGTAGCACTGAATAATATTTTAGTCAATAGTATTTAGTTTATTTGATAAAATTTATTTTAGTAACATGGGAGCGGAGCGCGGCGGCGAAAGCGTCCTGCCGGGACAGCGCGGGGGAGCGGGAGATCACGGGAAAAACTTTGCCGCAGATTCTTGTTTTTGCCGGTTCCCGCGTTATAATAGAATCGTTGGTTGCACAATAGATTGGAAAGGAGGTCATGGTTTGGCCAATTATTTGGTGCTGTCTGCCGCGGACAAGATGATCCTGGAATCTTACAAGACCATGATGGATGGGCTTTCGGCATATTTGGGGGAGGGCTATGAGCTGATCCTGCATAGCCTGGAGGACCTGGACCACTCGGTGATCAAGATCATCAACGGCCACTACACAGGGAGAAAAGAGGGCGCTCCCATTACGGATCTGGCGCTGACCATGCTGGACGACCTGAACCGCAGGGAAGACCTGGAGGTAAAGCCCTATTTCAACAAAAAGAACGGGAAGATGCTGAAGTCCGTCACCATCCCCGTGGTGGGGGAAGGGAAGCGGATCATCGGCCTGCTGTGCGTCAATTTTCACATGGAGCTGTCCGTCTCCAGCTTTTTTGCCGGGTTTGTGCCGGAGGAGGTCTCCTGGAACAACTCGCCGGAGACCTTCAGCAAGAACGCGGACGGCCTGATCTTTTCCACCCTGGAGGACGTGAAGGCACAGGTCTATGCCGACATGTCGGTGTCCTCCAACAACAAGAACAAAGAGATCATCCGCCTGCTGTATCAGAAGGGCATCTTCAATATGAAAGACGCCGTGGCAAATGTGGCGGAAAATCTGGGGATCTCCAAAAACACGGTGTACCTCCACCTGAGAAACACGGAGAAAAAGTAGGAGGCGGGAAGAAAATCCGCCTTGTCTCCGTATGACCTTTATGCTATGATTGACCATACTGCCGGCCGCGGCCGGGCAGACTTCCTCATTTGAAAGGAATCCTTACCCATGACTATGACAAAAAGAATCCTGGCCTTCGGGCTGACCCTGGCCCTGGGGGCCTCCCTGTTGTCCGGCTGCTCCAAGGGGAACAGCGACTCCTCCTCCACGTCGGCGTCCGGCTCCGCCGATACCTCGGCTGTGGAGGCCATGGACCTGACCGGGGTGACCGACCCCTACCTGGCCACCGCTGGCCTGGCGGGGGACACCGTGGTGGCCACCGCGGGGGACTATGAGGTCACCGCTGACAGCCTGCTCTACTGGCTGAACTACAACATCAGCTACACCCTCCAGCAGTACAGCATGTACGGCGTCACCGAGCTGCCCTGGGACAGCGACGTGGGCGGGACCACCATGGAGCAGTCCATGCTGTATACCGCCCTCCAGCTGGCCGCTTACTACCGCCTGCTGCCCGAGGTGGGGGCGAAGGAGGGCCTGACCCTGTCTCAGGAGACGGTGGACGGGGTGGAGGCCGACCGGGCCACCATTCAGGAGCAGCTGGGCGATGAGAAGACGGCGGAGCACTACTACTGGCTGAACATGATGACCCCGGATGTGTTCCAGAAGATGTGCCTGGCGGGGGAGATGGGCACCCTGCTGCAGGAGCACTACTTCGGCCAGGGCAGCGCGGGCTATCCCACCGACGCCGAGGTGGTGGCCTACGCCCAGGATGACCTGGGTTACTACCGGGCCAAGCACATCCTGCTGCTGACCAAGAACATGGAGGAGACGGTGACCAACGAGGACGGCACCTCCGGCTACGCCCCGCTGGATGAGGCCACCGTGGCCGAAAAGAAGGCCAAGGCTGAGGACCTGCTGGCCCAGCTCCGGGCCGCCGCCGACCCTGTGGCCCTGTTTGACACCCTGATGAACGAAAACAGCGAGGACAGCGGCCTGTCCGCCTATCCCGACGGCTATACCGCCTACAAGGGTCAGATGGTCCCCGAGTTTGAGGAGGCCGCCCTGGCCCTGAAGGACGGGGAGATCAGCGGCGTGGTGGAGAGCGACTATGGCTACCACATCATCCTCCGCTTGCCCCTGGAGGACCTGGACCAGTTCCGGAACCAGCTGGTGTCCAGCAAGATGCAGGAGCTGGGGGACCAGTGGCTGGTGGACTATGCCATCCAGACCAACGACGCCTATGACGCCATTGACCCCTCTGTCTTCTGGGAGAAGGCCCAGGCCCTCCAGGAGGGCGCCTACCAGGAGATCCAGGCGGTCATCAGCGCCAAGAACGCGGACGGCAGCGCTTCCGGCAGCCAGAGCTGATTTGAGTACATGATATGACGGGACCCGGGACCTTCCGGCGGGAAGGGACCCGGGTCCTTTTTTGCCCATTCCCCAGGATTCCCCTAAAAGCGGGACAGGCTATGCTCTATACTGGTAATACTGTTTCTTGATAAAAAGGTTTGAAACCCGTTTTATTGTGGCGTGACACGCCGCCGCGCCCATGGCGCCAAAAAAAGTATTGACAACATTCTTGCGGCTGCGCCGCCGGGCCACGTTCTGCGGCCCCAATAAAACGGATAAACCGTTTTATTAAGAATTAGTATAGGACAACCGGAGAATGGGAAGGAGCGTGGTACATATGGGCGAGTGGCACAGCAGGCCGGTCTCCCAGATCATGAAGGAACTGGACAGCGGCCCGGAGGGGCTGACGGTCCGGGAGGGGGCGCGGCGGCTGGAGAAGATGGGCCCCAACCAGCTGGAGCAGCCTAGGGGGCCCTCCATGCCGGCCCGGGTGCTGGGGCAGCTGAAGGACCCCATGATCCTGGTGCTGCTGGCGGCGGCGGGGCTGTCTCTGGCGGCCAGCGGGGGGGAGGACTGGCTGGACGGGGTCATCATCCTCATCATCGTCCTGGTCAACGGTGTCATCTCCATCACCCAGGAGGACCACGCCCAGCAGGCCCTGGAGGAGCTGCGGCGGATGTCCTCCCCCACGGCCCATGTGCTGCGGGACGGCGCGGCCCAGCGGCTCCCGGCGGCCTCCCTGGTGCCCGGAGACGTGATCTTGCTGGAGGCGGGGGACCAGGTGCCCGCCGACGCCCGGGTCCTGGAGTGCAGCCGCCTCCAGGCTGACGAGTCCGCCATGACCGGGGAGTCGGTGCCCGTGGAGAAGGAGCCGGTGGAGTCCCTGGCCCCGGACACCCCCCTAGGGGACCGGCGGAACATGCTCCTCTCAGGCACCCTCATCACCGCCGGGCGGGGCAAGGCTCTGGTGGTGGCCACGGGGATGGACACCCAGATGGGCCATATCGCCAACCTCCTCCTGGAAAAGAAGGAGGGGGAGACCCCTCTCCAGCGGAAGATGGGGGAGATCTCCAGGTCCCTGTCCTTCCTGTGCCTGTCGGTGTGCGCCGTGATGTTCGGAGTGGGCCTGCTCCAGGGGAAGAATATGCTGGACATGTTCCTCACCGCCGTCTCCCTGGCGGTGGCCGCCATCCCCGAGGGCCTGCCCGCCATCGTCACCATCGTCCTGGCCCTGGGGGTCCAGCGGATGGCGGCCCGGGGGGCCATTGTGAAGAAACTGCCCGCGGTGGAGACCCTGGGCTGCGCCAGCGTCATCTGCTCGGACAAAACGGGGACCCTGACCCAGAACAAAATGACCGTCCAGGAGCTGTGGACGCCCCCGGGGGGACACCGGCGGGACGCTCTGGCGGCCGGGTGCCTGTGTTCCGACGCGAAGCTGGTGTGGAAAGCCGGGGCCCCCACAGCCTCCGGCGACCCCACCGAGGGGGCGCTGGTGGTGGCCGCCGCCCGGGAGGGGGTGGATCAGGGCAAGCTGGCGGCGGAGCGCCCCCGGACGGCAGACATCCCCTTCGACTCGGGGCGGAAGCTCATGTCCACCATCCATCCCCGGCCGGAGGGGGGCTGGACCGTCTTTGTCAAGGGGGCGCCCGACGTGCTCCTGGACCGCTGCGTGGCCGGGCCGGGGGGCGCCCTCACTTCCGCCGACCGCCGCAGGATATTGGCGGCCAACGAGGAGATGGCGGAGAAGGCCCTGCGGGTCATCGCCGTGGCCCGGCGGGAACTGGCCATTCTGCCCCCGGGCCTGGAGCCCCGGGCGGTGGAGAGCGGATTGACCTTTCTGGGCCTGTTCGGCATGATGGACCCGCCCCGGCCCGAGGTGAGGGCCGCGGTGGACAAGTGCCACCTGGCGGGGGTGCGTCCGGTGATGATCACCGGGGACCACCGGGCCACCGCCGCCGCCGTGGCCCGGGAGCTGGGCATCCTCCGGCCGGGGGGGCTGACGGTGACGGGGCCGGAGCTGGACTTTATGCCCCAGGAAATGCTGGAGGAGGACATTGAGAAGTTCTCCGTCTTCGCCCGGGTGTCGCCGGAGCACAAGACCCGCATCGTCAAGGCCTGGCAGAAAAAGGGCCATGTGGTGGCCATGACGGGGGACGGGGTGAACGACGCCCCGGCCCTGAAGGCGGCGGACATCGGCTGCGCCATGGGGAAGGCGGGCACCGACGTGGCCAAGGGGGCCGCCCACATGATCCTCACCGACGACAACTTCTCCACCATCGTGGCCGCCATCGAGGAGGGGCGGGGTATCTATTCCAATATCCGCAAGGCCATCCACTACCTGCTGTCCTGCAACATCGGGGAGATCTTCACCATCTTTATGGCCACCCTCCTGGACTTCGGGCAGATGCCCCTGGTTCCGGTGCAGCTGCTGTGGCTCAATCTGGTCACCGATTCCCTGCCCGCCCTGGCTCTGGGAGTGGAGCCGGTGGAGGAGGGAGTCATGGAGGAGCGGCCCCGGGACGCCCGGGCCAGCCTGTTCAGCAAGCGGTTTTCCCTGCGGCTGGCCTGGCAGGGACTGATGGTGGGGGGGCTCACCCTGGCGGCTTACTTTCTGGGCTTTACCCGGCTGGCAACACCGGGACTAGAGGGGGCCACGGCCAACACCATGGCCTTCGCTACCCTGACCCTCTGCCAGCTGTTCCACGCCTTCAACGTCCGCAGCGAGGACCGCTCCCTGTTCTCCCAGGGGGTGCTGTCCAATCCGGCCATGAACCGGGCGTTCCTGGTGGGCATGGCCCTCCAGCTGTCGGTGCTGCTCATTCCGCCCCTGCGGGGGGTGTTCTCCGTGATCCTGATGAACGGACGCCAGTGGCTCACCGTGTTTCTGCTGGCCATGGCCCCAGTGCCCATCTGCGAGGCGGGCAAGGCCCTGGCCCAACGGAACTCTGGAGCGGGAAACATGGCAAATCCCCTTACACGCCAAAAAGCGGCCCGTAAATTTTAGTTTTCTGAGGATTTCGCCTGCGGGCGGGACGGGGATGGGGATGTTTCGCCCCTATCAACGAAAATTTACATCTGGCTGCATAACCTCCCTCCGTTCCGGCAAACTATCCCGGAAGGAGGGAGGCTTTATGTTCCAACGCCCCACCGACCCGCCCCACCCCAGACAGGAGCCCCGCATCCCCCAGCCCCTCTCCCTGGAGAATCTGGAGCAGACCTTCGAGGGCTGTGCCGACTTCAACAAACGCCAGGTCTATCTCCACGGCGATCCCGGCCGCCAGGTGACGGTGTGCTATATCGGCGGGATGGCCCGGACGGAGCGGATCAACGACTATGTCTTCCGCCCCCTGGCCCAGGACCCCATGCTGGCCTCGGCGCCGGAGAGCCAAGTCTTTGACCTGCTGGAGAAGGGCGCTATCTACGCCCAGAAAGCGGAGCGGGAGACGGAGCTGGACCAGGTGGCCCTGGCCATCATCGACGGCAGCTGCGCCCTCTTTTTCCCCGGCCGTCAGGACGCCCTGGTGGTCCCCGTGGCCACCGAGGAGAAGCGCTCTGTGGGGGAGCCGGAGAACGAGCCCTCCCTGAAAGGCGCCCGGGACTCCTTTGTGGAGAGCCTGCGCACCAACACCTCTCTGGTCCGCCGGCGGCTCCGGGCCCCGGAGCTAAAGGTGAAGGAGCACATTGTGGGCCGGCAGTCCCTGACTCCCGTGGATGTGGTCTACCTGGCGGGCATTGCCGATCCGGACACGGTGGCCCGGCTGGAGCAGAAGCTGGACGCCATGGACATCGACGGGGTGGAGGCGGCGGGCAATCTAGAGGAGTATCTGGTGGAGGCCTCCCGAACCCCTTTCCCTCTGATGGCCTACACCCAGCGGCCGGACCGCTTCTGTCAAGGGCTGCTGGAGGGCCGGGTGGGCCTGATTGCCGACGGCATCCCCCTGGGCTGGCTCATCCCCGGCACCATCGACCAGTTCTTCAAGACAGGCCAGGACCGGGCCTACCACTGGATGACCGCCTCCGCCCTCAGCCTCATCCGCTACCTCTGCGCCCTGGTGACCCTGCTGCTGCCGGGGCTGTATATCGCCCTGGTCACCTTCCACCCCGAGGCCATCCCGGTGAAGCTGGCCCTGTCCATTGTGTCCGCCAAGCAGGAGGTGCCTTTCTCCACGATTTTTGAGGTGCTTATCATGCTGCTGGCCTTTGAAGTGGTCCAGGAGGCGGGACTCCGGCTGCCCAGCCCCATCGGGGCCACCGTGTCCATTCTGGGCGGCCTGGTGGTGGGAAACGCGGCGGTGGACGCCCACATCGTGTCCCCGGCGGTCCTCATCGCCGTGGCCATTGCCGGAGTGGCGGGATATACCATGCCCAGCCAGGACTTCGGCAACGCCCTGCGGCTGTGGCGGTTCCTGCTGGCCATCCTGGCCAGCCTGGGAGGGCTGCTGGGCCTGGTGCTGGGCTGCGCCGCCCTCATTTACCACCTGGCGGGACTGGAGACCTTTGGGGTGCCCTACCTGGCCCCCTTTACCACCGGGGTACAGGTCCGCCGGGGCCATCCCACCCTGTTCCGCCTGCCTCTGCCCCGGATGAAATGGCGGGACGGAGCGGTCCACACCCAAAACCGGAGGAATCAGGCGTGAGGGGGCGGATCACGGCCCTGTGGGCGGCCCTGTGTCTGCTGCTGACAGGCTGCGGGCGGATGCCCTACCCCCGGGAGATGGAGGACATGGCCCTGCTGCGCACCATGGGAGTGGACCGGGAGGGCGGGGTACTGGCCCTCACCGTGTCCACCGGCCCCCGGGCCCGGGGCCTTCAGGGGGACCAGGAATCCGCCCTGGTGCTGTCCGCCCGGGGGGAGTCTCTCAGCGCCGCCGCTCTGTCCCTCCAGGGCCTCAGCGACAGCTATGTGTTTTTCGGCTACGTGGACCAGCTCCTTCTGGGGGAGGAGCTGGCCCGGGAGGATGTGCGTCCGGTGCTGGACTGGTTCGCCCGGGACGCGGAGCTGGGCCTGGGCGCCCGGGTCTGGGTGGTCCGGGGGAGCGCCCGGGAGGCGGTGGAGTCGGGCGGAGACCGGGGGGTGGACAGCCGCCTGACCACCCTGCGCGCAGACGGAGAGATGGGGGTGGCCTCCCTCTCAAGGACGGCGGGGGAGGTGTACGCCGACCTGCTGGAGCAGGGGACCGCCTATCTCCCCGCCCTGACGGTGTCCGGGCAGGAAGCGGGCTCCTTGAAAGACGGGGGCTACGCCGTGTTCAAAGACGGCGCGCTGGCGGGTTATCTGGAGGGGGAGGAGGCCCTGGGCCTGGAGCTGTTGGCGGGGCAGTCCTCTGTCCACATGCTGGAGGAGCGGACGGGGGAGGAAACCGTCTCCCTCCGGGTCACCGCCTCGTCCGCCGCCTGCCGCCTGACGGGGGAAGGACGGCTGTCCCTCACCTGCCGGGTGGCGGTCCACCTGGAGGAGTACCGCCATCCCCTGACAGCCAGCCAGCTGGAGGACCTGCAAAACCGGGTCAAGACCCGGGAGGAGGGGCGCGTCCGTGCGGCTCTGGACCGGCTGAGGGACTGGAAGGCGGACTGCCTGGGTCTGGGACCCAGGGCGGGATTGACGGCGCCCCAGGTCTGGAGCGGCCTCCAGGAAAATTGGGACGAGGCGTTCGCGGCCATGGAGCCGGAGGTGGAGGTCCGGGTGGAGCTCCACCCGTAGGAATTAACCGGAGGTAGAATGGGATGAAGGGAGAAGGGATCTCGCGGACCCAGCTGGCCTCGCTGGTCTGGGCGGGGGTACTGGCCCCGGCGGCGGAGCTGCTGCCCGGTATCACCCTGCCCGCGGGGGGAAAAGGAGCTTGGCTGGCGCCGCTGGCGGCGCTCCCCCTGGTGCTGGCGGGGGGATGGCTGCTGGGCAGGCTGGGAGAGGGGTCCGGTCTGGCCGGAGGGCTGGCGGAAAGCGGAGTGGGAAAAGCCGTCCTCATTTTATATATGGTGTGGGGAGAGGCGCTGCTGGCCCTGCGCCTGCGGCTGTGCGCCCGGCGGCTGCTGGACGCGGGACGGCGAGACGGGGGGCTGTGGTTTTTTCTGCTGGCGGTAGCGGCCGTGGTCCTGTGGATGGGGCTGGGCCGTCTGTCCGCCTTCGCCAGGGCGGGACAGTTCTTCCTGGCCATCCTGCTGGCTGCCGGCGGGGTGGTGCTCCTCCTGTCCCTGACCCAGACCAGGCCGGAGCGGGTCCTTCCCCTGTGGGTGGAGGACATCCCCGGCATACTCTCCTCAGCCCTTCCGGCGGCTGGAACACTGGGTTGGGGGCTATACGGCGCGTTCCTGCTGGGAGAGACGGAAGGGGAGGACACAAGAGGAAGGCGGCATTGGCTTGCCTGGGGCGTGGGCGGCTGTTTGCTGCTCGCCCTGGCGCAATATGTGATTCTGGCCAGTTTGGGACAGGAGCTGGCCGGGCGGCTGGACAGCCCCTTCTTTACCCTGGCCCAAAGCGTGGGAGTGGAGGGGGCCTTTCAGCGGGTGGAGAGCGTGGTCACCGCGTTATGGACGCTGGCCGACCTGGTCATGGCGGGAGTGCTGCTGTTCAGTCTGCGGTCCATGGCTGCCGCCCTCCGGTGGCGGGAAAAGAGGACTGCCGTCCTGGGACTGATTCTGGCGGCAGCGCTGGCTCTGACGCTCTTTTCCGACCGGCTTGCCGCGGCGTGGGGGCGGACTGTGGTGCCTTTGGGCAACCTGATCCTGGGACTGATCCTGCCCGCCCTGATGATTTTGCCCAAAACCATTTCCGGGAAAAGAGGGCGCGACGGCACATCTTGTGGGGGAAAAGGGGGATAAAACCTAAGATATGGTTGTGGAAAAGAAAGTGGAAAAAAAGCTCGAAAAAAATGAAAAAAGGTGTTGACAAACCGGGGCGGTTTTGCTAATATAAGCAAGCGCTCTGCGACAGGGCAAAACCAGTCGGGAACGCAGGCGGCCCAAGGGTTCGCGGGTTTGAGAGCTTGAAAAAAGTTTGGAAAACTTGAAAAAAGTTCTTGACAAAGCGAACTGAGTGTGGTAACCTAATCGAGTCGGCTGCGAGG
>Ga0129308_1000784_pt1 | contig 41729 bp, 38 predicted proteins | sample L827metagenome_FD_94440 | JGI IMG/M metagenome (GOLD analysis project Ga0129308, IMG submission 94440) | Ring-tailed lemur group fecal microbial communities from Wisconsin, USA - L827 metagenome | ecosystem: Host-associated > Mammals > Digestive system > Large intestine > Fecal | place: USA... | reverse complement strand
AGGGGAACTATGCGCTTTTTTTATATACTTTTCATTAAAAATATTAACGTGTTCATTTTGTAATATTAATAATATTTCTAAAAGAATAAAAGGATCAACATTTTTGTTAAGTTGACCCCATTGTACAGCATCATTAAGATGCTGTATTTATATATTTCTTTAACAATTCTAGATATCTTTTTGAAATAAATGTCAATGGTTCATTTTTTCTAGTTATAGTTCCTATATGAATATCATCATCAATATTTAATTTTCTAGCAATTATATTTTCTCCATTTAATTCTTTAGAAATAATTCCTGTAGAAATAGTATAGCCATTCAAACCTATCAACAAATTAAATAATGTGGCTCTATCACTGACTTTAATAGCTTTCTTCTTAGGAAGAGTGCTTAATATTTCTTCAGAAAAATAAAAAGAATTAAAATCACCTTGTTCAAATGAAAGAAATGGATATTCTGTTAAATCAGCTAATTCTATTAGATTTTTCATAGCCAATGGATGATATGAAGAAATAAAAATATGAGGTTGTGATGTGAATAATTCTTTAAATTCAAGATGGTTTTCACTAATATAATTCATGAGTACTTTCTCATTAAAACTATTTAAATAAATAATTCCTAACTGACTTCTATTGTTTTTTACATCATCTATAATTTCATATGTTCTACATTCTCTTAAAGTGACTTCATATTCATCATCACCATATTCTTCTATTAAATCAACAAAAGCATTAACTACAAAAGAGTAGTGTTGAGAAGAGATCTGGAAAATAAACTTTTCTTTTTTCTTTTCTAAATAATTATTTTCTAATACATCCATCTGTTCAACAACATTTCTAGCATATCCTAAAAATTTTGATCCTTCTTTTGTAATAGATATTCCACGATTGTGTCGGTTAATGAGCTTTATGTTTAACTCATCCTCTAATTCTTTTATTGCACTTGTAAGAGAAGGTTGACTGATAAATAATTCTTTAGCCGCATTGCTTATCGAACCCTTTTCAATAACTTTGATAAAATATCTTAATTGTAATATTGTCATAATCTCACCCTTATCTATTTTAACATAAAATAAATCTTAGATATAGGTAAAATCTATATCTAGACAGAAAATATCGATATTATACTTTTTTGCTAGGAAATAATAAAATATGTATGGAGGTAGATAATATGAATCAATTACATACACCTTTTCATTATGATTTTGTTGGTAGTTTTTTAAGACCGGAAAAATTAAAAAAAGCAAGATTAGATTATGATATAGGAAATATTACAAAGGAAGAATTAAAAAAAGTAGAAGATCAAGCAATTACTGATTTAATAAAAAAACAAAAAGAATTAGGATATCATGTCATTACTGATGGAGAGTTTAGAAGATCAACATGGCATTTGGATTTTATGTGGGGATTTGAAGGTATCGATCATAAGAAAACAGTTGATGGAAATACAACTTTTAATGATGAAGCCGCAATGATTGATGATACCTTTATGACGGCTAAGATTTCTTTAAAAAGCCATCCTTTTATTGAACATTTTAAATTCGTTAAACAATTTGAGGATGAAAATACTGTAGCAAAACAGACCATTCCTTCACCAGGACAGTTCTATGCCTTTTTTACGGGTAGAGAAGAATTGCATCATACTTTAACTATTTATAGTTCTACTAAAGAATTTGCGGATGATTTGATAAAGGGTTATAGTCAGTTTATTCAAGATATTTATAATGCTGGTTGTCGTAATTTACAATTTGATGATTGTGTATGGGGAGGTTTGGTTGATAATAAAATGGCTCCATTATTAACTGGACGTACTGGTGAAAAATTAGAAGAATATAAAAAGGAAATATTAGATATTAATAATAGGGTTATAGCTAGTAAACCTAAAGACATGTATATCAATACTCATGTTTGTAGAGGAAACTATCATTCAACATTTTTTAGTCAGGGAGCATATGATAGTGTTGCTCATTTATTATTTGAGCAAGAAAATGTAGATGCATATTATTTAGAATTTGATGATGAACGTTCTGGTGGTTTTGAACCATTAAAATATGTTTCTGAACATAAAAAAGTTGTATTAGGATTAATTACAACAAAAACACCTCAATTAGAAAATAAACAAAAAATAATTGATAGAATACATGAAGCAGAAAAATATATATCATTAGATAGATTATATTTAAGTCCTCAATGTGGATTTGCATCATGTGAAATTGGGAATAAGCTAACTGAAGAAGAACAATGGGCAAAACTCCAACTGGTTAAAGAAATTGCTCAAGAAGTATGGGAATAGATTAAGTGGATATGTAATAAAATATGTAAATTTTCCAACACAGGTACATGAAATAATAAGAGAAACAGCAATGTTTCTTTTTTGTTAGAAACATGAATTGAGATAATAAATGTAATATGACTTTTTTGTATAAAAAATGTGATATAATACAAATAGGTGGTGATAAACTGTCATATAGGATAATGACAGTTTATATGGCAACAAGAAATGACTATACAATAGTAAGAAAAATGCCAAGTGGGAAGGGATATGCGGATATTGTGTTTCAAATTTTTTGATAAACTGTTGTGAAAGAGTTGATATAAAACGAATGGCTAATCAAGTAGAATGACATTCTTATTTTACTCAAGAACAAGCTTTAGAAACTATGAAATACTATGATGTCGTTGAGGTGAAAGAGACGATTCTTTTGAAAATCAAATACTACAAAAATTGCCAAAGTTTATCATAAAACAATCGGACAAGTATTATTAAAATAGAATATTCAAAGAGGAGTCGTTGTTATATCCAATCCATACATTTAAAAAATTATTGAAAACATTAAAGTTTTTGATTTTATATTAACTGATGAAGAGATGAAATATATTACGTTATTGGATATAGGATATTCTAGAACAAGATCTCAATATTTTGATCTCTATTTCATTAAAATAGTTTTGCATAGAAAAATATAGGAGGATGAATCAATGATTAACGAGATGATGAGCATTAGAGAAATTTTAAATTTGTCTTCTTTTCAAGAATTCGGAAGACTGTTATTTCCTGTTAATAGACCAATACATTTAGATATGACTCTTAAAGAATTGAGTACACCTCATGTTTATTTATGGTATAGTCATATAGATGTTCATAAAACAGTAGAAATTATTCAAACGCTTGACAATAATGCTCAAAATCATACTGTTTTTTATAACATTTATTCTGAGGAAGAAATGTTAAAAGATCCTTCTAAAAAAGAGACAGGATTATTCTTTTTCAAAGGAAAAGAAAAGGCGCCTTTTGCTATATGTAATGCTGGTGGTGGTTTTGTTTATGTTGGGGCAATGCATGACAGTTTTCCACATGCTTTAGCATTAAGTCAAAAAGGCTATAATGCTTTTGCTTTGATTTATCGTGTCAATCATCCCTATGAGGATTTAGCAAGGGCAATTTCATTTATTTATGATCATGCTGATCAATTAAAAGTCGATAAAAATCATTATTCTTTATGGGGTGGTTCTGCCGGAGCAAGAATGGCAGCAACATTAGGTAATCAAAAAACATTGGCTTCTTATGTTGGCAATGATATTCCCCAAGCGGATGCTGTGATAATGCAATATACAGGTTATCACTATGTTTCTCAATATGATGCTCCAACTTATGCTTGTGTCGGAACACATGATGGGATTGCAGATGATATGATCATGAGAAATCGACTTGAATTATTGAAAAAGATGAAAATTCCAACGGAATTTCATTGTTATAAAGGCTTGTCGCATGGTTTTGGATTGGGAACAGGAACAATTGCTGAAGGCTGGATCGATGATGCTATTCATTTTTGGGAAAAACAAATGAAAAGACAAAACGCTTAGAACAAAGCTGATTTTGTCTTTTTTTGTATTACGTTAAATGATATAAAAATGATTTTAATGATTTTTCATTCTCTTTAAGATACCAACAATAAAATGTAGCCTGTGCAATTTCATCTTCAATTGGAATAATGATTCGGTTTTCTGGAATACCGTCTGTTTTCATAGAATAATCAGAAGTAAAAGAAGGCAGAGAAGATAATTCGATAAGATCATAGAAAACACTTCTGTCTTGCTGAATAAGAAATTTTGTATGGGGCATTGCTTTTTGATGAATCTGATTCCAAAAACCAATATTAGACATTAATAACATTTTTTCTCCATCCATATCTTTTAAAGAAAGAGATTCTCTATGTACAAAAGGATGATCAAATGGCAAAGAAAAATAAAGCTTTTCATCCATAAAAGGAATACTTTCAATGTCATTATCATCATCAATATCATAAGGCATAACAATAACAGTATATGCTTTATCCTTTAAACCCTGCAACAATAAATCCATATCTTTCATTTCACTGGAAATAATTTTATTTGGAAAGAAAAGAGAAGCTTTCTGACTCAAATATGTACATGGGGCAGGAGCGCATGAACCAATTGAAAAAGTATGTAATCTTCGATCATACTCTTTTAGTTGTTTTTTCATGTTTTCCGAATCGCTCACTATTCTTTTTGCGTATTCTACAGCCTGAAGTCCAGTTTCATTAAGTGTGATTCTATTTTTAGAACGTTCAAACAAAGAAATTTCCAGTTCTTCTTCCAGTTTTTGCATTGAACGTGTTAAAACAGGCTGAGAAGTATGTAAAGCTTTAGCTGCATGAGAAAGTGTCTGATGTTCATAAAAGGCAACGAGATGTCTTAACTGTTCTAATTCCATAATTAAAGCTCCTTTCACTATTCTTCTACATTATAGCAGATTTCTCTATTGATATTGTACTTTTTTTGCTCATTTTTATAAAATGATAATAGAAAAGATGAGGAGGAGAAGGCATGTTATTTTATTATACAGCAACTGGAAATAGTTTATATGTTGCTAAAAAATTGGATGATGATTTATTCAGTATTCCACAGGAATTAAAGAAACAAGAACTCAATTATAAGGATGAAAAGATTGGTATCGTGGCACCTGTTTATGCGGGTGAATTACCCAAAACTGTAAGAACGTTTATTGAGAAAGCAAACTTTGAAACAGATTATTTCTATATGATATTGACATACGGAAAAAATGACAGTGTGGCTACAACATGGAGTGAAAGCTTTTGTAAAGAAAATGGAATATGTGTGGATTATATTCAATCCATTTTGATGGTAGATAACTATTTGCCATCATTTGATATGGAAGAAGAAATGGAAATTGACAAAAAAGAAGATGAACAGATTAGAAAGACTTTGAATCATATCCAGCAAAGAACGAAGTTTATCCCACAGCCAGATCAGGCTGCGAAAAATCTATATGCCATAGCTTCACAAAGATTTCAGGAACATCCTGAGCTCATCAACGGCGAAGCAATAACAGTAAGTGAAAGATGTGTAGGTTGTAAAATTTGTGAACAGGTTTGTCCAAAAGGAAATATCAAGGTTGAAAATGGAAAATCAATAAGATTAAATCGTACATGTGATTTCTGTTTGGCGTGTGTCCATCATTGTCCGTTCCATGCCATAGATTTGGTGACGGATAAAAACCCTCAAGCACGTTATCGTCATCCTGATATTACCCTTAAAGAAATTGTTCAATCTAATCGTCAATAAGGAGGTAAAAAAATGAAAGTATTAATGATTAATGGAAGTCCCCATCAGCAAGGCAATACCAGAATTGCATTAGATGAAATGATAAAAATATTTGATCAGGAAAATATTGAAACTGAAATGATTCATATTGGACATAAAGATATCAGAGGTTGTATTGGATGTATGGCCTGTAAACGATTGGGTCATTGTGTATTTCATGATATTGTTAATGAAGTTGCTAAAAAATTTGAAGAATGTGATGGTTTGGTGGTTGGAACACCAGTTTATTTTGGTTCAGCCAATTCAACATTGATTTCATTTTTAACACGTTTATTTTATAGTACACCAGTAGATAAAACGATGAAAGTAGGAGCAAGTGTTGTCGTTGCCAGACGAGGAGGTATTTCAGCAACATATGATGAAATTAATAAATTTTTTGCAATTTCTGGCATGCCAATTGCATCAACCCAATATTGGAATGCGATTCATGGGAGAGAAGCAGGGGAAGCCTTACAAGATGAAGAGGGATTACAAACCATGCGAGTGCTAGCGAGAAATATGTCTTTTTTATTGAAATGTATACATGATGGTAAAGAGAAATATGGATTACCAATGAAAGAAGAATTTCATAGGACTAATTTTATTAGATAATGATAAATGAATGATGAAAATAAATTTATTTTTATTTCTTATATGAGAGTTCAATGTTAAAATAATAATAGATATTATTTCATATAGAAAAGAGGGATAAAATGGCAAGTGAAAATTTAGATTTTAATTTTAAATCGTGGATTCAAGAACAACAAAGTGATGAATATCAAATCATTGTAGACAGTGATCAGCTTATTAAACTTAGGACATCTTATGGAGAAGCATCCATTAACTTTATTGAAATTGAAGATAATACTATTGTTGAATTTAATATCATTTCAAATAAAGATAATTTAGTCAAATTTTATCTTCATTTTGAATTAAAAGATGAAAATCATACAAAACAACTTTATAATGAAATGATTGATACATTACTAGGTTTAAAAAATGAAAAAACATTAAAGGTTTTATTATCATGTTCGGCAGGACTCACAACATCTATGTTTGCTGAAAATTTAAATTCAGTGGCAGAGATGTTAGGTCTTGATTATCAATTTCATGCTGTTTCTTATTTAAGTATTTATGAAGAAGCTGAAAAGTATGATGTGATTTTAATTGCTCCTCAAATTGGATATATGTTAAATCGTTTGAAAGAAAGTTTATCAGATAAACTTGTTCTTCAAATACCAACTTCTGTATTTGCTTCCTATGATGCTTTGGCAGCTTTACAATTCATACAAAAAGAATTAGAAACGTTTCATAATGAAAAAAATATAGAATTAAAAGAAGAATGTACATGTTGTGGGCAATATGAAAAGCGTATTTTATCGATTGTGATTGCTATAAATAAAGCACAAACACGTATCTATTATCGCTTGTATGATAAAAATGAGATTATTGACAGCAATATGATTGTGAAATCATCTATGAATATTTATGATTTATACGATATTATTGATACAGTTTTATTGAAACATTCATATATAGATGTTATAGGTATTGCAACACCAGGTATTGTTCAAGACAATAAGCAATTAATAACACCTACTGATGGAAAAGATATTGATATAAAAATAGATTTTGAAGAAAAATATCATATAAAAGTTTTTATTTGTAATAACGCAAACGCAGCAGCAGTTGGTTTTTCTTTAGAACATCCTGAATATAATAATGTGGTCTTCCATTCACAACCATTTGGTTTTGCTGTTGGAGGACAAGGGATTGTTTCTAATGGTCAAATTATTAGAGGAAAAAATGGTATAGCTGGAGAACTTAGATATTTCTTAAAACGTATGCAACTTTCTGATGATGCTCATAAACTTGTATGGAATGAAAAAGGGGCATTAGAACTTGTCACAAAGTCTTTGCTCCCAACTATTACACTTATAGGCCCAGATGTTGTTGCTATATATGCGCCGATGACACCTGATATGAGTGAAATTAAAAATACATTGCTTTCTTTTATACCAGAAGAATTTTTACCAGAATTTTATTATATTAAAGAACCAAGTCCATATATGTTAAGTGGTATAACAAAATTATGTATTGATTATCTTAAAGAAGAAAAAACAAAATAATACTCATCAAAAAATGAAATAGATGTGGTTTTCTAGTCATAAGAAGTAAGTTGTACAAATATTCATAGAGAACCATATCTTTTTTAAGTAATGAAAAATATCTTAGGTTTTCCCTAGATACAAGATGTATTTTGACTTGGGGTGTTCTTCATACCAAGTTTTTATATAGACATCATTAAGTTTTTCATTCTCATCTATTGTGTAAAAAATGATTATGTTTAGGAAAAAAACAGATTTAATTAAGGTTAAACGCAATAAGTCAATCTACTTTTATTTTTGTGATTTTAAGACCTCAACATCAATATCTGATGTTGTTTGTATATCATCATGCTTTAAATGTTAATCAGCATGTTTTAAAAAATATTTATCACCAGTATTTTTAACTATTTAAAAAGGATATTAGTCAATGAAAATGTATTTTAAAGAAATGCAAAAAATTTTTTATGAATTTATGACAACACTTTTGAATAGACATTATCAATGAATGATAGTTAAAGAAACTGTAAAGCATGACAATCATTGTGCTTGGTATAATGAGATTATAAAAATATCGAAATATTAAATTTTAATTACTCAATATACAATGGTATATGACAACGTATTTCAATGCAAACTTCTACTAAATTTTTATACAGTTGTTCTTGTAAATAATCCAGATGTATTATGACCATACTGCTCATATGAATAATTCTTTTTATCCATTGTTCAAATGTACCTCCAAAATGCTTTATCTCATCTATACTTATATGTTTTAAAGTCTCTTATTATTTTATCTGTACTGTCATAATTGTATATCTTAAAGAATATTTCAAAAAATAAAGCTATTTTAAAATTCTGTCACAGTGAAGTGTATGGTTATAGATATTCATATAGTGCTGTAAAACAGTTTTCAGAGCATAGTCATTGATATATGCTTTCATAATAACGATATTGTGTGAGCCAGTTTACAGAATACATACTCTCTTAAAAAAATAACATAAATTTGCTAAAAGCATTGAATTATGTCGAAATGTATGGTATGATATTTACATAAAGTTGCTTAAAGCATTCTATTGTTATCTTTTACGGGGATATGGTTCTTTTTGATTTGTTAAACCAAGTATATAATCAATAGACGTGTTGTAGATTTTAGACAATTTAATTAAAATGGAAGTAGGAATATCATTTTCACCTGTCTCATATTTTGAGTAACCAGTTTGTGACATGCCTAACTTTTTTGCTAATTTGACTTGATTGAAATCATGGTCTTCTCTTAAATCTTTTAGTCGTGGATATTTCAATAGTAAACACCTCTCTTAATGAGAAGTATAGTCTAATCTATTTTAGGTTATTGCGTTTTAACCTAAAACAGGTTAAAATATTTTTGGAAGATAGGAGGGAAATATATGACATTGGAAGAATTGCAAAGTGAGTTACTAGAAATGATTCAAATTAGAATGGCATCACATAGAACACTGTTAGATGTTCAAAGTCTTAAGAATTTTTCAATTAGTGAACTGAGATTTTATTCTCGACTTTTAAGAGTGATCAATACGAAAGAAAGTCAGGAAGTTGCTCAGTACATTGATAAAATTACTAAGAAAGCAATCGATGGTACATTTCAACTTGGAGATTAATGATTTTAAAGAAAAGTGCAATTTGCAAAAATTGCATATTTTTCTTTTTTGCGAGAAAAAGGCTTATTTATGATATAATAGGATGAAGAAGGTGATTGAATATGTTGAGAAGATTCATTATTATTTCTTTGTGCTTATTGTGTTTGTGTGGGTGTATGAGTAAGGAAGAAAGACAAAACTTACAAAAAATTAAAGAGAAATCTATTTCTTATATGAATGCAAAATACCATGTCAAATTAGATATAGAGGATTATGGATATATTACAGGTTATAGTTTATGGTCTTACAATACAAATAATATTTATATAAAATTTACAAATGGTATTACAGCAATTTATTATGGTAAAAGTCATACTTTTGCAGATAATGGACAAAGTTTGAAAATTATAACAGATATTCAAGATTATGTTTGGAATCCTTTGGTCGATTCATTGGGATCTTATATTTATACGTCTCTTGATCATGTGACATTTAATGAATATAATGATGAAGGAGATTATGATGGAAGTTATTTTACAGAATATTATGATGAAGATATTATTCATTATTTGCGAAAGGAACCAGTAGAGGTTTATTCGGATCTTTGTGTTTTGACAACTCAAGATCAATGGGAAACAAAAATAGACGATTTTCAAAACAAATTCTATACTTATTTTCAACATCATCAGCATGATATTTCATTGACTGTATTGTCACAGGAGTGTTATGAGAAATTTCAAAATGGTGAATATCGATTTCCTGGGATTGATATGGATGGTTGTTTTGCAGAAATTCATCTTAATAATGAGGTAAAGAGATATGTTCAAAACTATATACAATTAGCACCAGGAATTTATGCAACAGCATATCAAACAGATTTTATTTTAGAAGATGGTGATATCAAATTTGAAAAAGTTATGAACAATGAAGAATTTATCACAATGCTGAATGATATTTATGAAAAAGAAAAAAATTTAGAAAATGAAGAAGATATTGAGAAATATCAATGGGATATTCAGACACCTATATATAAACCTGTTTTTTCGCAAAAATTAAAAAATGATAATGCTTCTAAATATATTGTTTATATGCTGTGTATACCAGAAGAAATAGGATTGTCAGATAACAATCGCTTATATTACTATCCAACTGAAGCAAATAAAAAATATCATTACTGTTTTTCTATTTATTCAGATAAAGCAGATGCTGAGTTTCATACTTTAAAAGAAACAGATTATTTTTGGATTGGTCAACAAATCAAAATTGAGTAGACCAATCCTTTTTTATACAATAAAAAAGGAAAATACAAATGTGAGGAATTTATGACAGAGATATAGATAAAATTATTGATTTGAAATTCATGTTCTTGAAAGTAACAAGATATAAAACAAGAGGGCTGTTCATTGAATAGTCATAAAATAAATCATAATTTTCCACTTCGATTACACAATGATATGATAATATAAAGGTGGGAAGTGAGAAAAATGTATCGTGTTTTAATTGTAGAAGATGAATATCATATACGTCATATCCTTAAAGAATATTTGAGTGTAAGAGATATAGAAGTTATAGAAGCTATTCAAGGTTATGAAGCATTAGAGGTTGTTAATGATGAGATTGATGTTGTTTTATTAGATATTATGATGCCAGGTATTGATGGATATGAAGTTTGTAAACAAATTCGGTTGAAATATAAAATGCCTATTATTTTTATAAGTGCTTTATCCGAAGAACAAAATCAATTAATGGCTTATGAAATAGGAGCAGATGATTATATAACCAAGCCATTTAAACCATCAATCATCTATGCAAAGATCATAGCTTTAATGAAAAGACAATATTTTTTAAAAGAAGATATACTTGTTTTTGGAAAAATTAAACTTGATACAATTAATCACTTACTTATTGTAGATGACGAAGTGAAAACTTTAGCTTATAAAGAATATGAACTTTTATATTATTTATGTCAACATAACAATTATTTACTGACACGAGAACAAATATTAAACCATATTTGGGGATATGATTATTTTGGTGATGGGAGAGCAGTTGATACATATATTAAAAAATTAAGAAAAAAGTTAGGAAAATATTCATGTTATATTCAGACAGTTATTAAAACTGGTTATATGTTTAAGGTGGTGGAAAAATATGGAAATACGATGGACAATTTTTAAGAAGGTTTTTCTTATCTTATTAACAAGTTTTATAGTAGTCAATATTTTTAATATATTTTTAGATTTTCAAATAACAAAAGAACGTAAAATAAATGAATTAAGTGATGAAAATTTAAGAGAAAACATTGCTATTGATATTGCAGGTCAATTTAATCAGAAATATAAGACTTTGAATAACATGCAATTCTTAAAAGATATAGACGAAAATGATACTTTATCGTTGGAGAAATTATCCTATAATATGTTTGTCATTGATAAAAACTATAATATCATTCAACAAAAGGGAGGTTTTCTTGGAAAAGAAAATCAGTCGCAAATTATGGTTCAGATACATGAAGTTATATCTGCTTCATCATGGATGAACTATGATCGTATTTTTATGATTCCTGAAGGTAAGACAACAAAAGCAGTTGAAGATATTTTACAAGATGAGAAAGTTATGGAAGTAGCAGTTGCATATCAGGAAAATAAGCAAGATATTGCAATAATCACTTATTTAGAGATTGATGGAAAAGTACTTTATGGAAATAAAAATGGAAAACAAGTCAAAGAAGGTTATTTAAGAGGTTTTAATAGTCAGAAGTATTCTTATATATATGATGATTCTTCTGCTACTTTCATTGATCATACTCTTCTTCATCAAGATGTTTTAGAAAAAGTAAAAAGTGAAAAAAAGAACTATTGGAATCATAATTATGAAACCAGAATGACTTATGGTTATTCTATGGAGTTAGAAAAAAATGGACAGATTTATCAAATTTATCAAATTCCTTTATTAAAAGAAGGTATTGTTTACAATTTAGATAGAGAATATACAGATGAAGAAATTGAAGGTTATCTTGTTTTCTATACTTATGAATATCAAGCTTTATCATCAATTCTTGATGATGTTATCTATAATAAACAACCCTTATATTTAATATCGTTTGTATTGGTTCTTATCATATGTATTTTCATATCTTATATGTTTTCAAGAAGAATCAAACAAATAGATAATGAAACCAAAAAAATTGCTCATCATGATTTTGATGTTCAACTTAATGAAAAATCACATGATGAACTCGGAACTTTATCACATCATATCAATATAATGAGTCAAAATTTAAAAACAACAATAGATAATTTGAATAAAGAAATAGAACAAGTCAAGAAACTAGAATCACTAAGACAAGAGTTTATTGCTAATTTTACACATGAAATCAAAACACCTTTAGGAATTATTGATGGATATATAGAATTAATTCATGATAATTTAGATGACAAGAAAAAAGAAGAATATTTATTTGCAATAGAAAAAGAAGTAGAAAGAATTAATCAATTGGTACAATCCATGCTCAATCTATCTAAATTAGAATCTGGTCATGTTCAATTAGAAATACAAGATGTTGATTTAGATGATTTATTTATAACAGTGATTGATTCTATGATAACACTTATCAAAAAAAAGAATATTCAAGTTGTACTAGAAGGAAAAGAATCGATGATACAGGCAGATTTATTTCAGTTTGAAATTGTTATCAAGAATTTCTTAAGCAATGCTATTAAACATACACCTGAGTATGGACATATATATATTCAATATGATGAAAATCATATCTCTATTGAAAATGAAGGGCCAACTCTTACTCCCCAACAAATAGAAAATATATGGGAAACTTATGTATCAGGAGATAGAGAAGGAACAGGGCTTGGTTTAGCAATATGCAAGTCTATATTGAATTTACATGAATTCTATTATTCTGTTTCTAATACAGAGCGAGGAGTATGTTTTGAAATACAAATGAAAAAGGGGCTGTAACGAAATAACTTTTTAATGAAGCTATTTCAACAGCTTCTTTTTGTATCATAAGCTTCTTCAAGTAGAAATGACGATATCAGTTTATGAGCAATGTCAAAATAGCATGATTTTGCTTTAGAAATAAAGAGAATTTGTCTTGAAAGACATCTTTTTGTCAACTATAATGTATATAAACATGGAGGTGTTTTTGATGAATAAGTTTTTTTCTTTGGTATTACCATATATAGTTCTTATATTTGTAGGTATAATGACAACCATTGACATAGCACAAAAACTGGTGATTGAAGGCTTAGTTATAGGAATTTTATCAGGACTATGGTTTATGTGTTTGCAGAAAGTCGAAGGAACAACTTTAATGAAAACAGGTATGATTCTCAGTCTTGTTTTTTATGTCATTGGAGAAATTTTAAGTTTTACAAATGTGAAAATACAATTATTGTATGATTTGGGTCCTATTCTTGCATATTTAATAGCTATAGAATGTATTGGATTGATTATTGTTTGTCAAAACAAACCTCACTTGTCTATGACTTATCGTTATTCATATAAAAATAAGAAGAGAAGGTATTTTTAGAAATATAAGTAAGAATGTAAAGGAAGTTTTCTGTAAATTTCCTTTTTGTCTACTAAAAATTTGTCTGTACCTCCATACACATACTCAAATTGTTCATTTCATATAAGTCTTTTAAGGTATTGTTATTTTTGCAATTATACTTTTATTGACCCATAAATCAAGAAAAAACGATCATAAAGGAATTGCAACAAATACAGTGAATATTTTCTTTCATGATGTGCAAGAAGCTATTAACGAAAACAAAAATTAAGAAAGATATTTGCACAACATCTGATTTATGGGTTCCTCATTATTGATGCTAAAAAATTTTAGAAAGAAGAGAAATAATGGCTAAGGTTGATTTGAAAATATCAAATCTCTTTTTTGCCTTTTTAAGATTGATTCATCATATTATAATAAAAGGTATGAAAAATGCACTCTGTAATGACTAACATCATACCTTTTGATATATGTTAATTGATGGTTTTTATTGAAAATATGGTATGTAGAAATTTCAGATTAACAGTAAAGCTAAATTGATCATGAATATCACTGGTCATATTATTACATAAAAAGTGATGGCATTCAGCCATCACTTATGTCCAAACTTCATTGGATTTTTTTTATTGCTATGCATAAGAACAATTTTTTAAAATTCTATACCAGTAGAAATATGCAAATAATAAACAATAGCGTGAATATCCTGATGATACATTTCTTTTAATACTTTTTTATAATATTCAAGTTGACCTTGATGTTTTTTGATTAAAGATTGCTGAGAGTTCTTTTTTGAGATACGATCTGTTTTATAATCTAAAACATAAATCTGGTTTTGATATACAAAGACTAAGTCGAAAATACCATGAATTGTTTGTTGGAGCTTTTGATCATGATATGCAAAAGCTTTTTCTTTATAAATATGAGAAGCTTGAGTAATCATTTGATAATAAGGACTCTCTATAAAAGCTTGAAGCTTATCTTGATAAGCAATTAAAGTCTCTTTTCCTGTCTGATTGATTAATTCTTCATCATAGAGTTGTTGAATAAGATCACTAAGAGAATCATTTTGAAAAGTAAGATAACTTAGCAATAGATGAACAAGTGTTCCTTTATCAGTAGGACTTATGGTTGTGGTATCCTGTTCTGATGATAAAGTCAGATAATGATCATCTTCAATTTCTTGAAGTTTTGTCACAGCAAGTGTTTTTGGTTGCGTGGTATCATAAGGATAAACAAATGAACGAAAGTGTTCTTGCAAACTTCCATTTATTGCATGTTTTTCTATAGTTCTCTTTGGTATTTGATTTTCAATATCTTGATCAGTTGTAAGCATCAATGAAAACATGGCATGTTCTGTTGAATCCAGAGTCATTTGCTTTTCAAAGTGATAAGCTTGTAACTGAAGTGCTCTTTCTTTTAGTTCTGGTATATCTATGCATTGTTCAATAATATGAGGATGACGTAAAACAGAAGATAAAATCCAAGATAAATAATGATTTGTTTGACGTAATCGGTCATACAAAAGAACTGTTCCAGTTCCTTTTCGATGCATTATATCAGGATCTTCATTAATGAGAAGTTTTTCTTGAATATTGATGATTTCATCAATGCTTTTCATCATACCAGTTAAAATGAGCTTCTGTGAGGCACGAGTTAATGCAACATATAAAATACGCATTTCTTCATTGATCGATTCATCGAGCTGATGCCTAGCAATCATATGACGATAACAGTTTTCATATTCTACTGTTATATCTTGAAGATTCTTTGTAGAAACTTTGATTCTTGGTTTTAAAGCAATTCCTAAATGTTTGTCAATCATCATACGCTCTTTACTGTCTTGCGTATTGAACTTTTTATGCATTTGACAAACAAAGACAATTGGGAATTCTAAACCTTTGGATTTATGAATTGTCATAAATTCAACAGCATTGCTTTGTGATGATACTTGTGCAGGGGCATAATCAGAAGTATTTTCCAAAACTTCAATGATATCTTGGAGATAAGGTGCATTTTTTTGATTTTGTTCAATGATTTCTAATAATAGATCTAAATTTGCCTTCCTTTGGGCCCCATTAATTAAATGTGTCACAAACAATGGGTATTCAGTCATTTCATATATTTTTTTCATGAGTTCATATGGTGAATGTATATAGCTAAATTGTTTTAATTTATCAAAAGCTTCTAAAAAAGCAACCATTCGATTATCACTGGAAACTTGGATGCATTCATATAAAGAGATTTCTTTGTTGTCTGCTCTTAATCTTGCAATCGTGTCCATATCTAGATGACTGATTGTATAAGGTTGTCTTAATACACTAAGCAGTGATAAATCGTCATAGGGATTCACAATGGCCTTTAAAAAAGTCAGCATATTCTCTATTTCATTTGAATGCATGAAGCCTTGAGATAATACGATATGATTAGGAATATGATAGAAATCAAAAACCTTTTTGAAAGTTAAAAATGCTGTTGTAGAACGCATTAAGACAACAATGTCCTTATATTCAATAGGTTTATTTCGTAGTTTCATATTTTGTTTAAGTTGTACTATTTTTTGGGCTACCATATGAGCTTCGTATTGATCTTTATCTAAAGGTGATAATGGATCGTATAGATCAATTAAGATTTCTGTCGATAAGTCATTTTGTGTAAAAAAACGTTGTCTTGCACTTTCTCTTTGATTATTCTCTTTTCCGACATAATCATAATTTAAACGCGCACTTTCATCTAGGTAATATTCTAAACCACCAATCTCTTTATCCATAATTTGATTAAAGATATAATTGATAGAATCTAAGACAATTTTAGAAGATCTATAATTATAGACCAAATCAATACGTCTTGTTTTGGTTTGCAGACATTCTTGATCGGTTAAAGAGAAAGTATTGTATTTTTCCGAAAAAATTTGTGGATCGGCTTGTCTGAAACGATAAATAGATTGTTTCATATCACCAACCATAAATAATGGGATTGCTGGCTGTTGATGCTGTGATATTTTTAGTAAAAGAGATTCTTGAATTTGATTTGTATCTTGGTATTCATCAACCATAATTTCCTTAAGTCGATGATAAAGAATATCAACGATTCCATATTGAGGTTCTAAAAGCTGATGAGTGTATCTTTCTAAGTCAGAGAAATCTAATTGATTGAGTTCTTTTTTTCTTACTTGATAAGCATTTTGGAACTGATACAAAAGATTTCCCTTAGAAACAAGCATATCAATAGCTTGATAGCTCATTTGCATTTTGTGTATAAATTCTTCAGCATTATCCTCCAAATAAGTTTTTTTAGCTTGGGAATATGATGAAAGGATATCTGTTTTCATCTTTGTAAATACTTTTTTGTATTCAGGATTAATTTCTTTCCAAGACATATTATAGGCTTTTGGAACTGGCGCATAGACCATATTGACTAATGTCTCATATGTGATCGTTTGTTGAAAAGCTTTGATTCTTTCATCTAAATAATCATAATAGGCTTCAAAAGGGACATATAAAGTTTGATTTTTTTCTGTCTGTTCATCTGGTCTTTCATAAAAATCGATTAAACCATGAGTTTCACAATAATATTTAAGTTCAATAAGCTTATTTAAGGCTAATATTGATTCATGATAAAAAATAGTCTTAAGATAGGGGAAAAGTGGCCAATCTTCTAAAGAGGTAGAGAGAGTTTCATAGTTGTTTTTTTTCATTGTATCTACAAAGCCATAAAAATCATCAATAGAATGAGACAATTCATCAATTGATAATAATAAATCCATAAAACCATCTAATGAATAACCAGGAAAATAAAGTTCCAAAAAATCTTGAATATCCTCATTCTGTATCCATTCTTCCATACATTCTTGTAGAACTTCCTGCTTAATGAGTATAGGATCACTATTAATCTCAAAACCAGGCATAACATCTACTAAATAACCATATTTCATTAAAAGTAAATTACAAAATCCATGAAAGTTTGTTATATATGCATGGGGTAAGTGAAGAATTTGTTGTTGTAAATGTTTTTTGAGCTTTTCATCAATGGCAGAAGAAACAAGTTCATTTAATTCCTCTGATAACCTTTGTTTCATTTCATGACCTGCGGCTTGAGTGAATGTGACAACGAGAAAATCAAAAATTTCATAGCCTTCTTTCAATAATTCAACAATACGACTCACCAATATCTTCGTTTTACCACTTCCAGCTGGCGCACTGACAAGAATAGAGGAATGTCTTTGTTGAATAGCTTTTAATTGGCCTTCATTAAACGGCATTATTTTCACCTCCCAGTATCTTTTCAACATCTAAAAATTCAACAAGTTGATAATCATTATAGAAAACGTCAAAATTGCAAACACTATGATAAGGACAATAATGACATGGATTTACTAAAGTATGAGTGCTTTTATGATCGCTCCCTTTAGGCATAATTGCAATATGACCTGCTGTTATCTGTGTATGTAAATCATGAATGTGTTTCTCAATTTCCTTAAATAGTTTTGTTAATTGGGAAAGTGTTAACAGCTGTCCCTTATATTCATCTCTTGATTTGACATATGTGACATTGATAATATCAGATCTTTTATCAAATGTTGGATCTAAGGCATGAATATTCTGATGGGTCTCGTCATCAATAACATAGCCACCAAAACGATATTGTTTATAAAAATCTTCTTCATTAACCGCTTCACTCAGTGCATTTTCTGTAGACAAAATACGTTTTTTTGTATTGAAGTAAAGTACAGCTGCAGGATCTTTGTGATATTTTTCGGTAACCATCTTTAAGTAGAGCAGCATCTGGATATTGAATCCTTGCATGGCAAGATTTAAATCAATGTCTTTGTTGCTAGATTTATAATCAATAATCGCAATGCGATTGTCATATTCATCAATACGATCAACAAATCCTTTAAATGGTATACCTAAAATATGATTACTGATTTTTCTTTCTTTTGCAAAAACATGAAATTCTGAAATACTTAATTGTCTTTTAAGAACATTTAAAGTCGTTTGTAAATCTTGCTTTAATTGTTTTATAAAATACTGATGAATATAAGATGACTTTATCTTTTCTTGAAGATCATCATGATTTTGAATGTATTGATTCACAAGATCATCAATATTTTGTTCCTGATCAATATTAATTGATAAAACATAATGCACGAGACTACCTAATTCATTTGGCATGAGCTTGTTTTCTAATAAAGGATAAACGCCTAAACCATATTGAATGAAATAGAGAAATGGGCACTTGTTATAGGTCTCGATTTGACTAACTGATAAAGTTGGACTGTACAAGTGTTCAACAAGTTCCTTTGATAAAGGAAAAGGTTGATTTTTTGTTTCAAGATAATCATGAATATGTGAATTTAAAATACTTTTCTCTGTTAAAAATCCACCTTGAAGATAGTAATCATCATTTGATAAGTAATCAGGGTCTTTGAGTGGTATGAATTCAAAAAACTGCTGAAGTTGTTTATACAAAGATGATTCCAATCTTGCTTCACCTGATAATGTTTGTTGACTATAAGAGAAGGTCATGCTTAAAGAAGGTTGCACCAAAGCTTTTAAAATATCAAGATGATGAAGTCCTAATTGTTCAGTTGTGTTAAGAGGCGTTGGAATCTGATTTTGTCTTAAAAAATCAATATCTTCATCTAAAAGTAATGATGTATCTTTGATAGTACGAGGAAAAATCGTTTCATTCATTCCTAGAAAGAAGATATGTTTAGGTTTTGCTAGAACGAGTTGATCGATAGTACATACAGTGATATGATCTTGATTTTGAAGACGTTCCTGGTGGTCAAAGGTATAAGTTGCTTGAAAGAACTGTCTAAATTCTTGAGTTGAGATATGATCAAGCTTGTTTTCTAAAGACTTGAAATAGTCAAGATAGTTATGTTCTAATTCCTCTTGTTGAAGTGCTAAAGCAATATGATGAAAATCATGTTCATTGATTTTATCCAAGTCTGATAAGACTTTTTGATAGCTTACTTCATATTGACAAGACGATACATATAAGATATCGTGTAAAAGATGAGCACTATCAAGAGTATCTTTTAAAATACTGAGATAAGAAGAGTCAGGATAGACAATGACAAAATCTTGGTAGCGCCAACCTTCTTCAATGATCATTTGTGCAATTGTATAGACAGCTTTTTTCGTCTCTTGATAAGGTGTTGCACTTACGAAGGTATATGCTTTTTCTTGTGGCTGAACTGTCTTTTCTTGTAGGAATAAAGAATCAGTTAGAGTACTTGGTTGATCGATTTCTATAGCATTTTGACAAAACTGATGATGTGGCAGATTCTCAAAACGTTGATCATGATGATATGTGTAAAAGAGTGTGACATCATGAAAATCATGAAGCTGTTGGATAATATTTTGGCGTTTCTTATGATACAAATGATCAGCTTCTATGTATATATGTTTCTTTGCACTTTGAAAACAACAATTTTGCAAAATATCTTCTAGAGAAAGATGTGTATAGTCATTTAAGGAATTGATTAATGATGTATACAAGTGCATAAAATCCTTGAGTTTTGGACTTGTCATCTGTTGTAAGTCATAACTGACTTGGTAAAGATCATAGTCCTTTATTAAAGGTATAAATTTCTCAATTAATGGATAAGGCTGCTTATTGTTGAAACAGGCAAAATCTTCTTCCTTGAGAATATGTCTCAAATGATAAACAAGCTCTGTTTGACTTATGATATAATGATTTGTCAGATGATTTTCAATAATCAGCTGTTTGAGAAACTGTTGCCATGACATAATTTCAATGTTGACAAGAAAATGTGTATATTGGAAAAAGAGTTGTTCAATAACATAAGGATTTTCAACAATAAAAAAATATGTTTCAAAAGGATGATTTTGTGCTTCTTGATAACATTCCTTGATCATTTCTTTCAACTTATATGTGCTATTGAGTCCTTTTATGATACGCATACTCATCACCTCTTGAGAACTATTATACACTAATTCAAAATATCCTCCAAGCTTTCCATATAAAATTATTGGATGAGAAAATTGGAACAGAGTGAGGACTATTGATTTGAACTTCAGGGTTATAATGATTTTATTTCCATTTTTGGATCGATTTTATAGGGTGATGTCATGTTCTTGCTTGATGGCAGGGATAATTGAAGGTTCTATTTGTTGATGGCTGGCTCACAATTATTAAGAAACAAAAACCCAGGAGTGGTTGCTCTTGGGTTTTTATTGTTGAAGTTTTAATCACAGTCATCATATCATTGCAAGCGCATTATACAATCATACACTTGTTCGTTCAAATATAGAAATTCCTTAAAAATTTATATGAGAATTATAAATGTTGACATTCTTCTAGCCATGCAGTAACATTGGCGTCACTAGGCATTCTCAAATCTCCACGTGGACTTAAGGCAACACTACCAACCTTAGGACCATCAGGAATACATGAGCGTTTAAATTGTTGTGTAAAGAATCTGCGATAAAATAAAGTCAACCACTTTTTAATAATTTCAGGTGTGTATTTATGACCATATGTTAAACATGCAATACGATATAATTTTCTTGGTTCATAATGGAATCTGACATGGTGGTATAAGAAGAAATCATGTAATTCATAAGGACCAACGATATCTTCTGTTTTTTGAACAATTTGATTATCTTTTGCAGGTAATAATTCAGGTGATACAGGGGTATCTAAAATGTCTTGCAAGATTGCTTCTAAAGGTTGTCCTTTATATAAAGTTGAAACATAGTCCACAAGATATCTGACTAATGTTTTAGGAACTGAAACATTGACAGCATACATGCTCATATGATCCCCGTTATATGTTGACCATCCCAAAGCGACTTCAGATAAATCACCTGTACCAATGACAATACCACCTTCTTGATTGGCAATATCCATTAAAACTTGTGTTCTTTCTCTCGCTTGACAGTTTTCATAAGTCACATCATGAATATTCTCATCATGTTCAATATCTTTGAAATGTTGTAAAACAGCTTCTCCGATATTGACGGTTTTTGAAGTGACTTTCAATTCGTCCATCATTTTTAATGCATTATTTTTGGTACGAGATGTTGTACCAAAACAAGGCATTGTGACTGCAATAATATCACTTGAAGGATAGCCTAATTTTTCATAAGCCATGCTTGCAACCAAAAGAGCAAGCGTTGAATCTAAACCACCAGAAATACCAATAACAACTTTTTGAATATGTGCAGCTTTTAATCTTTGAATGAGACCATGAATTTGAATGTCAAAAACTTCTTTACAACGCAAAGCACGTTTTTGTAGATCACTTGGTACAAAAGGGTGAGGGTCATAATAACGCTCTAATTCAAGAATCTCATTTTTTAATTCAAAAGGAATATAGTGATAATGATTATTTCTTGTTTCATATGTTGTCATTTCAATACGTTCACTCACTAATTTATCTAAATCCATATCAGTATAAATAAGACCTTCTTCATATTGTACAGATTCTTCTAAAATTGTTCCATTCTCTGCCAAAATGTGGTGATTACTGAAAACAACGTCAGTTGTTGACTCGCCTAAGCCAGCGTTACAATAAGCATATCCACAAACCAATCTGGCACTATGTGAAGACACCAATAAGCGACGATAATCAGATTTGGTTGTTAAATCATTACTTGCTGAAGGATTAAGAATTAAAGTCGCCCCGTTTAAACAATGCTTTGTACTTGGTGGTAGGGGAGCCCATAAATCTTCACAAATTTCTATACCAATTTTTAAATGCTGTTGAGCAAAAGCTTCAAAAATCATATCAGTTCCAAAAGGATAATATTCACCATTAATCATGATTTCTGTCATTTCTTGAGGAGCACTTGCAAAATGGCGTCCTTCGTAAAACTCATGATATGTAGGAATATAAGTCTTAGGAACGATTCCCAAAATTTCTCCACCACACATAGCAATTGCACAATTATATAATTTATTCATATGTACAAGTGGAGCACCTATCACAAAAAACATATCACACTCATATGTTGCATTAAGAATTTCATCAATTTGTTGATGCACTTCATTTAAAATACGTTTCTGATAAAATAAGTCCTCGATTGTATATCCAGTTAAACATAGTTCAGGAAATACCAAAACTTTTATATTGTCTTCCTGTGCTTTCTTAACATATTCAATAATACGTCGAGCATTTTCTTTGACATAACCTAACTTGATTTCAAAGCTGGCACATCCAACTCTCATAAAACCATCTTTCATATTCATACCTCCAATTGCATTTATTATAGCATATCATTATTATAAACAAAAAGAGAGTTTCTTATGAAAAAGTTGACAAATTTTAAAAATCATGTTACTGTATTATTGTATTAATACAGTAAGAGGTGATAAAATGCACACGTTTAATGCAAATATTCCCATTTATTTGCAAGTTGTTGATGAGGTGAAGCTCAAAATTATGAATGGAACACTAAAGCCTGGTGATAAAATAGCTTCTGTAAGAGAGATGGCTATGGAAATGGGAGTAAATCCGAATACGATTCAAAGAGCATATGCAGAGCTAGAAAGAGAAGGATTTATTCGGACAGAAAGGGCAGTTGGGAAGTATGTCTCAGAAAATACAAAGCTGATTGAGGAATGCCGATATAAGTTGATTCGTGAAAATATACACCAATTTCTTATGCAAATGAAGTTGCTGGGATTAGGGAAAAAAGATATTATGAAATATCTTGAGGAGGATAATGATGAATGATTTGATTCAAATTCAAAACTTAAATAAGAGTTATGGGAAAAAACAAGTTTTGAGAAATGTAAATCTTACTTTAACGAGTGGTAAGATTGTTGGTTTATTAGGACCCAATGGGAGCGGAAAAACAACGCTTATTAAGATTTTAAATGGTTTACTTAAAGATTATCAAGGACATATTTTGATTGATGGGCAACCAATTGGAGTTCATTCTAAGGAAATCATTTCTTATTTACCTGATGAACCTTATTTTGAAAACTGGATGACGACATCAGATGCTTTACATCTTTTTTCAGATATGTATAAAGATTTTGATTTAAATAAGGCTTTATCATTAATGGAAAGAATGGATATTGAAAAGAAAATAAAAATTAAAGAACTCTCGAAAGGAATGAAGGAGAAGTTTCAATTGGCATTAGTCATGTCTAGAAAAGCGAAAATTTATATTTTAGATGAACCTATTGGTGGGGTTGATCCTGCTGCTAGAGATTTTATTTTGGATATTATCTTAAATAATTATGACCAAGATGCTATTGTGATTTTATCTACACATTTAATTGCTGATATTGAAAGAATTTTTGATGAAGTCATTTTTCTTAAAAATGGTGGTGTTGTTTTACATGAAGATAGTGAGGAATTAAGGGTCGCAAGACAATCTTCTATTGATGCAATATTTAGGGAGGAATTCAAATGTTAAAATTAATGAAATATGAATTTATACATTCAATGCGAACATTTTTAATCTCTTATGTTGTCTTTTTAGCAATGTGTGTTATTTACCCATTCCTGGCTGATAAGTTCTTTTTTCCAAATATTCCTTTTCTTTATATGTTTTTCAATTTAGGTTTTATTTTATTGGTCATTGGAATCATTATTGCCCTGTTTGTCAGTTTGTTTATTAATTTTCATCATTCAATGTTTAAAAAGCCAGCGTATTTAACACTTACATTACCTGTTTCTTCAACACAACTCGTTTTATCTAAAGTCATTATGAGTATTGTTTGGCTTATTATTGGTATTTTTGTTTTGATGATAGGATTATTTATAATGACAATGATAACGAGTTTTATTAATGATGTTATTACAATTTCAGAACTTTTTGATACTTTGAAAGAGATGTTGGGGTCTGTCATTCATTATTTTATTTATGATTCAAAAGATTTCTTTAAAGATATTCTGGCTATGATGAGTGGTTTGATTTTTATGATTGGCAGTATATATTTTGCTTTAACATCGGCACATACGAAATGGTTAAGAAAACATCGTTTGATTTTCGGAATTATACTCTATATAACGATAGATATTATCGTGGCATATATTGGTTCAGATCTTTTTACAAGCAGTGCAATCAATTCAGACATTTTAGCCATTTTACAGTCTTTGTATTATTTGAGTTTAGGCTCTTTCATGATATTTGGAACAATTTATATATTTGATCATTATATTGAAATTGATTAGGAGAGAAGATTATGAAAAAGATAGGGTTCATTTTAAGCTTATGTCTATTGATGTTATCGGGTTGTCAACAAAGTATTTCTAAAATAGAAGTTACTAAACAAGATGATACCATTATTGTGGTAGAAAAAGATAAATATCAAGAATTTGAAACCTTGATAGAAGATCTTTCTTTCACACATTCGTCTGAAAAAGTGAGTGATCCTGATTATTATGGTCTCTATATCACACAAGGAAATACGATTTATTCATACTATATTTATGAAGATGGAATCATAGAATATGATCAGAATAATGATAAAAATGCACCTCGAAGTACAGAGAATAAGGAAGTTGCTCAAAAACTCATTGATTTAATTGATTCTATAAAATAAAAATGTCACAGCATTGTTGCTGTGGCATTTTGCTTACAAAATATGGACACCCTTTTCTTCACAAAGCTGTAAAGTTTCCTGATCCCATAAAGAAGCTTGAACTTCCCCGATATGAGCTTTTCTTAAAAAAAACATACACAAACGACTTTGACCAATTCCTCCACCAATACTTAATGGTAAAACATGATTGATAATATTTTGATGATAAGGTAAATTGAGACGATTATTAGCATGACATTTTTCTAATTGTTCTTTCAATGATTCTTCATCAACACGAATTCCCATACTAGAGATTTCTAAAGCATCATCTAATACTTGATTATAAACCAATATATCTCCGTTTAATTTCCAGTCATCATAATCAGGAGCACGTCCATCATGTTTCACACCAGATTTTAAGAAATCGCCAATCTGTAAAATACAAACTGCTTTCTTCGCTTTCACAATCGCTTTTTCTCTTTGTTTTGGTGTATAATCTGGATACATATCTTCTAACTCTTGTGAAGTGATAAAATAAATATGTTCAGGTAAAATGGATTCCCCTAATTGTGGATAATGTCTAATCATTAAAAACTCTACATCTAATAAAGCGTTATAAATCTTAGAAACAATCCCTTTAAAATATTCAATATGACGATCTTCTTTAGAAATCACCATTTCCCAATCCCATTGATCAACATACATAGAATGAATGTTGTCTAATTCTTCATCTTTTCTAATAGCGTTCATATCAGTATATAATCCTGTATGACGCTCAAAACCATATCGATATAAAGCATCTCTTTTCCATTTGGCTAATGAATGAATAATTTCTATTTCATCATCATGATTTAATTCAAATGATGTAAAAGATACTGGTTTTTCTACACCATTTAAGTTATCATTTAAACCTGTATTTTTTAAGAGAAACAAAGGTGCTGATACACGTGTCAGACGTAATTGTTCAGCAAGACGTCTTTCAAATGTATCTTTGATCATTTTAATGGCAACTTCTGTTTCAATTAAATTTAAATGAGGTTTATAATTTTCTGGTATGACTATTTTACTCATTTTCCCACATCCCTCTTTATTTTGAATGAAATTATTATAGTATATTGTTATGAATTAGTCAAAAAGTAATGTGATTTTCTTTGTTTTTTCTCATTCATAATGATATACTATCATCTATGAATGAGGGAGAGAGGTATATTTTATGACATTAAAATTAGTACCAGGTCGTCCAGCAGTAAAAGAAGGACGTTTAGAGAAAGAAATAAAGGTTTATGATCTATTAGATTCTTTAAATATTGAGTATGAAAGAGTTGATCATCAACCAGCCACAACCATGGAAGATTGTTTGGCGATTGATCAAGTTCTTGCACCAGCTGTTATTTGTAAAAATCTCTTTTTATGTAATACACAAAAAAACAAATTTTATCTTTTAATGATTCAAGAAAACAAAAAATTTAAGACAAAAGATATATCACATCAAATCAATAGTGCGAGACTTTCCTTCGCACCTACAGAATATATGGAAGATTTCTTAGATATTACTCCAGGATCAGTCAGTGTTATGGGTTTAATGAATGATTTAGATCATCAAGTTCAATTGCTTGTTGATGAGGATGTACTTAATGCTGAATATATAGGATGTCATCCATGTATCAATACATCAAGCTTGAAATTGCGAGTGAAAGATGTTTTTGATATTTTTTTAAAAGCTGTTGATCATGATTATATTGTTGTACATTTAGAAAATGAATAAAATATTTTGTTAAGGAGTATTGAAAGTGTGACATGACTTTGTCTGTGTCTTTATTATATTGAAGAAGTTTAGAAAAATGATGAAAAATGAGCGCTATTATCAGGAAAATACTTAATTTTATTGACTTCATTTTTTAAATTATATACAATGAGACAAATAATTGATTGGGGGATTTAGATATGAAAGAAAAGATGTATATCAGTACAAGAGGAAACCAGAAACCATTAAATTTTTATGAAGCCATCTTACAAGGAATTGGAAGTGATGGAGGATTGTTAATACCTGATTTTGAGATAGAAAAGAAGGATTTAAAGTCTTTACAACATTTGAATTATGTTGATATGGCAGCAGAAATTATTTCAGCTTTTACGCCAGAAGGGTCTAAAGAAGATATTCGTGCATTATGTCAAGAAGCATACGGTGATGGATTATTTCCAGAAAGTGTTGTGCCTGTTGAAAAAGCGGGAGATGTTTATATTGCTGAATTATTTCAAGGGCCAACTGCAGCTTTTAAAGATATGGCATTATCTTTATTGCCACGTTTTATGACTTATTCTTTAAAACAAAAAGGAGAGGAAAGAGAAGTCATGATTTTGGCTGCAACATCTGGTGATACAGGAAAAGCAGCTTTAGAAGGATTTAAAGATGTTGAAGGAACATGTATTAAAGTTTTCTATCCAATTGATGGAGTTTCTCCTGTACAAAAGCAACAAATGATCACACAAACAGGTCACAATGTGGATGTTATCGGTATTATAGGGAATTTTGATGATGCTCAAACAGCTGTTAAAAAGGCTTTTAATTCTGATGAGTTGAAGACGTTATGTGACCAACATCATGTATTCTTATCATCAGCAAACTCAATCAATATTGGAAGACTGATTCCACAAATTGTTTACTATTTCTATTCTTATATGACATTAGTCAATAGAGGAGATATTGAATTAGGAGAAACTGTGAATTTTACAATTCCTAGTGGAAATTTTGGAAACTGCTTAGCAGGATATATTGCAAAAAACATGGGATTACCTATCAATAAATTTATTGTAGCTTCTAATAAGAATAATATTTTAACAGATTTCTTTAAGACAGGTGCGTATGATGCTAATAGGGAATTTTATAAAACAAATGCTCCAGCTATGGATATTTTGGTGTCTAGTAATTTAGAAAGACTTGTTTATTTCTTGTGTCAAGATGCTCATCAAGTGAAGACATATATGGATCAGTTAAATGAAACAGGTGTTTATCGAGTTGATGAAGCATTGTTGAAGACTGTTCAGGAAAATTTTAAAGCAGGTTGGTTAAGCGAAGAAGATGTTATCAAGGCAATTGGGACATGTTATCAAGAAAATGGATATTTATTAGATACACATACAGCTATTGGTTATGGGGTTTATAAACAATATCAACAAGAATCAAATGATCAAACAAAGACAATTCTTTTGTCAACAGCTTCTCCATATAAGTTCCCTGGTTCAGTTTATCAAGCTGTAGCAGGAGAAGTTCTTGATGAATATGATGCTGTAGAAGCATTAAATGAGAAAACAAAAGTACCTGTTCCTAAGCCTTTACAAGGTCTTAAAGATAGAGAAATTCTACATAAGAAAGTGATTGCTAAAGAAATGATTATTGATTTTATTGGTGAACAGATTAAGGGGATGTAAGGATGAAAGTTAAGGTAAAAGTGCCTGCAACAAGTGCTAACCTTGGACCAGGATTTGACGTTGCGGGATTGGCTGTCACATTATATAACACATTTATATTTGAATTATTAGAAAGTGGTGTAGAAATTACAGGATGTCCAGAACAATTTTGTAATACTGACAACATGACTTATCAAGCATTTGTTGAAGGTGCAAAAGCTTGTGGTTTAGATTTTTCTGGATTGCGTATTGAGTGCAATGGTGATGTTCCTTATACAAGAGGATTAGGAAGCTCATCAACATGTATTGTTGCGGGAATTGTTGGAGCATATGCCTTCAAAGATCGTTATAATGATAGACAAGAGATATTAGAACTTGCGACGAAAATTGAAGGGCATCCAGACAATGTGGCACCTGCGATTTTTGGTGGATTAACTGTTTCAGTTATGACAGATGGTGTCACAACGTTGAATATTCCCGTGAAACATGATTATCGTTTTGTTGCCTTAATACCACCATTTACACTGTCAACAGAAAAATCACGTTCAGTTTTACCACAAGAATTACCAAGAGCTGATGCCATAGCTAATGTTTCTCATTTGGCACTTATGGTCGCATCTTTGATTAATGGCTATGATGAAGGATTAAAGCTAGGTTTTAAAGATCGCTTACATCAACCTTATCGTGGCCCATTGATTAAAGGTTTTGATGAAATTATGACTATTCTTGAAAAAGATGAATATATTTTAGGAGCTTATTTATCAGGAGCTGGACCTACAATCATGGTTGTGATTGATGCTCAAGATACAAAAGGTGTTGTAAGAATTAAAGAAGAACTTGGTGATTTGTTGAAAGATTGGCAAGTTGAAAAGTTAGAATTAGATATGCGTGGATATACATGCGATTATGAATAGGGAATTATCCCTATTTTCTTTTTGAAAAAATATGATAAATAAAAAAGTTTGTTTGATGTATATACTTTCATTGAAAGATCACAAACTCTTTTAAAATAGATCATTGGTAAGAGAAATTTATAGAAGTGGGGCTGATTAATGATGGAAGGTTATGAAATATTCAAAGAAAAATGGGCCTTTTCCTTAGAAAGTGTCATAACGGTTTTTTAAGCATATAAGTTTAAGATATCATCATTTATTGGTTATTTTCCCATAAACTGTTTTATAAAACGGTAAATGGTCAATTTATTTTGTATGACGTTCATGCAGAAATGTGTTATAATACGTGAGGGAAGTGAGAGGAAATGAAGAATTATCATACACATACAACACGCTGCTATCATGCTATAGATTCCGAAGAAGATTATATTTTGGCGGCTATTCAATCAGGATATACTGAATTAGGATTTAGTGATCATACACCTTGGCGATATGATTCAGCATTTCATTCGACTATGAGAATGGAAGAAAGTCAATTAGAAGATTATGTTTACACTTTAAGAAAATTAAGAGAGAAATATCAAGATCAAATTTCTATTAAAATAGGTCTAGAGTGTGAATATTTTCCAAAATATATGGCTTGGTTAAAAGAAACGATTGAGAAATATGATATTGATTATATTATTTTAGGAAATCATTATGATGATACAGATGAAACAGGTATTTATTTTGGAATGCCACTTACAAAACAACAATTCAAAAAATATGTTGATAACTGTATCAAAGGAATAGAAACAGGATTATATAGCTATCTTGCACATCCAGATTTAGCACATTATGATACTCAGGATTCTTATTATCGACAACAAATGACAAGATTATGTCAATGTGCTAAAGAACATGATTTACCTTTAGAGTTTAACTTGCTTGGTTATAGTACTCATCGTCATTATCCTTCAAAAGATTTTTTTAAGATTGCGAAGGCAGTGGGAAATAAGGTCATTATTGGAACTGATGCACACGAAAGTTCAGCCTTACTTCATATGCAGGTTTATCATGAAGCAAAAGCTTTTTTGGAAAATCTAGGTATTGAAATAACTGAAGAGATTCAATTTTTTAGATAGAAATAATGATGTCGAAAAACATCATTTTTCTTTGCAAAAAAGTTATTGTTTTCTATAAAAAGAATAACAAAGCATGGTATAATAAGCAACGAGGAGTGATAGAAATGGAACATGTAACAGATATAGACAAAAAAGAATATATAGACGATTGTAAAGAAATTGTCAGAACAACAATAGCCCTAGAAAAAATAGAATTAACAGATCATGAATTAACACTTTTAACAAAAGAGATTATGGATACTTCATTGATGATGGGTGGAGACTATTCTAAAGAAAATATAAGAGCTATTGCTGTTCAATATGTAAGAAGTGATTTCTTACCACGTTTTAAAGCAGCGCATCGAGAATAGGAGGTCATATATGCCATTTCAACAACAGATACTTCAAGAATTTCTTGAAGATCACAAGACACAATATGTCGGAAAGTATAAGTTTCATAGTGGTTATCAAATAGAAGAATGTGTATTTAAAGGTCATTATTATATGTTAGATCAAAATTTTAGACAAATTGATATTTTTGTTGAAATTAAAGTTAAAGGTCAAGTGACATATACATTTTCAGAGGATCTTCATGAGTTAGAAAAAATATATATTGTAAAAGATGCTATTCAACGAATTTTAAATAAACTGAGATATAAAAGCACTTTGCATTATTCTTTGTATGAAAGTTATGTCAAAACAATTTCTAATGAATTGTATGTTTTAGAACCTATAGATTTTTGCGATATCTTATCTTACATGAAATATCATCAAGGAATCAATCAGAAGACAATGGATGATTATTACAAACTTTTTATTCCATGTTTACATACACATATACGTTTAAAAAATTACAAGAAATTTATAGATTCAATGAATTTATTGTTAGAAAATGTATTATATGAGTATGAGTGGGATGGAAGTAATTCTAAATATTTAGATACTGAATATCAATATCACTTATACTATATTCGTGAAATTATTCGATTGGTTTATGAACATTTAGATAAATTCTATAAAAATGTTCCTGATGAATTGTTTAAAGCAATTCATACGTTATGTTTGCATACAAGATTTTCTTTTGCGATTATGACAGATTTTGGATCATTGGTATTATCACATGTATTTATCACAAATGCGATGATTAATGTTTTAAAAGAAAATCTTATATTAACTGATAAAAATCAAGAGCAGGATCATGAGAATTTGGTTTTTTCATATATTTATTATATTTTCCACAATGATTATGATCAATATTATGCAGTTATTTTAAAGGTTTTAAGAATGGTAATTAATAATATGTTGACTTTTGCAAATCATGATTTAGATTTAGCATTAGGAAATTCTTTATTGAGAACAGAAGGATATCAAGTATTATTAGATTTATTCAATGAAGATTATAATACATTTATTTTTACGTGTTTTCCAATTGACACATTTCCAACAGAAATGAGACCAAAAGTGAGGGATAAATTAATTACGGCTATACAATATTTTGCGGCTCGTATGGATAATGATAATTATCGCTTAAGTTCATTTGAACAAGTGAAGAATATTAATAGATTATTGATGGATAATTTTAAGGAGTGGTATAAATGAAAAAGAAAATAATGATGACAGGGGCAGTCGCTTCTACTTTAACAGCATCTACCTTAACAGCAAGTTTTGCATTGGCGAACCAATTTGCTAAAAAAGTTTTATATAGGGAACATTTGAGTCGTGATGATCAAGGAGAATGGTATCAGGATTTAGGGGCAGAGAAAATTAAAATTAAAAATCATAAAGGTTTGTTTTTACAAGGTTATTTAATAGAAAAAGAGAATGCGAAACGTACAGTTATTTGTCTTCATGCTTTGATGGAATCGGCTTATTCATTACAAGACACAGTAAAGTATTTAGAGGATATATTTGTAGGAGATCATATTTTGCTGATTGATGCCAATGCTCATGGACTAAGTGATGGTTATATTAGAGGGTTTGGTTATAAGGATATTTTTGATTTAATGTATTTTAATACATATATTTTACAAAGATATGGGGAAAATCATAGGATTGTCATGTATGGACATGGTATGGGTGCGAATACGATTTTAAATACTGCTGGTTTAGGTAAATTAAAGAATGTTGATTTGATTATGAGTGAAGGTGCTTATGATACAGTTTATCATTATTTAACAGCCTTATGTCAAAAAGAATGCAAAGTGGCTAAGTTTGTATGTGGTCCAGTTCTTAGAAAGGTGATTAAAGATGAAATTAAGTATGATATTAAAAAAATTAGCACAGTTGATTTAGTCAAGAAAAATACAATTCCAACAGTCTATATTCATTCTAAATATGATGAACAAGTCCCTTTTCAAATGGTTTTTCCATTATATAATCATGATACATCAAATAAGTTCTTGTTTCCAATCAAAGAAAAACATTTGTATGAACTTAAAGGACACGAAGATTCGTATTCATTATCTTTGGTTGAATTTATAAATGAAAATATATAAGGAGGAGAAAAAATGATATTTCAAGAATCAAAAGGTTTCCCAAAGGATTTTTTGTGGGGAAGTGCGTCAGCTGCTTATCAAGTTGAAGGTGGATGGGATGCTGATGGTAAAGGGGTATCAAATTGGGATCAATTTGTAAGAATTCCTGGTAAAACATTTAAAGCAACAACAGGAAATAAGGCTGTTGACCATTATCATCGTTATCAGGAAGATGTCAAATTAATGGCAGAGATGGGTTTAAAAACTTATCGTTTTTCGATTGCGTGGTCAAGAATTTATCCAAATGGAAATGGTGAAGTGAACGAAGCGGGATTACGATTTTATGATGATTTGATTAATGAATTAATAAATTATGGAATTGAACCAATGGTGACAGTTTATCATTGGGATATGCCACAAGCTTTAGAAGAACAATATCATGGTTGGGAAAGTAGACAAATTGTTGATGATTATGTCAATTATGCAACAACATTGTTTAAAAGATATGGTGATCGTGTGAAATATTGGATTACAATGAATGAGCAAAATATTTTTACTTCTTTTGGTTGGTTAGCAGGTATGCATCCACCAGGAAAAGTGAATGATATGAAAACATTTTATCAGGTCAATCATCATGCCAATATTGCTCATGCTAAAAGTGTCATTGCTTTAAAAGAATTATGGCCTGATGCGAAAGTTGGTGCTTCTTTTGCTTATAGCCCTTCTTATGCTTATGATAGAAAGCCTGAAAATGCAATGGCAAAGGCAGATTATGATGATTTACAAAATTATTATTGGATGGATGTTTATGCATATGGACGTTATCCAAGAAGTGCTATGACGTTTTTAAAGACTCAGGGAGTAGCTCCAGAATTTGTTGAAGGTGATGAAGAATTGATGAAAAAAGCAGCTTCATTCATTGATTTCATGGGTGTGAATTACTATCAATCATGTGTCATTGAGTATAATCCGTTAGATGGTGTTGGAACAACGCATGAAATGAACACAACAGGTGAAAAGGGAACAGCAAAGGTTCAAGGAGTACCAGGATTGTATAAAAAACCACAAAACGAATTTTTACCAACAACAGATTGGGATTGGACAATTGATCCAATGGGATTAAGGTATTGTTGTCGTGAAATTACATCACGTTATGATTTACCAATTGTGATTTCTGAAAATGGTTTAGGTGCTTTTGATAAGGTTGAAGATGGTCAAATTCATGATCCTTACCGTATTGCTTATTTAAAGGCACATATTGAGGAATTAAAGAAAGCATGTGATGATGGATGTCGTGTTTTGGCTTATTGTACATGGTCATATACTGATTTATTAAGTTGGTTAAACGGTTATCAAAAACGTTATGGTTTTGTTTATGTTGATAGAGAAGAAGATGAGAATTCAGGAACATTAAACAGAATTCCTAAAGATTCTTATTATTGGTATCAAAAAGTCATTGAAACAAATGGCGAAGAATTATCATGATGAAAGAGGCAAATATTGTCTCTTTTTTTAATGGACATTTTATTTCCTTGTTTCAAGGAAAAGAGTCAACTTTAAAAATAATCATCAGTTCATTATGATATGTATAGGAGTTGATGATATGAAAAATAGTACCCAATATAAGATATTATCAGTTATAAAATTTACAATGAAAAGTAATCAATTGTTTCATCAAACATTGGATTTTGTAAAGAAACAAAATTATGTTCAAGCACAGCAGTGCTTGAATCAAGCCAATGAATTGTTGTTGGAAGCAAGTGTTATCCATACTGAACTGTTATCTGAAAGTAAAGAAGTTGACTTATTGCTTATTCATGCTGAAGATTTGTTGATGTCAGTGCAACTTTATAAATCATTAATGAAAGAAATTGTTGATTTATATAAAATTTTTCCTTCACTTAAAGGAAATCAATAGTCTTTAATAAAATCAGAGGTATTATATAATGTTATTGTCAATGAAAGATGCATGAAGAAAGGGGAAAAGAAAAATGCAGAATTTTATGGAAAAAATGGAAAGTGTCTTAGCACCTTTGGCGGCTAAGGTTGGAGGAAATCGTATTTTAAAAGCTGTTTCTACTGCTTTCAATATGATCATGCCGATTATCATTATTGGTGCAATATTTTCGTTATTAACAACGTTATCAATTACACCTTATCAAACCTTTTTAACAAATACAGGAATTGGAAATATTCTTGCTCTTGTGGGTAAATTTACGACAGATTTGATGGCTCTGTATGTCGCTTTTACAGCTGCTTATGCTTATGTCAGAAATGAAGGGATGAATAATGATGCAGTACCAGCAGGATTGTTATCTATTTTGGCTTTCTTTATTATGACACCTCTTGCAAGTGTTGTGGTGAATGAAGTCCCAACAAGCATGATTGCTTTTGATTATTTAGGCGCAAAAGGATTGTTTAGTGCTTTATTAATGGGAATATGTGTTGGCGCTATCTATGTGTTTATTGTCAATAGAGGATGGGTTATCAAAATGCCAGAAGGTGTTCCACCAACTGTTGCCAAATCATTTAGTGCTTTGATTCCAGGTTTTGTGATAACAACTATATTTTTGGTGATTAATGGTATTTTTAATGCATTCACAGGGACAACGTTTACAGAATGGTTTTATGGCATCATCGCTTCACCACTTTCAGCTTTATCAGGAAGCTTGATTACATTCTTGATATTAATGTTCGTTTGTCAAATTTTCTGGTTCTTTGGTATTCATGGAGGACAAGTCACAATTCCTTTTATGATGATGTTATTTATGCAGGCAGGTGCAGAAAATCAAGTGGCTTTCGCTGCAGGAGAACCCATGCAAAATATTATTACAATTGGATTCTTGTATATTTTGATGCTAGGAGGGGCAGGGAATACTATTGGTCTTGCGATTGATATGTTCTTTTTCTCAAAGAGCCAAAGATATAAATCACTAGGAAAACTTGCGATTTTACCATCTTTGTGTAGTATCAATGAACCTATTATCTTTGGAATGCCTATTATTCTTAATCCGATTATGGCCATTCCATTTATGATTGTTCCACAAATCACAGCTATTATCACTTATATATCTATGTCAGTAGGATTTGTATCATTGCCTAGACTTGTCATGGGAGCGACTGGAACGCCATTATTATTAGATGGATGGATGATCTGTGGTGTGAGTGGTATTGTATTAGAAATTGTCTTGATTGTCATTTCATCAATTTTGTATTTACCTTTCTTTAAAGTACAAGATAATATCGCTTTAAAAGAAGAACAAGGAAATATAGAATAAAGGTTGGTGTTTCCAACCTTTTTGACCTGTGTTAAAATGATGGTAGGAGGTGCGTGGACATGGATAAGAATCAGAGAATGATTTTAATTGAACTCATGAATCATGAATATGTTTCTGGAACTGATCTCGCACATCTTATCCATATGAGTACAAGAAGTGTTCGCACGATCATGAAAAACTTAACCCAACATATCATAGGAGCAAGAATTGAATCAGGAAATTACGGGTATAAATTGATCATTGAAGAACCAGAAAAATATTTGGAATATCTTCAACAGAAGGATATACCGCAAGATGATCAAGCGCGTTTTGAATATATTATGAATCGTTTCATTGAAAGTGACGATTATATAAAGATTGAAGATTTGTGTGATGAGCTTTATTTATCAAGAACACAATTAAAGCAATCATTAAAAAATGTCAGAACTTTTTTTAATGATTATGGCGTTGTGATTGCAACACGAACACACCATGGTATGTATTTAGATGGCAATGAAGTTCATATTAGAAAAGCGATTGTTCAATTTGGTCACTATCAAAAAGATAGCAATGTTTTAGAATATATGAGAAAAATTATGATTTCTTGTATTGCGAATGCTGATTATGTTATGAGTGATGATGTTTTAGAAGACATTGTTTCATTATTGTATGTTTCATATATCAGAATCAAGAAAAACAAAAATGTTTCTCTTGATGAAGAATGGATGAAAGAATTAAAAGAAGAAAAAGAATATGAATTGGCATGTTCGATCATGGCATTGATGAGTCAAATGATGGGAATCAAGTATCAACAGGAAGAAATTGCTTATTTAACAATGAATTTGTGTGGTAAAAATTGCCAACAACATTCACATATGTATATTGATGAACATATCTTAAATAATGTTGATAAGATACTCAAAGTCTTAGAAGAAGAATCACATATTCCTTTTGCTTCAGATTTGAATTTACAACTGGCTTTATCTCTACATATGATTCCCTTAATGAAAAGAATTCAATATCTGACTTACATGAATAATCCTCTTGTATCAGATATCAAAAGAACATTGATTCGTGCATATGAACTGGCGATTAAAGCAACTGCCATTATTAATGAAGAATATCATTGTCAACTTCCAGAAGATGAAATTGCTTATTTTGCATTACATATTAATTTATCATTAGAACAAAATCAATATATGATTCATAGAAAAAATATACTTGTTGTGTGTTCTAGTGGGGTTGGTAGTGCCAAATTATTAGAATACTATTTTAAGAATAATTTTGGGAATTATATTCAAAGAATAACAGTATGTTCAAAGTATGAACTTGAAAAACATCATATTGAAAATTATGATTGTATTTTTACAACCATACCTCTTGACGGTGATTTTTCTATTCCTGTTTTTTTGATTCATAATTTTATGAATCAAAAAGATACCATGCGTATTACTCAAAATTTAAAAGATTTGAATCAATCAAGTCTAATTCAATATTTTCCAGAAAATCTCTTTTTCACATATGAATCCTTTACAACCAAAGAACAAGCCATTCATGAATTGGTTCAACAATGTCATCAATATTATGAATTACCAAATAACTTTGAAGAACTGGTATTAGAAAGAGAACAACTCTCTACCACTGAATTTAATGATTTCATTGCTTTTCCACATTCTCATAAGCCGGTTTCTTCTTCAACATTTGTCTGTGTTGCTTTGTTGAAAAAACCTTTATTATGGAAAACCAAGAAAGTTCGTATTATTCTTTTGTCTTCCATTGAAAATAAAGTCATGAAAGAATTGGATAATTTTTATAAAGTGATTTCAACCTTGATGAGCGATTCAACGCTACAATGGCAATTACTGCAAAATCCAACTTATGAGCAATTCAAAACGATATTAGAAGGGATTGACGTTTGATGAAAAGAATTTTACTTGTTTGTGGAGCGGGGATGTCTACCAGTTTATTGGTGAAAAAAATGGAAGAAGCTGATGAAAAACAAGATTATGTGATTCATTGTTGTGATACGGTGAGTGCAAAATTGGCTATGTTGGATCATGATATTTTCTTGTTGGCACCACATGTTGCTTATATGAAATCAGAATTTTTGCCTTTATGTGAAAGTCATCATATACCTTTTCTTGTGATTGAGACTTTGGATTATACAAAAATGGATGGACTTTCTATATTGAAAAAGGTAAATCAAGTTTTCAGTGATTTTGAAAAGGAAAATCCTTTCCATATTGCTTTATTGCATAGTCATGCAGGAGCAATGTCTGATTTGTTATTGTTGGATATGAATAAGAAGAAAAGACATGATGAAAAAACATGGGTCATTGAATCGATTGTGATTGATGATTTTATTGATGATGGAACATATCATATATTATTATTAGAACCTCAAATTCGATTTGAAGAAAGAGGATTAAGGAAAAGAATAAAAAATCAAACAATGATCATTGATGTGGCACCAATGTCTATATATGCTTCTTTTAATGGAAGAAAGATGTTGGATTATATACATCAAGTTTGTGATGAAAAAATAGAAAATGAAAAAATAAAAATGAAAGAAGGTTTAGAAAAACTATGAAGTTAATTATGCGAGCAGATGATTTAGGATTTAGTGAAGGTGTGAATTATGGTATACAGAAAGCTATCAAAGATGGTGTGATTACCAGTGTGGGTATGATGCCAAATATGGAAGCAGCAAGTCATGGCTATGAGTTAGTGAAAGATTTTGATATTGCGTTAGGACAGCATACAAATATTTGTGTAGGAAAGCCATTAAGTGATCCTCAACGCATCCCATCATTAGTACAAGCCAATGGTGAATTTTGTTCTAGTAAAGAAATTCGTGCAAGACAAGAAGATTTGATTGTTGTTGAAGAAGCTGAAATAGAAATTGAAGCACAACTTCAAAGATTTATTGAAATCACAGGAAAAAAACCAGATTATTTTGAAGGTCATGCCGTCTTTTCAAAAAAATTCTTTACAGCATTAGAAAATGTTGCGCGTAAACATCAACTCTTTTTTGAAAATCCTGGTCTTGATCATGAATGGGAAGAACGATTTGGTATTTTTGGATTAGGTTTTTATAAACTTGATGAAAGAGGATTATATGATCCAAAAGCTTATATGGAAGAGCATCTTGAAGAGATAAAACATAATAAATGCAGTGTCGCTATTTTTCATCCAGGCTTTTTAGATCAATATATTTTAACTCACTCTACTTATACTCTTATTCGTCCAATGGAATGTGATTTCTTGTGCAGTGATTGGCTTAAAAATTGGATAAAGGACAATCATATCCAGCTTGTTGATTTTAGAAATTATGAAATGAGAAAGTGACAGTTTCATGCTGCCACTTTTACACTATATTTCCTGATTATTTTTTATGTTTTTTCAATGTGATGATACTGTAAATAACAATATAAAGGAAACATATTCCAGCAATGTAACGTTTCAGAGGACTAGGAATACCTATGAAATCATAAGCAAATGCATAGATAATGCATATCCAAGAGATAATGTACCATTTGTCTACATGTAGACTCGATATCTTATTTATCATCTTATTCATATAAACCTCCTTAAAAAATATAATGTATCATCATATTATCATTTTACTATCGTTATAAAAGAGAACATCTTTTCTTTTTTTTCAATGTTTCAAAAAAAGCTTATAAATATCATAATTTAGTAAAACAGTGTTTCAAAAATAATAAAAATTATAGATTTATTTTTGCAAATTGATATACTAAAAATATAATGGGGTGAAAATATGCTAATTATAGAGAAACTGAATTCAAAAGATAAAATGAGTGAAAGTGAAGAAAGTATTGCCAATTTTATTTTAGGTCTTGGTGAAGAATTGAAAAAATATTCTACGAGAAATATCGCTGAAGCAACATATACTTCTCCAGCCAGTGTTGTCAGATTATGTAAAAAATTAGACTTTAAAGGATTTGATGATTTTAAGGTTCAATTCTTAAAAGAAATTGAATATCTCGATCAGCAATATGGAAAAGTAGATGCTAATTTTCCTTTTAAAAAAGATGATACCATGATGAATGCAGCCCATAAGATTTCCCAATTGTATGAAGATACAATCAAAGATAGTATGTCTTTATTACATCATGATTCCTTACAAAAAGCTTTAAGATTATTAAAATATTCTCAATCGATTCATATTTATTCATTTGGAACAGCACTTAATTTTGCGGAATCGTTTAAAGAAAGAATGTTAAAGATTGGAAAGAATGTGATTATTTCTAATAACATGGATTATCAATTGTATGAAGTCAATTGTATTCCTAAGGGGGATGTTGCGATATTGATTTCTTATTCTGGTGAAACGGAAAAAATTATTCGTGTAGCTGAAACGTGTCAAAAAAGAGGTGTGCCTATTATTGCGGTGACATCTTTTGGTGAAAATACGTTATCAAAGATGGCTTCATGTAAATTAATGATGTCAACAAAAGAAAGCATGTTTCACAATATTGCTGATTTTAGTTCTCATCTTTCCGTACATTTTATTTTAGATGTGCTATATGGGACATACTTTTTAATGAACTATGATGAAAATTATGAAATGAAATTAAGGGATACTAAGGAATTAGAAAATAGACGTTCTTCGACAAATCCAATTATTATGAATCAAAAGGATGGATGAAACAATGTTTCGTCAAATATATCAAAAAAGTGGAACACTTAAGAAACACTGTTGAAACAACAGGTGAAACGATAGAATTCAAACCTTCTTACATGTATAGTATACGTGCAAGGAGGTTTTTTATATGAAAATGAGAGATAATTTTTTATGGGGAGGTGCAACAGCTGCCAATCAATATGAAGGTGCATATTTAGAAGATGGAAAAGGACTAAGTATTGCTGATGTTGAAAAAGGCGCAAGACATGGTGTACCAAGAGAAATTCATGACTATGTCCATGAAGGAGATTATTATCCTAGTCATGAAGGAGTTGATTTCTATCATCGCTATAAAGAAGATATTGCTTTATTTGCAAAAATGGGATTTACATGTTTTAGAATGTCAATCAACTGGCCTAGAATTTTCCCAAATGGTGATGAAGAAATGCCTAATGAAGATGGTCTGAAATTTTATGATGATGTTTTTGATGAACTTCACAAATATGGTATTCAACCAATCGTCACATTATCACATTATGAAACACCGCTTCATTTGGTT
>Ga0129308_1000782_pt1 | contig 41847 bp, 34 predicted proteins | sample L827metagenome_FD_94440 | JGI IMG/M metagenome (GOLD analysis project Ga0129308, IMG submission 94440) | Ring-tailed lemur group fecal microbial communities from Wisconsin, USA - L827 metagenome | ecosystem: Host-associated > Mammals > Digestive system > Large intestine > Fecal | place: USA... | reverse complement strand
ATCGATACCATCAACGGAGCGAACGCATCAGCCATTATCTACAGTATCGCGGAAACAGCAAAAGCGAACCACCTGAAACCATATGAGTATTTTGAACATTTGCTGAGTGTGATACTGCAGCACATGGAGGATCATGACCGTGCTTTTCTTGAAGATCTGTTGCCATGGTCCCCAAAACTTTCGGGGCATATCCGGAAGCCATCATAAACAGATGACAGGCTGTGTGAACAGCCTTTTCGTTGTCAAGACACATACTTTGGAGCGTTTACCTTGGCACACTTACTTTGTACTATATATACTACCATCAGTGTGGTTGCTCCGGCTACAAGGTTTATCTTATCCTTGCTGATTACGCCAGACGGGAGTATAATACCTTTGTCTAAAAGTACGTTTTTCATGTCGTCCGCCTATAATCCGTGATGCTAAAATAGTGTCCGGTCTTACAAAATCATCTTATACGGAGATATGGCAAGATATATGACGATATGCGGAAAATCTTGATTTTAAGCCATTTTCGCAAGGTTTTATAAAGACCTATGGGAGCTTATAAGAAGATTTCCGTCTATCAAATCAATAAAAAATGTCCGAAAATTATTGACGAAGCGGCTGTTTGCAGATCGGATAACTATGGTGTGCCAAAGTATTCGACAGAGGTATTCTGAATGTTTGCAACGGCTGAAGTGGTTGAGGTTACACTACTTTGCGACAATGAGGTTATGTAATCCATTGTCAATAAGATTGGAATGGATGTGAAAACCATGGCAGTTGGCGGGGGCAGTTTCAGGCGAAGGTAAAGGTTTGCGTCGGACCAACTTTTTATCGGTGGGTATTTGGGTTTTGAAAGGTAAGGGGTGTATGAGCGAAAGATTTTTGTCCAAAAGAGCTGCCAGGATATCTTTGGAAGATATTGTTCAAAAAGTGACGGATATTTTTGAGGCAGAAGACGGAAGGTCTTTTGAAGAAAAGAAGCAGGAAGTAAGAGAATATTTAAACAGCCAGGAAAATACTCAATTGGCGGAACGAGTATTGGCGGCTGCTATTAATGATGAAACAGGGAGATGTTGGAAAGAGAAATTCTGGAAAGAGGGCGATATTTTACAAACAGATACACACATATCTTTACGGAAGGTACGTGAAACAGATAGAGAATCATTTATAGATTTACAAAGAGAAACTTCTATGATGAAATCTATGCTTAAGGAAGAAGCATATCGTACAATGTTATGGAATGAACATATTCAGGATAAGTCTTTAATGCTTGCGATAGAAGTAGATGGCGAATATGTCGGATATTGTGGTATTAATAATTTGTCTCGTGACAAATGGGAAATTGCGATTGAATTGCGGAAAAAATGGCGTTACAAGGGCATTGGATATGTGGCAATAAGTATTATGCTGTCAGAAATAAAATCTCGTTTAAATGTAAATGAATTTCGAGTGAAAATAGATGCGGATAATTACGCAAGTCAAAGACTTTTTGAAAAGTTAGGAGCAGTTCCGAACGGAATAGCAGAATATATGTTACATAAAGAGGAAGATATTCTAAGATGCGAAGAAGAAAATTTAGAAGCTATTGATGAAAATCTGATACAGGTTGCTAAGAAGTTTGACGTTGAACCAAGAAAGCTGTTAAGTCATGTATTGGAATATAAATTGGAATGGTAATTTGTTGTTGCCGTTATGAATGAAACTTATGACAGTGATGAAGGATTAAAACTTGATATTTTTAATGCTATAAAACACAATTTATAAAATAGCAAGGAACATATCTAAAAGAGCTTGGAGAAGGAAGTAAAAAAATGATTGAAGTTGGCCGACGTTCAACGGATAAAACCAATGTTCTTTATGAGATGAATGTAGAAGACCATGATTTCACATTCGCTTCATCCATAACAGAAGCCCTGGCATATGCCGAATCGGAAATCCATTCCTTTGAGGAAACCATCGAATCTGTTAATAATATGGAACCGAACTGCGACAAGCTGGATTATGCTTTAGCTGCCAGTTCTGGAGCTTTGTGTGGGATTATTGATATTTTCTTAGTTGGCGATCCCGGTGAATCTCCAATCGGAAATGTTACAGATAATTGGTTTGCCAATCGTACGATAGATTTCGCAAAATTATGTGGTTGGGAAGATAGAGGAAATAATTCTTTGTCTTCTGCCGTCAGCTTCCTGGAAAAGAAGTTTAAGATTCCTTATGATCAGCGGGGAGCCGGAGATGCAGCCAGCTTCGTTTTTGGTCTGAATCCTAAGAATCACCATTTTAAATCGCTTGCACATAATCCGACCTTGCTTGGCTTGTTCTTTTCTATATTAGACCAGTTTACGAATTCATCGCACTTTGTTGCAGAAGGCGAACTTATCTCTTTAGCCGATGCTGACGGGACGTTTGAATTACAGGGGAGTAATATTCCGGGGAAATTTTTCTGTGCATTTGTAAACTGGTTTGGTCATCTGGTTTCTGACGTGTCCGGATCATCAGGCAGCAAAGGGCGTGGTATGGGAATACCTTCTCCGTTTTGGGCATGGACAAATGATGTGATTGCGATCAGGCGGAAATTGAACATTCCGGCATCTGACTTTAATAGGAGTATCAATGAACTGGCGGTCAATATTTATAAAAAAGGCTATGATGCAAGATTTCAGACGGCACAGCTTATTCCTGTTTTTCTGAATGAGATTTTGGTCAGGATGATCTATTCGGTAAGACGGCTTGTTAAATTCTTTTCCGATAGTGAAAAGGATCAGAGAACGTTTGCTCTAATGTGGAAAATGTGTGAGCCGTTTTCGAATTCGACAGTGAAACGGATGCTTACAGTGGCACATGGAACCTTTTGCCTGATGGATATGGGCGATGCAATGATTCGAGGGGTTGCTGCCGGCGGCGGATTTTTTGATGTCGCTAAATTTGCCATGCGGCTGAACATTATCGGGGCAGGAAGATTTACAATCTCACTGTATGGTGAAGCAAAGCGCGGTATTCTGATTTACTGGAAAAGTGATGATGCGGCATTTGCCGCAAGAGAGAAAATAATCGTACAGGATTATATCGAAGGGCTTAACTGACTGGCTGAAATTTACGACGACAGGAATTTGGCGGATCTTGCAGATGGGTTACGAAATAGCGGCATGTATACTCAGGCTTTTCAAAAATCAGCAGAGCTTGCAAAGCTTAGAAAAGTATCGGATAATGAGATCCTGAAAACGAAGGCGGATATAGATTCCTATTTCAAAGGAGATAAAGGTTGAAGAGCAGGAAAACTTGTCAATCCTATCTTAGGATTGCAGCCGAAATACAGTGAAGTCGATTATGAAGACTATGCTCATTTTAGCAATAAAAATCCTGACGAACTTCAGAGCATAAAAAATCTGGTGATCGCTTTTGCGAATCTTCTTTACAAAATTGACCTGGCTGCAAAGGACAAAAAGCTTTTATGGAAATTGTTCAGGAAGAATGAGGACTTTATGTCTTCTGTGGATGTGAAAAAGAAAGATTTTGATTCTTCGATTCTTGATACGGTCTGTGATGCCTTGAAGTATAAGCGGGAATCAGAAGAAGGCAGTGCGGAAAAAGCTTAGATTTACCCTGACCTTTGTGAGAGGACTGTAAGCTGTTAGAGATTGTATGCAGGGTATGAAGAACGTGCAGATAGAGGAATATTGGTCATGAACGATAAACGCCTGGAAAGAGGTGATGCGAAATGACAGAATCAGATTTATCACAAACTAGCTCCCCCTTAACAATAGCCAGAAAATACTATAATACGCTCGATATCGAATCCTTTTCCCTGATGATGAAGGATCCGTCCTATTGCTACAAATTCTACTGGCTGGAAGCGATCGTCCAGTTGATATCGGCGGGCGTGAGAGAGACGACCTTTGATGCAATCATTGATGAGATGGTCTGCAATGCCTGGTACTCTGTGAGAGAATTTCACATACATCTGAGCGGAATCTTGTCGGATGGTCAGGTCAGGGATGGGCTTGAGAGAGCGGTTCTCAGGCTGACGGAGCTTTCGGATCTTCCTGCAAATGCCTCTAAGGTGGAGATCAGGAATGCCATCGCGGAGCATAATGCTGAGCTGAAACCCTTTAAGGAACAGCTCACCAATATGGTTCCGTACAGGGCGCTGGCAGGCTTCTTTCGTAAAAGTGATGAGGCGGCGGACTGGGCAAGTGTCCGCAGGATGACCGCATACATAGAGAGAATCAATCAGAAAACGGTACTTCTGCCATACACGCTTGGCTCTGAAAGTAAGCTTAAGAAAAAGGTATATTTTCAGGACGCCTGGGTGGAGATGATTCAGGATCAGACGGTGGCAATACTTGGCTGGATTCAGTATGAGAAAGTGAAGTGGCTGCAGAACAATAATCCGGAGGTGCCCGGTCTGGTTTATAAGCTTGCTCCAATGGATGAGAAGCTGCGCAAGCTGAATAATGTGAGGAAGCTGTGGGAGGGCATTCTAGAGGTGAGTGAGGTCAGGGATGTATTTACGGATGAGCCTGTCATTCCGAAACAGTATGATGTAGATCATTTTATTCCCTGGTCGTTTGTCATGAATGATGAGCTGTGGAATTTGATGCCGATGGATTCTTCGCTGAATTCCTCGAAGAGCAATCGGCTTCCGAAATGGGATCCATTCTTTGCGCGGTTTGCAAGGAATCAGTTTATGATGTATGGGCTGATCCATGAGAAGGCCGGAATCAGGAAATTGTATGAAGCCTGCTACCGGGATAATTTGCATTCATTATGGGCGGGGCAGGAGCTCTACAAAAAGGGAAATACGGAAACGGAGTTTTATAATATTCTTCAGAAAAATATGCAGCCGGTATATGATTCCGCCAGAAGGCAGGGATATGAGGTCTGGAGCAGAGGAGAAAGTGCGGGATGAAGGGTTCAGAGTGCAAATTTGTAAAATTTATGGATGGATCAGTTATTGCGGAAAAAATTCGCATATTTTGTCTGGGGAATTAACGATCAGAATTACGAGTTTGGAGTCACCAGTTTTAATAACGTAAAGAGGAGGACTAACAATGGCAGTACCGAAGTATGATGAATTAATGAAACCCTTACTGGCAGCGGTAAAGGACGGTGAGGTATATAAGATCAGGGACGTCACTGCCATTTTAGCGCAGCAGCTAAACCTATCTTCAGAAGACCTCGCAGAAATGCTTCCGAGCGGAAGGCAGACCGTGTTTAAGAATAGGGTTGGATGGGCAAAGACTTATCTGAAAAAGGCCGGACTACTTGATAGTCCTGTCCGTGCGACCATTGTAATTACCGAAGCAGGAAAACAGGTTGTTGCAGAAAATCCGGAGAAAATTGACTCAAAGTATCTGGAGCGGTTCCCTTCCTTCGTGGACTTCGTGTCTACAGTTGATTCGGCGGATAGTGGAAATCCTGTACCGGTAGTCCCGCAACCGACTGATCTCACTCCTGACGATCAACTTGAGGATGCATATAAGCAGATTAATGCAAGTCTTGCCTCTGATCTACTGAGCGAGGTTTTGAAAATAACGCCATATACTTTTGAAAAGCTCGTTGTCGACCTGCTCTCTAAGATGGGATATGGAACTGTAGCTTACGGCAGCCATGCGACGGCAGCATCCGGCGATGACGGAATCGACGGTGTCATCATGGAGGACAAGCTCGGTTTTTCTTTGATCTACATACAGGCAAAAGAGTGGGCACTTGATAGAGTTGTTGGCCAGCCGGAGATCCAGAGCTTTGTCGGCGCGATTGCCGGGAAGCACGGTGATGGCCTTTTTGTTACGACAGCTAAGTTTTCACAGAAGGCCAGGGACTATGCAAATACGCACCACATCATTCTTATTGATGGTGAACGGCTTGCTAACCTGATGATTGAATACAACTTCTGCGTGTCTACCCGTAAGATCTTTGAAATTAAGGCAATCGATACAGATGCATTGGCAGAGTATCAGGACGAGTAAATCGTCCGAAAAGAATATGGGCTTATAATGTTGCAAGCCGGACACTATTCAGTAAGTTCAACATTACAGAAGTTGCGCATGAAGATAGTGAACTGATACAGGAGTAGGATGAAGACGATCTAATGGTGCTGAAATTGCAAAATCGGAGGCCAAATGAACAGAATTTATTTAACGAAAAAACAGGCGCGGCAGTTCTTGCTATTGAAGCATGGCCTGCTGGGGGATTACAGATTTGCTGGAAAAGAGGGCATCCTTTCTTTTGTCCGGCAGGCGGGATGTGTTCAGTTTGATCCGGTGGATGTCTGCGGCAGGAATGCGGATCTGGTTTTGCAGTCCAGGGTGAAGGGCTATCAAAAGGCGATGCTCTATGAGCTTTTGTACGTTGACCGGAAGCTGGTGGATTATTTTGACAAGAATCTCGCGATTCTTCCGATCGAAAACTGGAAGTATTTCGGGCGTGAGCGGAAGATTCATGAGGAATGGGAGAGAAGTCATGCGGAAATCCTGGAAGTACAGGAGCGGGTGCGCGGGGAAATCGCGCGGCGGGGGCCGCTGTGCAGCGCGCATCTGGACATGGCGGAGAAGGTTTCCTGGTATTGGAGTGATACGAGGCTGGCGAGAGCGGCGTTGGAGCATATGTATTTTGTCGGGGAACTAGGAATCCATCATAAGAGCGGGACGCTGAAATATTATGATCTGATCGAAAACTGCATTCCGGCGGAGCTTTTGAGTCAGCCGGAGCCGTATCCGTCGGATTTTGATTACAGGAAATGGCTGGTGCTGGAGCGCATTGGTTCCGTGGGGCTTTTGTGGAATCGTGCTTCGGATGCGTGGCTGGGCATACGGGGGCTTAAGGCTGCCGGGAGAAATGCGATCTTCGAGGCGCTGTTAAAGGAAGAGAAGATTATTGAGGTGGAAGTGGAGGCGATTGGGGAGCCGTTGTATTGCCGCAGGGAGGATGCGGGGCTCGCGGCATTCGTATTGGAGAATGCTCCGGTTAAAAAGCGTTGTGAATTTATTGCGCCGCTGGATAATCTGCTCTGGGACAGGAAACTGATTGAAGCGGTTTTTGATTTTTCTTATAAATGGGAAATCTATACGCCGAAAGAGCAGCGCAAATATGGTTACTATGTCCTGCCGGTTCTCTACGGGGACAGATTTGTCGGCAGGATCGAAATGGCTTATGATAAAAAGCTGAAAAAGCTGGATCTGAGAAATATCTGGTATGAGCAGGACGTGCGTTTGACGAAAGCGCTGCAGCGTGATGTAGAAAGACGGATCAGACGGTTTGAGCGTTTTTGCAGAAGCGGCGACGTGTAGTTTGATTCGGAAATTTGAATGTAATTCGTCGCTGTTTTTTAAAACAAAGCCGGAATATCCGGTTTCAATGTCAGAATTTTACTGTAGAAACATGTTTACGAGGAAGGAGCAGGAGCATATGGTAAAAACAGTTGCAATCGTCAGTCTGTCAAGCGGAATGATGGGAGAAGCCTTTGCGGAGCATGAGCTTAAAATCGGAACCCGGCGTCTTCATGAGATGGGGCTCAGGGTGAAATTTATGGAGCATTCGTTAAAGGGAATGGATTATCTCAAGGCTCATCCGGAAGCCAGGGCACAGGATTTGCTGCAGGCGTATGCGGATACGGAGGTCGACATGATTCTGTGCGCCATCGGCGGCGATGATACCTACCGGCTGCTGCCGTATTTGTTTGACGGTGATGCACTGCAAAAGGTTCTTTCCGATAAAATTTTCCTTGGCTTTTCAGATACGACAATGAATCATTTTATGCTCCATAAGCTGGGAGCAAAAACATTTTACGGACAGGCATTTTTGCCGGATGTATGCGAATTGGACGGGCAGATGCTCCCATACACGCAAAAATATTTCGAAGAACTGGTGCATACCGAAAGGATAAGTGAAATCAGGCCGAGCGGGATCTGGTACGAAGAGAGGCTGTCCTTTGGGGAAGATCAGGTCGGTATTCCGAGGGTTTCTCATACGAACAGCGGTTTTGAATTGCTGCAGGGCAAGCCTTTGTTTTCCGGGAAAATACTTGGCGGGTGCATCGATTCGATATATGATATTTTTAATTCCGACCGATATGAAGACACCGTATCCCTGTGTGGGAAATATCAGCTCTTCCCGTCCCTTGCTGACTGGAAGGGCAGGATTCTTCTTTTAGAGTCAAGCGAGGAAAAGCCGGAACCGGCGTTATATGAGAAAATGCTGATGGCTCTGAAGGAATACGGGATTTTCGGTGTGGTAGAAGGCGTGATTGCCGGAAAACCGATGGATGAAACGTATGCAGCAGAGTACAGGGAGGCATTGAGGAAGGTGATAGACAATCCGAATTGTTCCGTGCTCTGGAATGTGAATATTGGTCATGCAACTCCGAGATGTATTATCCCGTTTGGCGTTACGGCGAGAGTCGATGCGGACGGGCAGAGGGTAGAATTCGTGTGGGATTAAATGAAGAAAAAAGCAGAAGTAGAATCCCGAAATGTAATTTTCTGCGGATATATGCAGATCCGGAATGATTTTGACCTGACTGGTGTATCAATCAGGGGCTGGTCCAAATGGGATAAGGGAATTTGTGATTCACGACGAAACAGCACTAAGGGAATCTGAGGAAGAAATGCGGAATCAGGTGGAATTTTGTGAGGTGACTGGTATGGAAGATACAACGAAATGGTTAGATTGGGCGGTTGAATTGCAGAGTCTTGCGCAGGCCGGACTGACCTATGGAAAGGATTTGTACGACAAGGAACGCTATGAACGGATCCGCGAAATATCTGCAGAGATCGTGGCGCACCAGTCTGACATGCCGTTTGAGAAGGTAGCAGAACTTTTTTGCAATGAGGTCGGTTACCAGACGCCTAAGCTGGATACGAGGGCAGCGATTTTTGTTGAGGGAAAAATACTGCTGGTTCAGGAAAATGACGGCAGATGGTCGCTGCCGGGCGGCTGGGTGGATGTAAATGTATCGGTAAAAGAGAATACGATAAAGGAAGTGAAGGAAGAAGCGGGGCTGGATGTAACCGCTGACAGAATTATTGCCGTCCAGGACAGGGCAAAGCACAACCTGCCGGTTTATGCCTACGGGGTTTGTAAGATTTTTGTACTTTGTTCTCTTATTGGCGGAGAATTTCAGGAGAATATCGAGACAACAGGGCACAGCTTCTTTTCGGAAAACAATCTCCCTGAATTGGCGACGGAAAAAAATACTGCGGAACAAATTCGTATGTGTTTTGAGGCACATCGCGCTGAGAACTGGAAGACATTATTTGATTAAATCCTGCGTACAGGATGGTTGGTTTTGGATTTCACTGTCTGTTTTCAGCAGATCACAATCGGCGCAGCAGGAAACGGATAAATTTGCTTTCTTTAATATCAGACGGATAAGTTGATAAGGATATGGAAGGGCATCAGTCAGAAATGGCTGGTGCTTTTTGTGTCTTCGGAAGCTGTGTTTCCTATGATACAAAATTGCTCAGCGTGTGTATGCGGCACATTTTTATGTTGCGAAGGAGTTCCTTTCATTATTGTAAGGCGAGATGTAAGGTTGGTGTAAGGATTTTTCCGATGGACTCTGCTATACTTTTTCCTGTCGGGGATACGTTTTAGAGCCGGTTTCTGAATTACAGTTCAGCCAGGACTTTATACTTTGCTGCTATATACTTTGCCGCAGAGTCCGTGAGAACGCATATATTCAGCCAGGAGGGGAGACTGGCATAACAATCGGAACATATTTCGAGGGGATATTTATGACAGGAAAAAAAGGAGAATTACTTATAGGGAAAATACGGCATGTCTGTGAAGAAAAAGCAGATTCGTTCTGGCCTATGGTTATGATATTTTTCACCATGAGTCTGACGGGATGGCTATGGGAGGTCTGCCTTCATTTGATTTCAGACGGGTGTTTTGTGAACCGCGGATTTCTTCATGGGCCGTGGCTGCCTGTTTATGGTTCCGGGAGTGTAATGATTCTGGTACTGCTTCGTAAGCTGCGCAAAAGGCCGCTGCTGGAATTTCTGGCGATTATTCTTTTGTGCGGCTGCATCGAGTATTTTGTCTCATGGTTTCTGGAGCAGGCGTATGGCGGGATGAGATGGTGGGATTACAGCGGTTATTTCCTGAATCTGAATGGAAGAATCTGTGTGGAGGGGCTGCTGGCCTTTGGACTGGGCGGGATGGCGATTGTGTATGGTTTCGCGCCGCTGCTTGACCGTCTGTTCCGGCGTATTCCGAAAAAAATACTTGTGCCGGTGTGTCTGGTGCTGATTTTCATTTTTTGCGCGGATCTGATCTGGTCAGGCCAAAATCCGAATCTTGGGACTGGAATTGCAAGATGCCGCTGAGAAAACGCGTATACGAGAAAAGGAATGCCCGTTGCCGCCAATAAATCGTATATACGGAAAAAATTGCCCGCTATCGCTAATGAAACATATATACGGGAAAGAAATTGCCGGGTGCCGCCAATGGAACGTATATATGAGAAAAAAGAATGCCCGCTGCCGCCAATGAAGCATAGATACGAAAAACTCAGGTATTATAATAACGAAAGTATGGAGAGAGTATGCTTGCTGTTTATTTGTCACCGTTTTATATTTTGGTCAACGCCTATCTGTTGATCCGGATCCTCAAATGGCTGGGTGCATGCAATCCGATGTTCCGAAAAACACGGGTGCGTGCCGGAATCAGCCTGTTCTATGTTTGTGTGGCAGCGTCCATATTGATCGCATTTTTCCTGCCGCCGGGGCCGGTCAGGAGGGTTGTGAAGCTCGTCAGTAATTACTGGCTCGGGATACTGCTGTATCTGCTTCTGGTTGTCGGGGCGGCGGATTTGACTGGTTTCCTGCATTTCCTTATCACGAAGCGAAGGCTGAAATGCCGGACGGCTGCGGCGGGGGGAATCTGCGCCGCAGTTGTTCTGGCGCTTGGCGCATGGGGGATCTGCAATGCGCGTATCATTCACGTCACGCCGTATGATATCACGATCGATAAGGATGGCGGAAAATTGGAAAGCCTGAATGTGGTGTTAGTTGCCGATCTGCATTTGGGCTACAATATTGGTGCTGCGCATATGAGGCAGATGGTGGACAGGATCAATGAGCAGAATGCGGATGTTGTGGTGATTGCGGGCGATATTTTTGACAATGAATACGAGGCGTTGGATGATCCGGCAAAGCTGGCTGCGATCCTTCAGAAAATCCAGTCGAAGTATGGCGTCTATGCCTGCTATGGGAATCATGATGTGGAGGAAGCGATACTGGCAGGCTTTACGTTTGGCGGTGAGAAAAAGAAAGAGAGTAGTGTGCAGATGGATGAGTTTCTGGAGAAAGCCGGTATTCATTTGCTGCGGGATGAGGCGGTGCTGGTTGACGACAGCTTCTATTTGTACGGCAGGCCGGATGCCGAACGGCCCGGACGCGGGATCAGCAGGAGGAAAACTGCCGCGGAGCTGATGCAGGGGCTTGATACGGAGAAGCCGGTGATCGTGATTGACCATGAGCCGAAGGAGCTTCAGGAACTGGCGGATGCAGGGGTGGATGCTGATCTGTGCGGCCATACACACGACGGGCAGATGTTTCCGGGGAATCTGGTCACGGCGCTTCTGTGGGAAAATTCATATGGATATCTGAAAAAGGACTCTTTGCACAATATCGTGACCTCGGGCGTCGGGCTTTTCGGGCCGGATATGCGGGTGGGGACGATTGCGGAAATCTGTACCATCAGGGTGCATTTCATGCGCCGGTAATCCCGTTATTGTTTATTGCCTCCAGAAACCGTTCCCCGTATTTCGCATATTTCATTTCCCCGACTCCTGATACCAGCAGCATTTCCTCTTTCGTCTTCGGCCGGAGGATGCACATCTGGGACAGCGTCTTATCGGAAAAGACGATGTACGGCGGCACCTTTTCCGAGCGGGCGATCTCGAGGCGCAGAGTGCGCAGCTTCTCGAAAAGACTGCGGTCGATCTCCCCGGAGAGGTCTGGCCCTGCGGTCTTTTTCTTTGTATTTTTTGCGGCGGTCTTCGGCCGTTCTTTTGCTATTTTCATCAGGAAGCGCTGCCCGTCCAGGATGTCCTGCGAGGTGTCCGTCAGGTGCACGACGCGGTATTCGTCGGTGGAGACGGTCAGGTAGCCGCGCAGAATCAGATCATTCATGACCTGGCGGAGCAGGTGGACCGAAACCTCGGCGCAGGAGCCGTAGTAAGGGTTTTCGTCGAGCCTGCCGCGCAGAATTTTCGTGCTTTTGCTGCCGTGAACCGTGTCGGCGATCGTCACGAGGCCATACGCCCGGCGGCTCTCCTTGACGCAGCCGATCAGGCTTTTCGCGGTATCGGTCATATCGGTCTCCTCGAACTGTGTCAGGCAGTTCGAGCAGTTGCCGCAGTAGTTCGCGCCGTACTCTCCGAAATACAGGAGAATGTATTCGCGCAGGCACTCGTTTGTAAAGCAGTAGAAGGTCATACGGCTTAAGCGCTCCTGCTCGCGTGCCCGGATCATGGCGGCGGTCTCCTCATCGGTGTCCTCCGGCGGATCCATGCGGTCGATAAAGAACTGGTTGGTCACGACGTCCTGCCCGGAATACAGGAGGACGCAGTCGGAGGGCAGGCCGTCGCGCCCGGCTCTTCCGGCCTCCTGGTAATAGCTCTCGATGTTTTTCGGCATGTTGTAGTGGATGACGTAGCGGACGTTGGATTTGTCGATCCCCATGCCGAAAGCGTTGGTTGCGACCATGATCGGAACACGGTCGTACAGAAAGTCGTCCTGATTGTGCCTGCGCTCCTCGTCGCTGAGTCCGGCGTGGTAGCGTGTAGCGGAATAGCCCCGCCGGATCAGCCCGGTGCAGACCTCCTCCACCGTCTTGCGCGTCAGGCAGTAGAGGATGCCGCAGTCGCCTGCGTGTTCTTCTATGATTTCCAGTGCAGCCTTCAGCTTATTTGCGGGTTGCCGGACGATGAATTTCAGATTTTTGCGGTCGAAGCCCGTTGTGACCTGTACCGGATCGCGCAGGTCAAGCAGCGCCAGGATGTCCTCGCGGACCTCACGGGTAGCCGTGGCGGTGAATGCGCCAAGGACCGGGCGCTTCTCCAGCTCATTTACAAAATCGGAAATCCGCAGGTAGCTCGGCCGGAAATCCTGTCCCCACTGCGAGATGCAGTGCGCCTCGTCGACGCTGATCATCGAAATCTCCACAGAGCGGGCGGCGGCGAGGAACGATTCGGTGAGGAGACGCTCCGGCGCAACGTAGACGATTTTGTACTGTCCGTTCACCATATTCCGGAGCGCGGTCCGGTACTGGCCCTGCGTCAGCGAGCTGTTGAGATAGGCGGCGTGAATCCCGGCCTGATTCAGCGTCGTCACCTGATCCTTCATCAGCGAAATCAGCGGCGAAACCACGAGCGTAATGCCCGGAAGCAAAAGCGCCGGAATCTGGTAACACAGCGATTTCCCCGCGCCGGTCGGCATGATGCCGATCACATCCCGGCCATCTAAGAGGCCGTCCACAAGCGTCTCCTGGCCCTCGCGGAAGGAGTCGTATCCAAAGTATTTTTTGAGTGCTTCGTGTTTGGTCATAGAAAAGTTCCTTTGCAGAATAAAATATCACAATTCATTTGAATAAAGCAACATAAAATAGTATAATAGAGAGGATAGCACCAGTTGGTTTAAATTGCAAGTGGTTTTGCAAAAGATAAGATGCGCGGATATTTTTGCTTATCGACGAACGCCCCTTTCTGTGTTATGATAATGAATGGATGATTATAAACGACAGAAAGGGGCATTTTTGATGGAAAATACCTCAGAAAATAAACCGGAAAAGCATATCTGCCTCGGTATCCTCGCCCACGTTGACGCAGGGAAGACGACGCTCTCGGAGGCTATTCTGTACCTGACCGGCAGCATCCGGAAGCTTGGGCGGGTGGATCATCAGAATGCATTTCTTGACAATTTTGCGCTGGAGCGGGAGCGCGGCATCACGATTTTTTCGAAGCAGGCGGAGCTGATGCTCGGGGACAGGCCCGTGACGCTGCTCGATACGCCGGGGCACGTCGATTTCTCGGCGGAGATGGAGCGGACGCTGCAGATTCTTGACTGCGCGGTGCTCGTGATCAGCGGGGCGGACGGTGTGCAGGGGCATGTCGAGACCCTGTGGCGGCTGCTGGGGCGCTATCAGATTCCGACGTTTCTTTTTATCAATAAGATGGACCAGCCGGGCACGGACCGCGCTGCGCTGATGGCGGAGCTCGGTAAGCGGCTCGATTCACGCTGCGTCGATTTTGGGGAAGTGCGGGAGACCTTGTATGAGAATCTTGCGATGTGCGACGAGGAGGTTCTGGAGCAGTATCTTGAGGATGGAGCGATCAGTGAGGAGCGGATCGGGCGGATGATCGCCGCGCGGCAGGTTTTTCCTTGCTTTTTCGGATCTGCGCTGAAGCTGCAGGGCGTGGAGGAGCTGCTGGACGGCCTGAACCGGTACGGCGGTGTGCGTGAGTATCCGGCTGCGTTCGGCGCGCGCGTGTACAAGATTACGCGCGACGCGCAGGGGAACCGGCTGACGCATATGAAGATCACGGGCGGGACGCTGCGCGTGAAGGACGTCCTGACGAACCGCAGGGCGGAGGTCGGCGTACAGTCCCAGGCAGCAGCGGGAACGCAGAGTATGGCGGGCGGAGCATCGGGGATGCGGCTGCAGGAAGCTGCGGGAGCCGGGCAAACGTCAGGCAGAGTGTCCGGTGTGGCGCAGGAAATCTGGGAGGAGAAGGCTGACCAGATCCGCATTTATTCGGGCGGTTCTTTCCATATGGTGCAGGAGGCGGCTGCCGGGACGGTCTGCGCCGTGACCGGGCTCAGTCAGACGTATGCGGGGCAGGGGCTTGGTATCGAGCCGGAGGCGGAGCTGCCGCTGCTCGAGCCTGTGCTTTCGTACCGGGTGGAGCTGCCGCCGGACTGCGACGTGCATCAGGCATTTCTGAAGCTTCGCCTGCTTGAAGAGGAGGAGCCGCAGCTTCATATCGTGTGGGACGAGCAGCTTGCGGAGATTCATGCGCAGCTCATGGGTGAGGTTCAGACGGAGGTTTTGAAAACGATCATCCGGGAACGCTTTGGCATCCTTGTTTCGTTTGGTGAGGGCAATATTGTCTATAAAGAAACCATCCGCAGCGCGGTCGTGGGACTCGGTCACTTTGAACCGCTGCGCCATTATGCGGAGGTGCATTTGCTGCTGGAGCCGGGGGAGCGCGGCAGCGGCCTGCAGTTCGCAACGGTCTGCAGTGAGGATGTGCTGGACCGTAACTGGCAGCGGCTGATCCTGACGCATCTTGAGGAAAAGGCGCACCGCGGTGTGCTGACGGGCTCGGAGATCACGGATATGCGGATCACGCTGCTGACGGGGCGGTCGCATCTGAAGCATACGGAGGGCGGCGATTTCCGCCAGGCTACATACAGGGCAGTCCGCCACGGGCTCAAATGCGCCGAGAGTGTTCTACTTGAGCCGGTTTACGAGTTCCGGCTTGAGGCGCCCGCTGAATCGGTCGGCCGCGCGCTTTCCGATATCCAGAGGATGGCGGGCAGCTTTGAGCCGCCTGTAACGGAAGGTGACATCGTGGTGATCACGGGCCGCGCGCCTGTCGTGACGATGCGCGGTTATCAGACGGAGCTGACTGCGTACACGAAGGGCCGCGGCAGGCTGGCATGCACGCTCGCCGGATATGAGGAATGTCACAATGCTGAGGAGGTCATCGAGGCGCGCGGCTACGATTCGGAGAGCGACCTCGACAATCCGACCGGATCGGTTTTCTGCGCCCACGGCGCGGGCTACGTTGTCGGCTGGGAGCAGGTGAAGGATTACGTGCACGTCGAGAATACGTGGAAGCCGGGCGATACGGTTTTGGGAAACAGTGCGTATGACGCACCCGCAAAAGGCTACCCGACGGGCGGGCGCGGCGCTTCCCACGGTTCGGCCCCGGCGGCCTCCGAGAAGGAGCTCGAGGAGATCTTCACGCGGACGTACGGTCCGGTGCAGCGCGAGCGCAACCGCTTCCTGCGCAGCCATAAGCCGGAGAATTATACGCCGGGCCGTGCGCGCAGACCGCAGGAGGCGCTGGAAGAGTATCTGCTTGTCGACGGCTACAATATTATTTTTGCGTGGGACGATTTGAAGGAGCTGTCCAAAACGACGATGGCGGGTGCGCGTGACCGTCTGATGGACATTCTGAGCAATTACGCCGGGTACAAAAAGAACCACCTGATCGTCGTGTTTGACGCATATAAGGTCGAGGGGAACCGCGGCGAGGTGCAGAAGTACCACAATATCCATGTCGTCTACACGAAGGAGGCGGAGACGGCCGACCAGTATATCGAGAAGACGGTCCGCACGATCGACCGTAAATACCATGTGACGGTCGCGACGTCCGACGCACCGGAACAGGTCATCATTCTGGGGGCCGGGGCCACGCGGATGTCGGCGGCCGGACTGCGCGAGGAGATCGACCTGATGAATCAGGATCTGCGGACCAATTATCTGGAACGGCCGAAGTCCGGCAAAGCGCATATGTTTGACCACCGCCCGGAGGTCGAGGATGAGCTGCGCAGCAGCCTGCCGGAGGAGTAGAAGGAAAAGCTGTGGGGGAAGAGCCATTATGAAAAAGACGGAGAAAATGAAAAAGCTGATAGCACCTGCAATTATGTGGCTGATTTTTGAGACGGTAGCCGTCACGCTCTGGCTTACGAAGCACAATGTATTTTATCTGCTGAATTTCAGCTATATCGGAACGTCGATCGCGACGGGGCTTCTTCTGTATCAGCTTCAGTATAAGCATGCGCGCCGGGTTGCACAGTTTCTGGTCGGCACATATATGCTTGTCTACCTTGGACTGATCAGCAATGAGAATATGCAGATTGAAGGATTCTGGTACTATCTGTTTACCGGCGTTTTCGAGGCGGCAACGATTCATTATGCAGTGGCAAAGATATTCGGCCCGCTCGTTTTCGGACGCGGGTGGTGCGGGTACGCCTGCTGGACGGCGATGATCCTTGATCTGCTTCCATACAAGGTGCCGCAGCAGCCCCGGAAAAAATGGGGCTGGATCCGGTATATTACGTTTGCACTGTCCTTTTTATTTGTCAGCGCCCTGTTCCTTGCGCACGTAAAAAATATCGAGAGGATCATGTTCTGGGCGTTCCTGGCCGGCAACTGCCTGTATTATATCGTCGGGATTGCCCTGGCCTTTGCGCTGAAGGACAACCGTGCCTTTTGCAAGTACGTGTGCCCGGTTACGGTCTTTCTGAAGCCTATGTCCTATTTTTCCCTGCTGCGCATCACATGTGATAAGAGCAAATGCGTCTCCTGCGGGAAATGCAGGAAGGTCTGTCCGATGAATGTGGACATGACGGACAATTCAAGAAAGCGCGAAAACGGGACGGAATGCATTTTATGTTTTGAGTGCGTGAAAGCCTGCCCGAAAAATGCACTGTAGTGTGCGGTGATTGTCTTTTTGCACAAAAAACAGTGGAAACTTGTGCGGAAAAATGTTATACTATCCGAAACAATGTGAAAATCATGCCCGATTTGCGAGAGTTCAAAGAGGATTAAGGAATCCGCTTGGCTTCAGACGCGCGGCCAATGAAATTTATACCGGGTATGGATTGAAACAGAAGACAGGAGGATACAACAATGAGCAAGGATATTAAGAAATTAATTGAGAGCGGTCAGGCTGTTCTCGGTATTGAGTTCGGTTCCACGAGAATCAAGGCGGTTCTGATCGATGAGGAGAACAATCCGATCGCTTCCGGCAGCCACGAGTGGGAGAACCAGCTTGTGAACGGCATCTGGACCTACAGTCTCGATGCAATCTGGAACGGCCTGCAGGACAGCTACCGCGACATGCTTGCTGATGTGAAGGCGAAGTACGACACAGAGATCGTATCGCTCAAGGCGATCGGTATCAGTGCAATGATGCACGGCTATATGCCGTTTAATAAAGAGGGCGAGCTGATGGTTCCGTTCCGCACGTGGAGGAATACGATCACGGAGCAGGCGTCGACGGAGCTTTCGAAGCTGTTCAACTACCATATTCCGCAGAGATGGAGTATCGCGCATCTGTATCAGGCGATTCTGAACGGCGAGGAGCATGTGCCGGATATCACGTTTATCACGACGCTCGAGGGCTATATCCACTGGCAGCTCACCGGGCAGAAGGTGATCGGTGTCGGCGAGGCATCCGGTATGTTCCCGATCGATATCGAGACGAAGAATTACAATAAAGAGATGATTGCGAAGTTCGACGAGCTGGTCGCTCCGAAGGGCTTCCCGTGGAAGGTGGAGGATATCCTTCCGAAGTCGCTTCTTGCAGGCGAGGACGCAGGCGTTCTGACAGAAGCAGGCGCGAAGCAGCTTGACGTTTCCGGCAAGCTGCAGGCCGGGATTCCGCTCTGCCCGCCGGAGGGCGATGCAGGCACTGGCATGGTCGCGACGAACAGTGTTGCGGTCCGTACCGGTAATGTCTCCGCAGGTACTTCCGTATTTGCGATGCTCGTTCTCGAGAAGGAGCTGACGAAGGCATACGAGGAGATCGATCTTGTGACAACGCCGACCGGCAATCTTGTCGCGATGGTACACTGCAACAACTGCACCTCCGACCTGAATGCATGGGTGAGCCTGTTCAAAGAGTTCGCGGAATCGTTCGGCGTTGAGGTTGATATGAACAGGCTGTTCGGTACTCTGTATAACAAGGCGCTTGAGGGAGACAAGGACTGCGGCGGACTGCTCGCATACAACTACTTCTCGGGCGAGCATATCACCGGCTTTGAGGAGGGCCGTCCGATGTTCGTGCGCACGCCGGAGAGCAAATTCAATCTGGCGAACTTTATGCGCGTGAACCTCTTCACGGCGCTCGGCGCACTGAAGGTCGGTCTTGACATCCTGCTGAAAGAGGAGGATGTGCAGATTGATAAGATCATGGGCCACGGCGGACTGTTCAAGACAGAGGGCGTCGGCCAGAGGATTCTCGCGGCGGCGATGAACTCCCCGGTATCTGTCATGAAGACAGCCGGAGAGGGCGGCGCATGGGGGATCGCCCTGCTCGCTTCCTACATGGTCAATAAGAAGGACGGCGAGACGCTCGACGACTTCCTGAACAACAGCGTATTCGCAGGAGATACCGGCGTGGAGATGGCCCCGGACGCAGAGGACGTGGCAGGCTTCAACGCATTCATCGAGACATACAAGGCAGGGCTTCCGATCGAGCGGGCAGCCGTGGAAGCGATGCGGTAAACGAGGCATCTGTCCGAACAGGATGATTTTTGCCTGAATTTCCAAAGATTACATGAAAAGAATATAGTCTCCCAAAGTGCCGGTTGGTCATTGTTTTGGCCTCAGAAAGAATCGGCTTTGGGAGACATATTCTTTCATTAATGAAAAATAATGAAAAGATCAGATTGGTGAAGTATACTAGTGGATATCGCAACGGCATAAGAAGAAATTCCGGGTATAGTGGGGAAATCAACATGTACAAAATTTTGATCGTAGATGATGAGCGGCGTGAAAGGGCTGGTCTTGAAAATCTGATTCACAGATATAAATATCCTTTAGACGTACTTCTTGCTGCAAACGGTGAGGAAGCTCTGGAGGTGTTTGAGAGAGAGGACATTGATATACTGCTGACAGACATAAAAATGCCCTTTATGACGGGGATTGAACTGATTGATCAGGTGCGCAAAAGAGGTTATACTCCATTTTGTATTATATTTAGCGCATATGGGGAATTTGAATATGCACAGAATGCCATTTCACTTGGAGTCATTCAATATCTTCTGAAGCCTGTTCTTCTGGATGATTTTCAAAAATTGTTTGACAAGGTGTGTCGGCTTTGTGAGGAGAAGGAAAAAAGAATCGCTGAAGACAGAACCATCATGGAGGAGAAGAAAAATAAGCAGACAATCGAATCATTTAAGGAATTTCTGTTGTACCTTGAGGATGGAGATTACTCTGAAGAAGATAAGAAAATACTGGAGATGCATTTTTTAAACAAAAAATACCGCCTGATTATCCTGTCAAGTTATTCATTTTTGTTTTCTATCCATTGGAAGGATTATGAGGCTGATTTGAGAAAAATCACAGGGAATGACACATTGGTTATTAATATGGATGATTCCCAGATTCTTCTGGTGGTTCCGACGGACGGGGATGAAAGTGAGCGGTGGATTAAAAACTGCTGTGAGGAAATCATCAATATCTCAAAGGCGGCACATCAGTTCCATGTTTTTATGGTCGTGAGTTCTGTGTGCAGCGGTCTGGCAGGTATGCGCAGCGAGTATGAAAAGCTCTATGAGATACTGGATTATCAGTTTTTTATTTCAGAGAGCTCGTATATTTTATATGATAAAGAATATGTAAACCGGAAACAAAGCGATATGCTTCCGGTTTATTTTAATAAAATTCTCACATATGCAAAGCTGAAAGATTATAGCGGTATCAAAAAAGAATTTCACAATGTGTTTCAGTATATCGACAGGACGGTTGGCTTCAGTTCAATCTACATTAAGTACAGCTTTACGGATTTGATGAAAAAATTGTGTGAAAATCTGAAAGCAGAGTATCTTTTGCTTGATGTTGCCGAAAAACTGTATGAAGCAAGGACACTGGAAACGATGAAACGGGTGGTACTGCAGCTTATAGATGAGATGGAGAAAAATGACGAAGCAAATGATACGGACAGCAGGCTGGTCCAGATGGCTAAGAGGATAGTGAGTGAACGGTATCAGGAGATGGATTTCGGCGTCTCCTATATCGCCGGGGAACTGCATGTATCATTAGCTTACTTAAGCGCTCTGTTTAAAATGGAGACGGGGCAGACGTTAGTGAAATATATTACTGCGTACCGCATGGAGCAGGCAAAGTGTCTTCTGGAAACCTCAAATATGAAAATTTCGGATGTTGCCCAAAAAACAGGGTATTTGAATACTTCATATTTTATTTCATTGTTTAAGAACAGAGAAGGCTGCAGCCCGCAACAGTACAGGGAGAAAAAATTCGGAAATGAGGAAGCGAAGTAGAAATTCTATCTGGAACCGGCTGAAGCGATCCTTTCTTCTGCTGGTCTGCCTGCCAGTTCTTGGACTTGGCAGCTATATCGTTTATTCTGCGTTTCGGTTTGTAAAAGAAGAACGTACTCTGGAAGTCGATAAGACAGTAGAGCAGAATATTCTGGATCTGAATAACCGCATTGAGCAATGTGAGCGGTCGTTGAATTATGTTGCCAGTAACTATACGCTCCAGGAGTTTCTGAAAATGGATGCCGACAATTATCTGAAGCTCAATCAGGCATCGCAAAATGTAGGACCGCTTCTGTACAATGTATTGTTGTCAAATCAATATCTGGATAAGCTTACGATTTATTCAGAAAAGAATTACTCTGTGAGGACAGATTTGATAAAAAATATAGAAGAGGTTTCAGCAGAGGGTTGGTTTCGGAGTACGGTAGAGACCGCAGACATCTGCTGGTGGTATGAGGAGAACAAAATATTTCTCACGAAACGGATTATGACCGCTTTTCCGAAAGAGATAATCGGTGTGATTAAGATAGAAGCAAAGGACAGGCTCTTTTCAGAAAGCTTCCAGATACTGGAGGATGTTCCGGTCAGGGTGAAGCTTAACGATAGTACGGTCATGTATCAGGACCGCAACTGGGAAGATTCCTATTATTACAAAACCGAAGGTCTGTCACCAGAGGGTTGGGACTTAGAGTATGAGATAAGCAAAGCTTATTTTTATCCTCATGAAACGATGATCCTTGCAGTCCCGGTGGGGATCATTATAATTGTTCTGATATTGGCCGAGCTGTTGATCCGGATTTTGCTGAGGGTTCTTGTAAAGGATGTGGAGTATCTGGCATCCAGGGTTGAAGAAGTAAAGAGGGGCAATCTCGAGACCGTTATTGGGCCTGTCGGAACAGAAGAATTGAATCTGCTGGCAGCAAGTATGAACGAGATGCTGGAACGAATACGGCAGTTGATCGAAAAGGTTTATCAGGATGAGCTTGAGCAAAAGGAGCTTGAGCTTGAAATGTTGCGTTCCAAAATCAGTCCACATTTTTTATATAATAATCTTTCAGCAATTAACTGGCTTGCCATAGAGAAAAATGACGATGAGATCTACGAGATAACAACGCAGATGGCAGCTTTTTACCGCACTGCGCTTAATAAGGGAAAGAAAACGGATAAGCTTGAGCTTGAAATTACAAATATCAAAGCATACGTTAATCTGCAGCTTATTTCTCATGAAAATTCTTTTGATGTGCAGTACGAAATACAGGGAGATACTTTAGAATGTATCGTACCGACGTTTATCCTTCAGCCATTGGTGGAAAATGCGATTGAACACGGGATTGATCTGCTCAGAAAAGAAAAAGGAATATTGATCATAAGGGCACTCCGTAGGGAAAAAGCTTTGATACTTGAGGTGGAGGATAATGGAAAAGCGTTGTATGATGAAATGGGAGAGGGTGTTCTGGATACGGAAAGGTATGGGTATGGAACGGGAAATGTTCATCGGAGAATCCAACTGCTGCATGGGGATGCCTATGGGCTTGAAATCAGCGTCTCATCCAGGGGCACAGTATCCCGTCTGCGGCTGAAAATTGATGAAATTGGGATTGTTTCGGCAACAGAAATTAACGTTACATAAAAAACCAATATTTATCAAAAATTTTTATTATAGAATTCCTGCGATATGTTTTTTATAATTTTACTATCAAAAAACAGCAGGAGGAATTAAGAAATGAAGAAACAGGTTGTCAGTATTTTATTAGGCGCTGCTCTGGCAGCAGGAACCGTCGTACCGGTCAGCGCGGATAACAATACCATTACATTTATGTGCTGGTATGATGAGGACGACATGGAAGGCGTGCTCGAGGCGATCAACAGTGAGCTGGGCGGGGAATATCAGGTTGAATATACCTATATTGCCCAGTCAGATTACAACAATGTATTAAGCACACAGCTTGCGGCCGGAGAAGGACCTGATATCGTTGCAGACGGCACAAACTTCCCGGCCAGAATCAAAGCGGGCAGTGTGAAGGAGATCACTGGCGCTGATTTCCTGGCGGACTTTAATGAGGCAGGCTTTGCGCTTTGCTCTGACGGGGATGCGGTTTATGGAGTCCCGTCCTATGGCTGGTTTTCAGGGATCTGGTACAATAAAGATATTTTCGAAGAAAACGGAATTGCGGATGTCCCGGCTACCTTTGATGATTTTGTGACAGTCTGCGATACCCTGGCGGGAAAAGGTGTCCAGCCGTTGGGATTTGGACTGGCGGACGGAGATACTGCACTGCATTCCCTTTTAGGATACCTGGAGAATTCCTTCTACCACAACAATGAGGGGAATGCTGATGGAACGGATTTTGATGTGAAATTTGCTTATGGCGAGGCTTCCATGAACGGCACGTTGAATGAGAGCGTTGAAAAGTGGGCAACGCTGATTGAGAAGGGTTACATTACAGAAGAGATGCTTGGCATTTCCAATGATCAGGCGCTTGCGGACTTTATTGCCGACAAGACGGCTATGTTCAACGGCGGACCGTGGCAGTATACCAGCTTTGCGGATGCCGGTATGAATTTCGGCATGATGCCCCATTTATCAGAAATCAGTGAGAATAAGTATATGGTTGGCGGGCCGGCTGTAAACTTTGGCATCAACGTAAACACGAAGAATGCGGAAGGTGCGGAAGCGGTTCTGAAGGCAATGGCTTCCGTAGCGGTTCAGCAGGCATTTGTAGATGCAAATGTAGGCGGATTCAGCTACAGAGCAGGAGTTGAAGCGCAGATGCCGGCAGAATATGATGCGGTAAAGGATATCATCAATTCAGGAAATATTGCATGTACATGGGATCGCTGGAGCGTCAATATGCCGTCTCAGTCCCTGTTTGATGAAGCAAAGGCGCAGCTTCAGGGCCTGGTAACCGGTGGATTAAGCGTAGAGGATTATCTTCAGTCATTAGATGATATGGCAGCTTCTATTCGCTATCAGTAAGCAAATCAGGTAAAGCTGCCTCTGAAAAGAGGCAGCTTTCTTTTTTTAACCTGTTTTTGAAAATAAGTGAGGAAAAATAATATGAAATCCAAAAATCAAATAAAAAATTCCACTCCTTATGTGTTGATGGTACTGCCTGCTTTGCTGATTTTTGTCACTTTTTTTGTTGCGCCTCTATTGTCAACGGCAAAGTACAGTTTTTATAACTGGACAAATTATTCGCCTGATATTACTTTTTCAGGACTGACAAATTACAAAAAATTACTTTCAGACAGAACTCTTGCGACAGGCGTTAAAAACACATTGACCTATGCGGTAATTAATGTGCTGCTGCAGAGCGTGATTGCACTCCCTGTTTCCGTAGCATTGAATTCCAGGCTGAAGGGAAGAAATATTTACAGAGCAGTTTACTTCTGTCCGGCAGTATTGAGTACGCTGGTCGTGGGATATCTCTGGAAATACCTGCTTTCTACCAGTGATTATGGTTTTCTGAATCAGGTCATTACGTCGTTTGGCCTTGATAAGATAAATTTTCTGGGAGACGGAAAAATAGCGCTGGCTGCGATTATACTGATAGAGGTCTGGCAGTGGTTTGGCTGGGCTATGGTTATTTATCTGGGTAATCTGCAGAGCATCAGTGAGGATCTGTATGAAGCGGCAGCTATGGATGGAGCAGACGCATGGAAAAAATTCTGGCACGTTACTGTGCCTGGTCTGGCGCCTGCGATCAAAATTAATCTGGTAACGGGCATGATTTCCGGTCTGAAGGTGTTCGATATTGTGGTTTCCACTACAAATGGCGGACCGGCGCATCAGACGGAAACCATACTGACACTGATGTTTACGAAATTCTCAGACGGTAATTATGGTTATGCGGCTGCGTTCGGGATGGTCTTTCTGGCTGTCAGCATGCTTCTGTCCTGCGTTCTGCTGGGAATATTCAATAAATGGGAAAAGGGGTTGGAATAATGAAGAAAAAGAGATTCTGCTATCAGGTAATCCTGCATTTGGTTTTACTCGTACTGGCGTTTGTTGTTCTGATTCCGATTTATTATCTGGTGGTTACTACATTTAAATCAGGTACAGAGGCGGCTCTGCATCCCATGTCGCTGCCGTCGTCCTGGAAGCTTGCACCATATGCGGAAGCCTTTGTAAAGATGCAGTATCCAAGAGCTTTTAAGAATACACTGCTGATTACGGTTTTTGCAGTGGTGGGAATATTGATTTTTGGCGCTATGTGCGGATATGTGTTGAACCGGAAGGAGGAAAAGAGATGGACGAGAGCAGTATTTCTGCTGATTCTTTCCGGCATTATGTTCCCTTATCAGATGTCGATTCTGGGGCTGTATAAGCTGATCAGAGGTATGGGTTTGATGAACAATATGTGGTCAGTTGTTTTTATTGATATTGCGGTAAACCTGCCATTTGCGATCTTTTTGTTCAAGAGCTTTGTGTCTACGATTCCCAGGGAACTGGAGGAGGCGGCAAAAATTGACGGGGCAGGGGTATGGAGGACATTTTGGACCATTGTGTTCCCGCTGCTAAAACCGACGCTTGCGACGGTTGCGATCCTCAATACTCTGACCATATGGAATGATTTTATGGGGCCGCTGTATTTTCTGCAGTCCAGGGAAAAGGATGTGATTCTTCAGGAGGTATATCGGAATATCGGGCAGTTTTCCACAGACTGGGCGAGCCTGTTTCCTATGATGGTTCTGGGCGTGCTGCCGCTTCTTATTTTCTATCTGGCAATGCAGAAGTTTATTATCGGCGGAGTGATGAGTGGTTCGGTGAAAGGATAAAGATATGGACAGCTTCTTTTTGACGGAAAAGAATGAGGATGGGAATCTGGTACGTCTTTGTCACAGCGGGGACGTTTATCAGATGAATTGGGCAGACGGAGAAATCCCGTGGGGCAGCGTACAGGCTTTGGAGGGCGTAAAATGCAGGGTAGAGAGAGCGGTGACTGCTGCAGGCCGCCTGCAGGAACGATATTTGTTTCAAAATTCAGGTGATTATCCGGTATACTTTAAAGAGAATGATCCTGGGATTTTTATTTCTCTTCCGGATCGCTACACGGAAGCAGACGAATGTATGAAGCGGAATTGCCATACCCACATATGGTGCGGAAAAGAGGTCTCCTGGATAAAAGCAGTGCGCATGAGCGGGCTTGGCCCGCATTTAGGTATGGTGGTGAGAAAGGGCGGACTGAAGGGCTACAGCATCAGACGCAATGAAAAGATGCTGAGCAATGACAGAGGAAGCTTTTTGCTGCATCCGGATGTTGACCTCCTGTATCCCGGTGAGGAATATGAGGTGTGTATGGAATGGTTCTGGTTTGACAGGGCAGAAGATTTCTGCGAAAAGCTGCTGGAATTTGAAAAATTTCCGATTGTATTGACAAAGCAGTGTACATACTTTATGGGCGAGGATATCCGGTTTCAAATTTGGGGAAGTGGGAGAGCAGATACTGTAAAAATGAATTGTCAGGACAGTGAAAACATTGAGTGGGATAAATATGTGGAGAGGGGGAGATATCAGATCACCGCGACAATAAAAGGAAAGAAGCCGGGGGAATATCCGGTAGAGATAGAGATAGACCATGTAAAAACAAGGGCACTGTTTCTGATCCTGCCGAAGCTTGAAGAAATGATTGCGGTGAGATGCAGCTTTATTGCAAGAAATCAGCAGGAAACGAAGGGGGAGCTGAACGGGGCTTATCTGATCTATGATCAGGAAACGCAAAAACGCTATTATTCCCATTTAGACGACCATAATGGTGGGAGGGAGAGGATTGCTATGGGGGCGCTTCTTGCGCTGTTCCTCCAGACGAAAAAGGATTCTCTCCTGGCGGATAGTGTGAACCGGTATATTGCTTATGTATATCGTGAACTTTTTGATGAACATACAGGCGACGTTTTTAATGACATTGGGAGAAATCATGACTGGGACCGCCTGTATAATTATCCGTGGATGTCTGTATTTCTCATGGAGGTTTATAAATGGAAGGGAGAGCAGAAATATCTGAAGGATGCTTATCGGGCATTATGCAGGTATTATGAAAAGGGCGGGACGGCATTTTATGCGATCGGTATTCCTGCTGAGGAGATTTATACGTTACTGCTGAAGGAACGCATGTCGGATGAAGCGGGTATGCTGAGAAAATATCTGCTCGCACATGCAGATAATATTAAGAAAGCGGGGCTGCATTTTCCGAAATCGGAAGTAAATTATGAGCAGAGTATCGTAGCACCGGCGGTGGATATTTTATTGCAGGCGTATGTGGTAACAGAGGAAAAAACATATCTGGAAGCGGCGGAGGAACTTTTGAAGGTTCTGCGTCTGTTCAACGGGCAGCAACCGGACTACCATATGTTTGAAAATGCAATCAGACATTGGGATGGCTATTGGTTTGGAAAAAGAAAATGTCTGGGAGATACTTTTCCGCATTATTGGAGTGTCCTTAGTGGGATTGCCTGTGAACGTTATGCGAAAGTATCAGGTAAAACCGAATACCATGAACTGGCGAGCGCTTCTTTCAGAGGAAGCCTGAACTTATTTGAGAAGGATGGAATGGCACACTGTGCTATGGTTTACCCGGTCAGTACTAATGGTAAGCCGGGGCATTACTATGATCCGTGGGCGAATGATCAGGATTGGGCATTATATTATGCGTGGAAATTACGGAATATTACGGTGGAAGGATCAGTTGAAGACGGACGACCATAGCTCATGCTGATAGTAAATATGGAAGTTCAATAGATTTTAGTATTGACAGGATGCCGGAATAAGGGTATTATAGGAAAATCAACAGGTCAGCCAGGCAACGGAGCCTGAGCTGACCTTTTTATACATTATAACTTTTTCTTGATAAAACATTAAAACATCAATACGATAAATCAGGAAAACTGAGGTGGTCATATGGTAAAATATTTTGCAAAACGTTTTCTGATCATGCTGGCGGCGCTGTTTCTGATCGCGTTGATCACGTTTGTGATTATGCACGCCGTACCGGGCAGCCCGTTTACAGGAGAGAAGAAGATTTCCCCGGAGATCCAGGCGGCGCTGGAGGCCAAGTACAATCTGGACGATCCGCTGCCGGTGCAGTTCCTGGATTACATCAGGGGACTTCTGCACGGGGATTTCGGACCTTCGTACAAATATACGGGGAAGACGGTCAATGATTTCATCTACAACGGGTTTCCCGTCTCCGCGAAGCTGGGGCTGATTACCATTGTCTTTGTGCTCCTGACCGCGATTCCGATGGGAATTGTGGCGGCTGTCAAGACCGGCAGATGGCAGGATATGACAATCATGGCGATTGCGACGATCGGTGTCACGATCCCGTCGTTTGTCATCGCTTCGCTGCTGATCTACGTGTTTGCATACCGTCTGAACTGGCTGCCGACGTTTGGCCTGGACAGTTGGAAGGGCTACGTCCTGCCGGTGGTGGCGCTGGGCGGATATTCGATGAGCTATCTGGCGAGGCTGATGCGGAGCAGTCTGCTCGAGGTCATGGGGCAGGATTACATAAGGACGGCGCGGGCCAAGGGCCTTTCTGAGACGAAGGTGATCCTCAGACATGCGATGCGCAACGCGCTGATCCCGATTGTCACGGTGCTCGGGCCTACCGTGGCCGGGCTGCTGACGGGCAGCTTCGTGATCGAGAAGATTTTTGCGATTCCCGGACTGGGCGTTCATTTTGTCAACAGCGTGTCGCAGCGGGATTACACGACGATCATGGGCGTGACGATTTTTTATGCGGCTTTTCTGCTGGCGATGGTATTTCTCGTGGACATTTTTTACTGCCTGATCGATCCGAGAATCAAGTTTGAATAGGAGGCGCGGCGCGATGGACGATTTTACAAAACAGACTGGGGGCGGGGAGCTTCCCTGCGAAAATCCGTGGGGTATGCTGGACGCTGACAGCCGTGATATGGAGAAGCTTTCCGGCAGGAACCGCAGCTTCTTTTCGGATGTATGGTTCCGGTTCCGCAGGAAACCGACTGCGGTGGCGGGGCTTGTGATGATCCTGGTTCTGGTGCTGTTCGCACTGCTCGGACCGTTCTTTACGAAGTACAGCTATTCCGACCAGAATCTCGATCTGGTCAATATCCCGCCGCTTCTTCCCGTATTTGAGGCCGAGGACGGCTCCTGCTATTTCTATATTACGCAGAGTTTGAAGGTCGTGACGGTGAACAGGGACGGTACGCTGGACCGCCAGCTTACGAGGCTGCGCGAGGATGATAAGCAGAAAATGATCTATTTCGACTACAACGGCGAGGAGATCGTCATCTTTTACGGCATGCAGCCGTACGTGATCGCGAACCCGGAGACGAGGATGATCATGGAGCGGGCAAAGGTCTGGAACCGCTCATATATTCTGGGGACGGACACGCTCGGGCGGGATATTCTGACGCGTCTGATGTACGGCACGAGGGTTTCGATGCTGGTAGCGTTCATTGCGGTGCTTGTCAATCTGGTGATCGGGATTATCTACGGAGGCATCTCCGGGTACGCGGGCGGTACTGCCGATAATATCATGATGCGGATTGTCGATATCATCAGCACGATCCCGCTGACACTGTACGTGATCCTGATTATGGTACTGCTCGGCAGCGGACTTCACAGTATTATTATCGCGATCGGGACGGTCTACTGGGTGGATATGGCCCGTGTAGTCCGCGGTCAGGTACTGACGCTGAAGCAGCAGGAGTTTGTCATTGCGTCCAGGACGATCGGTTCTTCTACGAAGACGATCCTGACGCAGCACCTGATCCCGAATGCGATGGGTTCGATTCTGGTGACGGTGACGATGCTGATTCCTTCGGCGATCTTCATGGAAGCGTTTCTCGGCTATCTTGGAATCGGCCTGCAGCCGCCGCTGGCGAGCCTCGGGACGATGTGCAATGACGCTACGGAGAATCTGAAATCCTGTCCGCACCAGCTCTTCATTCCGGCGCTTGTGATCTGTATGATCATGTTCGCGTTCAACTTTGTCGGGGACGGACTGCGGGATGCGCTGGATCCGAAGCTGAAGAAATGACGGTACATACGGAGGCAGTTATGGAACATATTCTGGAAATAAAGAATCTGAGAACCTCTTTTATGACGAGCAACGGAGAGGTTCAGGCGGTGAGGGGCGTTACCTTTCATGTGGATCGCGGGGAGATTCTCGGGATTGTGGGGGAGTCGGGCAGCGGGAAGAGCGTTACTTCGATGTCAATTCTGCAGCTTCTCGGGACGACTGCGGTGATCAAGGAGGGTTCCTCGATTCTGTTTGACGGGCAGGAGCTGACGACGCTTAAGAAAAAGGAGCTCCGCGCGATCCGCGGGGAAAAGATATCGATGATTTTCCAGGATCCGATGTCATCCCTGAATCCGCTGATCCCTGTGGGAAAGCAGGTAGCGGAGATTATTAAGGAGCATCATCCTGACAGGAACAAGGACGAGCTGAAAAGCATGGTGCTGGAGCTGTTTGACCGGGTGAAGATCCCGGAGCCAAAGAAGCGCTACGGCGCCTATCCGCATGAGTTCTCGGGCGGGATGCGCCAGAGAGTCATGATCGCGATGGCGTTGGCGAACCGGCCGGAGCTGCTGATTGCCGATGAGCCGACGACAGCTCTGGATGTGACGATCCAGGACCAGATTCTGAAGCAGCTTCGCGAGCTGCAAAGGGAGTCAGGCTCCAGTATCATTTTTATCACGCACGACCTCGGCGTCGTGGCTGAGCTCTGCAGCAGGGTGGTCGTCATGTACGGCGGACTGATCATGGAGGAGGCCGACATTGACGAGATTTTTGAGAATCCGAAGCATCCGTACACGCTCGGACTTCTGAGGGCGATCCCGGATATCGGTCAGGACAAGTCGAGGCGTCTGACGCCGATCGAGGGGACTCCGCCGGATATGACGGATCCGCCGAAGGGCTGCCCGTTCGCAGCGCGCTGTCCGTATGCGAGAAATATCTGTGCGGTGAAGCAGCCGGAATACGTGCAGCTCGGAGAAGGACACCGCTCGATGTGCTGGCTGCTCGATGAGCGGGCACCGAAGGAGAACAATCCTTTTGTGGTTTAGATTTGCTATGTTGCAATGAGAGAACGGAGACATTATGAGTGACAAAAATATGCTTGAGGTCACGGATCTCACGAAGCATTTCCAGTTAAAAAATAAAAAACAGGTTGTACACGCCGTGGACGGCATCAGCTTTTCGATTCCGCGCGGCAAAACGCTCGGGCTGGTCGGAGAGTCGGGCTGCGGGAAGAGCACCTGCGCCAGAACGGTCATCCGGATCTACGAGCCGACGGCGGGCAGAATTGTTCTCGACGGGCAGGATATCACGGATCTGTCGCAGAAGCAGCTCAAGCCGCTGCGCAGGAAGATGCAGATGATTTTTCAGGATCCGTACGCGTCGCTGAACGCCAGGATGGTCGTGCGCGATATCATCGCGGAACCACTGTTTGCGCACGGTGTGATCCGCAGCAAAAAGGAAGCGGGGGATTACGTTTATCCGATGCTGGAGCGTGTCGGCCTGACGCGGGAGCATGCGGACCGCTACGCCCATGAGTTTTCGGGCGGGCAGAGACAGCGTATCGGCATCGCGCGGGCGCTTGTCCTGCAGCCGGAGCTGGTGATCTGCGATGAGCCGATCTCGGCTCTGGACGTCTCAATTCAGGCGCAGGTGGTGAATCTACTGAAGGATTATCAGGAGGAGAAGGGGATTTCGTATCTCTTTATCGCGCATGATCTCTCGATGGTGCGCTATGTCTCTGACGAGGTAGGCGTGATGTATCTGGGACAGATGGCGGAGCTGTGCGAGGCGGAGGAGATTTACAGGCATCCGCTGCATCCGTACACGAAGGGGCTGCTCGGGAGTATTCCGATCCCGAACCCGAAGCTTGCCAGGCAGAAGGAGTCCTCCGGGATGCAGGGCGATATCCCGAGCCCGGTGAATCCGCCCACAGGCTGCAGGTTCCATACACGGTGTCCGTACGCGAAGGCGGTCTGCTCCGAACAGGCTCCGTGTCTGAGGGAGGTATCGCCGGGGCATCAGGTTGCGTGCCACCTATATTGAAAAAGAATTCCGGCGGACAGGCGTGCCGTTAATAGTCACGGCATTGTTCATTGAAGAGATATGCACAGACGGACGGCTGCATACCGAAAACTATGACGGATGGTGTTCATCGCTGCATCCGCAGTGATTTACATAAAAAAGCTCCCGGAAGGGAGACAAAAGAGAGGAGATTATTTATGAAACTGAAACGACTCGCAGCATTATTTTTGGCAGGCTGTATGATAGCATCTGCCCTTCCGGTATCTGCTGAGATGCTTCCGGATGTGGAGGAGTCCGCAGGTGAGGATGCTCCGCTGGCTGATACGCAGGAGATTACCTATGTACTCAGCAATGAGCCGGACGGTATCGATCCGGGGATCACGAACAATTCCTTTGCGTCCACGTTTCTTGTGAACTGCTTCGAGGGCCTTGCGACCTACGATTCAGAGGGAAATGTGATTCCGGGTGTGGCGGAGTCCTGGGAGATCAGTGACGACGGCACGGTATACACGTTCCATCTGAGAGAGGGCCTGAAGTGGAGCGACGGTACGCCGCTGACGGCGAACGACTTTGTTTATTCCTACAAGAGAGTGCTCGATCCGGCGACAGGCGGGCAGTATGTGAATATGCTCACAGACTATGTGGCCGGTGCGGCTGAGTTCTATGCGGGCGAGGGCAGCGAGGAGGATCTCGGGATCAGGGCGGTTGACGACCAGACACTTGAGATTACGCTGATGAAGCCGGCAGCATGGTTCATTGATATGCTGACCATGTGGGTATGGGATCCGGTACAGGAGGCGACGATCACAGCGAACGGCGACCAGTGGACGAACAGCCCGGATACCTACATCTGCAACGGCCCGTTCAAGATCACGGATATGAGCATGGGAGAGTATGTGGAGCTTTCTAAGAACGAGAATTACTGGGATGCTGAGAATGTAACGCTTGAGAAGATCACGCTGCGCTACGTCCTCGATACGGCGACAGCTCTGAGTGCTTACGAGTCCGGCGAGGTGGACGGCATCAACACGATTCCGACTTCTGACGTTGCAAGACTGAAGGCGGAGGGCGCAGGCGTGCAGACGGCTGCCAGCTTCGGTACGACCTACTACCTGATGAACTGCAGCAAGGCTCCGTATGACAATCCGCTGGTCCGCAAGGCGCTGAACCTGGCGGTTGACCGCGAGGCGATCATCAACAACGTGCTTCAGGTTGAGGGACTTCCGGCATACAACCTGATCGGGCCGGGCTACATCGTGGACGGCACGGATTTCTCTGAGGGCGACAGCAGTTGGGATCTGAGCGCTACGGCTGACGTGGAGGCTGCGCAGGCAGCTCTGGCTGAGGCAGGCTATCCGAACGGCGAGGGCTTCCCGACCATGCAGCTTTCCTACTATTCTTCCGATACGGTCAAGAAGGTAGTCGAGGCGATGGCTGAGATGTTCGAGACGAACCTTGGCATTGAGGTGGAGATCACCTCCGCTGACTGGGCTGTATTCTATGAGGATGTCCAGGCGGGCAACTATGAAGTGGCTGCGATGGGCTGGAGTGCGGATTATCTGCATCCGATGTCGTTCCTGCCGCTTTTGAAGACCGGCGATGTGAGCAACCTTTCGTTCTACAGCAACCCGGATTACGATGCTCTCGTGGAGCAGGTTATGACGGAGACGGATGCGGCGAAGGGCGTTGAGCTGATGAAGCAGGCGGAGGCTCTGGCAATGCCGGATTATCCGTTCCTGAATCTCTACTACAAGAGCAGCAACTATGCGATGAAGGATTATGTAACCGGATACTTCATGAACGCATCCTCGAGCCTGTTCTTCAAGGGCGCGAAGGTGATTGCGGCTGAGTAAGGCGTCGGGCTGGATTGGAAAATCAATATGTGCAGGTTGAAACATGGCCTGCCTGCGGATGGCTCCCGGGGATTTTTCTCCGGGAGCTGTTTTATAATATCTCACTCTCGTGATTTCCTTTCCGGTGGCAGGTTGCGTTCATAAAGTACTTTATTTTTATAATCCTTTTTCGCACGCTCCGTATACAGCTTAACAAAGTCGGCTTTTGCATCGGTATAAGCGTCCCGGTTTTTCTCATATTTTTTCCAAAGAGAAAGCTTCAGGGCCTCATATTCTTTCGCAATTTCCGTGTGGTCATTCATGTAATCGCGAAAATAGAGCTCATCATTGTCTCCCCGGTAACGCAAGTGAAGATGGAACACTCTCCTGGCAAAACCATTCTTTGTATAGCCTCTGTTAAACGATTTACGCCTGTCCCCTTCGGACATACAGATATAACCGTTATCGGTCAGCAAATGCTTTACATGATCCATAGAGGAATCAGCCGGAATTTCAAGTAAAATATCGACAATAGGTTTTGCGCGCAATCCGGTGATTGCCGTACTTCCAATATGACTGATTCTCATATCTTTTACCGGCAAAAAGCTGGCTATTCTGGCTGCTTCTTCCTGATACCAGACCTTCCAGCAGTCTTTATGCTCCGATAGAATGATCGGAAACAGTTCCCACAATTCTTCTAATGTCATTTCGGATAACTCTTTGCTCATGTATACTCCAATCAATCTGTTTGCCGGGTTCTTCCTTTTATTCCCAATCAGAACTTCTTTTCCTCGTTATTTGGCTCGCGGCATTCCTGATTTCAATCCCATTGCTCCCAACAAACGCCTTCTATTACATTCAGGACAGCCTGCTTCATCCTGTCTTGCAGGTAGGCTTCATTCAGTTTGCTCTTGTTGTATCTGAGATAGGTGTTCTGGGTATATTCTGTTAGAAGAGCAGTAAAAAAGCGCTCCCAGCTAAAATACTTCTGGCTTTCGATGAAATCCTCCGGATGCTCCAAAATATCCTGCACAGCGTTACCATCGATCTGGCCGGATTTTAAAATGAGCCACTCAAAGGATTCCGGTAAATAGCATTTCATGTGCGGATTGGCCCTCATCAGTTGATACAGCTCATTCATTTCGGAGCCGATGGCTGCGCCGTCTGCCACTATCAAAAGTTCCTCGCTGTTTTTAGCAACCGATCGTTTCAGGTTCGATTTTCCTTTGGCACTCAGGCAGTTGGTGTTATGCTCGGTGCATATCGCACGGAAAAACTCATAGCCGGAATTAGAGTCTTCGACCACAACCGTATCCGGCTTTACTTTTTCGGAAAAGCTCTCCGCGCTGTAAATCTGGTACATCTCATTGTAAGTGCGCCGTAAGTCGTGATACTTCCCGGATGTATGGATGCCGTAAATCTCCTCTACGGAATAAGGCAGGTTGGGCAGATCCTCACGTGTAATAATCACGAAATAATTGTCCGAGGCTTTTACTGCGGCTGCAAACTCGTGAGACTTTAAAAACTGATTTTCTTCATCAAGAAAAATGATCTGGCCATGAATGTTAGGTAAAATCAGATTCCAGTCATTTCCGCCCAAAGTACGGCATGGCCGTTCGCAGATCACATCTACGCCGGAATTTTCTCCCAACGCGGCTGCCTGTCCGATCAGATTGATCAGTGTGGTTTTTCCTGTAGCACTGTCTCCGCGAATAATTGTGATGTTTCTGCGGACGGTTAATTCATAACGGAGCCGGTTATTTTGTACAACAATATGATATTTTCCTTTCATCGGTCAACGCTCCTTTATGGTCAGAGCTTCCTGCAAATACTCTTTATAGCCATGAACGGTCTTACCAGTATTTACAATCAGAGCCTCAAAGTCAGTGACTTCGCTGAAATCCATCACATGGTGAAGATTGATGGTCAAATCCTTCTTCTTGCCCAGCTTTACAATCCACCTGGCGCAGTTGTCCCCGCAGGAAGACGCATTGAATATTTTTCCGCTTTGATCAAATGCCATCAGAATCAGGGTTTTTACACCGCCGGAAATATCCCTGACAGGAATTGCACCAAGCACAGGGCTTTGAATTAAACAGGCACTGATAACCTCAGAATTGTCAATGTCTTTTATCATTTCAACGGACAAAGGATCAGTAATCCACTCGTCCTCGTATCGGTTGTCAAAATAGGTAGGCGGATGATAAACCGCCCCGGCAGTCTCTCCGAATATAATCTTTAACATGGTGCGGTCCTCCTTTCAGGGAAATCTTTTTGTCATTCATTATACTGAATTAAGATAACATACGCAACCACAAGCCTTTTCTGATTCATTATACTGAATCCGGTTGGCAGAAGCAACCAATAGCTGAAGGATATTTCGTGAATCGAGACGGTTACGGTTCCGGCCAGAGCTGCGCGGCTGCTGGAGAACATGATTTCGGGCGTGGTGATTCGTTGTTACAGTGGCGCGTTAGCCTTGCCAATTTTTGAAATCCGGTCTATAATGATGCGATAAGAATAGGAAGCTGTGATTGTGTGACTGTGGATCCGGAACAGAAAGCTCAGGGAACGGATCTTATGAAAGGGGAAGGAAGATGGAGGAAGCGCGTATCAAACATATCTTATTTGATCTTGACGGAACGCTGCTGCCGATGGTGCAGGAGGAGTTCGTGCGGTTCTATATGCCGCTGCTTGCAAAGGCATACATTGAGGCAGGCGTGCAGGTCGGGACTGGGGCTTTCATTGCGGCGGTATGGAAGGGCTATGGGGCGATGGTAGCCAACGACGGGAGCTGCACGAACTGTGAGGCGTTCTGGCGGAGTATGGACGGCGTGCTTCCGGTGAGCAGGGAGGAGTCGGAGCGCATTGCGCTCGGATTTTATGCGGATGCATTCAATCAGGCGGCCTGCACGGCCTCCCCCTCGCCTTTTGCCGCAGAGGCTGTCAGGGCGGCGAAGGACAGGGGAATCGCTGTTTATCTTGCGACGAATCCGGTATTTCCGCGCTGCGCGACGATGAACAGGATCCGCTGGGCCGGGCTTTGCGCGGAGGATTTCAGGATCATCACGACGTATGAGGACTGTAGCTTCTGCAAGCCGAACACCGCTTATTTTCAGGGGATTCTCGACCAGTTCGGGCTTGATCCGCGGGAATGTCTGATGGTAGGGAACGATGTGGAGGAGGACCTGGCAATTCGCGCACTCGGCGTCCGGACGTTTCTCGTGACGGATACGGTGGAGAACCGTCATGGACGGCAGATTGTGACAGGTGCGATGGAGAATTGTCAGGGCCAACAGATCGAGACAGATGCGATGGAAAATCGCCAAGGCCAACAGATTGAGACAGATGCGATAGAGAATCGTCAAGGCCAGCAGATTGAGACAGATGCGATAGAGAATTGTCAAGGACGGCAGATTGTGGAAGGTGCGATGGAGAACCGTCAGGGCCAACAGAGCAGTTGTCATGACCAGGCGGCTGTGACGGATTACATGGGTTCACTGGAGGAACTCGTGGCGTTCATAAAGGGACTGCCGGCGGACCGGTAACAGGCGGCAGAGAGAACAGCAGGAGGTAGAAGGGATGGCGGATTCCAATATTACGAAGCGGGCTCTGGCGGCTGCTTTGAAGGAACTGATTAACGAGATGCCGTTTTCCAAGATTACGATCAGCGACATTTGCGCGAAATGTGATATGAACCGCAAGAGCTTCTATTATCATTTCAAAGATAAGTATGATCTGGTGAACTGGATTTTTGATATGGAGTTCAGTGCGATCGTCAATCGGAGGCCGCACGCGAATGAGTGGGAGTTCTTCGAGGACGTGTGTGATTATTTTTATGAGAACAGAGGCTTTTACCGCAGGCTGCTGAAGGTGCGCGGGCAGAATTCGTTTACAGAGCATTTCCGGGAGGTTCTGGAGCCGATCGTTGCCGGGCGGCTGACGGAGATTCTCGGGGAGGAAGTGAACCGTTATCAGCTTAATTTCTTTACGGATGCCTGTGTCTGCTCGGTTGAGCGGTGGATTCTCGACCGGGAGGACGTGAGCGCGAAGGAGATTATCGCCATGATGCGGTCCTGCATCGAGAAGGCGGCAGTGCGCGTCGTAGAGGAATCAAAAAAATAAGAAAAGAAACGGGCGTCCGCTGCCGTTCCTGTTCCGGGAATGGTATCGGACGCCTGTTGCTGTAATTCTCTTTTTCTGTAAAATAACGGTTGCTTTTTCGGAACACGGCACTATAATAGTCGTGGAGAAAAGAGGAGATACAAAGGATTATGAAGAAAACAACTACTATACTATCCGGATCAAAGTTTCGCGGAGGGAACAGCAGCCATATTTTCAGCAACGGAGATATCGCGCGGCTGCTGCTACCCCTGATTGTGGAGCAGCTTCTGACTTCGCTGATGGGAACGGTTGACACGATGATGGTCAGCAATGTCGGTTCGGCTGCGATCTCCGCGGTGTCGCTCGTGGATTCGATCAATATTCTTGTGATTCAGGCATTCTCGGCGCTGGCGGCGGGCGGGACGATCCTCTGCGCGCAGTATCTTGGACGGAACAGCCGCAAGGACGCCGCAAGGGCGGCTTCGCAGGTGGTACTGACGACGGTTGTTCTTTCGGTGATCGTGACTGTCGTATGCCTGCTCTGCCGCAGGCCGATGCTGCGTTTGATTTTTGGCTCGGTGGACGTGGAGGTCATGCGCAATTCGCAGGTTTACTTCCTGTTCACATCGCTGTCGTTCCCGTTTATCGCGATGTACAATTCCGGAGCGGCAATTTTTCAGGCGCAGAAGAATACGAGGACGCCGATGACTGTTTCAGTGATATCGAACTGCCTCAATATAGCAGGCAACGCGCTGCTGATCTGGGGCTTTGAGATGGGGGTTGCGGGAGCTGCGATTGCGACACTGCTGTCGAGAATTTTCAGTGCGCTCGTCATTACATGGAGGCTGCGCAATCCGAAGCTTACGGTCTGCGTGCGCAATTACGGCTCGCTGCGGCCCGACTTTTCCTGCATTAAGCGGATTCTCACGATCGGTATTCCATCCGGCATTGAGAATTCGATGTTCCAGTTCGGCAAGCTGGCGATCCAGTCAACCGTATCGACACTCGGCACGGCGGCGATCGCGGCGCAGGCAATGACAAATATTCTCGAGAATCTGAACGGAATCGCGGCGATGGGAGTCGGGATCGGCCTGATGACGGTCGTCGGCCAGTGCGTTGGCGCAGGGCGCGAGGATGAGGCTGTCTATTACGTGAAGAAGCTTACCGCGATCGGGGAGGTCGTGCTGCTTGCAAGCTGCCTGATTACGTTTGTGCTCACAAAGCCTGTCACGATGCTTGGCGGGATGGAGGCGGAGAGTGCGCGGATGTGTATGGAGATGATGACTGCGATCACGATTGTGAAGCCGGTCGTCTGGGTATTCTCGTTTATTCCGGTCTACGGGATGCGTGCAGCCGGGGACGTGCGTTTCTCAATGCTTGTGACGTGCCTGAGCATGTGGCTGTTCCGTGTGACGATGTGTATTTTCCTGTGCAGATTCTGCGGTTTCGGGCCGATGGGTGTCTGGATTGCGATGTTCACGGACTGGACGGTGCGCGGGATCGTGTTTACGTGGCGGTTCCACAGCAGGAAGTGGCTGCGGCACCGGGTGATATCCTGATGGATGCCTGGCAGGGCAGGAAGTGGCTGCGGTAAGGACAGGAGGAACAGTATGATCATTACGGTAACGATGAATCCGGCGGTGGATAAGACGATAGAGATTAACAGGCTCGTTCACGGCGGTCTCAACCGCATCTCTCATGTGGAGCTCGATGCGGGAGGCAAGGGGATCAATGTTTCCCGGACGGTGCGGGAGCTCGGAGGCGTAACGGTGGCGACCGGCTTCGTCGGCGGCAGCGCCGGGGCGGTGATCGAGCGTGAGCTTAAGGCGCTCGGGATTCAGACCGATTTTGTCCATGTGGGCGGTGAGACGCGGACGAACACGAAAGTGTGCGAGGCGGACGGCACGTTGACCGAGCTGAACGAGCAGGGGCCGGAGATTGCGCCGCAGGAGCTGGAGGAGCTGCTTGCCAGACTGGAGAATTACGCCGGGGTGGGTGTGCTGTTCGTGCTTTCGGGGAGCATCCCGCGTGGAATCGATACGGATATCTATGCGCGCATCATCCGTCTTGTGCACGGGAAAGGTGCGCAGGTATTGCTCGACGCAGATGGAGAACTGTTTTCCCGCGCCCTCGCAGCGGCGCCGGATCTGATCAAGCCGAACCGGATGGAACTGGAGCAGTATGCGGGGATGGCCGGTGAGACGCCTCAGGGCGGACGCCCGGCAGCGGGAGACAGTGTCGGAGGAGATTGCGACAGACCGGACCGGGAGAAGACGGGACGGTGTACGGAAGCACCGGATGGGGCGTCGTGCAGCCGGAGACCGGGTACGGCAGACCTTGATCCGGCTTTGACAGAAGCAGCCCGCAGGCTTCGCAGAGATGGCATCTCCACCGTTGCCGTCTCTCTCGGACCGGACGGAGCCCTGTTTTTCGGGACGGACGGCGTGGGAGAAGCGTATGAGCTTTACTGTCCCGGTCTGCCTGTGCAGGTGCGCTCGACTGTCGGCGCAGGAGACGCGATGGTTGCGGCGCTTGCCCTTGCGTGGGACCGCGGGCTGCCGCCGGAGGAAATGATCCGCACCTGCATGGCAGTCTCGGCGGGTGCCGTGACAACGAGCGGCACGAAGCCGCCGGCGCGGAAGCTCGTGGAGGAGCTGAAGGCGCGAGTGGAAGTACAGGTGATTTAGGAACAATCCAGGAACGGCATGTGTTGTACCTGAAAAATTTGACGGCTAAAATGCAATAGATATATTAATTGCGGTTTCTAATCGAGAAAATATCGTCTATATCTCCTGCAAATTTTTTAGTTCTGTCAGCATAATTTGCTCTAGTCGGTCGATGTCAGGAAAGATAACATGTTTTCCCTTGGCATGGAGTTGGCGAAGCCGCTTCATATTAGTGTTGACTTCTTTGTGGATAGAGTGTTTTACGGGGATGGGATTGTTGTTGCGGGTGTGTATATGATCAAGATAATATTCTCTGATCGGGAACATGTTCTGAAGTAGAAATGCGGCTTCTTTTCCATCGAATTCACCCAGAACTATGGTAATGCATCTTCCGTATTTCTGAACTTGTTTGTCATGTATTGCTCTGAATTTTTGTATACGTGTACTTAACGGGACCATCCAAAGCAGAGAGCTCTTTTTATCCCGGAGGCAGTAAAAAGTAGGACGATATGTATCGCCCTCTTTGTTCTGCATAAGATTGCTGTCCTGTACTTTTTCGAAATATTCATCTTTGATGTGGTAGACATAACCTTCTTGATAAAACATATTTTATCACCTATAAAATCAGCCCCGCCATACAGCAGGGCTGGAAATTTTCAAGCCGGACATTTGTTAGACGCTTCCGGTGAGCGAACCATATTTTCGAGCCGTTCATTTATAAGCCACCAACGGTAGGTGGACGATATTTTCGATGACAGAGATTCCTGTCTCTATCATTATTATATGTTTGCATCAAAAATATGTCAATAAGATTTGAAAAATCAGGAGATAAAACGGAAGTGACTATTATGGCAGTATTCCTTCGGGCGAGCTTCTGCCGAAAGAACATATCATGAAATATTATGCGGCTGTGAATTAGAAGTATGGAATTGATACGGAAGATGGTATGAGAACATATATCCGGGATATACTTGCTAAGGCGTCTCAGAATTACTTATAAAAATCTGCATAAAAACTGCCGGAATCGTTTATTCCGGCAGTTTTTCTTCGGATTCCGCATCAAGAACCGCCGCTATTTTTTTCATACAGATCCAATAATTCTTTTCACGTACGGAGGTCTGTTCTTTTATTTTCGAATCAATATCACAGCGCCCGGGCAGATAATCGGCGCGGATGCGTCCGAGATGCAGGCAGCGGGCAGCTT
>Ga0129308_1000780_pt1 | contig 41869 bp, 44 predicted proteins | sample L827metagenome_FD_94440 | JGI IMG/M metagenome (GOLD analysis project Ga0129308, IMG submission 94440) | Ring-tailed lemur group fecal microbial communities from Wisconsin, USA - L827 metagenome | ecosystem: Host-associated > Mammals > Digestive system > Large intestine > Fecal | place: USA... | reverse complement strand
TGGGTCGAGAAGGAGGACCGCCGCGTCAATGCCAAGAGCCTGCTGGGTGTGCTGTCCCTGGGCATTGTGAAGGGCACCACCATCACCCTGATTGCTGACGGCGCGGATGAGAAGGAAGCCGTTGGCGCCCTGGTGGAGCTGGTCAACGACAACTTTGGCGAATAATTCCCCTAGGATACAGAGCCCCAGAGGCCCCGCGCGTTTGCGCGGGGCCTTATTGACTTGCTTGCGGCACGATCTGGAAAGGAGGGATGCCCGGTGACAAAGGACGAACTGCGGGAAAAAGCCAACGACCTGCCCCTAGCCCCCGGCGTCTATCTCATGATGGACAAGACGGGCAAGGTCATTTATGTGGGCAAGGCGAAAAAACTGAAAAACCGGGTGAGCCAGTATTTCCAGGACAGCGCCGGCCATACGGCCAAGACCCGGCAGATGGTGTCCCAGGTGGACAAATTCGACACCATTTTCGTCTCCAGCGAGTTCGAGGCCCTGGTGCTGGAAAACTCCCTCATCAAGCGGCATATGCCCCGCTACAACATTCTGCTGAAGGACGACAAGGGCTACCCCTTCGTCCGGCTGTCCCGGGGGCCCTATCCCCGCTTTTCCATGGTGAACAAATGCGCCAACGACGGAGCGAAGTACTTCGGCCCCTTCGGCGGCCGGTTTGAGACCCGCCAGGCCCTGGACGCCGTGTGCGCGGCCCTGCGGCTGCCCACCTGCAGCCGGAAATTCCCCCGGGACATCGGTGCGGAGCGGCCCTGTCTGAATTTCCACATGGGCCGGTGCGACGGCTTCTGCCGCCCGGAGATGACGGCGGAGGAGTATGACCGCCGTATCCGGCAGGCCTGCCAGCTGCTGGAGGGCAAGTCCAAGCAGCTCCTGCGGGAGATGACCGCCGAGATGGAGGCGGAGGCGGAGGCCCTGCGGTTCGAGCAGGCGGCGGCCATCCGGGACCGGGTCAACGCCATCGCCGCCCTGGGGAAAAAGCAGACGGTCATCGCGGGCCTGTGTGCCGACACGGACATCTGGGGCCTTTACCGGGGGGCCGGCAAGTGCTGCTACGCCATTTTGCACATGGAGGAGGGGAACCTGGCCGGCCGGGAGACGGAGCTGTTCGCCGCTCCCATCGACGAGAGCGAGGAGGAGATGCTCTCCGCCATCACCGCCCAGTACTATCTGCCCCGGGCCATTTTGCCCCATGAGATCCTGCTGCCCCGGGGGGCGGAGGAGGACTGTGAGAGCCTGTCCGAGGTTTTGACCAAGCGGGCGGGCCATAAGGTGTGGGTCCATGTGCCACAGCGGGGAGAAAAGGCGGAGCTGCGGGCCATGGCCCAGCGGAACGCCGCCGAGGAGGCGGAGCGGGCCACCACCGCCGAGGAGCGGACGGCCCACACCCTGACGGTGCTGGGCAAGCTCCTGGGCCTGCCCCAGCCCCCCGGACGCATGGAGTCCTTCGATATCTCCAACACCGGTAAGAGCGATATCGTGGCCTCCATGGTGGTGTACAGCGGCACCCGGCCGCTGAAATCCGCCTACCGCCGCTTCCGCATCCAATCCCTGGAGGACCACCCGGACGACTATGCCTCCATGCAGGAGGTGCTGACCCGGCGGCTCCAGCGGGCGGCGGAGGGAGACGAAAAATTCCTGCCTCTGCCGGATGTGTTTCTCATCGACGGCGGCGAGACCCATGCCCGGGCCGCCCAGGAGGTGGCGGAGAAATTCGGCGTGAACGTGCCTATTTTCGGCATGGTGAAGGACGACCGCCACCGGACCCGGGCCCTGGTGACGCCGGAGGGACGGGAGATCGGCATCGTGACGAACCAGGCGGTGTTCTCCCTCATCGGCCAGATCCAGGAGGAGACCCACCGCTTTGCCATCACTTATCATCATGAGAGCCACACGAAAAGCACCATGCGGTCCGCACTGGACGGCATCCCCGGCCTGGGCCCCAAGCGGCAGGCGGCGCTGCGGAAGGCCTTCGGCACTGTGAAGGCCATCCGGGAGGCGGATGTGGAAACCCTGGCCGCCGTGGTCCCCCGGAGCACGGCGGAGGCGGTCTACCGTCATTTTCACAAGGAACATCAGGAAGCATAAAAAGCGCGGGCGCTGGAGCCCGCGCTTTTTTTGCGGCAGAGGGCGGATAAGCGCCCCATATATTACCAAATGGAAAAGAAAGTGCAAAAAACCGGCAAAAATTATAGCCGGTTACAAAAAAAGAGGGACTATTGTGGGAAATCAGAAATCGGAAACCGATTTGTGGAAAATGGAGACAGGAAATTTGTTGAATTTACACAGGAGAGTCTGTATAATAGGATAAAATGGTCTACATAATCGAAATATGTGGAAATGACCGTTTTTCTGGAGGACAGGCACCATGGGATGTTGGCTTGGCCTGGCGGCCTTTGTCTTGTTTTTTATCAGTGATTATAACGACTGGCGGCTTTCCTGGCAGGTATTGAAGCCCTGCTTCCCAGCAGGCGCCGTGCTGCTGGCCGCCGGAACGGTCCTGGAGGCCCGGCGGGGGAGCCCCCTTGTTTCCGGGTGGCTGCGGGGCCTGCTTTTCGCGTTGGCAGCGGCGTTTTTGGCGCTGCTGGTCTATACGCTGTTTTTCGCCCTGCCGGTGGAGGCGTCCTATGCCCGCCCGGGGGAAAAACGGCCCGCCTGCACCACGGGGGTGTATGCCCTGTGCCGCCACCCCGGCGTGCTGTGGTTCGCGGGCTTGTACGGCTGCCTGTGGGCGGCCGCGGGCGTGCCGCTTTGGGAGGCGGCGCTGTACAGCGGATTGAATGTGCTGCTGGTGATTTTTGAGGACCGGTGTGTGTTCCCGGCCCGGTTGGAAGGATACGGCGCCTACCAGGCGTCCACGCCCTTCCTGCTGCCCAACCGGCGCAGCATCCGGGCTTGCCGGGAAAGCATTTGAGGAGGCGAGGCTCATGCGTTTTGAGGATAAGCTGAAAAAATACAGCCGCGAGCAGCTGTGGCAGGAATACTGCGGATTTCTGGACATGAGCCTCGACGATTATATGTATACCCAGCGGCGTTTGATGGAGGAGCAGCTCCAGATGTGGAGTAAGAGCGGCCTGGGCCGCCAGCTGCTGCGGGGCAATCACCCCCGCACCATCGACGAGCTGCGCGCCACGCTGCCTTTGACCAGTTACGCCGACTATGCGGATGTGCTGCTGGCCAAGCGGACGGAGATGCTGTGCGGCGAGCCCGCCATCTGGATCCAGACCACCTGGGAGGGCGGCCTGCGGCCCATTAAGCTGGCGCCCTATACCCGCAGTATGCTGGATACCTACCGCCACAACCTGCTGGCCGTCATGATGATGGCCACGGCCCGGCGGAAAGGGGATTTCGATGTGAAGAAGGGGGACCGCATCCTGTACGGCGGCGCACCCCTGCCCTATATGACCGGCCTCATGCCCTCCCTCTTTGACGAGGACATCGCCTTTACCTGGCTGCCGGACAACAATTCCAACTCGGATTTGAGCTTCAGCCAGCGGATCAAAAAGGGTTTTTCCATGGCCCTCAGCGGCGGCGTGGACTTTTTCTTCGGCATCGGCAGCGTGGCCAATTACATCACGGAGAGCTTCGGCAAGAGCAGCGGCGGAGGCGGTGGAAAGCACGCAATCTCCCCGGGCAACGCCCTGCGCTACCTCCGGGGCAAGTACATCAGCCACCGGGACGGCCGTTCCATCACCCCCGGCGATGTATTCCGGCTGAAGGCGTTTTTCTTCGCCGGCACAGACGCCAAATGCTACAAGGACCGGCTGACGAAGGCCTGGGGCATCATGCCCGTGGAGCTGGCCGCCGGCACGGAGTCCACCTGCATCGGCGCGGAGAACTGGGAGCACAACGGCATGGTGTTCTTCCCGGACGCCTGCTTTTACGAGTTCATCCCCGAGGAGGAGATGCGGCGGAACCTGAAGGACCCCGCCTATCAGCCCCGTACCTGCCTCATGGACGAGATTCAGGCGGGGGAGACCTATGAGCTGGTGCTCTCCGTCCTCCACGGCGGCGCCTTCATGCGCTACCGCATCGGGGATATGTACCACTGCCTTTCCGCCGGCGGCGGGCAGCTGCCCCGGCTGACCTTTGTGGACCGGGTGCCGGATGTCATCGACATCGCCGGATTTACCCGCATCACCGCCTCCTCCATGCAGGAGGTCATCCGCCTCAGCCGTCTGGAGCTGGGGGACTGGATCTTGAAAAAGGAATTCAACCAGAATGATGACCCCTTCCTCCATATGTACGTGGAGATCCCGCCGGACGCCCAGGCCAGCGAGGTGGTGACCCGCTCCGTGCTGACGGAGCATCTGAGCCTGTATTTCAAGTATTTTGACAGTGACTACGGCGATTTGAAAAAGCTCCTGAACATGGAGCCTTTGCAGATTACCATCCTGAAATACGGCACCATCGCGGCCTATGAGGCCCGGATTGGTACCCGCCTCCCCCGCATCAATCCGGGTATGCTGGATGTGTGCGGCCTCCTGCGCCAGCAGGCCGACACGGAAGGGAGGCCGCGGCTGTGAGCAATATTCCCTTCCTGTACATCAATATCACGGCCCTGTGCTGCTTTTCATTGATGTTCGTCACCTTCCTGGCCACGAAAAAGACGCCGGAGATCTGGGCGTTCATGGCGGTGCTGCTGGACTGTATCCTCTGGTCCGGCGGGTCCATCCTCATGCGGCTCCAGATGTGGCCGGGACTGCGGTTCTGGTACGCGGTGTCTTTGGTGGCCCTGTTCAGCATGGAGCTGCTGTTTTACCTGTTCGTTCACACCTTTGCCCGGCGGAAGGGCCGCTTCCTGCTGCTGGTGTTTACAGTGCTGACCCTGGCCATCATGCCGGGGACCATCAGCGGTTTTTACCTGGCGCCGCCCACGCCGGTGGTGAAGGCGAACGGCGCCGTGGTATTCACCTACGGGCTGAACTGGCATATCGTCATTCCCTGCCTGGTGTTCGTGACCATCATCGGCGCCACGGCGGTGCTGCTGACCCACGTGGTCCGGGAGCAGGGGACCCACTCCCCCGGCATCCAGGTCATCATCACCGGCGGCCTTGTGATGCTGGTGGGCAACCTGCTGCAGGTGGGCCTGCCCGGCAATACCTTCCCCTTTGACGCCCTGGCCGGCATCGTGTTCGCGGTGCTGCTGATGTACGCCCTGTACAAGCGGCGGATGTTCCGCCTGACCCTGGTGGTGTCCCGGACGCTGCTGACGGTGGTGCTGGCGGTGATCTGCATCATAGCCACCGCCAACTTCATCCGGCCCATGCAGTCCTTTGCGCAAGGAACGCTGGGCTTGGGGGCGGAAATGGCCACCACCATGGTGGCGGTGACCTTCGCGGCCATGCTGGGGCTTGCCTATCTTCTGATGCGCCGCCTGCTGGAGGCCATGTTCGTCCGGGAGGAACAGCAAAACCGTCTGGTGAAAAACTTCTCTGCCGAGGTCTCCCAGTCCCTGAGCACCGCGGATATCATGGAGAAGCTGGGGAGCATCATCTCCCGGGAAATCTCCACGGAGCAGATCTACATCTGCCTGCTGGACGGGGACAGGTATCAGGCAAAATACTGCTCCAGCCCCCTGGCAACGCTTTCCTTCTCCATCTCCAAGGACAGCCCGCAGATCGCCTATCTGAAGGAGCAGGAGGCTTATCTGATCTTGGGCGAGTTCCAGAACAGCCCCCGCTACCTCTCCGTGTGGGAGGCGGAAAAGGAGCTGTTCCGCCGCCTGAACATCGACTGTGTGGCCGCCATGCGGGACGGCAAGGAGATCGTGGGGTTGGTGCTGCTGTCCGCCAAGGAGCGGGGCCGCAGCTTCAGCGCCGTGGAGATCGGCTTTTTGGAGACGGTCTGCTCCATTGCGTCCATCGCCATGAAAAACGCCGCCCTGTACGAAAAAATGTTCCGGGAGGCCCGCATCGACCCGCTGACCGGCGTGTACAATTACCGCTTTTTCGTGGAGCAGATGGAGGAGCAGTTCCGCGCCTGCGGCCGGGAGTGTCTGACGCTGATGTACATCGACGTGGATGACTTCAAGCTTTATAACCAGCTCTACGGGGTGGGAGAGGGCGATACGGCCCTGTGCCTCATCGGCGAGACCATTACCCGCTGCGTGGGAGAGAGCGGCACCGTGTTCCGCACCAGCGGCAAGGTGTTTGCCGTGCTGCTGCCCTTCCAGGATACCCAGCGGGCCAGAAAAATGGCCCGGGAGATCGGGGACCGGGTAGGGGAGATCAACCAGCAGCCGGAGCGCCGGCGCCTCAAGCCCCTGTCCGTCAGCGTGGGCATCTGCTCCGCGCCCTACGCGGCATCCAGCGCCAAGGAGCTTATGGACAATGCGGACCTGGCGGTATATAACGCCAAGCAGGGCGGCAAGGACCAGATCGTCATCTTCCGGGGGGCCTCCGATTTGGTGCCCCAGCATCTGGCGGAGCGGACGGACGCCATCGTGGACCGCATCGAGCGGGGCGACGGCGAGTACCGCACGGCCCTGTCCATGATCTCGGCCCTGACGGCCGCCATCGACGCCAAGGACCATTACACGTACGCCCACAGCAAAAACGTGGCCCGTTACGCCGCCACCCTGGCCGTGGCCGCCGGACTCAACGACGACCAGGTCCGCACCATTTACGCGGCGGGTCTGCTTCATGATATCGGCAAGATCTCCATCCCGGAGACCATCCTCAACAAGACCGGCCAGCTGGCGGATGAGGAATACCGGATCATGAAGGACCACGTGAACAACTCCATTGAGATGATCCGCCACCTGCCGGAGATGGACTATCTGATCCCGGCGGTGCTGGGCCACCACGAGCGGTGGGACGGCAAGGGCTATCCCCGGGGTATTGCCGGGGAGGAGATCCCTGTCTCCGCCCGGTGCCTGGCCATTGCGGACGTGTTTGACGCCATGACCACGGACCGCCCCTACCGGAAGGGCCTGCCTCTGGAATTTGCCTTGGAGGAGATGGACAAACAGGCGGGAAAGCAGCTGGACCCCCAGCTGACGCCGGTGTTTGTCCGGCTTATCCGCAGCCGCAGCATTCCCCTGTCTCCCCAGGCGGCGGCCCGGCGCAAATGAGCAGCAAAAAGACTTCCCCTTGCGGGGAAGTCTTTTTTGCGTCATTTTCGAAAAAAGCGCCTGCGCAGCTTCCGGCGCCACAGGGCCGTCAGCCGCCCGAGGGCCAGGTCCAGCAGCAAAAACACCGCGCAGCCCATCGCCGCCAGCGCCGCGGTAAACCAGCCGCTGCCCAGCTCCTCCGTCACCGCGGTCAGGCCCAGCAGGCGGATGGTCACGCCGTACAGCAAAAACATGGAAAGCCCGCACACGCCCAGACGGCACACCAGCCGCACCGGAAAGGACGGCAAGGCGGCGATGCGGGGCCGCAGAATGGGATACCAGCCGAAAAACACATATACCAGCGCCGTTTCCCGGTCAGGCACCAACAGCAGCGCCAGAATGGCCGTGGCGCCGTAGGCCGCTCCGGCGCTCCTGGGGCCGTATTCCTCCAGTACGGGCAGCAGCACCGCCATAGCCAGCAGCGGCGCGCAGTAGACGGCCAGGGAGAAAAGCCCGCCCAGCAGCAAGACCACCACCGCCAGACCGCACAGCACGCCGCACAGGGCGATTTTTCGGCTCTGCTCCCTCATCCGTCGATCTCCTTATACCGCAGCTTGTAAAAGCTCCACTGGCGCCATTTTTGAATGAGATGGCGGATGTCGCGGCCGCTGGCACCGTCCGCCGGAGCCCACTGGTCCAGCTCTTGGTCGGGGATACAGGTGCCGTCCATGGTCACATAGGTCGTTTTCTGCACCACCGGCACCATCCGTCTGAGGTCATTCAAAAAGCGGAACCAGGCGCTTTCGTTTTCCCGCCCGGTCAGTTCCACCAGGGCGGCTCCCAGGAAACTGGCGGAAAGGCGGCCGTCCTCCGGCAGGTCCAGGGCTTCCACAGCGGACGCCCAGTCCAGAAGCTCCGCCGCGGCGTCGTTGGCCCAGATGACGTAAGGGGTCTCGTAAGAGCAAAGCGCGCTTTCCTGGCCCTCCTCCTGCACGGCCACCGCGGAGCCCAGCTCCCGGTAGCCCAGCTGGTTGTCTCCCAGGTAAGGCAGGTGGTCGCCCCAGAAGGCCAGCACCACCGGCTCCTCCGTGGCGGAGAAGTAGTCCACCAGGCGGCCCAGCATGGCGTCCGCATCCCGGGCACCCTCAATATAGACCTTCAGCATGGTGTCTACCGTGTCGGAAAGGTGGGCGGAGGTCTCCACCTCCGGGTACACATAGCCCTCGCCGTACTTGTCCAGGGTGTAGGACATATGGTTTTGGATGGTGGTGGTGTAATTGCACAGAAGCTGCCCCTGAGACACGGCCTCCTCGAATTTTTCCTCGATGAAGGCCGCCATGTAGTCATCCGTCACCCAGCGGCCCTTATATTCCAGATCTTCCATCTGGTCGGCGAACACGGTTTCCTCCGCCCCCAGCCAGCGGTACACATTCTCCCGGTTGTAGAACCAGTCGTCACCGGGGTGGAAGAAGGAGGTGTGATAGCCGTCCTCCCGGAACAGCCGCAGCACGCTGTCCAGATTCCGGTTCACCACCCGGAAGGAGGAGGTGGTGGCGGCGGAGAGGGCGTTGGTCTGCATACCGGTCAGCACGTCGAATTCCGTGTTGGCGGTGCCGCCGGCAAAGCCGGGCACCACCACATGGCCGCTGACGGCGTGGGCGTCCTGGCGCAGGGCGTGGAGGTTGGGCAGGGGGTCTTCCGCATAGGTGAACACCGGGTCGTCCGTCAGGTCGGAAAAGGCCTCGTTCATGACCATGATGAGATGAACGCCCTTGCCTTGGTCCTCCTCCACAGCGGCGGAGTCCCATTCCACGGCCTGGGACTTGCTGAAGCCCTCCGGCCGGTCCACGGGATAGGTAGTGAACTGGTGGCAGAAGCAGTAGGGGAAGCCCAGCTCGTTGAATACGGAGGGGATATAGTAGGCGTTGGAGACCTGGAAGGAATTATACAGGTCGTTGGAGGCGTACACCGTCAAAATGAGGGCGGCCAGCACGCCGAAGCTGGCGGCGGCGCCCAGGAGGCTCCCCAGCCAGCCCCGGAGCCGGGCGATGGGGAAGGGGCGGCAGCGGATGAAAACGCCCAGCACCGCCAGCACCGCCGTGGCGGCGACCACCACGGCGATGACCTTCACCGGAAAGTGGATGTCGTAGGTGCCCATGGCGCTGCCAACTTCTTTCAAAAGGGCGAAGTCCCGGGGAAACACCGGCTCATCCCGGACCTCCAGCTTGATGCGGTTGGCGATGGACAATGCGCATACGGCGAAGTTCACCAGAGCGCCGGCCAAAAAAACGTTACGCAGCAGGCAGGTGACAGCCAGCAGCAAAAGGCCGATGGGCATGGCGTTGAGGACGATGAGCAGCGGCTGGCGGCGGAAATTGGCCACAATGGTCCGCAGCGCGTTGGGCTGGCACCAAAGGGCCAGCAGCGTGATGCAGCCCGCCAGGGCCACGGCGGCCAGCAGCGTGGCCCACAGGGGCAGGCGGTATTTCGGAAGGCGTTTGGAAGTATTCAAACCGTCAGGTCCTCTCTTTCAAAAATCCGTAATATATCTATTATATGGATTTTGCGGAAAAAAGCAAGGCTGGGCGAAAACAGCGTCCTTTCTCCGAAATGCAGATGAAAACCGGAGAAGCCGTGCACACTGCGAGGAAACTGTTTTTTACAGCGCGGAAAGTGTTTGGACGGCGTTAAAGACGGTGAAAAACAGAAACTGGCCAAGCAGGCGAAGGATAGGATAGAGGGAAGGGCGCATGTGTGCGCATGAAAGGAGGCGCCTATGAAGCCACTTACCCGAAAACGGCTTTCCTGCTGGCTGATTTTTTACGCGCTGTCTCTGACAGCCAGCCTGGCGGCGGTGGGATTGCTGGCCCTGCTGGCGGGAGTGCCCAACTGGGTGACCATTGGCCTGGCGGTGTGGCTGATGCTGTGCTATGCCAGCCTGTGCTTCCCGGATGACATCTGGGACCGTTGGATGCCGCCGGAGATCCCGTAAAAACTCCCCTCTGTGAAAACAGAGGGGAGTTTTTCTGCATGATTCAACAAAAAGTATTCACTTTCGTCAGAAGGTGACGACCTCCTGGGCGGGTTTTTCGCAGGGGGCGATGGAGAGAATGTCCATGACTGGTCCCTTGCCCTTGTAGGCCTTGTGCTTTTCCACGGCCATACGGGCCGTGACCTCGATCCAGTCCCGGTTTTCATACTGGTCCAGCTGGTCGCCCTTGGCGATGAGGCCCAGGAACTGCACATCATTTTCGCAGCACACCATGGCGAAGCGGCCGGGGCAGTGGATGCCGGGGTACTTCTTGGAGTGGCACATGATGAGCTTCATGTGGACCAGGTGGCCGTCATAGCGGTCCGGGTGGTCCATGACGTCCACATACCAGACGCCGAAATCGTCGTCGGGGATGTCGATGACCTCCTGGCTCATGTCGAAGGGACACTCGTCGCCGGTGAGATAGTCTTCGCTGGTACCGTCCTCCATCTCCAGATAGATGTCGGCCCGGCGGTTCACCATCCGCAGGTTCCGCTTCCGCAGGGAATCCCGCAGCTCCGGTGTGCAGCGGTTGAACACCAGCATGTCGGCATTGGTGATCTTCTCCATCATCAGTTGCCCCATGTTCTTGGCGTACATTTCAAAGGTGGAGGCCTCCACAAAGGTCATGATCTGGTACAGCACCCAGTTGGCCGGCAGCACTTCCCTGTAAAGGCGTTCCATTTGCCACATGCCGTTGTACTCAATGAGTACCTGCTTGGGCCTGTATTTCTTCTCCAGCTCCTTCAGCCAGGAGCATTTCAGGTCGGCCTCCTCATCCACGGTGACCACCGTCACGTTGTCCAGGGCCCGGGGGTTGTACTCCTCCTCGCCCTCCTCGCAGCAGATGAGCAGCGTCCGGTCCTGGCGGGCAAAGCCGTCCTCCAGGATGCCGTTGATGAAGTTGGTCTTGCCGCCGTCCAAAAAGCCGGCAACGAGATAAACAGGAATATCCATGTGAAGTAAAATTCCTTTCCAGACTTACAGGCCGAACAGCTCTGCCAGTTTATCTTCCTTCAGCTCCGAGCCGATGACGCACAGGCGGCCGGTATAGTCGGGCTTGCCGGGACGGATGTCATGCTCCTCGGGCACATAGTCAAACTCCACCCAGGCGCCGTCGCTGCCGCTGACGATGCCCTTGGCCCGGAGGATCTTGCCGTAGTCGCCGCTGTCCAGAGCCGTGAGGATGCGCGCAATATCCGCCTGGGAGAAGGCCTTGGGGGTCTCCTTGCCCCAGGAGGTGAACACCTCGTCGGCATGGTGGTGATGATGGTGGTGGCAGGAGCAGTCGGGGTCGTCGCACTCATGGTCATGGTCATGATGATGCTCATGGTCATGCTCGTGGTCGTGGTGATGGTGGTGATGATGCTCATGCTCGTCCTCGTCATCATCATCGTGATGGTGATGATGCGCATGCTCGTCGTCGTCATCCTCGTCATCATCATGATGGTGATGGTCGTGGTCCTCGTGGTCGTGGTGGTGATGCTCGTGCTCGTGCTCCGCCTCCTCGGCCTCATGCTCCACCCGCATCTTGGCCAGCAGCTCGTCGGCCAGGGACACCTTCTCCATGGCGGAGAGAATCACTTTGCCGTCCAGCTGGTCCCAGGGAGTGGTGAGGATGGCGGCGTCGGTGTTCTTTTCCCGCAGCATGGCCGCGGCAGCCTCCAGCTTCTCCTGGCTCAGCTTCTGGGTTCGGGACAGGATGATGGCGCCGGCGGATTCGATCTGGTTGTTGTAGAACTCACCGAAGTTCTTCATGTAGACCTTCACCTTGGTGGCGTCCGCCACGGTGACAAAGCTGTTGAGCTTCATGTCGGGGATGTCCGCCACGGTGTTCTGCACCGCCACGATCACGTCGCTGAGCTTGCCCACGCCGGAGGGCTCGATGAGGATGCGGTCGGGGTGGAACTGGGCCTGCACGTCCTTCAGAGCCTTGCCGAAGTCGCCCACCAGGGAGCAGCAGATGCAGCCGGAGGACATCTCGGAGATCTGCACGCCGGAGTCCTTCAAAAAGCCGCCGTCGATGCTGATCTCGCCGAATTCGTTTTCAATGAGCACCAGCTTTTCGCCCTGGAAGGCCTCCGCCAGCAGCTTTTTGATGAGGGTGGTCTTGCCAGCACCCAGGAAGCCGGAGACGATGTCGATTTTCGTCATAGAATCAAGTCCTTTGCATAAAAATTTTCAACGCCTTTATCTTACCATCAAAATAAGAAAATGCAACTCCGTCACAGAAAATTTACAGGTTTTCTCCGTCATTTCCGGTGAAATTCCGGCTGGAACGCCTTCATTTCCCGGACGGCGGCGCCGGAGAGCAGCAGCAGGCACACCAGGTTCGGCAGGGCCATGAGGCAGTTGAACAGGTCCGACAGGCCGAAAGCGGCCTCCACGTCCAAAAATGCTCCGGCCCAGGCCGCCGCGGCAAACAGGCAGCGGTACAGGGGCACGGCCCGGCGCCCCGCCAGATAGACCAAGGCGACCTCCCCCTGGTAGGCCCAGCCCAGCATGGAGGAAAAGGCAAACAGCACGATGGCAGCCGCCAGAAATATCCGCCCGGCGCTGCCCAGCACCGTTTCAAAGGCCAGAATGGTCAGGGCGGCGCCCTCCGCCGGAAGGCCTGTGGCGGGGTCCGCGGCCCCCAGAACGCCGGAGCAGCAGATGGCAAGCCCCGTGACGGTGCAGACCACGATGGTGTCGAAAAAGACGCCGGTCATGTGGATGTAGCCCTGGAGGGCGGGGGAGCCGCCGGCGGAGGCGGCGGTAATGGCGGCGGAGCCCATGCCCGCCTCGTTGGAAAAGATGCCCCGGGCCACGCCCCAGCGCAGGGCGGTCCCGGCGGCGCCCCCGGCCACGGCGGCGGGAGAGAGGGCTTGGGAGAACATTTCCCCCAGGGCGGCGGGGACGCTTTGCCAGTGGACCGCGATGACGGCCAGTCCCGCCAGCAGATATCCCCCCGCCATGACCGGCACCAGCACCGACGCCGCCCCGGCGATGCGGCGGATGCCGCCCCGGATGATGACGAGAGTCAGCGCCGCCGTCACAAACCCCACCAGCACCGGCGGCAGGGAAAATGCCTGGCGAAGAGCGGCAGCGATGGAGTTGGACTGGGTCACATCGCCGATGCCGAAAGAGGCCAGTACCGCGAAACACGCGAAAATGGCGGCCAGTCCCCGGCCCAGAAGCCGGGGGTGGATGCCCCGGGCCATGGTGTACATGGGGCCGCCGGAGACTTCGCCGGGGCGGCGGAATTTGACCGCCAGGGCGCATTCGGCAAATTTGGCGGAAAGGCCGAACAAGGCCGCGATCTCCATCCACACCAGGGCGCCGGGGCCCCCGGCGGTGATGGCGGTGGCCACGCCCACGATGTTGCCGGTGCCGATGGTGGCCGCCAGGGAGGTCATGAGGGTGGAGAGGGGCGAGACGCGCCCCCGGTCGGCGGAGCGGGACTCCCGCCGGGTGAGGAGCTTCAGGGCGGGGAACAGGTTCCGCCAGGGGAGAAACCCCATGCGCAGGGTCAAAAACACGCCGGTGCCCAGCAGGGCGGGCAGCGTCACGGCGCGGACGGCCCGGGCCATGGAGAGGGACCAGGATGCCAGCATAAGACCGCCTCCTTTTTCAGATCCCTAAAGCATACGGCGGCAGGGCTGTCCCTATACGGAAAAACACGGACGCCTGGGCGTCCGCGTTTTTCTCAGCCTTCCATGTGCCGGCCCAAAAAGGCGGCGATGGTCTGGGCCAGCTTGAATTCCGTTTCACCGGTGACGGTGTCCCCGTCGCCCACGAACAGCACCAGCCCCAAAAGGTCGCCCTCCGCCAGGATGGGCGCGGCCACGCAGGCCCGGAGCTTGTCGGAGTCCTCCGACACGGGAACGGCGGAGCCCTCTCCGATGGATTGGTAAATTTTCCGGGCCTCCATGATCCGCTCCAGCTCCGGAGAGATGCGCTTGCCCATCAGCTCCCGGCGGGCCCCGCCGGCCACGGCGATGACGGTGTCCCGGTCCGTGACGGCGCAGATGGCGCCGGTGGAGCGGCTCATGGTCTCACACAGGTCCGCCGCGAAGTCCTCCAGCCCTCCCAGTAAAGAGTATTTTTTGAAGATGACCTCTCCGTCCCGGCTGGTGTAGATCTCCAATGGGTCTCCTTCCCGGATGCGCATGGTGCGGCGGATCTCCTTGGGAATGACCACCCGGCCCAGATCATCTGATTGTGTCAATCAGGTGCAAAAAATTTTTGTGAAGCCCCGAAAAGCATTGAAATATAAGGATTCTTCAGCTTTCGGAGCTTTCACACCCGTCCTACTCATTGAGTCATTTTAGGACAAAAATCGACATTTTATTCAAAGATGTGAGCCAGTCGTTTTCAACTGGCTCTTTGTTATGCTGTTGCAAACAGATCATCGAATTTCCAGACGATTTCGATGTTCTGATTGTCTGTGACATTGATACGCTCAACCGCATCATACATCAGTTCTTTCAGAGCTTCGTCATTCATGGAACTTGTACGCTCAATGATTGCCTGTTCCTGCTTTGTCTGATTTTCTTTTTCGAGAAAATCTTCATACACAGCTTCTGCTTCCGCAATCTGAACTTTTAATTCTTCCATACGTTTTTCACGCTCAGAACGGAGAGCAATAAAATCCTCCTTTGTTATGCGACCCTCACGATAGTCCAAGTAGCTTTGAACCCTCTGGGTATCACCACTTTCCAATTCGCTTGTAAGAGCCTTCAAACGTTGTCTAAGCAATGTTCCTTCGGAAATGGTATCCTTGGTATTGCCGACAGATTCGACCGTCATAACGGCAATTTGAGCCTTTAACGAAGCCAAAACAACTTCCTCAATATCCGTCCTGTCCCATCTAACTGATTTGCACAGTTCTTCATTCGTGTCCCAATACGGAGTTACACAATAGAAGTGAACATCTGTGCCAAAAGTTCTTTGGAGCTTACGACCGCAATGGGCGCAATAGAATAGCCATTTTAACACTGGACAAGTCGGACTTTCAGTAGGGAAACCGTCGTATTTTCATCGGATTTTAGTCGGACTAAAATTCTGTCTTAGCACTCACAATAACACAATGCTTCTTCCTCCCTGGCACTTTCCAGGAAATCTTTCAATTTAGGAATGGCTGTTCCCCAAAGTGACAGACCAAATAACAGTATCGCTTCTTTCTTTCGGTCATAGTAGGTGCTGCGTTCCATATTCAGAACCTCCAGCATTTCTGATTCCCTGTACTTGAAGCGGTTGAGATATGCCTTTGAGATAATCTCACAGTACAGAGCGCCTTTATCCGGATATTCTCTGATTTTCAACATCGCCATATCTACCAGTTCAATGATCCACTTTGTCTCGAATAAGCTGCGAATGCGTTCTTCAAATCGTTCTCTCGCTTCATCCGGAGCAAAGTTCTCCAGATAAATCAATGCACCATCTAAGCTGTCACCGTAAGTACAAATAAGGGTATCACATACATCATTCGCACGATCAATGGTAGACCAGCACACCTCTCGATATATGGATAAAATCAGCTTTGCTCTTTCATACAGAACCTTCTCGTCAATGTTCTGCATCCGGCAAAGCATTCGAATATTGCTTAATACCTGTGTATTATATCTACTCATTCAGAATCTCCTTTCAGCCTAATCCATAAAATAAGAATTCCTTTCTAACTCCTGTCACTTGGCTAAAGGGAAACAAATACCATGGGACAAGAATGACTATAACTTCCGATATTTGATTAAAATAACAGAAGCGAAATCGGAAGTTCTTGACTTTATAAAAGTTCCGATATATAATTAAGAGGAACTAAAACTTCTGTATGATTCTCATTATAGCATTTTCCAGAAGTTTGTCAACAAATAATCGGAAGTTACGAATAAATATTTTTTGAAAGGAAGGACACTACCATGACATTTGGAGAAAAAATTAAAGAAGCTCGTTTGGCTATGAACCTATCTCAAACGGAGCTTGCCCAGATGACCGGCATCTCCGAAAGATCCCTTTACACCTATGAGCAACTCGGAACGCTCCCCAGAAAAAGCAACATCAGAAAGCTTGCTGAAGCGCTGCATATCTCTGTGTCCTATCTTTTGGATGAATCTGAAACAGACAGCCAGAGCCATATAGATCAGGATATGTTTATTTTAGAGGCAAAGGAAAACTTCGGTTCAAAGGGAGCAAAAGAAGCTCAGGAAGTGCTGGGTCGTGTAAATTCTCTGTTTGCCGGTGGAGAATTGGACGAGGACGCAAAAGATGTATTCTTCCAGGCGATTATGTCAGTCTATATGGACTCTAAGAAAACAGCACGGGAAAAGTACACTCCGAAGAAATACAGAAAGCATAAAGATAAAGAGTAAAATCCTCAAGCACAGAATATGTTTTCTGTGTGCGATTCGGAGGTGAAGCAAATGAAAACGGCAGAGCATATCATTGAAACTGTCGATAAGCTTGTGCGAAAATATCACACCAGAGACCCTTACGAGTTGTGTCAGCTGTTAGGTATCAAAATCCATTATTACGATTTACAGAAGAAATTGAAGGGCTTCTTCTATTACCAGTCCAGACAGAAGAATATCGTAATAGATCACAATGTGAACGGTATCCTGGAACGTATCTTAGTCGCACATGAATTAGGACACGCTGTCCTGCATACGAAAATCGCCATGATGCATGGCTTTCAAGAAATGGAAGTTTTTGATGATAGATCAATCGAAGAAAATGAAGCAAACTTCTTTGCGGCGGAGCTTCTGTTAGAAGATGGGGAAGTTCTGGAATGCCTTTCGGAACACACATTTTTTGAAACTGCTAAGATGCTCTATGTACCGGCAGCATTATTAGATTACAAATTCAGCCTGCTCCATGAAAAAGGGGAGCTTGTAAATTCGATGTATATTCGTAAAGTAGATTTCCTGAAGGGAGATCTTCACGCCTACGATAACGACATTGATTATGGCGATATATGAATATCAGTTTTTTATTTCCTTACAGGAAAAGTCCACCAGTACGATGCACAGCGCATCATGACTGGTGGACTTTTTAGTTATACAAGCGAGAGAGCATCAGCATGGTGTTTGAGGTATCCACATTCTCTTTGGAGTGGTATCTCTGAAAATAATGTATCTGCATATCGCACCTCCTAAAACCCATCTGCCATTTCGTTTGCGTTACCGGGTCAGTTGATAACTCAATTCCAGCAAGGGCTTGATTTCATCTGCCGAGACTGTACCATCGAGAAGGATGCTGATCCAATTTTCTTTGTTCATGTGGTAGGCGGGGAAGAATCCCTCTTTCATACGCAGTGAACCAATCATCATCGGATCGCACTTGATGTTCAGAACATCAACCGTTTTATCTTCTTGCAATCCCAGCTTTTTTGCATTGGCTTCAACCACCAACGCAAACCACTTTTTATTGTTCTTATGGCGCAAAACACAATTCCAGTCATTCCACGGGTAATCCGGTTCTGCTCCATAGATTTCTTTTGCCCATTCAAATAGTTCTTTTCGTTCCATTGTTTCCATCCCTCTATGATAAGGCGATACACCATAGATTAGGCTTCCATCACGTTATCTGTCCAAAGCTCGCACTGTGTCATTACGGTCTGAACAGCATCATCCATACCCTCCGGCGGATATTTATGTTTCTTCAACAGTCGCTTAATGAGAGTACGCATTTTGGCACGGGCAGACTCTTTACGCTGCCAGTCAATCGTTTTATTCTTGCGAAGTGTATCTGCCAATTCTTTTGTAATCGCAATCAGTTCTTCATTTTCGTAAAAATCTTTGATTGCTTGCGGTTTCGTAAGTGCATCGTAGAATGCCAACTCATCAGCTGTAAGGCCGAGCTGTTCGCCCTCTTTGTGGGCTTCTGCCAGCTGTTTTGCAAGTTTCAGCATTTCTGCAATGACTTCTTCATTGGTGAGCATACCATTCAGATATGCGTTGATAGCTCGCTGCATGATCTCGCTGAACTTTTCGGACTTAACCACATTCGTTCTACGGTAAATAGATTATATTCTACCAAAGAGGTTATCCCATAAAACGGACATATTACTTCTCGTCCGGAACTATTTCCATAATATCGTCGAAGGTGCAGCCCAGGGTAGAACAGATTTTCACAAGCGTATCTGTAGTTACATTCTCACCTCGATGCATTTTGTTGATGGTATAGTTACTCAGATTTGCCTGTTCAGCCAAATCTTTTTTCTTCATATCTCGGTCAATCAATAGCTTCCATAGTCTCTTATAGCTGACAGCCATCATTTCACCATTCCTTTCTTCCAGATATTTCGTTCAAAAAGTACCTGTACTTATAATTATAGCACGCAAATAGGTAATCTCAACAAGAAAGTGAGCTATCACTATATTTTATTTTCTCATCCCAAAGAATTATCCGATTTTTTAAGTGACAAGGCTTTTAGAGCATCGAGAAGCGGAATTTTGGGGTTTTACAAATTGGCAAGCAGTGTAAACCTGTACAGGTTCACTCATTTTCTCGATTTTCCCTTCGGTGCAATCTTCGCAAATTTGCTTGTTGGGGCAGCATCCCCAATCCCCTTTGATCGGTATCTACGATACCGGCTGCTCGTTCATTCTGAACGTTTTCCTGAGAAAGAAAAAACCTGGACTGCCATTTGGCATCCAGGTTAAAATCCTAATTCCATTTGATTATTCTTTCTTCTCAATCCAACCAATAAAGGTGCTGACCTTTTCGAGTTCTTCCTCATTCATGGTTCTCAGCTTCTCGCACAATTCACGATACGGGGTATTCGCATCGTCCAGCGGGGCGAAAAATTCTGCCGGTGTCATATCAAAATACGAGATGATATTGAACAGTTCCCTGAGAGACGGCAAGGCTGCTCCGCTGGTTATTCCACGAATGTATGAGCCACTCTTATCCAAATCCAAGCTCATTTTGTGTTCGGAAATATTCTTTGCTATTCTTAATTCTGTAATCCTGATACGAATAAATTCATCATACTGCGTGTTAGCCATTCCTGTCCCTCCTTCCCCAATTATTGTAGTATGAATCGGAAGGCAACGTTGGTAGCGAGAAAACGAATTTTCTCTTTATCCTTTCTTGTATTGGTGATATAATTATCAATATCTTGGCTTGATTGGTGATACCAGTACTAAGCATCTCCAAAGGAGAGATTTCTATGAATTTATTCGCTGTGAGTTTCTTTGGACACAGACAAGTTGATGATCCGTTTTTGATTGAGCGACAGTTGGAATCAATCATCCGTGAGCTGCTTCTTACCAAAGAATATGTAGAATTCCTTGTTGGGCGAGACGGAGAATTTGATCAGCTTGTTTCATCAACGGTTCGCAGATGCAAGCGAACCATCCGTGATGACAACAGTTCTCTCGTTCTTGTACTGCCATATATGACGGCGGAATACCGGAACAACGAGGAGTCTTTTCATGAGTATTATGATGAAATTGAAATCTGTCTCGAATCCGCAGAAAAGCACTTCAAGTCCGCCCATCAAGTCAGAAATCGATCCATGGTTGACCGGTCGGATTTAGTTATTTTCTGCATAGAACACAATTCTGGCGGAGCTTATCAGACCATGCAATATGCAAAAAAGGCAGATGCAAAGATCATGAATCTGACAGATGTACCTCGTTGACTTTCGCTTTATTTTTCTCTGAAAGGAAGAACATGAATAAAAAGAAACGAATAACCATTCTATTTGCCGTCATTATTGTGGCAGTTGGGATTATAATTGCTGTGACTTCACATCAGAAAAAGGAAATGGACTTCGATGAATTTGCTGACCGTTTTGAAAAGAGCGCAGAAGAAGTTCTTGGAGAAGATGTAAGGAAGGTCTCCAAAACAGAACTCGCAGCCACTCTGACCTACGGAGACCAAAACGACAAAGATAACAATATCTACTACCGTATCCTGAAAACCACATTTTACGAAGGAGGCCCGGAAGAAATCACCGGATTACATACAGAAGCCCTGGGAGTGCTTTTCCCGGTTGACAGTATGGACAGCTGTGAGGAAATGATGATTCAGGACTGGCCGGGTGCTCTTTACAAGAAAGATGACACGGCATTTCTCTGTTGGACTTATTCTCCGGAAGTCACTTATGTTCTGGAATACACTCCAAGCAAAATTGATGATTCCGAAATCATCAAGATGGCTGAAAGTGCAGAACCTGTAAAATAAAAACCACAGTCTACGCTTCAAATCGGAGCGTGACTGTGGCTTTTTATTTATGCACGGGCATGATTTTTCTATCATTCCTTCTTGGAAAAATGTGATTTTATCACGGAGAGCGCCTCCGAAACAGGTTATACTACAAATACAAAACACAAGGAGGTATTCTTATGAGACTGAAAGATAAAGTTGCAATCATCACCGGAGGCAGCCGTGGCATTGGCTACGCTACCGCAGACAAATTTTTGAAGGAAGGTGCCACGGTAATCCTGACCGCAAGCTCACAAGGTTCTGCTGACAAAGCGGTTGCGCAGCTGAAAGAAAAGTACCCTGATGCAACAGTTGCGGGAATCAGTCCTAACCTGTCCAATTTGGAATCTGTCCGCAATGCGTTCCGAGAAGCTGCCTCAAAATACGGTTGCATTGATATTCTGGTGAACAATGCCGGTGTATCCGAAAGCACTCCCTTTACCGAGTATACGGAGGAAACCTTTGATAAGGTTATGGATCTGAATGTAAAAGGCGTGTTCAATGCTACAAGAGCTGCCAGTGAGTGCATGATTGCAAAAGGTCAAGGTGTTATTCTCTCCACCTCCTCAATGGTCAGCATTTACGGCCAGCCCAGTGGCTTTGCTTATCCCGCATCCAAATTTGCTGTCAATGGCCTGACGGTTTCCCTTGCCCGAGAATTGGGTCCGAAGGGTATTCGAGTGAATGCAGTCGCTCCCGGTATTACCCTGACCGATATGATGAAGGCTGTTCCCAAGGAAGTAATTGATCCGCTCATCAAGCAGATCCCTCTGCGCCGCCTGGGTCAGCCGGAGGATATTGCCAATGCATTTGTGTTCCTGGCATCTGACGAAGCATCCTATATCACGGGCGTTGTGCTCAGTGTAGACGGAATGGCAAGAACATAAAAAAGGAAACAGGGCAGCTGGAAACAGCTGCCCTATCTTCAAAATATGGAGGTATCCACACGAAAAGAATCATTCCCATTTTAATGACTTTACTGCTTCTCTCTGGTTGTGCAACGCAATCCGCTGAAAAAACCTATCGACAGATTACTATGGAGGAAGCTATTACGATGATGGAGGAGGAAACCGGATACATCATCCTCGATGTTCGTACTGCTCAGGAATATAGCGAAAAGCATATTCCCGATGCTATCAATATTGCCAACGAATCCATTGGCACAGAGGATATCTCTGAGCTGCCGGATAAAGATCAGCTGATTCTGGTATACTGCCGCAGCGGTAATCGGAGTAAGCAGGCATCTGAAAAACTGGTGAAACTGGGCTACACCAATATCATTGAGATCGGCGGAATTAAAAGTTGGCCCGGTGAAACAGTCACCGGCGATAAGTGATAAAATCACAGAACAAGGAACGACTACTGGATATAATAAAGCCATAAAAAAAGACAGGAGGACTTAAATATGTCTGCTATCAGTGTTAATAAAAACAATTTCAATCAAGAGGTTTTGAACTCGGACAAGCCCGTCCTGATGGATTTCTGGGCTCCCTGGTGTGGTCCTTGCCGCATGGTAGTTCCTCTGGTAGAGGAGATTGCCAAGGAGCGCTCCGATATCAAGGTTGTTAAAATTAATGTGGATGAGGAACAGGAACTGGCTATGCAGTTCGGTGTGATGAGCATTCCCACTCTGGTGGTTATGAAGAACGGAAAGATTGTCAATCAAGCTACCGGTGCCAGACCTAAGGCTCAGATTCTCGCCATGCTGTAAGGAGGTGCAAAGATGGGATTCTTCGATTTCCTAAAATGTCCTGACATCAATCAGGGTGTCAAAGAATATAGCACTACGGATGGTGCAGTCCTGCTGGATGTTCGCACCCTCGACGAATACCGGCAGGGGCATATTCCGGGCAGTAAAAATGTTCCTTTGCAGTCCATTAACAAAGTGGCTGGCATGATTGACAATAAATCTACCCCCATTTTTGTTCATTGTCTCAGCGGTGCAAGAAGCCGTCAGGCAACTGCTGCTTTGAAGCAGATGGGTTATACCAACGTAAAAAACATAGGCGGAATTTCTGCTTATGCAGGAAAGGTGGAACGATAATATGAAAGTTGTCATTGTAGGCGGTGTGGCAGGCGGTGCTACCGCTGCCGCCCGTATTCGCAGACTAAATGAGCAGGCAGAAATCGTAGTTTTTGAGCGCTCGGGATATATCTCCTATGCAAACTGTGGTCTGCCATACTATATCGGTGATGCCATTACCGATCCGGAAGAGCTGACCTTGCAGACCCCGGAGAGCTTCTTCTCCCGTTTCCGTATCATGATGAAAGTGTTGCATGAAGTGACCGCCATCCATCACGATAGAAAAACGGTTTCTGTAAGAAATTTGAAAACCGGCGAGGAATTTGAAGAAGGCTATGACAAACTGATCCTCTCTCCCGGTGCAAAACCCACCCAGCCGAAGCTGTCCGGTATGGAGGCGGACAAGTTGTTCACTCTGCGTACCGTGGAAGATACCTTCAAAATCAAAGCGTATATCAACAATAATCATCCGAAATCCGCTGTAATTGCCGGTGGTGGTTTCATCGGCTTGGAACTTGCAGAAAATCTTCGTGAGCTTGGCATGGATGTGACCATTGTGCAAAGCCAAAAGCAGCTTATGATGCCATTTGATTCGGATATGGCAGCATTCATTCACGCAGAAGTCCGAAAGCATGGCGTTCATCTGGCATTGGGGCATAAGGTGGAAGGCTTCATCGAAAAAGACGGTGGCGTGAATGTCCTGCTCTCAGATGGCACATCTCTTCACGGAGATATAGCAGTGCTTGCCATCGGTGTAACGCCGGACACCCATCTTGCAAAAGAAGCCGGACTGGAACTTGGTGTTAGGGGCAGCATTGTGGTCAATGACCGTATGGAAACCTCTGTTCCAGATATTTACGCCGCAGGTGATGCTGTTCAGGTCAAGCATTTTGTTACTGATGAAGATACCCTCATCTCCCTTGCAGGACCGGCAAATAAGCAGGGACGCATAATTGCCGACAACATCTGCGGTGGGGACAGCCGATACATGGGTAGTCAGGGTAGCTCCGTAATCAAGGTGTTCGATTTGACCGCTGCGTCTACCGGTATCAACGAAACCCATGCAAAAAATGCAGGGCTGAATGCAGATACGGTCATTCTGTCACCCATGAGCCATGCAGGATATTATCCCGGCGGCAAGGTTATGACTATGAAGGTGGTTTTTGAAAAGGAAACATACCGTCTGTTGGGCGCACAGATCGTGGGCTACGAGGGAGTAGATAAGCGGATCGACGTATTAGCAACTGCTATCCGTGCAAAAATGACAGCCGTAGAGCTGAAAGACTTAGACCTCGCCTATGCGCCGCCCTATTCCTCGGCAAAAGATCCTGTCAATATGGCTGGATTTATGATCGACAACATTGCAAATGGAACACTGAAACAGTGGCATCTTGCGGATTTGGAAAGTCTGCCGATGGACGGCAGTGTCACACTTCTTGACACCAGAACCGTAGGAGAATACCGGCTTGGTCATATCGACGGCTTCTTAAATATTCCGGTGGATGAGCTTCGGGAGCGATTGAACGAGCTTGACAGGAGCAAACCGATCTATGTAATCTGCCAAAGCGGACTGCGTAGCTACATTGCCAGCCGCATTTTGGAGGGAAACGGTTTCGCTACCTACAATTTCTCAGGTGGTTTCCGCTTCTACGATACTGTTATCAATGACCGTGCGCTTGTGGAATCTTCGTTTGCTTGTGGTATGGATAAATAAGAACGCCCCACATTTCCTGTATCATTGGAAATGTGGGGTAGGTATTGCTTGGGTGATGTCATCACGGAAGAATATCATGCTTTCTACTATAATACCAACTGTCAAAGGAACATGGGGAGGGCTATTATGGCGGCGATCAAAAAGAAACGAAAGGCATTCGTGGATCAGGAGTATTGCGTTGCTTGCGGATGTTGTGTTAAGGTTTGCCCCCTTGGGGCAATTCAAATCAGGCAAGGTGTGGCTGCACAGGTGAATTTGGAAAAATGCGTTGGGTGCGGCAAGTGTGCAAAGGAATGTCCGGCAAGCGTAATTGTGATTCAGGAGGTAGAGGCATGAGCAAGCAGAAAAAGCGTTGGTATGATTATCTCTGGATCGCATCGCTGACCTACTTAGTACTGGGATTCTTTAATATTCTGTTTGCGTGGCTGGGGCTGATTTGTTTTCTTGTTCCACTGACTATTTCCATAGCCAATGGAACAAAAGGATATTGTAACCGCTACTGCGGACGGGGACAACTTTTCGGCATCTTGGGTGGACGCTTCGGACTATCACGGAAAAAGGATATTCCCAGGTGGATGAAAAGCAAATGGTTTCGGTACGGTTTCCTGATTTTCTTTTTTGTGATGTTTTTTCAGATGCTCTGGAATACTTATTTGGTTTTTGCAGGAGTGCAGGACTTAAAACAAGTCGTAACACTGCTCTGGACATTCAAATTACCTTGGAATTGGGCATATCACGGGACACTGTTCCATCCGGGCGTTGCACAGTTTGCCTTTGGCTTTTACAGCGTGATGCTGACTTCGACCGTGCTTGGACTGATTACGATGGTACTGTATAAGCCACGAAGCTGGTGCGTTTACTGCCCAATGGGTACAATGACGCAGCTTATTTGTAAGGTAAAGGACAAAAAAGACGGATAAAACAATCGCCATCGGTACATACATACCGGTGGCGATTTCGCAACGATTTCATTATTCGCTCAGTCCCCGGAGCTTTTCTTCGTCTGTGATGGTCACAGTACCACGGGACAGTTTGACCATGCCCTCGCTCTGGAAATACCGCAACATCCGGGTGATGACTTCCCGGTGAGAGCCGAGGTGGTTGGCAATGATTTCATGGGTGATTTTTAATTCGCTTGTGTTTTCAATGGTAGATTCCTCAAGTAAAAAAGCGGCTACCCGTTTATCAAGGCTTTTCCACATAATCTGTTCCATAAGCCACATTACATCGGAAAACCGACTTGCCATCAGTTCGTTGGTGTAGTTTGCAACCGGTGCAGATTCTTCCATAATACCCTTGTAAATCTCAGAGGGGATCACCCACAGTTCCGTATCTTTTTCCGCCTCAATCGTGATTTCAAATTGAATAGAGCGCATGATGCAGGAGGCAGAGAACAGACACATATCCCGATCAAACAAACGATAGAGGCTAATCTCTCGTCCTTCATCGGAAAGAATATAGGCACGAAGCTGTCCGCTTCTTACCAGCAGAAGACCAGTACACTCCACAGTTCCATTGTGAATCACGGTCCCTTTGTCCACTTTTCGTAAAACTGCATTTCGCTCCAAAATCTGCTGCTGGGTCGGTGTCAGTTTGCTCCAAATTGGAAAATAAGATGAAAAATCCATGGGTACACCTCCTTGAATACACATAGTATAAAATAATTTATAGCATATGTCAATAACTCCGTTGACATATGAGAAAGGGAGATGTACAATGATCGTATAAATGGTATATGCCGCAAATAATGTGGAGGTGAATCTATGCCAAGACCGAGAAAATATAGAAAAGTATGTTGTCTGCCGGATAATGATGGCTTTGTTCCGGTTCGTGGCGGCGAGGAACTGACTCCCATTGTCCTGAATGTGGATGAGTATGAAGCCATTCGCCTGATTGACCGTGAAGGTTTTTCTCAGGAGCAATGCGGAGAATATATGTGTATTGCCAGAACAACGGTTCAGCAGATTTATGCAGCTGCCCGCAAAAAACTGGCCGATACGCTGGTTGAGGGACTTCCTCTGCGAATCGAGGGAGGGGATTTTACACTCTGCAGTGGTAACAGCGTAGCCTACGGGTGCAGAAATTGCTATCAGCAAAAAATCCATCCGATGTACAAAAAACCGAAAGGAGATCATATTATGAGAATCGCAGTCACTTACGAAAACGGAGAAATCTTTCAGCACTTCGGTCACACCGAACAGTTCAAAATCTATGATGTGGAAGATGGAAATATCATTTCGTCTGAGGTTGTGGATGCGGGCGGCAGTGGCCATGGTGCGCTGGCAGGATTTCTGAGCGCCCTGAAGGTAGATGCCCTGATCTGCGGCGGTATTGGCGGCGGTGCGCAGATGGCACTGAGCGATGTGGGTATCCGGCTTTATGGTGGTGTTTCCGGCAACGCTGATGCAGCAGCAGAAGCACTGGTAGCAGGCAAACTGGACTTCAACCCCAATGTCCGGTGTGATCATCACGACCACCATGGGGAAGGTCACTCTTGCGGTTCCCACGGCTGCGGCCATCACTCCTGCGACTGAAATAGGTGATTAAGTCACGGAATATGTGTCGTGATTTGATAAAATATAGATAAAGGAGGCGGTAAAACCTATGAACCAATATGTTTGCAGCATTTGTGGATATATTCACGATGAAGCTGTCGGTGGCAAGTGGGAAGACCTACCTGCCGATTGGAAGTGTCCCCTCTGCGGAGCAGGCAAAGACGCTTTCAAACCCAAAGAAGAAAAAACAGCGTCCCAGGAAGTTCTTGAAAAGCCTCATGTGGACAAGGAACTCTCTCCCATGGAAATGAGCATCATCTGCTCTAATCTGGCCCGTGGCTGCGAAAAGCAGTATCTGCCCCAGCAGGCAGATGATTTCAGAAAACTGGCAGAGTTCTTCAGAAGCAAGGCTGCACCCGTCGAGGAGGCCAGCACAGCCAAGCTGCTGGATCTCATCGAACAGGATCTCTCTGTGGGATATCCTTACGGCAATGCAGTAGCCGGTGAAAAGCCGGATCGGGGTGGTCTGCGCTCTCTGGTGTGGAGTGAAAAGGTTACCCGAATGCTCCAATCTCTGCTGACTCGATATGAGTCTGAGGGAGATAAGATGTTGAAAAACACCGGTGTCTGGATTTGTACGGTCTGTGGTTTTGTCTATGTGGGCGACACAGCCCCAGAGCTTTGTCCCGTGTGTAAGGTTCCCAGTTGGAAATTTGAAAAAGTGGAAGGGAGGGCGTAACAGTGGCTGAAAAATATGCGGTAAGAAATCTTCGCTTATGCACAAAGGATTGCCTTTGCCTCTATGTCTGCCCTACCGGAGCGACTGATACAGAGAACAGCATCATTGATCTTGAAAAGTGTATCGGCTGTGGTGCCTGTGCCGAAGCCTGTCCATCCTCTGCAATCTCTATGGTTCCAAAAGAACTTCCGCCCCAGCAGCCGAAAGAAGAAAAAGTTGTCGAAGCACTTCGTGGCTTAGTTCAAAGCAAAGCCAATGCAGAGAACATTGCTTCGCAGCTTCCCGATGTCTTGAGCGTCGCTGTGGAAAAATCCTCTCGCTTGATGGCTGAGGATCTGTGCAGGGAAGCCGGCTTTATGCTGCCTCAGAGCGGTAACACCAGGGCATTCCTGGAAAGCATTAAAACGTATCCCGGCATTCCGGTGGATGCTGTGGAATCTCTGTTAAAAAACATTCAATTCAATGAAAAAATGGAGGAAAAGAAAATGGAAAAATGGAAATGCACAGTCTGCGGTTACATTCACGAAGGCCCTATGACACCTGATTTTAAGTGCCCCATCTGCAAGCAGCCTGCCGACAAGTTTGTGAAGATTGAGGATGCTGCATCTCCTGCAAAAAATCCCTATGCAGGTACCAAGACCGAGAAGAATCTGTGGGAAGCTTTTGCTGGAGAATCTCAGGCCCGCAATAAGTATACTTACTTTGCTTCTGTAGCCAAAAAAGCCGGTTACGAGCAGATTGCCGCTCTGTTCCTGCATACTGCAGAGAACGAGAAGGAGCACGCCAAACTGTGGTTCAAAGCTCTGGGTGAGCTGGGCGATACTGCCGAGAACCTGCTCCATGCTGCTGAAGGTGAGAACGCCGAGTGGACGGATATGTATGACCGCATGGCTCGTGAAGCTGATGAGGAAGGATTCCATGATCTGGCTGAACAGTTCCGTGGCGTAGCTGCCATCGAGAAGATGCACGAGGAGCGCTACCGCAAGCTTTTGAGCAACGTGGAGGCCATGCAGGTGTTTGAGAAGAGCGGCGTTACCATCTGGGAGTGCCGTAACTGCGGACATATCGTAGTAGGAACCAAGGCTCCTAAGATCTGTCCTGTCTGCAAGCATCCTCAGGCATACTTCGAAGTGCATGCGGAAAATTACTAAAAATCAATTATTTACAAGGAGAAAATGTTTATGAAATATGTATGTGATGTATGCGGTTGGGTTTATGATGAAGCTGTCGGTGATCCTGACAATGGAATTGCACCCGGCACAAAATGGGAAGACCTTCCTGAGGATTTTGAGTGCCCTCTGTGCAGCGTAGGAAAAGATCAGTTCTCTTATGAATAACCCGTAAATTCTGTAGTAAAAACAAATCATGTAAAGGAGAGTAACTATGAACGCAAAATTTTATATCTGCCGTCATTGCGGCAATCTGGTTGGTATGATTCACGACGCAGGTGTTCCCATGATGTGTTGTGGTCAGAAAATGGAAGCTCTTGAGCCTAACACCGTAGAAGCCAGCGGCGAAAAGCATCTGCCTGCTGTTACTGTTGAAGATGGTGCAATCCATGTCAATGTGGGTTCTGTAGATCATCCTATGCTTCCGGAGCATTTCATTGAGTGGGTCTATGTTCAGACCGAAAACGGTGGTCAGCGTAAGGTATTGAAGCCCGGTGACGAACCCCATGTCACCTTCTTCCTGGGAGACGATAAAGCAGTAGCTGTCTATGCTTATTGCAACCTCCACGGCCTGTGGAAAACTGAAATTTAACATGGAGGTTCTTGCAAATGAACGAAAAAGTACATGCGCTTATCAATCAACAGATAAATAAGGAATTCTATTCCGCATACCTTTATCTTGATTTTTCAAACTATTTCGAGGAAGCCGGGCTTGACGGCTTTGCCAACTGGTATAAAATCCAGGCTCAGGAAGAGCGTGACCACGCCATGCTTTTCTATCAATACCTGCAAAATGAAAACCAGAAGGTAACGCTCGAAGCCATTGACAAGCCTGATCTGAATGCAGCTTGCCATATGGATGTTTTGAAGGCAGGTCTTGAGCACGAAAAATATGTGACCTCGCTGATTAATGATATCTATAGTGAGGCTTACGAAGCAAGGGATTTCCGTACCATGCAGTTCCTCGATTGGTTTGTGAAAGAACAAGGTGAAGAAGAAACCAATGCAAAGAATTTGATTTCCAAAATTGAACTCTTTGGCTCCGATCCCAAGAGCTTGTATATGCTCAATCAGGAATTGGCAACACGAATTTACTCTGCTCCTTCTTTGGTTCTTTAATCACTATAGCCTATAGATGATGGAAGCATAAAGGGCAGTATGCCGCCTGTCGGTTTCCGGCAGGCGGTTTTTTTTCAGGAGGATACCTATGAGTCAAGACAATGCCAGCTTTACCTTTTTACATCGCATAGAGGAAGTAGAACTGAACATTGAGGATGGACGCTGGCAATCTGCTTTGGCATTGGCGCTGACTTTGCCTGATATTTGCGGTGGCATTGCTTTCCCAGAAATTGTAAAACGTTATCGGGATGGGCGTGCTGTTCTGGACAGAAATCAGAGACCAACCCGTGATGTAGGAAATCAATATATTCGTTGGTTTGATACATACGCAGCACCTTTCTTTAAAGTCTCTGCGCAGGATATCTCTCCCTATATCTGCGGAGAACGATGCTGGCAGCTTCGGTGCGAATACCTGCACCAGAACAAAGGCTTTGCAAATACTGAGGACAATACCTCGATTCGTTTTCACTTGGGTGTGAATTGCGGAACCTCAGTTTGCCAACTGGATAGAATAAGTTCTGCCAACAGCCTCACGGACATCCGTATTGATATTGAACAGTTTTGCCGAAGAATGTGCCGAGCGGTCAGAGCTTATTATGAAGCAGAACATACAGAGAAAGATTTCAACCTTTATAATACGCCTGTTCTGGATTTTATAAAAGCATCACAAGATGAGAAATCAAATGCTACGATTGCCATTATGTGCAGTGATTCAGCCTATGGGAACGGACTGAGACTGGTACTTCAAAACTTATCCAAACATATCCTTGTTTTTGAAACCCCGGAAGCTGCAAGAAAAGAACTTGGCAAGAAAAAGCCTATGCTTTGGATTGTTACAGAACCTCTGACAAAACAGCCAGATCAGCCATGGAGGGCAGATAAAAGAACACCCGTGATTCTTCTGTCCAATCAACCGGAATCGGAAATAGCGATTGAAAAGAATGCGGGGAAATTGACCGTCTTGCCCTTGCCTGTTTTACTGGAAACTCTCCGTAATGCAGTTAAGGCTTATCTTTTGACAAAGGAGGATAAAAACTAAGAATGATTATTATTATCTTTTCTCTTATCCTGTTGCTTCTTGCTTATTTCCTCTATGTCCAAAAGAAAAAAGTGATATCACTTCAACAGCAGATTGGTGACCTGCAAAATAAAAATAGTATTCTTGAGAAACAAGAGCTTGCAGCTGAACAGCATAAAGATTCTCTCAGGCAGGAAGCAAACACGGTTCATTTATATGCTTCTCTCTCGCTGGAGGAGACAAGAAAAACATCCATAAAAGAAAAGCAGTCTCAAATCATCCGTTCCAGTGAACATATCCTCGAATTACTTAATAGCGAAAAAGTTTAGAACGGCAGCAATGCCGCTCTTTTTATGTGATATCATCACAGAAATGTTATTTTAGATTGGCTATACTATGATCAAACAAAGGAAAGGAGCTGGCAATATGGCAGTTATCAATATCAATAGAAATCAATTTGAAGAAATGGTGCATAGCGGAAAAACTGTTCTGGTGGAATTTTCAGCCCCTTGGTGCGTATATTGCCGCCGTCTGGCTCCGGCATTGGAAAGCGTGGCTGAGGAATATAAGGATACGCTGGTATTCACTGCGGTTAACATTGATGATGAGCCGGAATTGGCTGAGGCCGAAGCTATAGAAGTTGTCCCTACTCTGCTGATCTATCACAGCGGACAGGCTCTTGGCTCTATCGTCGCTCCGGAATCCAGGGCGCAGTTGGTGGCGTTCATTGAAGAAACTTTACAGCACCAGACGCAGGAAGCAACTACTGTGCAGCATATTTACGACATGATCGTGGTAGGAGGTGGTCCCGGCGGCTATACCGCAGCCCTTTATGCCGCCAGAGCAGGTATGAACACCGTGGTTTTAGAGAAGTTGTCCGCTGGTGGGCAGATGGCTCTGACCGAGCAAATCGACAACTATCCCGGCTTCGAGGATGGTATCGACGGCTTCTCCCTGGGAGAAAAGATGAAGCGAGGAACGGAACGATTTGGAGTGGAAACCAAGCTGACTGAGGTGCTGTCCCTGGAACTGTCCGGTTCTATAAAGAAAGCGGTGACCAGCGAAGGTCCTATGTACGCAAAGACCATTGTGCTCGCTACCGGAGCTGGCCCCAGAGAGCTGGGTGTTGATGGGGAACAGGAGTTAATCGGCAAAGGTGTCCACTACTGCGCAGCCTGTGACGGAATGTTCTATCGGAACAAAACGGTTGTCATCGCAGGAGGTGGCAATACCGCTGCGGCGGATGCCCTTATCCTCTCCCGTATCTGCAAAAAAGTCATCGTCGTTCACCGGAGAGATACCTTAAAAGCAACAAAGATCTACCATGAGCCTTTGATGAAAACGGAAAATGTAGAATTCCTCTGGGACAGTGAGATCGTCACACTGCTCCATAACGAAAAGCTGACCGGTATCCGGACTCGGAATGTGAAAACCGGAGAGGAAAGCACGCTTGCTTGCGACGGTGTGTTTGTCAGCATCGGAAGAAAACCTTCCACCGAATTGGTGAAAGATCAGATTACGATTGATCCGGCTGGATACATTATCGCAGATGAGAGTACCTGCACCAACATCCCCGGTGTATTCGCCGTTGGGGATGTCCGCACAAAGGCATTGCGGCAGGTCGTGACTGCTGTAGCCGATGGGGCAACCGCTGTTCACTATGCAGAGGAATATTTAGCAGGAGGAATATGAGATGAAAGAAAATATTAAAAAATGGCTGAAGCCAATTCTATTTACCGCAGGCGGCGCTCTGGTCGGCCTTGCATATTACTACTTTGTGGGATGCTCCACAGGAGCTTGTCCGCTGACTTCTAACCCGTTCATCACGATGGCCCATATGGGCTTTATCGGCTGGCTGTTGTCCGGTGTGTTCGGAAAGGGGTGCAGCGGCTCATGCAATACGCAGTAGCTTTCCTGGAGAGCATTATCACCTTCATATCACCTTGCCTGCTTCCCATGCTGCCCATCTATATCTCCTATTTTGCAGGCGGTGGGCAGCACACCACAAAAAGACTTTGTTGGGCGCATTGGGATTTGTTAGTGGATTTACCGTAATTTTTGTAGCAATGGGCGCAGAAACCCTGCAGCGAGGAATTGACATGATTATTTCCGACAGGTGATGATCAGCATATTATATTAAAGTAAAATACAAAAAAGTAGCCACGATCCGCACCCTTTTGGGGGGAGTGCAGACCGTGGCTTTTTTCTTTAACGGAAGTTCTTCTTTTCTCTGATATTATCTTATGACCTGATAAATGCTCCCAAACTTTCTACTATATTCTCGACTTTCATAACCGCCCAGACGAGCAAGCACACCGCTGCTATTGTCGCAATTCCAAGAACCACAAGGATAAGCAAGGACTGCCACAAAGCCTTTACAATGCAGTAAATCGCAGAGCCGCCAATAACCAAAAGCAGTATGCCAATCACATAGGACACAACATTTGTAAGCAGATTTCCAAGAACGCAAATCACTTTTACAACGAACAGCACCGGCAGTGCCAATATCTTCAATACCAGCTTCATAGGCTCAACCCCTTTCTTCTTAACTACATTGTACAAGAGTATCTGCAATAATACAACGATGTCAACCCTTGTATAAAAAGGAAGGACGCAAAGGATTCTATCTCCTCTGCGCCCTAATGTTTTTCGGATTCAGTTTAACAGTCGAGTAGACTAAGACCTCTCAATCTTAGCCCCTCACAGATCCGTACGTGCGGCTTTCCCGCATATGGCTCCTCATAGTAACATTCACTTTAATATAAGCAATAGTACGTTTTAGGCTTTGCTAATGGATAATACTTGAGCATTTCCACAAATCCATTCCATGTGTATGCCCGTCTACAACCTCTCCGATTCATGGCTTTAAACAGAAACTGCTGAACTCTATGCAAAAATGTTGTTATCTTTCGGAAATTCCATGTAACACCATAAACGTAGCCACTTATGACGAACAAATAAAAGTTGCTGGAGAAAAAAATTCTCCAGCAACTTTGTCTTTTATGAATAAAGGCGATTTTTTTGTTTAACTATTCTCACTATTATTGGGTTGAGTTATTTTTTTCTTCTTTGGAGAAACCAGTTTGTGACCGGAATAAATGGACATGCCCATACAAAGCAATGAAGAATAGGCAAAGTATTTATGCGCAGTCATAGATTTTTTGATTCCAGAATAAATGCATCCCAACATACAGAAAAGTGCGCCCAAGGACCAGTATTTATGTGATTTCATGATTTGATACCTCCTTTGATTTAACTGATTCAATTATAACGCTTTTTTACGAAAACGCAAACATTACCGGGAACGCTTTCATGTGGATGCTGTGACTGCCGCTAAAGATTTGCAGGAGCTTGGAGTCAATTATACACAGGAGCAGCTCGATCGGATTAAACGGGCTGAAGAACAGCGACTCCGGCAGCGGAGAATGGAGAGGGAAGCGAAAGAAAGGGAACGGCTGGCAGCACTGTACGACCCCAAGACCGATGTGCCGCCCGATGTTGCCAAAATCGAGTTTGTGCTGTCGATGCTGGACAAGCTGATCGGCGAGAATGGGCATCTTCAGCCGGAGGACAGAAGCCTGATTTGCTTTAATATCCAAAGTCTGGGCGACCAGCTCAGCCCGATTGCCATGATGTCCCTGCTGGAGTTCATCAATATGCAGGTGATGACCAACCGCCGCAAGGATGCCACGACGGCTACATAGATCTACTTTGATGAGATTCATGTGCTGTTCAAGGACCCTACCAGCTAAACAAGGTTATATGTCCCTATGTAAAGCCGCAGCCGAAACTGCGACTTCCCGACAAGTTGTCGGATTACTGGATTGAGGACAGACGGACAAGAATGTCTTTCATATCCATCCAGATTTCCTCCAGCCGTTTTTGCAAATCCTCGATGTCAGCATGATAGATACTGCCTGTTTCGTTCGCTCGTTTGGCGTATTGGTTCAGGTTGTTGGAGCAGATTCGCAGGAGCGAAACCAGGGCTTTCACATCCTGCAAATCCAGTCTGATGCAGTACCCATCCAGAGCCATTTTTCGCAGATAGGCTCCCATGCTGCGGATGCCAAGCTCGTCCATCTTCTCATGGATTCGCTCGACCTCCTCCTTGGATGCAAGGAAATGAACATCCTGGTCTCGCTTTGCCATTACAACACCTCCTCACGGGTTTCAGAGTATTTTGCAGGCGGGATATGCTCCGCTTTGGATTTCAGATCAGCCAACACAGAAGAACGCTCCGACTCGCTCCTTTCGTCACGTTTTTCCGCAGAGTCCTCCATATTCAGGGCTGCATCCAGTTCTGCCAGGCGCTGACTTTTTGCTGTCAGCTCCGCTTCCTGCGGAAACGGTTTTCCAACCTCCGCCTTGGCTGCTTCCTGCTGATTGTAGAGGTTATTCAGCTGTTCATTGGCTCGTTCTAAGCGCTCAGGGATACCTGCAAGGGCATTGTCCAGTCGGGTGATATTTCCTCGTGCATCCGTACCAAGGGCTACTCTGTGGCTCACAGCGCCCTTCATGGTCACATCGAACTCGTTCCGGAAGCTGTCAAAAGAAAGTTCCATCTGAAAGCCACGGTAACTGCCAAGCGGAACCGGATCGGCGCTTTTTGTGTCCTTACAAGCCGCAAGGAGGATTTCACCGGCATCTGCCTTTTCGGTGTAGGCTTTGCCCATGATTTCCATGCCGCAAAAACTATCGGCAATCTGCGGGTGTGCTTCCACGGTTTTAATATCAGCTTCAAAGCCATGAATATAGCCTGTCTGCTTTTCAATCTCAGCCGGGAAGTATTTCAGGAGCTTATCTTCCATGCGGTACTGCTGGCTCTGGTGGTCAGCTTTCAGCACCTTCAGCCTTGCCACATCAATGTCTAAGTCCATCTTTTCCTTGATAAGCGGATTGCCGGCACACAGCGCCTTGATCTCCGCATAGGACAGCGCCTGCTCGTCCACATCGTCACAGGAGCGAACCGGCGATTTGGAGGTCATAATCTGAGAAATAAACTTCTGCTTGTTTTCCAAGGTCTGATACAGGTAAGCATCGAAGGTTCCCTCGGTCACATACTGATACACCTGAACCTCTTTGTTCCGGTTGCCCTGACGAATAATACGACCATTTCTCTGGGTCATATCAGACGGACGCCAGCCCACATCCAGGTGGTGAACTGCCACCAGTTTGTCCTGGACGTTGGTTCCTGCGCCCATCTTTTGCGTACTTCCAAGCAGCACCCTCACCTGTCCGGTACGAACCTTGGCAAAGAGGTCTTTTTTCTTTGCTTCGGTATCTGCATCATGGATAAAGGCAACTTCTTCCGCAGGCACACCGTTTGCAATCAGCTTAGTTTTGACATCATCATAGACATTATAGGTTCCATCATTTTTTGGTGTGCTGAGGTCGCAGAACACCAACTGGGTCAATTTGTCAGCCTGACCGTCCTGCCAGATACGCAGGATATTTCCCACGCAGGCATTGAGCTTGCTGTCAGGGTCATCGGGTAACAGAGGGTTCATCAGCCGCTGATCCAGTCCCAATTTTCGCCCATCGCTGGTAATTTTGAGCATATTATCGACGGACGGGTCAACGATACCGGCATGAACATCCGCCGCTCTTTCTGAAAGGGAAGCCACCATATCCTTCTGGTACTCAGAGGGCTGAACCACAACCGTTTCAAACTTTGCTTCGGGAACAGGGAGATGCAACTGGTCAGAAGTCTTGATGTCGGCAACCTCCTTGAACATATTCATCAGCTCAGGCAGGTTGAAGAACTTTGCGAATCGGGTTCTGGCACGATAGCCGGTTCCCTCCGGTGCAAGCTCAATCGCAGTTGTTGTTTCTCCGAAGGTCGATGCCCAGGAATCAAAATGGGTCAGGTTCTTTTGCTGGAGCGTACTGTACTGGAGATAGCGCATGACCGTATAAAGCTCGGTCATCGAGTTACTTACGGGAGTGCCGGTTGCAAAGATCACGCCACGCCCACCGGTCAGCTCATCCATATAGCGGCACTTCATAAACATATCCGAAGATTTCTGGGCTTCGGAGGTGGACAGACCTGCCACATTTCGCATTTTTGTGTAGAGGAACAAATTCTTGAACGCATGGCTTTCGTCCACAAACAGCCGGTCTACACCCAACTGCTCAAAGGTAATAACATCATCCTTCTTGTCGGCGGCAAGGAGCTTATCCAGTCTGGCTTCCAGTGATTTTCGTGTTTTCTCCATCTGCTTGATCGTGAAGTTTTCGCCACGCTGCCATTTCAGCTCCGCAATCGCACCCTCAATCTCATCAATCTGCTCCCGCAGCTGCCGTTCCTGTCGTTCAGCAGAAAGCGGGATTTTTTCAAACTGGCTGTGACCGATGATGACTGCATCATAGTCGCCCGTTGCGATACGAGCGCAGAACTTCTTGCGGTTTGCTGTTTCAAAATCCTTCTTGGTAGCAACAAGGAGCTTGGCACTCGGATAGAGGTGCAGAAACTCATTTGCCCACTGTAAAGTCAGATGATTCGGCACAACGAACAGGGATTTCTGGCTCAATCCAAGCCGCTTACTCTCCATAGCCGATGCTGCCATCTCGAAGGTCTTGCCCGCACCAACTTCGTGTGCAAGCAGCGTATTTCCACCATAAAGCACATGAGCGATAGCATTTCTCTGGTGTTCACGGAGGGTAATATCCGGGTTCATGCCGCCGAAACGGATATGAGAGCCATCATACTCACGAGGTCTGGTGGAGTTAAAAAGTTCGTTGTACTTGGTGGAAAGGGTTTCTCGTCTGTGCGGATCTCTCCAAATCCAATCTCGGAACGCATCCTTGATTGCCTGCTGTTTCTGCTGTGCCAGGGTAGTTTCTTTTTTATTGAGGACACGCTTCTGCTTACCATCTGCATCTTCAATCGTATCATAGATACGAATATCTTTCAGATTCAGCGTTTCCTCCAGAATCCGATATGCGTTGGCTCGCTCTGTACCGTAGGTGACATACGCCGCCACATCGTTGTAGTTGGGAGAACTCTTACCGTTGATGCGCCACTCTGCGGTCAGCTCGGAGAACTTGACCTCAATGGAACGGCGCAGGTAATACGGGGTTTCAAAGGTTTCCTCCATGAACTGCTGAATATAATCAGCATCAATCCATGTTGCACCCAAACGCACATCAATCTCGGACGCATCCAAGTCCTTCGGCTGTGCTTTCTGCAAGGCTTCTACATTGATGCGGAAGGAAGAATCCCTGTCTGCCGCCATCTGTGCGACACGCAGCTTGCTTCTTACATCACCGGAAAGGTAATCATCGGCAGTCTGCCATCCAACTTCCACAGCATCAGGAGCCATCGGGTCTTTGAAAATCACCCCTCGAAGCTCTGCCTGAATCGCATCGTATTCTTCGGGTGTTCCAAGCAGCTGCGCCATAAACGGCAGATCCACCTTACCACGCTCACCGATGGAGATTGCCAGAGCTTCGGACGGCGTATCCACACTCGTCACTCTGCGCTCCGGCTTGATGGTTCTCTTGGTGAACATATCCGCCTTGCTTTTCAGATTGCCGTCCTCATCCACATTTTCCAAAGAACACAGAAGATAGTAGGAGGAATCATCGGCAAATGCCTGACCGTTGGCTCGGTTATTGATAAGCCCGTTCTTTGCGGCAAACGCATCGTAGGCATCATTTAGTTCTGCCTGCTTCTGCGTAATCATTTCATCCGGGTAATCCTCAAGCTGATATTCAATCAGCTGATTGACGATACTACGGAGTTCCACCATGCCCATCACACGATCTTTTGCCTTCTCGTTCAGGTCTACACGACGCATGAGGGAGTTCTCACGGAAGTACACATCGCCATCCACCACGGTATAAGAGAAATTCTTCACATCCGGGGTTGCAGGAATGGTTTCGATTTCCTTGCCCTTGTCTGCTTCGGGAAGCTCCACAGCCTGATAGGTTCCTTGGATGTGAGAAACCGCTTCTTTCAGAAGTTCGGACAGTTCCATGCCCTCAATGGGACGCACCGTAATGTCCATGCCGTAGGCGGTACTTTCCTCCACCGTATCGCCCAGAACCATTTCAGGATGAGCGACAAAGTAGCTGTTCATGGTGTGTCCTTCTTCGGTGCGGTCAAGGTTTACCCATTCCGGTACAATGTCAATCGGATGGTCACGCTTTTGCAGGAACAGGATGTCGGACACGACTTCCGTGCCTGCGTTTTTCTTAAAGGCATCGTTTGGCAGACGGATTGCACCAAGCAGTTCCGCCCTCTGCGCCATATATCGCCTTGCGTCAGAGTTCTTGGAATCCATGGTGTAACGGCTTGTCACAAAAGCGACCACACCACCGGGACGAACCTGATCCAAAGCCTTGGCAAAGAAATAGTTGTGAATGGAGAATCCCAGCTTGTCATAAGGCTTATCGGACACTTTGTAGTTGCCGAAAGGGACATTGCCCACAGCCAGATCGTAGAAGTCTCGGCGGTCTGTCGTTTCAAAGCCAGCCACCTTGATTTCGGCATTGGGATAGAGCTTCTGAGCAATTCTGCCGGTGATGGAATCCAGTTCCACACCATACAAGCGACTGCTCTGCATCTCAGGGGGCAGCATACCAAAGAAGTTACCGATACCCATGGCAGGTTCCAGAATATTTCCTGTTTCAAAGCCCATCTGTCCGACCGCATCGTAGATGGAGCGAATGACCGTAGGACTGGTGTAATGTGCATTCAGGGTGGAAGCTCTTGCCGCAGCATATTCATCCTCGGAAAGCAGGTTTTTCAGTGTCTGATACTCCTGCACCCAATTTCCCTTGTCCGGATCAAAGGCATCTGCCAGACCGCCCCAACCGACATAATTCGACAAAATCTCCTGTTCTTCGGAAGTGGCGTTCCTGTTCTCGCTTTCCAGTTTGAACAGAGTTTCAATGGCTGCGATGTTTCTTGCGAATTTCTGCTTCGGCCCACCTTCCCCGATGTTGTCATCCGTGATGTGGAAGTTCACCGCAGGAGCGGGAGGAGTTTCTCTGGTGGTGATGGACTGCTCAAGCTGAGCGATAATGTCCATGACTTCTCTGCGGTAATTTTCAGCGTTCCAATCCTCATAGGGCTTGCAAAAGGTCGCATTGGGGCGCTGAGCATAAATCATCACCTGTTCCGGATAGGTGAACTCATAGTTGCGGGACGTCGTTCTCAAAAACGAAGTCCAGTTATCTGTGTTCGAGGTGATTTTCCCAATCGTTTCTTTTGCTAATCCGGAATAAAATCGCTCTTTTGCGTTCATTGTATCCCTCCAATCCTATCAATCCGGATAAAGGTTCAGCTTCTCAAAGGCGGCATCGTCCATGGCTGAAACTTTACGGAGAACCGAGTCTGCCAAAGCAAAAAGCTCTGACTCGTCCTCCGAAAGCTGTTCCTTCATCAGTGTCAGTGCTTCACACAGCCCTGACCTTGTGCCAGGGCTGTAAAGCATCATCATGTTCCGCTCATCTTGTGTGAAATCCATCATTCAATCTCCCTTTCCGGGTGGCTCTTTGGCGGCTTATGGGCAACATCCGGCATGGGCTTTTCCTTTAACTGTTCCAATACCGAAGGGCGTTCCTCTACTCCAGGCGCTTTTCCGTTATTGATGATACCGTCAATCATCCCATAATCATCTTCCATTGCCATCTCTGCGTTTTTCAGGTAGTTTTCGGACTTCATGAAGTTTTCCAGCTTCTGAAACCCGACAGAATCTACATAGTGAAAGGATACCTCACCGGCCACCTTTAAGGCTACGATGTCGCTGACCGACATACTGTGACCACGGAAATCATTCGGGTGGTCAATATTGAACTTCACATACAAATCTTCCAGTTGCCGATCCACATCCTCGGACATAGAAATGGAGCCATGATAGACCACCTCGTAACGGTCAATCTCAGGCTCCATTTCTTTCTTCTGAAGGTAGCTGTAATTTGCAAACATGAGCGGGATATTATCGTCTACATCTTCCCGCAGCTGAAGAATCGCATAGGAATCCGTGGGGCTTTCCAGAAAAGCAACCATTCTGTCATCCGGGGTGGTATTTCCGTGAACATCATCCCATTTTTCGTTTTTCATATCCGTGTCCTCCTTATCGTTCAGGCTCTTTGCGTTTGGGAGAGGGACTGGCAGGCGCAGCTTTTTCTGCGGCCTGTGCCAGTTTTTCCATGACCGACTCACGCTTCGGAGAGTCGATCTTATCCAGCTGACTTTTCAGCACTTTGGCAACCTCAACCGCAGTTTCCTCACGGGCTTCTTCAATGGCTGTATTCAGGAACTCACGATACGGAGCCGTATTACCAGCGGCAAGATCCGCCTTAATTTCTTGGATATGCGTCTGCACATCATCGACCTGATCCACATATTCATAGGGGTCAAAGTTTTCTGCAAAACGGTCGAGCTTAAAAGCAAGCTCTGCGATAGGGTCATTGACCGCCACCGCCTGTCTGCCAACTTCAAAAGCCTGTTCCATGACATCCTCATAGAACATCGCCCGCAGCTCCCGGCGCTCCAGTCCAAAGGATTCCAGAATATCCTGGCGGACTTCGATCATGGATAGTTCAGGGTTATCAACCTGACCGCCATCAATCTCGTTGTAGTTTTCATCTAATAGGGTGTAGTCGTAACCATCTTCGCAGGTCTGTACCGCAAGGATTCTGTCTCTTCCAACTTTCCATGCGGCTTCATCGCCCATAATTTCAGGCTCCGCCATATAGCTTGCACCGTTGCGCTCCATAATCTCTGCAAACTGGCAGATATGAAACACATTGTATCCAATCTGTGTGTGGTACTCGTCGATGAATGTACAAGGCTTTACGACGGTCTCATCGGGATAATGAATCTGGATGCAGCCACCGTCAGGAATACGGAACAAGTCCTTATAGTGGCTGTCGATAAATCGGATTTCCTTACCATCCGGGTTGTACTCATTTGTCATTTGTTTTTTCCTCCATTATCAAATTCCATGCTGAACTTCGTCCTGCCATCCTCCGATACATCCATAAAAACGGTGGCATCAAAGGTGTTGCCCGTCCTTTCGGACTTGCAATTCTTGAGCTTTACCTTGCCGGAACCGAGCAGTTTCTGCGCCGTGGCAGAAGTCATGTTCTTGCCGATGCTCGCAAAGTAGCGATTGTTTTTCCAGAGAGCAAATTTGCAAGCTCTGTTGGAACAGAAAAACGCCTTGGCTTTGTCCTCTACAGCACTGCCGCAGAGCGGGCATTTGCCGATAGAATTGGCTTCTTTCGACATCAGAGCCTCGGAATCACGGATCACTTCATAGTTCTGAATCAGACCGGCAATCACATCTTTGATCTCGT
>Ga0129308_1000778_pt1 | contig 41950 bp, 44 predicted proteins | sample L827metagenome_FD_94440 | JGI IMG/M metagenome (GOLD analysis project Ga0129308, IMG submission 94440) | Ring-tailed lemur group fecal microbial communities from Wisconsin, USA - L827 metagenome | ecosystem: Host-associated > Mammals > Digestive system > Large intestine > Fecal | place: USA... | reverse complement strand
TCGAAATGCTGGACGTTTTCCTGCACACGGATTTCGAGGGCGGAAGACATGCTGTCCGCGTAGGGAAAATCACAAAGCTTGAGGAAAAATAAGGCGGCATTCTGCCGTTGTCGGGTGCCGCAGAAACGGCGCCCGTTTTTGCATATTCCAAATGAAAGGAAAAAATCATGGAAACAAGTGAAATTCTGGGATATATCGACCACACAAAGCTCTCTGCAACGGCTTCGTGGACTGAAATAGAGCAGCTCTGCAAAGAGGCGCTCGAATACCGCACCGCGAGCGTGTGTATTCCGCCGTGCTATGTGAAGCGCGTGCGCGAAGCGTTCCCGAAACTGAATATCTGCACGGTTATCGGATTTCCGCTCGGCTATATGACGACGCGCGCAAAGGCGTTTGAGGCGGCTGACGCGGCAAATGACGGCGCGGACGAAATTGACATGGTCATCAATCTATGCGAGGTCAAGAACGGCAATTTCGACGCGGTGAAAAACGATATTGCGGAGGTGCGCGCGGCTGTTCCCGATAAGCTGCTGAAAGTGATAATCGAAACGTGTTATCTTACCGAAGATGAAAAGGTCCGCCTTTGTGAAATTGTTACCGAAACGGGCGCGGATTATATCAAGACCTCGACGGGATTTGGAACTGCGGGCGCGCAGAAAGCCGACATAACGCTGTTCAGGGCGCATATCGGCGAAAATGTAAAAATAAAGGCGGCGGGCGGCATTCGCACGAAAGAGGACATGGAGGATTATATCGCGCTGGGCTGCTCGCGCATAGGCACAAGCGGCGCAGGGAAACTCTGCGGAAAGGAATAATTATGGCTGAACGTGTTTTTCTTATTGTTCTGGACAGCGTGGGAATCGGCGAAGCGCCCGACGCGGCGGATTACGGCGACGAGGGCAGCAATACCCTCAAAGCTTGCTTCGATACGGGGAAGCTGAATGTTCCCAACATGAAAAAAATAGGTCTTTTCAACATTGAAGGCAACGGCTACGGCGGAGCGTGTGAAAAGCCGCTCGGAGCGTACGCGCGTATGCGGGAGCTTTCAAAGGGCAAGGACACCACGACCGGACACTGGGAGATGATGGGGATTGTTTCGGAGAAGCCTTTTCCGATCTACCCGAACGGTTTTCCCGAAGAGGTTATCCGCGAATTTGAGCAGAAAACAGGCAGAAAAGTGCTTTGCAACAAGCCGTATTCGGGCACGGACGTAATACGCGACTACGGCGGGGAGCATATAAAAACGGGCGCGCTTATCGTTTACACCTCGGCGGACAGCGTGTTCCAGATCGCCGCGCACGAGAGCGTTGTTCCCGTTGACGAGCTGTACAGATACTGTGAAATTGCGCGTGAAATGTTAAAGGGAAAACATGCGGTCGGACGTGTAATTGCGCGTCCTTTCGAGGGAGAATATCCGTTTGTGCGCACTCCGCGCCGACATGATTATTCGCTTGTCCCGCCGAAGGATACGACGATGGATATACTCAAGGCGCGCGGCTTCGACGTTATCGGAATAGGCAAGATACATGACATTTTTGCGGGCAAGGGGCTGACGGATTTCAACCGGATCATCGGAAATGCGAACGACATGGCGGAAACCTCGCGCATTCAGCAGACCGATTTTCACGGACTTTGTTTCACCAATCTCGTTGATTTCGATATGCAGTTCGGACACCGCAACGACGTCGCGGGCTACACGGGCGCGCTGAACGAATTTGACGTATGGCTCGGCGGATTTATGGAGAAAATGCGAGACGGCGACGTTCTTATGATAACCGCCGACCACGGCTGTGACCCGTCCACGCCCTCGACTGACCATTCGCGTGAATACACGCCGCTGCTGATTTTCGGCGGCAGCGTGATCCCGAAAAATCTCGGCACGCTGAACGGCTTCGACAATATAGGGCGCATGATAATTGATGAATTGAAGTGAAAAAGGCTGGCGAAAGCGGAAAACTTTCGTCAGCCTTTTCTTGTTCAAAAATCATAGGTTTGCAAGCTGTTCGATTGCCTTTCGGTAAATCTCGCGGAGCTGCATGAATTTTTCGGCGAGGTAACATTCGTTCGGCTGGTGTTCGGTAGGTTCGAGTTCAGGGAACATCGGTCCGAAAGCGACGATATTATCCATTGCACGGGCATAAGTGCCGCCGCCGATAACCTTTGCGCAGGAATCGTCGCCCGTACATTCGCGGTAAACATTAACAAGCGTTTTTACGGGCTCGCCGTCCTTATCAAGATAAATCGGAGCCTGCCATGAAAGGTGCTCGACGGTTACGCCGCAGGGCGCACATTCGCGTGAGATCGCGGCTTCGATTTCTGGGTAATCAAAGTCGACGGGAGTGCGGAGATTTACGACAATAAACACGCTTTCCGCGTCCGAGCCGAGCAGACCTACGTTAAAAATCAGCCTGCCGCTTTTTTCGTCCGAAAAGTCTGCGCCGATAGCTTCGCCGTGAAGGTGAGTCCCGATTTTTTCGTTATAGAACCTCGCAAATGGGCAGTCGGAAAGCTCGGATAAGGCGAACAGGCGGGAAATCGCGTTTTCACCGAGTTCGGGCGTGCTTCCGTGCGCGGATTTTCCAACGACAGAAAATCCCACTCCTTTTGCGAACTTTGCTTCGGCAAAATCGGCGACCATATTCGGTGCGTTTCCGCCGCTTGCTGAAAGGAGTCCGCTCTTTTCGATAGGCATGGACAGCTTCAGCGTTAATATACCTTTTTCGCCGTAAATTGCGGGAAAATCGCCGTCGGGAGTAAAGCCGAACGCGGGTATTTCCTCATGCTCGCGGTAATATTCCATATCCGTCCAGTCGCCGTTTTCTTCGGTCTGTCCGAAAATCAGTCGGACGCGGCGTTTAAGCGGCGTTTTACTTTCCAAAATATCGCGCATTGCGTATATGCACGCGACGGCGGGACCCTTGTCGTCGCAAACGCCGCGTCCGTAAATCGTTCCATCAATAACGGTCGCGGAATACGGATCGGTTTTCCATCCGTCGCCTGCGGGAACAACGTCGAGGTGTACGGGGATGCCGACAATTTCGGCGCCCTCTCCGATTTCAGCCCAGCCGAGCTGATTATTGCAGTTTTTCACACGCATACCGAAGCTTTCGCAGGTCGAGAGCGCAAATTTTAGCGCTTCGTTGACCTGCTTTCCGTAGGGCGCGGTCGGGTCGCCTGTAAGTTCCGCAACGCTTTTAAAGCGGCAGAGCTTATCGAGCGTTTCAAGCATTTCTTTCATTTTATCAGACTCCGTCATTATATTTTTCAAAGCGGAATTTCTGCTTTGCGTTTGGATATTTTTCACGGTCAATTTCGGACAAAAACATTTCAAGCGGGCGAGCATAACATTTTTTGCCGCCGTAAAGAGCGCGGTAGATAACAAGCTTTTCGGCGGTTTCAGTGTGTTCGCAAACGCAGATTATCTCATAAAGGTATGCTGTTCCGAGCGAAGCTGGTTCCGAAAAACCGCGCTTGAAGTGCTGCACGACAGTTCCGGGGAGAAGTTCGTTTTCGGTCATGTTACACCACCTGAAAAATGTAGAATTTTAAGTAGTCGGTTTCGGGAACGTTCCACAAAATCGGATGATCGGGCGACTGACGGCGGGCTTCGATCTGCCGCAGCGAAACGCCCGCGTCTTCTGCCGCGTCGTGGAGCATACGCTTGAACAGCGTTTCGGTCATGAAGTGCGAACACGAGCAAGTAGCAAGATAGCCGCCGCGCGCGAGCAGCTTCATTGCTTTAAGGTTAATTTCTTTATAGCCGCGCTGCGCGTTTTTCACCGTGCTGCTGCTTTTTGTAAATGCGGGCGGGTCGAGAATGATAAAATCGTAAGGATTACCGCCCTTTTTGTACAGCTCCGTAAGCAGGTCGAAGACGTCCGCCTTTGTAAATTCCATATTAGAGGTAAGCCCGTTCAGTTCAGCGTTTTTCCGAGTCATTTCAACTGCGTCGGCGGAAATGTCCACCGCGTTTACTAGTTTTGCGCCCGCAGCCGCCGCGTTGAGCGCAAACGCTCCCGTATGCGTGAAGCAGTCAAGCACAGTTTTTCCCGCCGCGATTTTTCGGATAGCCATTCGGTTGTATTTCTGGTCTAAAAAAAAGCCTGTTTTCTGCCCATTGATATAGTCCACGGAATAGCGGATGCCGTTTTCAGTTATCTCGGTAATGCCCGAAAGGTCGGTTCGCAGCCCCTCGCCGTTCCAGAAGCCCTTGTATTCCGAAAGTCCCTCAAGCTCGCGTATTTTTACGTCGCTGCGCTCGTAAAGCGCGGTGATCTCCTCGCCCATGCCGCGCAGCAGCTTCACCAAAAGGCGGTAAATAAGCTCTTTGTTTTTCTCAATCCCCAGAGAAAGCACCTGCGTTACGAGAATGTCCCCGAAACGGTCAACGGTAAGCCCCGGCAGGCTGTCGGCTTCGCCAAAAATAAGGCGGCAGCATGAAAAATCGCTGCCCATAACGGTTTTTCTGTACTCCAGCGCGTAGCGAATGCGGCGTTCGTAAAAAGCTTCGTCGAATTTGTCGTTTGCGTTGCGGGAGATGACGCGGATGCGGATCTTTGAATTGTCGTTGATATAGCCTGTTCCCAGAAAACGGTTTTTGCGGCTGTAAACGTCGGCAAGTCCGCCGTTTTCATATTCGCCGGCAAGCTCGGTTATCTCCTCGCCGTACACCCACGGATGTCCGCCGCGAAGCGCTTTTTCGCCCTTTTCCGTAACGTATGCTTTTGCGTATTTTCTTTCCATAATGTTGTCCTTCTATTTTTTATTTATTTGATAGACGGAAATCTTCTTACAAGCCCTCATAAATGTTTATGACACCATGAGAAATGACTTAAAATCAAGGTTTTTCGCATATCTCCGTACAAGGTGATTTTGTAAGACCGGACGCCATTTTAGCACCACAAATTTTCGCAGATTATTTTTAATTCTTATTTCCAATTTGTTCCGTTTAAACTTTTTGGTCGTAACTTTTGGAATAGCAAGCATAGGAAATTAATACCCTTTCCGTAAAATCACTCTTTTCCGTCTGTAAAAGAAAGAGAGATTTTTGCTTGTTGGGAATATCACAAACCCACACCAAACAGGAATTTATGCGTTGATAACAAAGTCATAAATCTCATTCACAATGCTTTCTTTATCTTTATCAGATGTAATACTAATTTCATTTAATATATTCGAAAAGTCCTTTTCTCTCCACCATCTACGCATTTCTTCCTCGCCAAAATCACCACGGTTAGGCTTTGTTTGATGGCGCTTCAAGGTTTCCTCGAATGGCAAATCAAAGTAGTAAGCATATACTCTTGTATCATATAATTGAACTGCCAATTGAAATAATGATTTATACCAATCTGCATACATAATTCCTTCTAAAATAACTACTGCACTATATTTATTGCCATACGACAGAAGTTCTTTCATGAGTGGTACTGCTAATGAGTTTTCCCCATCTTTGACCATCAACATATCTCTTCTAATCATATCCTGTGAAATAAGCATTGTATTTCTACCAAATCTCTTTTGCAGTTCTTTTGCAATAGTAGTTTTTCCACTACCCGAATTTCCTCTAAGTATAATCAGTTTTTTCATTCTTTTACTCCTCCAAATTTGCCGCTTTGTATCTTTATATTATAGCACTCATATATATTTTTTTATTACTTCCCTCATTTGTACGAAGTGCAGAGCCGGCCGCCCTTATCAACAGTCAAGATAAACGGGCTTCGTCTTCCGTTGACGAGTGCGTCTGCCTCTGCTTATGTGACAGACAAGAGAACGAAAGCAACGAATGCTTTTGCCCTCGCAACGTATGTTTTTTCTTATATCTGCCAATATCATTGCTCACAGGAAATCCTGGCACCAAAGCGTCAAAAATCGATGTTTCTTTCAGTGTTGCAATCTGTAAAAAACAGTATTTTCAAGGGTTTTCGCAGACCAAACCTGTTCAATAACAAAAAATCAAATACTATTTTTTATAATGTTATTATAGCATGGGAGACGGGGTTAGTCAAGCGTGAGTGGCGCGGCGCGCCGTTTGTTTTGCGAAGTAAAACAAACGGTCTGCGCGGCGAAGCCGCGCAGATGCGCAGTTGCGCCGCAGGAGCAACTGCGCGCGCCGCGCGCGTGAGGGATTTTGGCGGGGATTGGGAGCTTTGCTGTGGGAGAATAGCAGTATCGAAGCGACTGCGGCGTTTCGGCGGAGTGGGAGAGAAACGGGTAAATTGAAAGCCGCGGGATAAGTGCGGGTCAATCACAACCAAGCGGCTTTTAATTGCTTTGCGATATTTCCCGCATCGACAAACGCCGCAGTTCCACACATAGTTCTCCATATGAAGCGGCAGCGGACAGCTTTCGCTGCCCGCTGCCAACCGCACTTAGCAATACCCGCACGACGGGGCGCACGCCTTTTCGTTTTGCGCGGCAAAACGAAAAGGCAGCGGCGGCTTTGCCGCTGCTGCAGTCCGCAAAGCGGACTGCAGCGCGTGCGCTTTTTGCGCCATACGCACTTTTTATCCGTTATTCAATGCCGGTAACCTTATAATCTTTGGCTTCGACAGCGGCTTTAAGCGCCTCGTCGGAAATGTCCGCCGAAAGTGTAACGATAGCGGTACCGTTTGCATGGCTTACCTCTGCGGAGGCAACTCCGTCGATTTCCTCAAGGCACTTCTTTACGGTAGCCTCGCAGTGACCGCACATCATTCCTTCGATTTTCATAGTCTTTTTCATTGTGTTTTCCTCCTTGACAGTGATTGTTGTTGTGGTATTTGCGGTTGTTTTTGTGGATTTGCTTTCGGGATGAAGCTTCAGGAAGTTGAGCCGCAGAGCGTTTGTTACAACGCATACGCTTGAAAGGCTCATCGCCGCCGCGCCGAACATCGGGTTAAGGCTCCAGCCGAGGAGCGGCGTAAAAACGCCTGCCGCAAGCGGGATTCCCGCTGTGTTGTAGATAAACGCCCAGAAAAGGTTCTCGCGGATATTGCGGAGCGTTCCGCGGCTCAGGCGTATAGCGGCAGGAACGTCGCTCAGGCGGCTTTTCATCAGGACAACGTCAGCCGCGTCGATCGCAACGTCAGTTCCCGCACCTATCGCAATGCCGATATCTGCGCGGGTCAGCGCGGGCGCGTCGTTTATGCCGTCGCCAACCATTGCGACCTTGCCCTGCTGCTGTAAATTGCGGATAGTCTGCTCTTTTCCGTCGGGAAGAACCTCCGCAATGACTTCGTCAACGCCCGCCTGTGCGCCGATCGCGGCTGCCGTGCGGCGGTTGTCGCCTGTTATCATCACGACCTTAAGTCCCATTTTCTTAAGTGCGGCAATAGCGGCTGGACTGTCCTCGCGGATTGAGTCGGCAACCGCAATAATTCCGATGAGTCTGCCTCCTTTGGAGAAAAGAAGCGGAGTTTTGCCCTGTTCCGATAATTTTTGTACAAGCTGCCGCGCTTCGTCGGAAATTTGCGCAAAATCGGAAATGAATGTCGGATTTCCGCCTGCGATTACAGTTTCGGAGAGCTTCGCCGTAAGACCGCTCCCCGCTTTTATCTCGAAATTGCTGACCTCGGCGGGTATCATTCCCGATTCGGCGGCTTTTGCAATAACCGCAAGGGCAAGCGGATGTTCGCTTTTTGCTTCAAGCGCATAAGCGGTCGAAAGAAGTTCTTCCTCCGAAGCTCCGTCAAGAGGAATAATGTCCGTTACGGACGGAGTTCCGCAGGTTATCGTTCCCGTTTTGTCCAGCGCGATTATTTTCACCTTGCCTGCTTCTTCAAGTGAAGCTGCCGTTTTGAACAAAATCCCGTTCTTTGCGCCGACGCCGCTCCCCGCCATTATAGCAACAGGGGTAGCAAGTCCGAGCGCGCACGGACAGCTTATTACTAGCACGGAAATTCCGCGCGCAAGAGCATAGCCTATAGTTTCGCCGCACAGCAGCCAAACCGCAGTCGTTACAAGCGCAATGCCTATAACGATAGGCACGAAAACTCCGGAAACCTTGTCGGCGGTCTTTGCGATGGGTGCTTTTGTAGCCGCCGCGTCGCTGACCATTTTGATTATCCGTGAAAGCGCGGTATCCTCGCCGACCTCTGTTGCTTCGCATTTCAAAAAGCCCGTCTGGTTGACGGTTGCGGCGGAAACTCCGTCTCCGACCGTCTTTTCCGCAGGTATGCTTTCGCCTGTCAGCGCAGATTCGTTCACCGCGCTGCTGCCGTCAAGGACCACCCCGTCTACAGGAATGCGTTCGCCGGGGCGTACAACGAAAATATCGCCTTTTCTGACCTGAGCGGCGGGAATTTCAACCTCGTTTCCGTCGCGGATAACGACCGCCGTTTCAGGCGCAAGTTCCATAAGTCCGCGCAGCGCGTCTGTTGTTTTTCCCTTTGAGCGTGCTTCAAGCGTTTTCCCGACCGTTATTAATGTAAGGATCATGCCCGCCGATTCAAAATAAAATTCATGCATATAATGTGCGGCGTGTTCGGGCTGTGCGGTCATTGCAAACAGGGCATAGGTGCTGTAAACAAACGCTGCGCCTGCTCCAAGGGAAACGAGCGTGTCCATATTCGGAGCGCCGTGTATAAGTCCCTTGAAGCCGCTGATGAAGAACTTTTGGTTTATGACCATTATTATTGCAGTCAGGATAAGCTGAAGCAGTCCCTGCGCCATGTAATTTTCGCTGAGCGCGGGCGGCAGGTACCACCCCCACATGGAATGTCCCATTGAAAGGTACATCAGCGCAAGCAGAAATATTACAGAGGCGATAAGCCTTTTTTTCAATCCGGGCGTAGCCGTATCGGCTAGCGCTTTTTCAGGCGTTTCCTGTTTTGCTCCCTTTTCAGAAGCGCCATAGCCCGCAGCGGCAACCGCTGCGATTATTGCCGACGGATCTGCGGAGCCTTCAACTCCCATTGAGTTCGTAAGCAGATTTACCGAGCAGGAGGTTACGCCTTCGACGCCGGAAACAGCCTTTTCCACACGCGCAGAGCAAGCAGCGCAGCTCATTCCCGTGACATTATATTGTTTCATAGAGTCATCTCCCTTTTTTGTATGATCCGGTATTTTTATATTTTGCATTGCAGCGGAAAAAATACGCTGTTAGCACTATGCAACCGCTTTCATGCATATCATATCACAACAATAGGAAAATGTCAATAGATTTGTAAAATCAGCTTCGCTGCCGCAGCCTTACTCTGATGAAATAGAAACAGCGTCAGCGCAAGTCAATAGCTTCGCCGTTGCGCAAGTCCGGCATACTGCGCCGCATAAGCGCGCAGTATGAACAATATCTGTTTAATGCTCCTCGAAATAATCCTTTTTTCCGTCAGGGCTGAACGCATATAAAAGCTTATTGTTTTATTGGTTTTTAATAATCGGAACGATTTGTGCATACATGAAGCTTCACAAAAATCAGATAACAGGAATATAATTATCCACAATAATATCCTCCGAGAGAGGCGGCGCAAGAAGTCCTCCCTGTATAAGCGAAATTCCGCATAGGTCAGCCGCACGGCGCTGAGCGGAATGTTCGATATTTTTCGCAATCACCGTAATTCCGCGATTATGCGCAAGGCTTACCGTTGTGCGTACAAGTTCATCGTCGAAGCTGTCGCCCGAATTTGTTATAAAGCTTGCGTCGAGCTTGATTATATCAACAAAGGAATATTTCAGCGAGGTAAGCGGCAGATATTCTCTGCCGAAACTGTCGATGCACACGCGGATGCCCATTTTTTTCAGCTTTCCTAGCGTTGCGGCAGTTTCATTGCAGGCAAAGATGAACGCCGATTCGGGTACCTCCACAATAAGCGCTGCAGGTTCAAGCCCTGTTTTGTCAAGCGCGTTTAAAACAGCGCCCGCTATCGCGCCGCTCTGCATTTCGTGGGTAGTCAGGTTCACGCTTACGCTTACATACCGGCATGTTTTTTCGCGCATTCTTCTGCAGAAGGCGCAGGCTACAGGCAGCACCCAGAAATCGATCGTACTGTCCAGACCCACCTTTTCCATAAGCTTCATGAAAATGCGCGGAGAAACGTTTCCTGCGTTATCGCTGTGCCAGCGCAGCAGCGCTTCGTAGTGATGTGTTTCATCTCCGCAGAAGACAGGCTGATATGTAAGCTCAAAATTTCGCATATTATCCGCTATGCAGCGCCTTAGCTCCTGCTCAAGGTGATATGTAAGACCGGAGGTTTCCCTGAGTCCGGGATTGAAAAATGTGAAGGAGTTTTTTCCGTATTCATTCGCCCGATAAAGCGAAAGCGTTGCCGCGCGGAATAGCTCCTCGCTCGATGAAACGGAAGGATTGAAAGCGGCAATGCCTATAGAGGTTTCTGCGTATTGCTCCACTCCGTCGATAAAGAACGGCTCTGAAAAACGTCCGATTATCTTGTTTGCAAGCTTCTGTGCGTTCTGATTGTTTATGTTTTTCAGCAGGAGCAGCATTATGCTGCCCGAATAGCGGTAAACGCTTTCTCCGCCGACGTCGGGACTGCTGAGATATTCCGCCATCATGCGCAGAAGACGGTCGGTATAGCTCTGTCCGAACACCTCGTTAAGCGAACGAGTGTTTGCTATGCGCACTGCCATCGCAATACCGGTTTCCCTGTTCTTCAGCGCTTCATCAGTGTCAAGATCAAGCCGCGCGCGGTTGCGTATTCCGAGCATGCTATCGAAAAACGCAAGGCGGTAGAGCTGTCTGTTTTTTTCTTCTATCTCACTGTCCATTCCGCAGCGCGTAATAAGGTCGGAAATAACCTGCGAAACGCTTCGTATGACCTTGCGGTCGTTATACCGCCAGCTGTTTTCACGGGAATATATTTCGTAAAATAGCAGTCCGGAGCCGTCTTCTCCGCCGTATATTTTTGATACTGCAAAAGCGGAAAGTCCGGGGATCTCTGCTTCATCGCCGCGCGAAAAATAGTTGTCGGATGTTTCAAAGTTAGAAGCAAGACGGGTAAAATTACGCTTGACATATATATCGGACTCGTTTCCGATTTTTTCATTTGATTTATAGCAGTAAGCGAGACGGACGGTTCCGTCAGGGCAGGGCAGATACGCCGCGATACGGTCAATGCCGAGGAAGCGCGCGGTCATTTCAAGAACGCGGTACAGCGCCCGCTGAGACTGAGGTTCCTCCATGATGACTGAGTAAATGCTGTTTATGAGCATCTGCTGTTCGACGTTCGCTCCGAGCTGGCGGTTTACCGCCTTTGCGTTTTCAATCTCGTTGTACAGCATTACAGAAGAATGCGCGATACGCGACATATTTTCGGCAAGCATATCTGTGAGCAGCGCGATCTGTTTTTCCATATCCCTGCGGTTTGTGCCGGTATGTATGCTGCCGCCGGTTTTATAGTTGAATCGGACGGCCGCTTTTTTTATACAGGCGTACCGCTTTGCATCAAACGGTTCGCCGTCCGCGGTCTGTTCGCAGATAAGCTTCCCGTTCTCGTCAAAGAAAGCTGCGTCGGCATATTTGCTTCCGGCGAGCGTACCGAGCACTCGGTTAAGGTAGTCTGTACCCAGAATTTCTTCAAGCCCGGCGCCGTTTCGGTTTATTTCCGAAATTTTGCGTTTCTGGCGTTTTTCAAATTCTCCGAAAACGCTGTCGTTCGGAATACAGTCGAGGTATTCGTAAACGTCGAGCAGGATACCGCCGAAGCTGCCGTCCTTGCCTGTTTTTTCGCAGCAAAGATATGCCCAATGCAGTTCATTTTCGTATTCTATTCGGAAATGGGTATTAAGCCGGGTCTGCGAGCTTGCCGCAAAATCGTAAAAAGCGTTCATCAGCGGCGGGAAATCATCTATGTATACGATCTCGGACAGCGGCAGAGGTTCAGCTGAGCGCAGTTCGTCATAGCTGCCCAGTACGCGCAGTGTAAGGCTTCCGCTTATCCCGATCTCAACGCGTATGCAGTTATATTTCTTTAATAATGCCGAAAGGCTGTTCATTCCGTTCTCCCTCCTGTGGAATGTTACTCATATCTTGTTTAAGTATAACACATTTTATAAACAAAATCAATAGCTTTTGGTTATTTTTTCCAAATTATGGGCGCACGGCAGCGCTGCAAAAAATAATTTGACAAATTCGTACAATCGTGGTAAAATTTAATTGTATATGCGGGCGGCGCAGACTGCCTGAAAAAAACAAAAAAGAAAGGAATTTTCACATGAAAATCAGCTTCTCAACCCTTGCTTGTCCGGATTTTGAATGGAGCGATATTTACTCCATGGCAAAGGATTTTCAGTTTGACGGAATTGAAATACGCGGACTTGGCAACGACATTTTTTCCGTAAAGGCAAAACCATTCTCCGATGCACAGCTGCCAAAAACAGCAGAGAAGCTAAAAATGCTCGGTCTTGAAATACCATGCCTTTCCTCCGGAGCTTGTCTTAAATTTGCGGATAAGCAGGAAGAAACAACGGCGGAAATAACCGCTTACGCAAAGCTGGCAAACAGCCTTGGAACTCCGTATATCCGTATCCTTGCAGATCTTGAGCCGCAGCCTTCGGATGAAGTCGACGACGACGCAATAGCTCAGTTCCTTAAAAAGCTCGTTCCGATTGCGGAGGAATACAATGTCACTCTGCTTGTTGAAACAAACGGCGTTTACTGCGATACAAAGCGCCTTAAAAATCTGCTTGACAAGGTAGGGAGCAGAAAAATCGCCGCGCTGTGGGATATGCACCATCCATATCGCTTTAACGGCGAAGCGCCTGCGGAAACGGTTGCAAACCTTGGCGAATATATAAAATATACCCACACAAAGGACAGCGTGAACAATAACGGCAGTATCGAATACAAGCTTATGGGCGAAGGGGATATGCCGATAAAGGAAATGCTTGAGGCGCTCAGGAATGTAGGCTACAACGGTTACGTTTCGCTCGAATGGGTAAAGCGCTGGTCGCATGATCTCTGCGATGCGGGTATAGTCGTTCCTCATTACGCGTCGTTTATGGCGCCTTACAAGAGCCGTCACAAGCATCCCTTACAGGATAATAACCGTAAGACGGGCAAGTATATATGGCCTAAGGAACGCATTATAGACTATACGTTCCCGGATGTTCTCGATCGTGTATGCGAGGAGTTCCCCAACCAGTATGCGTTCCGTTACACCGAGCTTGATTATACCAGAACCTATTCCGAGTTCCGTGACGATGTCGATACGTTTGCGCGCGCGCTGCTTGCGATGGGCGTTAAAAAGGGCGACCATGTCGCTATCTGGGCGACGAACGTTCCCGCGTGGTATATCACCTTCTGGGCGACAACGAAGATCGGCGCGGTTCTCGTAACCGTCAACACCGCTTACAAGATCCACGAGGCGGAATACCTCTTAAAGCAGTCTGATACTCACACTCTCGTAATGATCGAGGGTCTTAAGGACAGCCATTACAATGAGATCCTGCACGAGATATGCCCTGAGCTGGACAGCTGCGAAAAGGGAAAACTCAAATCCGCGCGTCTGCCGGTGCTTAGAAATGTAGTTACCGTCGGATTTGAAATGTCAGGATGCTATACATGGGACGAGGCTATTGCAAAATCGGAGGAGGTTTCGCTCAACGAGGTTGAAAAGATCCGCCGCACCATCGACAAGAACGACGTTGCGAATATGCAGTACACTTCGGGAACGACAGGCTTCCCCAAGGGCGTTATGCTTACGCACTACAACGTTGTCAATAATGGCAAGGCTATCGGAGACTGCATGGATCTTTCGACGGCCGACCGCATGATGATACAGGTCCCGATGTTCCACTGCTTCGGCATGGTTCTTGCGATGACCGCGTCCATGACGCACGGTACGACAATGTCGCCTATTCCGGCATTCTCCCCGAAAAAGGGCTTGAACTGCATAAACAAGGAAAAAATAACCTGCTTCCATGGCGTTCCGACCATGTTTATAGCAATGCTCGGTCATCCGGATTTTGAGAATACGGACTTCTCGCACATGAGGACAGGTATCATGGCGGGTTCGCCCTGTCCTATAAAGACCATGCGCGAGGTTATCGAGAAAATGCATATGGACGAGATATGCATTACCTATGGTCAGACCGAGGCTTCTCCCGCGACAACAATGAGCAAGACCACGGACAGCATCGAAACGCGTGTTAATACCGTCGGCGGACCGATTTTCGGCGTTGAATGCAAGATCGTTGATCCCGAAACGAACAAGGATCTCCCGGATAATGTTGACGGTGAGTTTGTTGCAAGGGGCTACAATATCATGAAGGGATACTACAAAATGCCGGAAGCAACCGCAGCGGCTATCGACAAGGACGGCTGGCTGCATACGGGCGACCTTGCAAGACGGCTTCCCGACGGAAATTTCAAAATCACGGGCAGAATCAAGGACATGATAATCCGCGGCGGCGAGAACATTTACCCGAAAGAAATCGAGGACTTCCTCTATACTCACCCGAAAGTTAAGGACGTTCAGGTTATCGGCGTTCCCGATAAGGATTACGGCGAGGAAATCATGGCTTGCATTATTCTCAATGACGGCGAGACCTCATCCGAAGAGGAAATAAAGAAGTTTGTGCTTGATCATATGGCGAAGCATAAGGTTCCGCGATATGTTGATTTTGTTACCGAATTTCCGATGAACGCAGCGGGAAAGATACTCAAGTACAAGATGCGCGAAGCGGCTGTCGAAAAGCTCAATCTGCGTGATGCAAACAAAATTGTTACCGCATAAATAAAGAGATCCCGCAGCCGATACGACTGCGGGATCTTTGTGTATAGCCGTTATTTTCTGTCTTTTCCAAGCTCGGAAAGGATGTCGTCGATGTTATAGGAATCGCCGTCGTTGTCGTCGCTGAGCAGCGCGTCAAGCCGGGGGATAGACGAGGTTGCATGGACCTGAGGAGCCTGAACTTTACGCGGAGTGTACTGCTTGACCTGCTCCTCGTCGGGTACGGGAATCTGTGCGGTTTTCTGGGACGGATTGAATTTTGGTATAAAATCGGTGCGCGAGGGAATAGGCTGTTCCTTTTTTTGTTCAGCCTGCGGCGCTTCCCGCTGCGGACGTGCAATGTTCTGCCGCATTGTATCGGAGAGATTTTCACGTTCCTTTTCAGCAGCTATTGCGGCGCTTCGCCTGCGCTGTATGCTGCGTATCGCTTCTTCCATATCCGAGTTGCTGCGTTCGGCGGCGGATTGCTGATCGGGTGCGTTGTGCTGTGCCTTTGAAGCGGCTATCGCTTCGTTCAGCTTCTTCTGCGAAAGCGGCATGGACGGTTCCTGTAAATGCTGTTTGGGGATAGCAACCTGCTTGCGCTTAGGACCGAGGAAAAGCGGGGTTTCCTGAGCGGGTATCTCAAGCACGTCTGTGCGCTCGATGTTAGGGTTGCGGCGCACCTGCGCGTCGTAAAGACCTATGCTGTCGTCGAGAGAGCCGTTCTTTTCATAAGCCTTTGCCGCGGCTTTTCTGCGGCTGTCGGGCGAGTATGTAGGCACCTCAAGCTGCTTCTTAACTGTTTCAATTTCCGGTTCGGGGAGAGCTTTTCTCACAAATTTCGCAAGCTCTATTATGATTATGATAACGCAGGGAATTACCGCGATAAGCAGCACTCCGAGCGGAGATACCGCAAAGCTTATAATCGCACCCCAGAATCTCGAATAGCTCATCCCCTTGGCGGCGATCTGACTCTGCGAAAGCGCTATAAGATCTCCGTTTTCTGTAAGCGCGGTGAAGCCGTATACGCCGTCGGAAAGCTCGACGGTCTGTATTTCGGCTAGGGCAGGGCGATTGTTTTCAAGCGAAAAAATAACGATACTGCCGGGCTGTATCTCGGAATACGGAACCTGTTTAGCGAGAAGCGCCGTTCCGTCCGTCAGCAGCTCGAAAGCGTCGGTCTTTACCAGATAAACCGTATTCCCGAAAATATTAGGCGTACCTCCGCCGACAGTATATATAGCAGCGATAACACCGAAAAATACTGCAATAACAAGCATTATTCCGCATATAACGGAAAGCAGGGCTTTTTTGATCTTGCTTTTAAGTTCCAAAAATTTTCTCTCCTCTCTTGACAAATCGGAAAAAATGTGTATAATATTAAGAGTAAGATTTTGAAGAACAGTTTTAATACCTTTTTTATTTTACCACATTCCGACATTATTTGCAAGTATTTTTTCGGATTTGCATAAAAGCGGAACAAAAAAGAATATGCTGGAATAGCTCAGTTGGTAGAGCAGCGCATTCGTAATGCGCAGGTCGCGTGTTCGAGTCACGTTTCCAGCTCCAGCCGAGAAGCTCGGCACCATTAAAAGCCCGATTACAAAGTCGGGCTTTTATTTTTGTATGCTTCGCCTTAAAAATCTATTTTGTTCGCCGCTCACAAAGCCCTGCATCTTCTGAAGCAGGGCTTTCGCTTTGTTCAATTTATGACATTATCTTAAAAACAACATTTAAAAGATTATGAAGCTCGTCCCATGTCTTACATTCCGAAAAGTCTATAACGATCGGAAATTCGGTTATTTCCTTATATGCGCAGTTATCAATATATTCTTCTATGATGATATTATATAGCATAAATCAGATATTTTCAATAGGGTTTTAAAATATATTTTGTTCGATGTCCGCATAAAATAGCTTAACCACGCAGCTTTTGGACTGTGTGGTTAATTTTTTGCAAGGTTTTTTATACGCGTTCAAAAAACCTTTTATATTCATCTTCCACCCGCCATATAAAGCAGGGCATTGCATATTGCGGCAGCGACATTGCTTCCGCCCTTCCTTCCTCTTGCCACTATATATGGTACGCCCGACGTCATAATCATTTCTTTGGACTGAACCACGTTCACAAAGCCTACGGGAACGCCTATAACAAGCCTGGGGCGGAATATTCCGCTCTCTATAAGTTCGTGCAGGCGGATAAGCGCGGTGGGGGAATTACCCGCGGCGAAAATTACGGGCTTATTAAGCGCTGCTGTTTTATCAACAGCGGCTGACGCTCTTGTTGTGCCGTTTTTCTTTGAAGCCTCGGCAATGTCCGTATCCGACATGAAGCATAACGCCTCACAGCCCAGCTTTTCAAGAGCCGATTTATTTATGCCCGATTTTGCCATATTCGTGTCTGTTACAAAAGCCGCGCCATCTTTTATTGCATTGAAAGCGGCTTTCACGGCGTCATCGGAAAAACGGAGATTGTCATAGTAATCAAAATCCGCAGTTGTGTGAATGACACGCATAACGATAGGCTTTATCTCGTTTGGAATTTTCCTGCCTCCCAGCTCGTTTTCTATTATTTCAAAGCTGCGTTTTTCAATTTCATTCGGGAGTACGTATTCAAGGTTCAATATTCTATCCCCTTTCTTGCGGTAATCCCCTTTTCGTATGGATGCTTTACACAGTGTATATCACTCACATATTCTGCGTTATCCACAAAAATATCGGCAGGATTGCGTCCGGTTATCGCAATCTCGGCGCTGTTTTTACCGTCAAGTACAAGTCTTTGAGCAAGAGCCTTATCCATAAGTCCGCAGCTGTATGCGGAATTGAACTCGTCAAGTATGATCAAATCAAAGCTGCCGTCAAAGGCTCCTTTCAACAGTTCGTTATGACAAGCGGTAATCTCAGCCTTATCATTTTCGGACATATTTTTGAAAAAGCCGTAAGCTTTATCGCAGCGCTTAACGGTTATGCCTGGTATCATCTTTAGTGCGGAAAGCTCGGAGGTGTCGCCGCCCTTCATAAGCTGGACAAAGCATACCTTCATTCCGGCTCCCGCCGCTCTTAAAGCAAGTCCGAGAGAAGCGCTTGTCTTACCCTTTCCGTCGCCGCAGTATATATGAAGAAGTCCCATTATTTTCCTCTTTTCTTTACACATCTTATAATAATTATTACCGCCGCTGAAATTACGATCAAAGCGGCTGCTGAGATTATTATAACAGGAACGGGATTAAATTTCAATGCCCCGCTCGGTAAAGTTTCCGAAATAAATACAAGGGTCCTGTCGTACCATTCCTGTTTTCTTGTACTGAATGCTGCGCAGGGAAATTCTTTGTCAAGCGCTTCTGCGGGTATAGTATAGCTGTATTTTCCGTCGTCTGTTTCGCTGAAATAGAAAAAATCGCTTTCAGCTCCGTTAGCCGCTTCCTCCTTTGTGCCTAGAAACAGCTTTTCATAGCCTGTACCGCTTAAGGTTATATCCGCTGTCATTTTGCCGTTTTCGGCAGTAAGCCGGCAGTCGATAATTCTAAACATTGATGAGCTTGATTCAACGTCAATACTGTATGTGCCGTCGTTTATGCTGTCCGCATATATCGGAGTTTTTTCCGCGCTGCAGGAGCAGAGGCACATCGCCGCTGCTATCAAAAATAAAATATAAATTATTCTTTTCATTACATTCACCTTAAAAAACTATGCCGTAAGCAATAAGCCTGCGGCATAGCTGTTATTTTTAATCAGTTAAGGGCTTTTACAGCCTCTGCCGTATGAGCGACGTACATATCCCGTACCGCTTCGATTGAACCGAGACCTTTTAATGAGCATTCGACCTCAAAGCCCTCTGCTTCAAAGGTTGTTTTCCATGAACCGTCTTCGTCGCCTGCCATATCATTGTTGGCATGATCTCCCGCAACAACCATAAGCGGCTGAAGAACTACCTTTGAATAACCCCCTGCCTTAACTCCCGCAACAACATCTTCAAGAGTTGGAGTGCCTTCAACCGTACCTACGAAATAGTTGGTATTTCCGTTTGCGGTGAAGGTTTCCTGGAGCTTGCCGTATGCGGCGTTCGCCTCATGCTCCGTACCGTGACCCATAAATACAATAGCTGTACCGTCGGTGTTGAAAGCCGCCGTATCTGCTGCGAGAGCATTTGCAAGCGTTGTATAGTCGTCGTCTGAGGTAAGAAGAGGAGCGCCTACGGAAACCTTGTCGAACTTGTCCTTGTATTCGTCAACCGCAGCCATAAGATCGTCATATTCAAAGCCGCTCATAACATGCGTAGGCTGAACAACAAGCTCCTTAACGCCGTCTTTTACAAGTCTGTCGAATGCTTCTTCAACGTTGTCTATTGCGTCGCCGCCTCTTTCTTTGATAACGTCAATTACAATCTGGCTTGTGAATGCGCGTCTTACTTCATAGCCGGGGTTAGCGTCCTTGATTGCGTTTTCAACAGCGCCGATTGTTACCTCTCTGTTGTCGTCATAGCTTGTGCCGAAGCTTACAGCTAAGATAACGGGCGTCTTTTCTTCCGCCTGACAGCCGCTTAAAACCATAGCTGCCGTCATAAGACCTGCCGCAATAAGCGCCTTTTTACTTTTCTTCATTTTAGTTACCGTCCTTTCCCGCAGATCTCCTGCGGATATTGTTTTTATGTAAACACGCCTTCGCGTATTTATCCGAAATATTTACTATACAAATTTTCGGGGATGTCGTAAAGCCCGATGATATTTTCAGCTGTGAAAATTTCAGCGGGAGTACCCGAAAGAGAGATTTTTCCGTCCTTTATGCCAAGTGCATAGTCGGAGATCTTCTCCGCGAAATCAAGCTCGTGCATTGATACGATAACAGCTATTTGCTTTTCCTTTGCAAGGCTTTTCAGTATCTCTAAAAACTGGATTTTGTGATGTATATCAAGATATGAAGTCGGCTCGTCAAGAATAAGGATCTTAGGCTCTTGACAAATTGCGCGGGCAAGCATTACTCTCTGCCGCTGACCATCGCTTACGGAACCGAAATCAGCTTCGGCAAAATCCTGCATAGAAACTGTTTCTATCGCTTTTTCAACGACCGTCTTGTCTTTTTCGGTAAGCAAACCAAAGCCGCCGGTATAAGGATATCGCCCTGTTTCAACTACCTCGCGGCAGGTCATAAGTTCGGGACTGATTCGTTCTGTAAGCACTACAGAGAGTTTTTTTGCCATTTCCTTTTCGGAGATTTTTTCCATATCCCCGCCATCGATAATAACAGTACCGCCGAGGCGTTTCAAATAACCGGCAATAGTTTTCAGGATCGTTGATTTGCCTGCGCCGTTAGGTCCGATGAGAGTTAGTATTTCACCCTGATTCACCTCAAACTCAATGTCGTTTACTACTATCCTCCTGCCGTAGCCGACCGAAAGCCTGTCAGCAGAAATAAGCGTTTTATCCATTCATTCCGCCCCGCTTTCTTTTAAGCATTATGATAATTACAACGGGTGCGCCGAAAATTGCAGTAACCGTGCTTATGCTAAGCTCTGTGGGGGCGAAAACCGTTCTTGCCGTCATATCGCAAAGCATGCAGAAGATACTTCCGCCGAGAAAGCAGGCCGGTATCATAATAAGCGGCTTTGCAGTTTTGAAGAGCGCACGGATAATGTGAGGAACGGCAATTCCGACAAAGGAAACAGGTCCCGCGAAGGCTGTGACGGCTGCGGACAAAAGTCCGGAAAGAATTATGAGAAGCGCCCGAAGAAGCTTTATATTGACCCCCATGTTCTTTGCATAGCTTTCACCGAGCATATATGCGCCGATCGGCTTTGATAAAAGAAATGTACCGACGAAGCCGATAAGCACAAAAAGAAAAATTACCTTCACGTTGTCCATGCTCGTGCCCGAAAAAGTACCCATGGACCAGTCGTGGAGATTTACGATATCCGAGTCATCCGCAAAGGTTACAAGAAAATCCGTAACCGCCGAGCATATGTATCCTATCATAACGCCGCAGACTACGAGCATGGACATCTGCTTTATTTTTCTTGACACAAGCAATACAAAGCCGAGAGAGATCATCGAGCCGATAAAAGCGGAAATAATCATTGCGGCCGAACTTAAAGCGCCGAAAATTCCCGCGGAGAAGATCATAGTTAGAGCTACAATAAGCTTTGCTCCCGAAGATACGCCGAGTACAAAGGGTCCTGCAATAGGGTTATGGAAAAAAGTCTGCAAAAGATAGCCCGAAAGCGATAACGCACCGCCCAGAAGCATTGCCGACAAGGCTCTGGGAATACGGATTTTAAGAAGAATATCGCTTGCGCTGTTTTTTTCTCCGAAAATTGCACCAAGAGCTTCAGCTAATGATATATCGGCGCTTCCTGTGAATAAGTTCCAGAAAAGCACAAGTATAACGCCAACAAAAAGCAGCAGGAACATGACCGCAGTTCTGCTCTTAGTCATCCGCTTCACCGTCCTCTAATTTGAACAGAAACACAGGCGGTCTTTCTTCGGTTTCGTCTGTAAAAATCGAGTTGAAATCAGAAATAACCGTACCAAGCTTCATAGTTTCCTGAAAGAGATTTTCTTTTGTACACCACACGTTTCCGTTTCGCACTGCCTTAAAATCAGCAAGCAGCCCGTTTTTTGCAACAAGCTCGTCGATAGTTGCAACCTCGCCGCCTATAGTGCTGTTATATATTATAAAATCGGCGTTTTTCGCCTGTGAATAAAACTGCTCCATCTCCATTGTTACGGAGGACGTTGCTTTGTCGCTTCCGAGATTTTCAAACACATTTTCTCCTCCTGCAAGCTCAATCATTTTTGTGACATAATCTCCTGATTTTCGGGTCACAGCTTGTCCGGAGGCGCTTATATAAAAGAACGCGGCAGTTTTGCCTGTGCTGTTTTCGGATATCGCTTCAAGCTCATTGACCTGTGCGGAAAAAAGTGTATCTGCAAGCTCCGATTCGCCTGTCATTTCTCCGTAAACCTTAATCCATTCGCTTCTGCCCAGAGGGTGGCTCTCATAGCTTGAATAGTCAATAAATACGGATATTCCAAGCTCGTTAAGCTTATCCTTAACCTCCGGAGAATGTTCGATCATTGTGGACTGCACCGATAGCGAACACTTATTTTTAAGGAGCATTTCATAGTCGGGCTCACGGTACTTTCCGGCATATAGCATGGTGCCTTTTTCCATAGCTTCGCGGGCATAATCAATGTACCAATCGTCTGCGGCTGTTCCTGAAAACTTAACCGCTTCCCCCTGTCCAAGCTCCGCAAAAAGCCCCATTGCCGAGGTTGCGGCAAGGTATATATTATCAACAGGCTTTTCGATAACGGTTATGTTTTCAGCAAGTCCGTCGGGTGTTTTTTCGCCCTCCGGAACAAGCAGAAAGCTTTCTCCGTTCATGGTGTGGATAACGGAATATCCGTTTTCATAGCGGTCTATGGCAAATTGCTCGGCATAGATATTTTCAACGCGTTCAGAAAAGGCAAGTCCGTTAATCTCAATGTGTTTTCCCGGTATTGTTCTTGCTTCGGAACATCCCGAAAGCAGTATTATAAACCCCGCGGTTAATGCGGCTGTCAGCTTTTTAATCAGTTTCATTTTTCTTCTTTCTTTTAATTATAAATACAGCAGCCGCCCCTGCAGCCAGCACCGCGGCTCCCATTGCTGCTGCAAAAATCGGAAATTCGCCGGATTTCTTTATGGTCGCGGAATTGAAATTAAGAGTGTATTCAATCATATGAGGCTGACTCATTGCAATGGTTTCCGCGAGTATGGGAATGTCGGCGTCGAGGTTGGGGATTTCAACACGGAAGGTTGAATTTTCTTCACCGTCTATAGGGTAATATTCCTTGCCGGCTACCTCCATATAGTCGTAGCTGCTGCTGCTCCATACGATTTCTGCGGTCATAATGCCGTTTTCTATTTCAAGCTCCGCCGGGGACTCTATATAGGATCTGCCTGTTCCTCCTGTCAGAGTTACTTCTATCGTATATGTTCCGTCTGTCATAATTCTCCTTTTCGGACAATAAAAAATGCGCCCTTACCATGAGTAAAGACGCAATATTATACAGATTACAAGGGCGTTAAAGCCGGACACAAACAAGCCCTACAGACACAGCAAGGCTTAATGTATATGTAAACGTACTGCCAATTTTACTCGTGGCATTGAAGCAAAGGCTTCCGTACAAACGGCAGGCAGGTCTCCCGGCTTAAGTATCAACGCTAGGAAAGGTCTTCCCACGATAACGCAGTGACATATTCTTTCTTCGCTCCTCAATTACGGTGACGAGTTCGTGCGGGATTTTCACCCGACTTCCCTTTTCATCGGACCCGACTCAAAATGAGCGTCCGACACCTGTCGTTTATTATTAAATTTTCAATGTGTTCAACAATAAATTATCATATCACAGTAAATGTCTTTTGTCAAGGAAATTTTTTACATATTTTCAAATGCCGTCTTTCAATATTTTGTAGACAAGCTCCATATCAATATTTTTTCTTACCTCGTCTGCAAGCAAATCGTACTGCTTTTCCTTATAGACCTTTCTGTCGCTCCTGCCGCCGCTGTAGGTAAGTCCCTTACGCTCAAAGAGCGTTTTCACTATCCGCTCGGACACAGCGGCGTTATCAAAAATTCCGTGTATATAACATCCGTAAACATTGCCGTTTTGAGCGCCGCCGCAGCTGAGCAAAGGCTTATCCTCCGATGCTGTTTCGCCCATGTGGATTTCATAACCTGTAAAATCCGCGCCGGAAAGGCAGGCGAAAACGCCTCCTACCTCTGTGAAGCTTCCGTTTGTGCGGGAGCGGTTTTTTTCGCTCGAAAATACGGTTCGGCATTTTAAAAGCCCCATTCCTTCAATACTTCCTCCGTTTTCTCTGTTATCCGGGTCGGAAATTGTTTCGCCCAAGATCTGATAACCGCCGCAAATTCCGAAAATCGGCACATTCTTTTCTGCAAGACGTTTTATTGTGATTTCAAGACCGCTTTCAAAAAGCCATCTTCTGTCGTGAATTGTGCTTTTTGTACCCGGAATTATGATTAAATCAGGATTTCCAAGCTGCGAGGGCTTTGTTGCATAGCGTACGGAAACGCCGTCGTACTGCCTGAAAACGTCAAAATCTGTAAAGTTTGAAATTCGGGGAAGACGTATTACGGCAATATCAACAATGCCGTCCGCCGACTTGTTTTCGAGCTTTTCTGAAAGACTGTCCTCATCTTCAATGTCGCAGTTTATGTATGGCACAACCCCCACGACAGGCTTTCCGCCGCGCTTCTCAAGAATATCAACACCGCTCTGAAAAATGGATTTATCGCCGCGGAACTTGTTTACTACAAGTCCTTTTATCATGTCCCGTTCTTCCTGCTCAATAAGCATAAGCGTACCCAGAAGCTGTGCGAACACGCCGCCTCGGTCAATATCTCCCAGAAGCAGAACGGGAGCTTTCGCAAGACGAGCCATTCCCATATTCACAATATCGTCGGATTTCAGATTAAGCTCCGCCGCGCTCCCGGCCCCCTCGATAACTATAATGTCATGCTGTTCGGCAAGGCTGTTATAGGCTTTCATAATGTCGGGGATAAGCTCTTTTTTGTACCTGAAATATTCCATAGCGCGCATATTTCCGCGCACCTCTCCATTTACAATAACCTGTGAACCGATGTCGGTCGTTGGCTTTAGAAGTATGGGATTCATCAGCACAGTCGGTTCGATCCCTGCCGCCTCCGCCTGCATAACCTGCGCCCGTCCCATTTCAAGACCGTCAGATGTAACGTAGGAATTAAGCGCCATATTCTGAGATTTAAACGGCGCGGCGCTGAAGCCGTCCTGCTTGAAAATCCGGCATAATGCCGCTGTAAAAAGGCTTTTGCCTGCATTGGACATTGTGCCTTGTATCATTATAGGCTTAGCCATTAAGACACCTCCGGAAAGCTGAAATAAGCGCCAGATTTTCCTTGTGACTGCGTACCGCAGTGCGGAAAAAGCCGCTGCCTAAGCCGTAATAGTTACTGCAGTTCCGTATTGCGATTTTCTCCTTTAAAAGCATTTCATCAATAGGTAAATCACATTTGAAAAGAATAAAATTCGACTCTGAATTATATACCTTAAATCCGATTTTTTCAAGCTCGGCTGTTAAAAATTCACGTTCGGTTCGTATAAGCCGAGCTGTTTTTTCTGCATAATTTTTTTCATTCAGAGCCGCAATTCCCGCCAACTGTGCGGGAGCTGAAACGCTCCAGTATTGTCCTGTATTCCGTACGGCTTCAGCAAGCTCGGCGCTGCCGAAAAGCGCATATCCGAGCCGCAGACCCGCCATAGAAAATATTTTGGTAAACGCGTTAAGAATTACGATATTTTCATTTATAAATTCGCGTGCGCTTTTATTTTTGCCGTCCGATACAAATGGCATAAAGCACTCGTCGCATATTAGCTCAATGTTCTCCGAAAGGCACTTTTCAGCGATCATCCTAAGAATATTTTCCGGAACAGTCCGCCCCGTGGGATTGTTTGGACTGCAAAGAAAAAACATATCAATACTGCTGTCGAGGACGTCCAGAATATCGCGTTCAAGTATAAAGCCGTTTTTTTCAGAAAGGCAGTGTCTTACTGTCTGTGCGCCGGTTTCCTTAAGCGCCTTTTCATATTCGCTGAATGAAGGGGAGATGATAACGGCTTTTTTGGGCTTTACCGCCGATACAAGCCTGTAAATCAAGTCCGCCGCGCCGTTTCCGCATACGATATTTTCGACAGGGAAATTCTCATATTCCGACAAAGCCCTGCGCAGGTCGCGGCATAACGGGTCGGGATAGTTCTCATATTGTTCAAAGGAGCTTTTCAGTGCGTTTTTCACGCTTTCGGGCATACCCAAAGGATTAAGATTTGCAGAAAAATCATAGTCGATTTTGCGGGTGTAAATATCTCCTCCGTGTTTTGAAATTAACATAAATATCCTCCGAAAATCAACGCCCTGAACGCCGCAGAAAACATCAGAACAATGACCGAAGTACAGTACATAAGTCTGTTTGCACGGGGAATGTCCTCGTTTTCTATCGGGCGGTTGTCATCGCCGATGAAATCCTTTTTATGCAGCTTCCCGAAATAGTAAGCGTCGCCGGCAAGCCTTACGTCAAGCGCGCCTGCACAAACGGATTCGGTCTGCGCGGAATTGGGACTCGCATGCTTTCTGCGGTCGCGTTTCCATATTTTAAATGCATTTCTGCCGTTCATTCGCAGAATATAAGCGGAAAAAACCATAGTAATCGCCGTAAGCCGGGAGGGGATAAAATTCAGAACATCGTCAAGCCTTGCCGCAAAGCATCCCAGATCCGCATATTTTTCATTCCTGTATCCGATCATTGAATCCATAGTGTTGGCTGCTTTATAGAAAAAGCCCAGCGCCGCACCGCCAAGAGACATATACATTATGGGCGCGGTTACCCCGTCCGAGGTGTTTTCGGCAACGGTTTCCACTGCGGCGCGGATGATTCCGCTTTCATCAAGATATGCAGTATCACGTCCTACAATCATTGAAACCGCCTTTCGAGCCTTTTCAATATCGTTTTCTTTAATTGCGCGATATACCTTCATGCTCTCTGCGCGCAGACACTTCGGTGCAATGAGATAATAGCAGAAAATGCTTTCGACTGCAATTCCCAAAACTACGTTCAGTTTATAGGACAGGAACAAAATCAGAAACGGTGCTGCCGTTGACAGAAAAAGCGTTGTTGCCCCAAGAAAAACGCCGCCGAAACGCAGGCTTTTAAAGTGATTTCTGACAAATACCTCAAGCCCAGAAATCAGCGTTCCTATAAGCCTTACAGGGTGCGGCAGAAAGTACGGGTCGCCTAAAATCAAATCTATAACAAAGCCGATAATTATTGGCAGAATTGCCGCGAATAAATTCATATATTCTCCAGTATCGTTATTTTTTCTCCGTCAAATTCGGTTACGCAGCCGTGTCCGTTTTTCATCTGAAAATCATAATAATCCATTTTCGGCACAGCATATTTTTCAAGTATGGACATAATTGTTCCGCCGTGAATAACAAAGGAAATGGTTTCATAATCGGAATATTCCGCGGCTGCTTTTTCAAAAGCTTCGATACATCTTTTCTTGAAATCCTCTGTATTTTCGCCATTTGGGAACGGAAGCCTTCCGCCGCTGCCGATCCAGCTCTGATAATCGGCACTCCCGCTTAGTTCAAGATAATTCCTGCCCTCAAAATCCCCGAAATCACATTCCTCAAGTCCGCTTACAGCCGCAGTTTTCCTGTTCGGATATATCAGTTCCGCAGTTTCGATGCACCGCCTCATTCTGCTTACTATCACAATATCGCAGTCGGGATATTTTATCTCAAAAAGCTCATTCCTGCCTATTGATGAAAGCGGCTCGTCTGTTCGTCCGATATAGCGTTTTTCGAGATTGCCGTTTGTTTTCCCATGACGGATAAAGATAATTTTCATTGGACCGCTCCCTTTATTGTTATTGGTATTCCTCCGATAAGCCGAAAAACCGTATCAGAATTTTTCGCTATGATACAGCCCGCGCGTCCGACCTGTTCGCGCCATATCCTGTCGCTTTTTTCAATGGGAATGACGCCGCATCCTATCTCGTTTATTATAACGATAAGGTCGGAATTTTCCGCGCAAAGCCTTTCGGTAAAGGTTATAGCGTCCTGCCTGCTTTCAAGCAGGCGCTTAACAAGCAGATGATAATTTTTTACGCATTTTGCAGTCATAACGTTCTCAAAGCCGCAGTTTTCTCCGTTTAAAATTTCACAGCCGTAGCGGGTCTTGACAAACTCTGTCTTGCCCTGAAATGCGCCGCCCGTTATCATTATCATAACGTAATTACCTCCGTGATTTTCTCTCCCAACAGCGCCATAACGGCTATAAAAAGCTCGCATATCTGCAAAAACCAGCCTGCTGTATCTCCCGTAATCCCGCCGAAATTCTTATATGCCGAAATTCTGTAAAAAAAGAAGCAGCATATCGCACCGACGATAGCAGAAATTCCCGAAAAAAGGCTGAAATATGTCATTAAAAAAGCAATAATTACGGAAACCGCAAAAAGTGCCGAAAGGGTGATTTTTCTGTGTGCGGGTTTTACAAAGCTTTGCAGCGTCCCCTCTCTTTTTGCGGATTTGAAGCATACCGCTGCGATGCCGCTTAATGCGCGGGAAAGAATGAAGCCGAGAGCAATTACCGCCGCGGTGCCGAAGCTTTTGATTTCGCACATAACTGCCGTATGCAAAAGCAGATAGGACGAAAGATAAATTGATGCGAATGAGCCGATATGCGGGTCGGACATTATAGCAAGCTTTTTTTCGCTGCCGCCGAAGGAGGACTTTGCATCAACAACATCGCAGAAGCCGTCAAGATGTATTCCTCCCGTTACAATAATAGGAATTATAACAGACACTGCGCCCGTAAGGAGCATACTGAAATCAAGCAATACGCAAGCGTACCTCCAAAGAAGGAATATTGCCCCGATAACCGCGCCTACAAGCGGAAAAAAGCATAAGGAATATCGCCGGTTTTCTTCTTTCCATTCAACCTGCGGCATAGGTATTCTCGAATACATCAGGAATGTACTCGCAAGGGATTTCAGTATAGTCATAGCAGCGCTCCTTTCAATACAATCGGTATTCCGTAAACACACTCAATTACGTTATCGGCGATTTCAGACATCCGACGGCTTATTTTACCCATGATCCGCATATATTCCATTGTTTCTTTTTCATAAATTACACCGTCGGAGGCTATGTCGTTTGTGACAACCAAGAGGTGCTGCGAATTTGACTTCAGATGTACGATGCCGCTCAAGATTTTTTCCGCGGGATCCGTTATTTTTTCATTTCCGAACATCTCGTTTGCGCATAGATTTCCCATGCATTCCAAAAGTACGGCACAATTTTTCGGCAGACATATCTCATCTAAATCCGTGTATTTTTCAATCGTTTCAAAGCCCTTGTTTTTACGCATTTCTCTGTGCCGTGCGATAGCGGTCTGCGCTTCGTCGCCGCAGGGAAGCATTGTAGCTATGTAAAGCTTTTTACCGCCGAAGCTGTCGAGTATTTTCTCGGCGTATGCAGATTTACCGCACTTTGAACCTCCGGTCACAACCGTCATCATTTCAGCTCGACATACCTTTCTATCTGAATTTCATCAAAGCGGTGAGCTTTGTTATAAACAGACAACGCGCCGTCAAGAAGCGGCAAAAGCATTACGCCTCCGGTACCCTCGCCGAGCCTCATTTCAGCGTTTATCAGCGGTTTTAAGCCAATGCTTTCAATAAGCATTTTTCCGGCAGGCTCGCATGAAACGTGACTTGGAAGCATATATTCGGCGGCAAGGGGATTTATTTTGCAGGCAATCGCCGCAGCGGCGGCAGAAATCACTCCGTCGATTACAACCGGAATATGGTAAAACGCACCGCCCAGGAAAAGTCCGGTCATTCCTGCAACGTCGAAGCCGCCAAGCTTTGCAAGCAAGTCTATCGGGTTGTTTTTATCCGGATTATTTAAGGCAACCGCACGCTCAATTACCGAGATTTTCCGTTCAAGCCTTTCACTGTCAAGTCCCGCGCCTCTGCCCGTAACCTGTCTGGGAGGCAGGTCAAGCAAAACCGAAGAAAGAGCCGAAGCGGTGGTTGTATTCCCGATACCCATTTCGCCTGTGACGATTATTTTTGTGCCGCCGCTGCTGAGATCGCGGACAATATCCATTCCCGTGCATATCGCCCGTTCAGCCTGCTCGGCTGTCATAGCTGCGCCGGCTGCAATATTACCGGTGCCGTATGCTATTTTTCGGTCAAGAATTTTTGGGCTGACGGCGTCGCGGTTTATGCCTATATCGACAGCTATGACCTGTGCGCCGAAGGTATCGGCAAGTACATTTATATTTGACGTTCCCTCCGCAATCGCGTTTGCGCAGACAGTGGTAATGCTGCTGTCCGACTGGGTTATATCCTCGCACACAACTCCGTTATCCGCGCACATTACGGCAACCGTTCTTTTGCTTATATCCACGTTTTCCGTACCCTGTACAGCGGCAATTTTTTCTATAGCTGTTTCAAGAAGCCCAAGACTGCCGAGAGGCTTGGCGATGCTGCTCCAATGGTTATGCGCCGAGATTTGTGCAGACATATCTGTTGGAGTTATTTTTTTAATTCTGTTCATGGATCCCTCCGTATTCCGCGCATTTCAATACAAAATTTTCCGCCAGCTTAATATCCGAATAAAAGTACAGATGAGGAAAGCCGGCATATAGATTTTCATTGCCGTGCGCGCATTTCCATTCCTTTCCGTCCGATTTTCGGGCGGTGAAATCCGAGCCGCAGACGGTGCTGTCCCAGTAGTGAAATTCGTGGGCGCGAAAACAGTCGGATTTGTTGCACAGCAGGTTATTTTTTCCCGCCGTAATTTCAACATATCCAAACCGCTGCAAACGCTCGGTCTTAAATGCCTTTCCGTTTATAATCCCAGCCATTTTATATATGCTCCCGTCGCTGCTTTCAAGCTCATTATGCAGATACAAAAAACCTCCGCATTCCGCAATGACGGGCATGCCGCTCTTTATTTTTATGCTTATATCGTTAAGCATTGACTTGTTTTCAGAAAGCTGCTTTACGTACAATTCAGGATAACCGCCGCATAAGATAAGACCATCCGCTTCAGGCATTTTATTGTCTGTAAGGGGTGAAAAGAAACGTATTTCGCATCCAAGTTTTTTCAGCAGATCTATGTTATCCGAATACAGAAAGCAGAAGGCACTGTCCCTTGCAACAGCAATAACAGGCTGCCTTGAGAAATTATGATTTTTTATTTCAGGCAATTCAAAACCCGGCAGCCTGCTTCCTGAAAACGCAATTATTTTATCAAGGTCGATATACTTTTCCGCAAGCTCGGCAAGGGACTGCAGCTTTTCTTTTAAATCCTCTATTTCATCTGCCGGCACAAGCCCCAAATGCCGGCTTTCAATAATAACCTTACTTGCCGGCATAAAGCCGAAATATTCCGTTTTTAAATCATCGCAGAGCTTATGTGCCATAGGAGCCAGTTTTTCGGGCAAGCGGTTAAAAATAAAGCCGATGATATTATTTTTCCGATAGGTGAGAAAGCCTTTCATGACCGCGCCGATCGAGCTGCTCATGCCCTTGCAGTCGATTACAGCTATCGCCTTTGTGTCTGTTATTTCCGAGACTGAAGCTGCCGAACCTCTGCCGTTCAAGCCGTCGTAAAATCCCATTACCCCTTCGATTACTGAAATATCGGCATTACGGCTGTTTTTGGAAAGCAGAAATTTCAGCGTGTTGTCATCGCAGAAAAAGCTGTCAAGATTGTAAGCTTTTGTGCCGATAATTTTTTCGTGGAACATAGGGTCGATATAATCTGGACCGCATTTGAAGGAGGCGACATTCATTTTACGGTTGCAGAGCGCCTGCAAAACCGCACACGTTACCGTTGTCTTACCGCATCCGCTGTGCGTCCCGCCGATGATTATTTTTTTCAACCTCTCACTCCCTTTATTATAAAAATCGGATTTTCAGCCGAAAGCAATGTGTGATTTCCAAGCCTTTTTGTTCTCGTTACGGCAAGTTGAACTATTTCGGGACTGTCGATTCCGAAGTCTGCAAAAGCGCTCACAGCCTCATTAAGCGTTTCAAGAGAGACTGCAGTTATCACAACCTCTGAATTGCAGTTTTTCTCATAAGCGGCACTTAAAATTTCTCTTATTTTTCCGCATGAGCCGCCTATAAAAATCTTGTCGGGTCCAGGAAGCTCGGAAAGTATTTCGGGTGCGTTTCCGCTTATGATTTCGATATTGTCGCAGCCGAATTTGTGCGCGTTTTTCGCGGTAAGCTCAATCGCTTCTTCGTTTTTGTCAATAGCATAAACCCTGCCGTCAAAGCATTGTAAAGCTATCTCCACCGACACCGAGCCAGTGCCGCAGCCGATATCCCAGCATACGTCGTTTCTTCCTATATTAAGTTTGGAAATAACAGTGTTCCTTATCTCCGATTTTGTCATCGGTACATTGCTGCGGATAAAATCACCGTCATTTATGCCGCAGGGAACAGAGCGCTCAAAATCAGCATTTTCCGTAACTATAACGCAAAGCTTTTCACATTCAATACCGGTGAAATCCGCAACTGTTCCGCTTCTGATTTTTTCGTTTTCATAGCCGAGATTTTCGCCGATATATACTTTAATTTTATCTCTTCCATATTCGCATAGCTTATCACAGATTTTAGAGGGAGTTACATCGCCGCCCAAAAGAAAAAAGCAAAGCTCGTTTCTGCATATGTTTCTGACGATATTTCCGTCCGCCCCATGCAGGCTTATAAAACGCATGTCCTGCCATGGCTTTTTGATTTTCGAGCAGAAATAAACGGGTGAGGAAATGCCGCTTATTATCTCGGTTTCATAATCCGAAAGCGCGGAAATCAGCTGCTGCGCACCACTGTAAAAGCCGCAGTCGCCCGACATCAGAACTGCCGCAGTTCCAACAGATTTTTTACTCAGGTATTCTGAAATCTCCTCGCTTTTCCAGTTTATAAAGTACTCTTTTTTGAGTGTTAAAAACGGTTCAAGCATACGCTCTGCGCCTATTAATAAATCCGCATTCTCAATAACCGTTTTCGCCTCGGCTGTAAGGGTTTTCCGTCCCTCTACGCCTATTCCGATTATGTAAATTTTCATCTTGCTTCCTTTAAAATAATTTCCTTGATTTCCTCTGCTGTGCTTCCCGATTCTTGGGGGCGTTTTAATGTGATAAGCTCTGTGCCCAGCTGCTGTGCTGCCGCCGCTTTTTCGGGATAACCGCCTGTCGCCCCGCTTTCCTTTGTAACAAGGATTTGTGCGCCGCTTTTTATGATATGCTCTGTATTTTCTTGGACAGTAAAAGGTCCTTTCCCAAGAATAATTTTATTTGCATCAATGCCGCAGCTTGTGCAGTATTCTTTAATTCCATCAGCAGGCAGAACACGCACCCACAAACGCTTACGGTAGTTACATATCTTACTTAACAATGGCAGTTCTTTGCTGCCGAGAGTGCTTAAAATAATCTTGTCATTCGTATTAAGATATTCAATCAGCTCGTCAAGGCTTTTCAGAACAGTTCCGAAAAGCTGGCTGCTTTCACGTTTGAGACGGAAGTATTTCACCTCGGCTTCGGTGCAGGCAAGGCGGATATTTTCAGTTGCAAGCACCGCATAAGGGTGGGTTGCGTCAACTATGAGACTGAAACTGTTTTCATAAATCAGCTTTGTTATGTCAGATTTATCGAGTCTGCCGTTAATTGCCCTTACATATTCACTTTTGGGAAGAAGTTCTTCGCCATAATCGGTAGTTACGGAAACAGCAGCTTTTATTTTATTTTCGGCACAAAATTCAGCTAAGCTTCTGCCCTCGGAAGTGCCGCCGAAAATAAGTAATTCACACATTTTTATATCCTCTAGGCGTTACCATTTTTCCGCGGATAACCTTTGTTTCGCTGTTGCCGATAAAGACGGTTGTAAACATATCTATCGCAGTATTTTTAAGTTCTCCGAGAGTAAGCACCCGGCTTTCCTCTCCCTTTCTGCCGATGTTTTTTACATATCCGCAGACGGTATCAGGCGACTTGTACCGCAGCAAGATTTCACAGGCTTTTTTTAGATAATCAGTACGATTTTTCGAGGACGGATTATATAATGCAATAGTAAAATCACCCTCTGCGGCGCATTTAATCCTGCGCAGGATTTTGTCTATAGGGGTCAGCAAATCAGACAGGCTTATCACCGCAAAATCGTGGGTTAAGGGTGCGCCGAGAATTGCTCCTCCGCTGAGCGCCGCTGTAACGCCCGCGACGCTTACGATCTCTACATCAGGATATTCCGCTGACAGCTCGTAAGCAAGCCCTGCCATTCCATAAACAGAGCTGTCGCCGCTGCATACAAGCGCGACGTTTCTGCCACTTGCCGCTTCACGGATCGCGTAATTTACGCGATCCTTTTCTTTGCGCATAGGGGTTGAGAAGTACTCTTTTTCGGGAAAAAACTGATGTAAAAGGTCGGTGTAAACGGTATATCCCACAATCAGATCACTCCGTTCCACCGCAGCCTGCGCCTCTATTGTCATTCCTTCACGACTTCCGCAGCCGAAGCCGACAACATACAGCTTCATAAAATTCCCCTCTCAAAGTCAATTTCAAATGGCATTTCTCCTGCCGAAACGGTTATTCCGTTATATGACGTTTTGGGCATAATAAGCTTTCCACCGTGCTTTACAACGCTTCTTTCACACACATTGTCCGCGCCCGTTTTTGATAAAACAAATTCTGATTTTGTGAAATTTCCGCAAACGCTCATAAGCTCGTCGGCGGTATATACAAACAGCTTTAATCTGTGCTTTTCGCAGAAATCCAACAAGCCGTTTTCGTCCGATTTTATATCAATAGTTGCCACTCCGCACAAGCGCTTAATATCAATACCCGCTGATAAAAGGCTTTCAGAGATGTGCTTTTCAATTGCTGTGAAAAATGTTCCGCGCTTGCAGCCGACTCCGATTATTATATTTTTCGGCACAAGGTTAAGGGTAATTTCAAAGGGCTTTTTACTTATGTCGGATGAAATGCAGATACCCGTGCGGCAGCATTTGTTTACTGCAATTTCGGGAGGAATATTTTTGCATTCATAATCGCTTGCAAGACCGATTTTTTCGCCTTTAAGCGCTGCTGCAGCTATTTGCTTTGCGGCTAAAAGGTCGGATATAATAAGATTATTTGATTTTGAAAGGCTGTCCGGAGAGAATTTCCCCCCGATATCCGTTGCGGTAGTGATTACAGGAACGGCGCCGATTTTTTCTGCGATAAGCTTAGCGAATGCGTTTGCGCCGCCTAAATGTCCCGATAAAATAGGGATTGCAAAATTGCCGTTGTCGTCAACAACAATCACAGCAGGGTCGGTCGTTTTTGATTTTAAAAGCGGAGCAATACTGCGTATCGCAATACCGCAGGCACATACGAAAATAAGCGCGTCGCTCCTGCAAAAAATATCGGAGACAAGACTGCCTAAATCCGTGAAAGGAACAGATTTTTCATCACAGCTTTTATGAAAAGCGTAACATGCTATAATATACTTTTCCGAAAGGCTGTCCGAGATTTTTCGCGATAAAGCGCAGCCGTTTTCAGTGACGCAAATAATTGAAACGGTCATTTCTTCGCCTTTCTGAATCCTGTTTCAAAGCTTTCGTCATACAGCTTTGAAAGCGCATAATCATTGCCAAGAAAGTTTCCTACGGTAATTAGCGCTGTCTTTTTTATGCCGTTTTTTTCAGCCGTTTCGTAAAGCGTTCCCACAGTACAGCGGCACACCTTTTCATCTGTCCAGCTTGCCTTGTAAACGACAGCGGCGGGAGTATCTGCAGAATAGCCGCCTTTTATCAGCTGTTCTGAAAGCTCTTTTAATAAGCCTGCGCTTAAAAATATGACCATGGATGAGCCGTGAGCTGCAAGCGCTTCTATATTTTCTTTTTGCGGCACACAGGTGCGCCCCGCCATTCTTGTAATGATTACCGTCTGTGACACCTCCGGTAGTGTGTATTCCGTCTTGAGAGCCGCAGCCGCACCGCAGAATGAGCTTACACCGGGGCATATTTCATAAGCTATGCCAAGCTTGTCCAGCCTGTCCATCTGCTCTCTGACTGCGCCGTAAAGACACGGATCTCCCGTATGCAGACGAACCGTGTTTTTACCGCTTTTTTCCGCCTGTTCCATAACGGAAATCACTTCGTCCAAGGTCATATATGCGCTGTTGTGAATTTCACAGTTTTTCTTAGCGTATCCAAGCAGTTCGGGATTTACAAGCGAACCCGCATATATAACCACATCCGCCTTTTCCAGAAGACCTTTGCCGCGGATGGTTATCAGATCCGCGGCGCCGCAGCCCGCGCCGACAAAATTAACCATTGTATTCCTCCGAAATAAAATCTATGAGTCTGTCAGAGAGAGAGGTTTTTACCGTAATGCCGTGCTTGTCCGAAAACATAACCGCTCCTATTTCAATATCGTTTTTAACCTTTGCATTAAGGTAATATTCCGTTCTATGCGACAATATTTCAAGAGTTTTTTTCATATATCCGGCTTCCTTCAGAATGTCAAGCGCGGCGTCAACAGTTGCGCAATCGGGGATTTTTTTAAGGCAGTCTGTATCAGCTCCCGCAAGCACGCCGCAGGTAACCAGAACATCCATACGTCCGTCAGCCTGTGCGGAGTGGGTGTTCATAATTCCCGCGCCAAGCTTCACAAGCTTTCCTATATGTCCGATGATAAGAACTCGCTGAAAGCCTGTTTCAAGGGCAATATCAATAGCTTCTCCTATGAAATTGCTGCACTTTACGCTTTTTTCAAGAGCAAACGGCATTGCTTTCTGAATGAAATTTTCACTGTAATTCCCAAGCGTGAGCAGAAGATTTCCGCACCCCTCGGCACGCCGCATTTTTGCTTCCATACGGATCGTATCCACGAGCGCGGCGCTGCTCATCGGCTCAACGATTCCGCTCGTACCGATTATGGAAATTCCGCCCTCTATTCCAATTCGCGGGTTATAGGTTTTCTTTGCGATCTTCCCGCCGTCGGGAACTGAAATTTCAACATTAAAACCGCCGTGATAGTCATATTTTTCAGCAATTTCAATAACTGCCGAACCAATCATTTTCCGCGGCACAGAGTTTATGGCGTACTCGCCGACAGGTTGGTCAAGGCCCGCTCTTGTGACAATACCGACGCCCTTTCCGCCGGTGATTTCAACTCCTGAGGGAATACGGCTTACCCTTGCAAAAATGAGTATTCCGTTTGTTATATCGGGGTCGTCGCCGCTGTCCTTTTTTATGGCGCACCCGGCATAATCCCGATTTATTACAGGTTCAAGCACATCGAGATATAAATCAATCCCCTTAGGCGTTTGGATAGTAACAAAGGATATTTTTTCGCCCGATATAAGCATTTCGGCGGCCGCCTTTGCCGCTGCGGCGGCGCACGAGCCTGTGGTATAGCCGCATCTCAGCTTTTCTCCGCCGTGATAAATATACTCGTCAAGCATTTGTTTCACCTCCGTATGCATATAAAAAGCACTGTCTGATTTGCAATCTGACAGTGCTTATGGCATTAGGGCGAACGAAAATAAGGCAGGCCGCATCGGCATCCCTTAAAATCATATCATTGCCCGAAATCCGGAGTTCCGCAGATTTCAGGACAGCATCCGTTCAAATTACGAATAGAATGCAGGCAAGTATTCCGGCTTATCGCTCGCCGGGATAATTCCGGCATACGCACGCCTTCCCGAAAAATCAGTGACTGAACTAATCATGTGCGTATTACAGCGAAACACGGCAACGGTCTTGCCCGGGATTTTCACCCGATTCCTTTTATGCAAAAATGCACCTGTATTCCGATAGTATTAAATTTTTTCAAAGCTTATTATACATCTTCATACATGGGTTTGTCAATGGCTGCGACGTATCTTAAAAAGGTTTCTTCTGTTTTTATGATAAAATTTCACCTAATTTTCATCTTAAGGGGTTGAAAAAGATTGGAGAAAGATGTATAATTTACCGTGTGTAGGTGCGGAAACCTATTTTATTTTTAAACATGAGTTAGCTAAAGCTAACTTGCAGAATGGAGAAGTGAAACGTCATGTCAAAATCAGCATCTAAATTTCAGGAAAAATTTATGTCTTTCAAATTCCGCGGGAAAGAAATCTTTAAGCCTCTGAATACGGGCCCTATTGACGATAATGTAAAATGTATCCGTGAGTTTGTTGCAAATATTTTCTTTTATACGAAAAACGGTACGACCATTATGATCGATGCGGGGTACAATTATGAACGTCTGCGGGAGAAAATGGAGTGGCTGGGAATTGATCCGTCGGAAATAAAACATATACTTATCACTCATCAGGATACGGACCATGTGGGAGCAGTGGAAAGAGACAGCGATGGGTTATTTAAAAACGCCGTCCTCTATATAGGGGAGGTAGAAAACCGTTATCTTACAAAAGAAGTGCGGAGAAAGGTTTACAGCGGCTTCTACAAACTTCCCTATGTGCAGATCGATAATCGGAAGGTTCTGTTGAATGACGGACAGGTGTTTTATGTTGAAGATATTAAGATCGAATGTATCATGGTTCCGGGTCACACTTGGGGTCATATGGTCTACCTTATAGACGATGCCTATCTGTTTACCGGAGATACTATTTGGTTCGGTCCGGAGGGCGGATGCAGCTTCCTGGACGCACTGGCAGAGGACAATAAGCTTTCAATAAAGTCCCTTGCGGCACTGGAGGTGTTACTGCGTGAAAGAGATCTGCACCCGATCGTGGTTACGGGACATACCGGCTGGTCTGACGATATTGATTTCGTCTTTGCACACACTGATCAGGTGTGCCGTGCGTCGAAAAAGCAGAAACCCCACGATCCGGATGCGCCCTATGACGCTTATGACGAGTCTGACGATACGAGAGAAAAGGCACGGACTGTCAGACTGAAAAAAGCTCTGCCGGTGAGCAGATACGGACGTAAATAAAAAAACGGAGGAATGAACAGTAATGGCAAAATCAGCAGAAGAATTAAAGAAACTGACGCTTCAGGAATTTAACAAAGCGGCGGTGCAGTTTGATAACAACGACCCAAGCGTATATAACATGTGCAGAAAGGACTACCCGGATATTTTTTCGGAGCTGGAAAAAGAGGACTTCACTGATGTTCTTGACGCAGGCTGCGGCACAGGGGCTGTGCTGGCGCTGCTTTCGGAAAAATATCCCGGCAAGAATTATACCGGAATTGATCTGTCGCCTGAAATGATCTCCGTAGCCGATGCGAAAAAACTGCAAGGCGTAAAGTTTATCTGCGGCGATTGTGAAAATCTGCCTTTTGAAGCTGATACCTTCGATGTAATCACCTGTTCAATGAGTTTTCACCATTATCCTCATCCTGTGGATTTTTTCAGAAGCTGTGAAAAAGTGCTTCGTCCGGGCGGACGTCTGATTATCCGGGATATGACAGTGCCGCAGCCTCTTTTATGGATCGTCAATCATGTGGAAATTCCCCTGGCCCATCTGCTCGGCAAGGGCGATGTGGCGTGCTACGGCAGGAAGGATTTAGAGCGATTCTGTCTTGAATCGGGACTGCAATTGGAACTGTTTGAACAGCGGAAAGGATTCCGGTTACATAGTGTGATGAGAAAAGAACGAGGATAAGAAAATGAAAATTTATGAATTTGGAGATAAAGGAAAGCCCGACATTCTATTACTGCCCGGCACCTGCTGTCATTGGAAGCTGAATTTCGGAGAGGTGATCCCGCTTTTGGAGAGAGACTTTCATGTACTCTGTGTGTCCTATGACGGCTTTGATGAAACAGAAAACAGCGTTTTTCCGTATATGCTGAACGAAACGGAAAGAATCGAAGAGTATATCAAAAAGCACTGCGGCGGAAATATTCATGCCGCATATGGCTGTTCGTTGGGCGGTTCATTTGTGGGGCTGTTGGTTCAGCGAAAAAATATACATATCAATCATGCTGTTCTGGGAAGCTCCGATCTGGATCAGGATCAGTTTTGGAAGGCGAAATTGAAATGCGCAGTTGCTGTTCCGCTTATGTACAGGATAGTCAGCACAGGCGAATACCCAAAGATTTTCCGCAAAATTATAGAGAAAAAGCGAACTCCGTATCGGGATAAATTTATGAAAATGTTCGGTATCGGAAACGGCGGTCTGCCCTTTATAAAAAAAGAAAGCGTACAGAATCAGTTTCTTTCAGACCTGATAACACCTCTTGATGAAAATATATCTGTGACGGGTACTGCGGTCCATTGCTTTTATGCCAAGAGGATGGGAGAACAGTATCTGTCACGTTATCAAAAATATTTTAAAGACCCTCTTATCCATGAATTTGATATGGAACATGAGGAACTGCTGGTGCTTTATCCCGAACGGTATTTGAATAGCGTTTTTTGTAGTACTTTCTATACTTTTTATTGCGGAAAACAGCGTAAAATCGTCGTTTTTGTGTAGCGTATTTTTATTTGCATGATTTCTTGGCACCGTTTTGGCACCAAAATGATTTTCTCCTTATCCCCCTTATTACATGGTGCTAGCACCATGTATTTTTTATCACTAATGGAAAAATCATCGCTCCTCCTATAAAATCGCTAAGGAAATTTGTATTATATCTCTCCCTCATATTCCATCGAACGCATTTGCACACTTCCATCCAGTTTTTCAAACTTTCCATATCCCACAAAGTGCAATCCACACTTCCTCATAACATTTCCCGAAGCAATATTGGGTTCACAATGTTGGGAAGCAAATTTTCGTGCCCCAAAATTTGTACGGGCATAGTTTATCATTGCCTTTACCGCTTCTGTTGCATATCCCATACCCCAACAATCATATCGGAAATTATAACCAAATCCCCAACTGCCTTTTGAGGAATTAAATCCAATATCACCGCTACCGATTAGCTTTCCATCTAAAATACGCTCAAATCCAAAATTATATGTGCTTGTATCATTTTCCACAAAAGCAAGCCACTTTCTTACTTGTTCAATGTTAGTATAAGTGGTGTAAACCATATACCTTGAAACTCTTTCATCTCTAACCCATTCAAACACATCTTCTGCATCAGAAATTTTAAGAGGACGCAGCAACAATCGTTCTGTATAAATTTGAATATCATGCATTATTTATCCTCCACTAAATTCAGAAGTCATCTAGCCAAGCTGTATTTTCCCTTCTACTATACTTGAAATAACTTCGACTAAAAATTCATGTTCCCTAAGCAATACTCTTTCTGCCAATATTTCCGGTGTATCATTCTCCATAACAGTCACTTTAGTCTGGGCTACAATTTCTCCGCTATCATATTCCGCATTTACCCTATGTATGGTAACTCCCGTTTCTTTCTCTTTGGCATTAATAACTGCGTTATGAACATTCATTCCAAACATCCCTTTCCCACCAAACTTAGGAAGGAGCGCAGGATGTATATTGAAGATTCTATTTTCATATTTTTCAAGAATATCGATATGCAATAATCTCATGTATCCTGCCAAAAAAATCATATCGGCATTGTATTGATTTAATACATTTAAAATTTCTTTTGCCAAAATTTCTTCACTACCATATTTTTTTGCACCCATATGAAAGTTAGGAATATTTTCATTTTTAGCACGTTGTAAAGCCACTGAATCTTTATTGTTACTTATTACAACCACCACAGTTGCATTAATCTGTTCATTTTTACAACCATCTATAATTGCTTGCAAATCGCTACCACCATGCGATGCGAATACTGCTATATTCATTTATGTACCTCCCCAAATTCAATTTATAAAATAAATTATATCACTTCCACACTCCATTTTCCACAAAAATATAGGGCATGATAGCAACCGCCACGCCCCACATTTCTTATCGCTCCAACGATTTTTCTATTTTGTACTTCTGCCCTTTCAAGTCGTTCTGTTTCTCATAAAGACTGTTGCGCTCTTTGCAGAGTTCTTTCATGCGCTCCAACTGCGCCCTCACTCCCTCCCGGCAATCCGGCTCTATCTTCTTATATTCCCCGGTTAGATTGCGGATTGTATTGTTGTTTTCTTTTATCTGCTCCGGTGGACGGATAAAATAAAGGAAATCTGCTTATAAAAGAGAGAAGGTGCAAAGGTCTTGAAAAGTAAAGAGTATCTTCCGATGTATGGCGTTGATCCGATTTATGTAGCTGTGATTATAGGACTGACTGCTTTGGGAATTATTTTAAGCTGCATGAATATAATTCCTGTGGTACGGATTGATGGGATTACAATTATTATGGGGATTGCGGGAATCCTTTTTATTTTCGGCGGAGGGTACATGTGGTACGCGGCAGTTTTCAAGGCGAAAATTGATGATGGAATAGTAAATAATAGGCTTGTTACAACAGGAATTTACAGATGTTGCAGAAATCCCATATACTCTGCATTTCTCTCCCTTTGCACAGGCGCGCTCTTGATTTGCGGGAATATCTGTCTGCTGGTTCTTCCGTTTGTATATTGGGGTTTTCTCACCGTTTTGATGAAGCATACGGAGGAAAAGTGGCTGACAGAGCTTTACGGTGACGAATATACGGAGTATTGCAGACGGGTGAACCGCTGTATTCCGTGGAAAAGAAAGGAATGTAATTTTAATGGACGATAAAATCAGAAAATCTTATAAGCAGTCTAAAAATATTTATGACGATGTGCTGACGCAGGGTAAATGGTGGAGCAAACTGTATATCCGCTTGTTTTGGAGCGGTGTGGACGATA